>Ga0187893_10001303_pt1 | contig 60937 bp, 51 predicted proteins | sample MA1701074metaG_FD_139574 | JGI IMG/M metagenome (GOLD analysis project Ga0187893, IMG submission 139574) | White microbial mat communities from a basaltic lava cave in the Kipuka Kanohina Cave System on the Island of Hawaii, USA - MA170107-4 metaG ... | reverse complement strand
TTGATCGACGGGCACAACGACCTGCCGGCCGTGATTCGGGAAAGCGGAAAGCCGCCGCGCGATGTCGCGGCCTATGACCTGAACCGCCGGACCGCGGGCGATACCGACATCGGCCGCCTGCGCGAGGGCGGCGTGGGCGGACAATTCTGGTCGGTGTGGATACCGAGCCTGCCCGACGTCGGCAAGCGCGGCTTTGCGCGGATCCAGCTCGAGCAGATCGACATCGCGCTGCGGCTGATCGAGCGCTATCCCGGCGACCTCCGGCTCGCGCTCACCGCGGACGACATCGAGCACACGAATGCCGCGGGAAAAATCGCTTCGCTCCTCGGCATCGAAGGCGGCCACGCCATCGAGAATTCTCTGGGCGCGCTGCGCGACTACTACCGGCTCGGCGTGCGATACATGACGCTCACGCATTTCAACGGCAACGACTGGGCGGATTCGGCGACGGAAGCGCCGCGTCATGGCGGCCTCTCTAAATTCGGCGAGGAAGTCGTGCGAGAGATGAACCGCCTCGGCATGCTGGTCGACCTGTCGCATGTGTCCGCCGACACGATGAACGACGTGCTCGACATCGCAGAAGCGCCGGTCATATTTTCGCATTCGAGCGCGCTCGCCCTGACGCAAAGCCCGCGAAACGTTCCCGATTCCGTGCTGTCGCGGCTTCCAAAGAATGGCGGTGTCGTGATGGTCGATTTCATCTCGGAGTTCAGCGTCATCGGCCCCGAGCATGGGCTATGGAGGGCCGGCCTCGAGGCGGCGACCGGCGGTATCAAGCTCGGCGATGCGCGCTATGACGAGGCGATCAAGAAGTACTCGGTTGATCACCCGGAGCCGAAGGCGACGATCGCGGACGTCGCCGCCCACATCGAGCACGTGCGGGACGTCGCGGGGATCGATCACGTCGGGATCGGCGCTGATTTCTTCGGTGACCCGACGTTCATGGCGACGGGACTCGAGGACACGTCCCGCTACCCCGATCTTTTCGCGGAACTCATTCGCCGGGGCTGGAGCGACGAGATGCTCGTCAAGCTGGCCCGCGGCAACATCCTGCGGGTACTGCGCGATGCGGAGCGGGCGGCGGCCCGCCTGCAGAAAGCCCGGCCGGCTTCATTCCTGACGATCGAGCAGGTCGATGGAGGACGTGAGCTGCCCGACAAGTACTGAGGGCTAGGAATCGCCTGCGAGCGCGTCCTGCACCCGGCGAAACAGCCTGCGGCCGGCCCCGGCGGCCGTGCCTGACTTGCGTTCCGCAACGGCCGCGCTGACGAGTCGCGCGATTTCCTGGCGGTCGACGGCGGGACGCTCGGCCGCGAACTCGGCGATCGCCGGTTCTCCGCCTGCCACGAGCCGGTCCCGCCAGCGTTCCGCGCGGCGAAACCGGGCCGCGTCCTGGCGCGCCGCGTCGGCCGCCGAATCAAGAGCGGCCCGGATCGGCTCCGGATCGATCCCGCGCATCAGCTTGGCGACGAATTGGCGCTGCCGCAGGAGTGCGGCGCGGCTCGTGATGCGCCGCGCGAGCGCGATGGCATCGACGAGCTTCTCCGGCAGGTCGAGACCCGCGAAGACGCTCGTCGGGGCGTCGATCAGGCGATCGGCCAGGTCCTGCACGGCGTGGGCCTGTCGCTTGAGCTCGGTCTTGGTCGGCGGCGGGATGCCGCCAGGCAGCTCGCGGCGGCGCATGTCGCGATGCTAGCATTGCCCGTCGCCGGGCCGCCGGTACAATTCGCCGGACCCATGGCCCCCGCCGCCGAACCCGACCAGAAAGCTCTCGAACACGTCGTCGAACGGGCACTCGCGCTCGCGCGCGCGGGCGGTGCGACGGCCGCAGAAGCGGCCGTCGGCGTGTCGACCGGACTGCTCGTGACCGTACGGCTCGGCGAGGTGGAAACGCTGGAATACCAGCGGGACCGCAGCCTCGGCGTGACCGTGTATGCCGGCCAGCGCAAGGGTTCCGCGAGCACCGCAAACCTCACCCCCGACGCGGTCGAGCAGACGATCGCAAAGGCGCTGTCGATCGCGAGCTTTACGGCCGACGACGAGTTCGCCGGCCTGCCCGACGCCGGGTTGATGGCGCAGACGCTTCCGGACCTCGACCTGAGCCATCCGTGGGAACTCGAAGCGCCGGAAGCCGTCCAGCTCGCCAAGCGTTGCGAGGCCGCGGGGCTTGCGTTTGACAAGCGCATCCGCAACTCCGAGGGCGCTTCGATCTCGACGCATCGCAAGCTCCGGGTGTTCGGCAACAGCCACGGATTCATCGGCGGCTATCCTTCGACTTCGCATAGCGTGAGTTGCGTCGTGCTCGGCCAGGACGATGGCGAGATGCAGCGCGACTTCTGGTACACGGCCGCGCGCGACTGGCGCACGCTCGAGGACGTCGAAGAAGTGGGCCGCCGGGCGGCCGAGAAAGCCGTGCAGCGGCTCGGAGCCTCCAAGCTGTCGACCCGCAGGGCGCCGGTGCTGTTCTCACCCGACCTCGCGCGTGGACTGATCGGGCATTTCGTCGGCGCCATCGGCGGCTCCGCGCAGTACCGCCGCAGCAGCTTCCTGCTCGACGCCAGGGGCGAGCAGGTTTTTCCCGAGGCGATCTCGCTGATCGAGCGGCCGCACCTGCGTGGCGCGCTCGGCTCCGCGCCGTTTGACGGCGAGGGCGTCGCGACGCGCGACCGGGAACTGGTCGTGAACGGCGTGCTGGACGGCTACCTGCTCGACTCCTATTCGGCGCGAAAGCTCGGACTCGTCACGACGGGTAACGCTGGCGGCGTGCACAACCTGGTCGTCCAGGGCCGCATGCTCGACCCGAAGACGCTGCTGCGGAAGCTCGGTACCGGCCTGCTCGTGACGGAGATGATGGGGCAGGGCGTCAACCCGGTGACCGGCGACTACTCGCGCGGTGCCTCCGGGTACTGGGTCGAGAACGGCGAAGTCACCTGCCCCGTCCACGAGATCACCGTGGCGGGGAACCTGCGCGAGATGTTCCTCGGCATCGTGGCCCAGGGCGATGACGTGGATCGCCGTGGCGCGATCCACTCCGGATCGCTCCTGATCGACGAGATGACGATCGCCGGCAACTAGAACTAGGGAGGCTGCCGGCCCGCCAGCTCCCGAAGCGTTATCCCCTCGGTCCGTTCCCGCATCGCCGATTCCAGCGAGTTGGCGACTTCGTCGGCGACCGGCTCGGTGCGCGCCCGCCACAAAAGCCAGGTCGCGTACTCGCGCTCGTCGCGTACGGCGTTCAAGACGTCGCAGAGCGCGATGCTCTCGAGGTCCTTGGCGGGCAGAAGCTCCTCATCCTCGGTGAGCGTCAAGAGCCCCGCGCGTTCCAGTGAACCGGTTACGGTCGCCAGTGCGGAGCCGGGGATCTGGAGATCCTCGGCAAGCTCGCGCTGCTGCCAGGGCGGCTCGCCGGCGACGAACTTTCGCGAGATCAGCAGCATCACGGTGAATGCGAGGCGCTCGCGCAGCGCGCTCGTGAGCCGGAGCGGCGCCTGCCCCACGCGCAGGTAGCGCGGATTCTGCACGTAGAAGGAGAGCTGCGCCCCGATCAGCAGGATGAGCCAGCTCACGTAGATCCAGATCAGCGCCGCGAGGAAGATCGCGAATCCCGCGTAGATCGCGACCATCTGCGTCGAGGCCGCGACGATCTTCGTGAACACGGCGCCGCTCGCGGCCCAGAGCACGCCGGCGGCAACGCCCCCCGCGAGCGCCGCGCGAAATCGGACCCGCGTGTTTGGCACGAACGAATAGAGGAATGTGAAGACGCCCGTGACGAAAAGGTAGGGCCCGAGCCTGCCGAGCCCCCGGATGACTGACCCGAATGGCTCGTGCTGCGTCAGCCAGACCATGATCGAATGGTTGTTGACTGCGCCGAACAGGCTGAAGACGACGACCAGGAACACCGGCCCGACGACCATCAGGCTCAGGTACTCGCTGACGCGGCGCATGAAGGACCGCGGCTGCCCGACGTGCCACGCAAAATTGAATGCCTCTTCGAGCTTCTGGATGGTGGATACGACGGTGTAAAGCAGGAAGGCGAGGCCGACCGAACCCAGCACGTCGCCGCGCACGTTCTCGACGAAAGTCATCATCTGCGTCGTCAGTTCGCCGGCGCGCTCCCCGATCGGTCGCAGGAACTCATAGATGAGCGGCTCGAGGTCGCGATGCACGCCGAGGCCTTTCAACACGGCGAAAGCGAAAGCGACGAGCGGAACGAGCGAGAGCAGTGTCGTGAATACGAGTCCCATGGCCCGCAGGTTGAGCTCGCCAGTGAAAAGGTCGCGGATCAGCGCGAACGGGTAACGGAGCATGTCGAGCAGCCAGTTCGCGGGCTTCACCCCGACGTCGTGGCGCTCGAACAGCAGCCGCTCGAAGCGCTGGCGGGTATCCGCGAACCGTATCATCGCGGCAGCGTGGCACAGGGCATTGGCCCCCCGCAAACGGGTCCGCGTTCGCCTGCTAGAGTGAGGCGATGCCCGGAGATTACCCGGAACGAATCGTCTGCCTGACCGAGGAGACGACGGAGACGCTGTACCTCCTCGGCGAGGACCGGCGCATCGTCGGGATATCGGGCTTCACCGTGCGCCCGCCGCAGGCGCGTCGCGACAAGCCCCGCGTGTCGGCCTTCACGAGCGCGAAGATCGATCGCATCCGCGCGCTCGAGCCTGACCTCGTGCTCGCCTTCTCGGACCTGCAGGCGGACATCGCCGCCGAGCTCGCGCGCGCGGGCATCGAGGTTCACCTCTTCAACCACCGGAGCGTCGCGGAAATCCTCCGGATGATTCGCATGCTCGGAGGGATGATCGGCTGCCAAACGAAAGCCGCCGCGCTCGCCGATCGGCTGGCGGAAGGCGTGGAGACGATCCGCGAGGCCGCCTCGAAGCTGCCGCGCCGGCCTCGAGTCTATTTCGAGGAATGGGACGAGCCCCTTATTGCGGGGATCCGCTGGGTCGGCGAGCTGATCGAGATCGCGGGCGGCGACAATTGCTTTCCGGTGCTTGCGGCAATGTCCCTCGGCCGCGATCGCATCATCGCGGACCCCGAGGAAGTCGTGCGGCGCGCTCCCGACCTCATTTTCGGTTCCTGGTGCGGCAAGAAGTTCCGGCCCGAACGGGTCGCGGCGCGGCCAGGCTGGCAGGCGATCCCCGCGGTGCGCGACGGCGAGCTGCACGAGATCAAGTCCGCGATCATCCTGCAGCCGGGGCCGGCTGCGCTGACCGACGGGCTCGCGGAAATCTACGCGCACGTCGCGCGCTGGGCCACGCGTTGAAGGGGACGACCGTTGAAGGGGACGTTCACCTTCAACGGTCGTCCCCTTCAGCCGGTCAGGCGGCGCTCGGCCTCGCGGTACTTCTCGACCGTTCCGGCGATCACTTCAGGCGGCAAGCGCGGGCCGGGCGGCCGCTTGTTCCAGTCGAGCGTCTCGAGATAGTCGCGCACGTACTGCTTGTCGAAGGAGGGCGGGCTCCTGCCTTCGCGGTAGCCGTCCGCAGGCCAGAACCGGGACGAGTCCGGCGTCAGTGCTTCGTCCATCAGCACGACCTGCCCGTTCGCATCGAGCCCGAACTCGAACTTCGTGTCGGCGATGATGATGCCACGCTTCCGCGCGTAGTCGGCGGCAAAGCCGTAGAGCGCGAGGGCGAGATCGCGAACGCGGGCGGCGGTCGCCGCTCCGATCGCCCCCTCGATCTCCGCGAAGCCCACGTTCTCGTCGTGCTGGCCCGGCGCCGCCTTGGTCGCCGGCGTGAAGATCGGAACCGGAAGCCGCGATGCAAGCGCGAGACCGGCGGGCAGGGCGATGCCGCAGATTCGGCCGCTCTGCTGGTAGTCCTTCCACCCGGAACCGATCAGGTAGCCGCGCACGACGGCCTCGACGGGCAGTGGCTTCAGCCGGCGGACGACGACGGCGCGGCCTTCGAGCGGCACGCGCTCGGCGGGATTCATGACGTGGCGCGACAAGGGCTCCCCGGTCAGGTGATTGGCGACGATATGGCGCGTGCGCTCGAACCAGAAATTCGAGATCGACGTGAGCACCCGGCCTTTTCCGGGGATCGGATCGGGCAACACCACATCGAAGGCGGACAGGCGATCGCTCGCCACGATCAACAGGCGATCGTCGCCGATCGCGTAGTTGTCGCGCACCTTGCCGCGATGCAGCAGCGGGAGCGAGCGGAGATTCGATTCGAACAGCGTGTCGGAATTCATGCGATGCGCGCACTTGCTAACATGTCGCGCGCGGGGCGGTCAAGGAACACAGAAGGTTTCCGGATGAACTGGATCGGCAAGCTGGTCGGCGCGCTGTTGGGCTACATCCTGACTCGACGCCCGATAGGAGTGCTGCTCGGGTTGATTCTCGGTCACCTGTACGACCAGTACGCGGCGGCGGGACAGGCCGGCCCGCGTGCGGACCTCGCGACCGTGCGCGAGACTTTCTTCCGCGCGTCCTTCAGCGTGATGGGCCATGTCGCAAAATCGGATGGGCGGGTTTCGGAGCAGGATATCGCCGCCGCGCGGCGGATCTTCCGGCAATTCAGCCTGAACGAGGCCGACACGCGTGCCGCGATGCAGTTCTACACGCGCGGCAAGGAGGAGGGTTTCGACCTTTCGGCGGCGCTCGCGGAGCTCGCCGATGCCTGCCGGGGTCGGGAGGCCGTGCTCCGCATGTTCCTGGAGATCCAGATGCGCGCCGCGCTCCTCGGCGACGGACTCGCCGGCCCGAGCCGCGCGATGCTCATGCGCATCGCTCAAGCGCTCGGCATCGGCGCGCTTGAATTCGCGCATCTCGAGGCGCTGTTGCGCTTCCAGGCCCATGCGGGCGCCTACGGCCCGGCGGGCGGCGGCGGATACCAGGGCGCGGCGCGTGGAAACGCCACCGCGCTCGCGGAGGCCTATGAGCTGCTCGGTGTCCCGCAGACCGCGAGCAATGCCGAGGTCAAGCGCGCGTATCGCAAGCTCATGAGCGAAAACCACCCCGACAAGCTCGTCGCCCGCGGTCTCCCCGAATCGATGCTCGAAGTCGCGAAACAGAAAACCCAGGCGATCCAGGCCGCCTGGGAGCGCGTCCGCGAGTCGCGCGGCTTGCGATAGAGTACGCGCATGACGCAAGCCATCATCGCGCCCTCGATCCTGTCCGCGGATTTCGCCCGGCTCGGCGCGGAAGTGGACGCCGTGCTCGAGGCCGGCGCCGACTGGGTCCACTTCGACGTGATGGACAACCACTACGTCCCGAACCTGACGATCGGGCCGCTTGTCTGCAAGGCGCTGCGCAAGCACGGCGTCAAGGCGCCGATCGATGTCCACCTGATGATCGACCCGGTGGACCGGATCGTTCCGGAGTTTGCCGAGGCCGGCGCGACGTGGATCAGCTTTCACCCGGAGGCAAGCCGCCACGTCGACCGCACGGTCCAGCTGATACGCGACTCCGGTTGCCGGCCGGGCATCGTGCTGAATCCGGCGACGCCGCTATCCTGGCTCGACCACACGCTTGGCTCGGTGGACCTGGTGCTGCTGATGTCCGTGAACCCCGGCTTCGGCGGGCAGCAATTCATCGAGTCCGTGCTCGGCAAGCTGGCGGAAGCCCGCAAGCGCATCGATGCAAGCGGGCGCCAGATCCGGCTCGAGATTGACGGCGGGGTGACCCTCGGGAACATCGGTACGATCGCCCAGAGCGGCGCGGACACGTTCGTATCCGGCAGTGCGATCTTCGGGACGAAGAACTATGCGGCGACGATCCGCGCGATGCGTGCGGCGATTAGTTGAAGGGGACGTTCACCTTCAGCAATACGAAGCGCTTCAGAGACGCAGACTGCTGCTGAAGGTGAACGTCCCCTTCAACTAAGGTGAACGTCCCCTTCAACTAACTACTTGGCTGCCGCGACCGCGGCCTTGGCGAATTCGGGAGCCGCGCGGGCCTTGACCTTCGGACGCGCGCCGAAGACGACGATCGTCTTGCCGCGCGCCGTCAGCAGGCCCTGTTCCTCGAGGACCTTCAGCACGCGACCGGCCATCTCGCGCGAGCAGCCGACGAGGCGCGAAAGCTCCTGGCGGCTCACCTTGATCTGCATGCCCTGTGGATGCGTCATGGCATCGGGTTCGCCGCAGAGATCCATGATCGCGTGCGCGATCCGGCCCGTGACGTCGACGAAAGCGAGGTCGCCGAGCTTGCGGTTCGTGCGGTCGAGGCGGGTCGCGAGCTGGGTGGCGAGCTCGAACACGAGGCCGGGGCTTTCCGACGCAACCTGGCGGAAGCGCGGGTAGGTCATTTCGGCGAGCTCGCACTGCGTGCGCGTCCTGACCCAGGCGCTGCGCTGCTGGCTGTCCGAGAAGAGTCCCATCTCGCCGAAGAACTGGCCCTTGTTCAGGTAGGCGAGGACCATTTCGTTACCGTCCTCGTCCTCGATCATGACTTCGACGGAGCCGCGGATGATGTAATAGAGGACATCCGGCAGGTCGCCGGCGTGAATCAGCGCGGTCTTAGACGGCACCGTGCGCACGCGGCAATAGCTGAGGAAGCGATTGATCGCCGGTATGTCGGTCAGTTGCTTAACGGCTTCTTCCATTGGGCTCCCCTGGGGTGTGTGCCGCGCGGCTCGACGGCCATGGCATTCCCGCCCGCCGTTGTATTACAGCCCCGCGTGCATCGCAAGACATAATCGGACATCGGTCAGATCCAGTACGCCGTGCCGGTCATGAACCGGGACGCCAGGCGCATGAGGCGCGGCACCGGGTCCGGCAGCGGCGCGGCGCCCGCGGCGATGGCCGCACGCCCGTGATTGATCTCATCCGCCTGCATTTGTTCGACGATGGCGCGGCTGCGCGCATCGTCCGCGGGCAGGCGCTCGAGATGATCCGCGAGATGCCCTTCGACCTGTTTCTCCGTTTCCGCCATGAATCCGAGGCTCGCGCGGTCACCGAAGAGGCCCGCGAGGGCGCCAATGGCCACCGACCCCGCGTACCAGAATGGATTCAGCAGGGAAGGTCGCGAACCGAGCTCGTCGAGCCGGTCGCGGCACCAGGCCAGGTGGTCGCCTTCCTCGGCAGCCGCCCGGCGCAGCGCCTCGCGCGTTTCCGGCGATCGGGCGGTGATGGCCTGTCCCTGATAGAGGCCCTGGGCCGCGATCTCCCCGGCGTGATTGACCCGCATCAGGCCGGCGGTATGTCGGCGGCGGCCCGGGTCGACCGGCGCCATGCCCGGATTTCCGGGGGTCGGCCGGCTGCTCGCGGGCCTCGCGAGGCTGCCCCGCAGGCCGTTATCCGCCAGTTCAAGCAGGCGATCCAGGGGGGTGATGACGCGCGGCTCCATGCAACGCATATTATATAGCCATACCCTTCGCGCTTCCCTTGGCGCGACAAGGACTTGCAAGCACCGCCTTGCAGCTTTGCAAGCCCCCGCCATCTGTGTAAACTTGCCGGCCTTTCACGAACCCGACCCTATTCAGGGGCCCAAGATGAAGACCGTTTTCGCGAAGCCAGAGCGCGTGCGACGCGACTGGTACCTGGTGGACGCGTCCGGAAAGACGCTCGGCCGGCTCGCCACCCAGATCGCCATGCGGCTGCGGGGCAAGCACAAGCCGGAGTTCACGCCGCATGTCGATTGCGGCGACTACATCATCGTCATCAACGCCGAGAAAGTCGCGGTGACCGGCAACAAGACCCGCGACAAGCTCTACCAGCAGCACACGGGCTACCTGGGCAACCTGAAGACGATTGCGCTTGGCAAGCTCCTGGCCGAGCACCCGGAGCGGGTGATCGAGTACGCGGTCAAGGGAATGCTGCCGAAGACGATCCTGGGCCGCCAGATGTTCCGCAAGCTCCACGTGTTCGCCGGCGGCGCGCATCCCCATGCCGCGCAGCAGCCGAAACAGCTCGAGATTTAAGGACCCGACATGGCAACGAGCGCAATTGTCGCGACCGGCCGGCGCAAGTCGTCCGCGGCGCGCGTCTTCCTGAAGCCCGGCAAGGGCACGATCACGGTCAACGGCCGTCCGCTGGACGAGTTCTTCGGCCGCAAGACCGGAGTCATGATCGTGCGCCAGCCGCTGGAGCTCGTTCAGATGACGGGCCGGCTCGACGTGAACGTGCTGGTCGAAGGCGGCGGCATCACAGGCCAGGCCGGCGCAATCCGCCACGGCATCACGCGCGCGCTGATCGAATACGATTCGGAGCTGCGCAAGCCCCTTCGGGCTGCCGGTTTCGTGACGCGCGACGCGCGCGAGGTCGAGCGCAAGAAGGTCGGCCGGCGCAAGGCACGCCGCGGGACGCAGTTCAGCAAGCGCTGATACTCTGACCAGGGACGAACCGCATTTGGGGGATCGTCTAGCGGTAGGACTGCGGACTCTGACTCCGCCAACCTAGGTTCGAATCCTAGTCCCCCAGCCAATCCCGGTGCCGGGTCGTCACTTCGTCATCTACCGAGAACCGTAGATGACGAAGTGACGACCCGGCACCGTATCCGTCATCGCTTCAGCGTCTTCACGCCGCCGCCGCCCGCGACAACCAACACGTCGGCGCCACGACGCGCGAACAGCCCGACTTCGACCACGCCCGCCAGGAGCCCGATCTGCGCCTCGAGGGCCGCGGGATCGCTGATCTTCAGGTTGTGGACGTCGAGGATTTCGTTCCCATTGTCGGTCTTGAACCCCTGCCGCAGGACCGGCTGGCCGCCGAGCCCCGCCAGCCTCCGCGCCACCAGCGATCGGGCCATCGGGATGACTTCGACGGGGACGGGAAAGCGCCCGAGCACGTCCACGAGCTTGGAATCGTCGACGATACAGACGAACCGGTGGCTGGCAGCCGCGACGATCTTTTCCCGGGTCAGCGCACCGCCGCCTCCCTTGATGAGGGCGAGGTGACGGGTCGCTTCGTCGGCCCCGTCCACGTAGAGCGATAGGTCGCCGGTGTCGTTGAGCGAGAGCACTTCGATGCCGGCCTCTTGCAGGAGTCGCGTGCTTGCCTCCGAGGAAGAGACGGCGCCGGCAATCCGGTTCTTCCGGTCCTTCAGCGCCGCGATGAAATGATTGACTGTCGACCCCGTGCCGACTCCGACCGTCATCCCTTCCTCGACGTAATCGAGCGCGGCGAGCGCGGCGGCTTTCTTTTTCGAATCGGCGTCCATCTTCAGGCTCCGGAAAAAACTGTGCCCGCGTAAGCGGGCACAGTCTCATCATCTTGCTGAACCGGCGGCTGGTAATCTCTCGATCAGCCAACCACCGATCCATTAGGCAAAGGGCTTACTTCTTCTTCGAAGCCTTTTTCTTTGCCTTCTTCTTGGTCGCCATGTTGGATCTCCATGTCGGTTGAATCCGAGGCCGAGTATATACATGGTTGACGGGATTGCAAGCAAGGGGTATGCACATCACGCGTCGATCACTTCACTTCATCACCTCTTCACGCGCGAGTCGATGAATGAATTTCCATTCGTCGGCGGTGACGGGCATCACCGAGAGCCGATTGCCTCGACGCAACACGATCAGATCGCGCAACGGTCCATCGGCATGCTCACGCAGCATCTCGAGCGTCACCGGATTCGCGAACTTGCGCAGCAGTCTCACCTCCACCTGGTACCAGCGGGGCTTCGACGGGTCGCTGCCGGCGTCGTAATGCCTGTGCTTGCGGTTGAACGCAGTCGGATCGGGATGGCCGGCGCGAACGACCTCCATCGTCCCGTATATACCGGGTATTTCACAACTCGAGTGATGGAAAAAAGCGCGGTCGCCGGTGGCGAAGTCGTCGCGCAGCATGTTCCGCGCCTGGTAATTTCGCACGCCGTCCCAACCGGCCGTTCGTCCCGGCGCCCGGGCCAGGTGATCGATGCCGAATGTGTCGGGCTCCGACTTCATCAGCCAGTATTTCATCGGGCGACATCCGCAGTTTGAGCCGCTGCCTTGCCGTAGATACCGCGCTCGGTGACTACGCCCCAGAGCGGCACGTCGTGCGCCGCCTCGGCGAGCCGGTCGACACGCTGCACGTCGAATGCGAGGCCCAACAGCAGTGGCCTTCGCCAGGCCGTGCGATGGCGCAGGAATGCGAAATGGCGATCGTAGAAGCCGGCTCCCATGCCGAGCCGCTGCCCCCGCGCATCGAAGCCGACGAGCGGAACCAGGACGAGGTCGAGCCAGCGCGGGTTGATCGTGTCCCTTCCGCGGGCGGCGTCGGGCGCGACGAACCGCATCCGTCGTGCGCGCAGGCTCGTGATCACCGGGTAGTAGACCTCGCATCCAAGCGCACGGGCCCGTCGAATCACCTTCGAAGGGTCGATCTCGCCGTCGAAAGGATGGAATGCCGAGATCCGGCTGTTGGCGCGCGGCAGCCCGAGGCTCGCCAGCGCACGATCGATGGCCGCCGCCGCGCCCGGGCGCGCTCCCGCCGGCACCTCTCGGCGCAAGACGCGCAGGCGCTGCCGGAGCGCGCGCCGCTCGTCAGCCATGGCAGAAATCGAGAGGCGCCACCCGCATGTGCCGTGCCGGGTCGTTGCTCTCGAACCGGAGCAACAAGTGGAGCAGGCCGTGGCACTTAAGGCTTTCCGCTGCGAGGCGGACTTGCACAATACTGCCGCTAAGCCAGGCCCCTGGGTTTTTCACATTAGGGTCGAGAGGTTTCCAGACCCGAATCGAACACCGCAGGCGGCGCCAAACCGTCGACGCTCGCGCATCCGGCGCGAGTCGCCACAAATTCAATTCCCCAGCGACTGGCTGCGCGTCAGCGCGGATTCCACGCGCTCGCGCATGGCCTTGATCCGCGCGGCCAGGTCGGTCTCTACCCCCTCGTCATGGCCGCGCGCCATCAGCAGCTCGTTGACGATGTTGAGGGCCGCCATCACGGCGATGCGGTCGAGTCCGATCACCTTGCCGCTGTCCCGTATCTCGCGCATCCTTCGATTCAGGTATTCCGCCGAATCGAGCAGCGCCGGGCGCTCTTCGACGGGGCAGGTGACGTGGTATTCCTTCTCGAGGATACGCACGGTGACCCGGCTCTGGTCGCCGCTCATGCGCCGCTCTCCATGGCTTTCAGGCGGCCGATCATCGCCTCGACCCGGGCGCGCACCTGCTCGTTCTTCTGCATCAGCGTCGCCCGCTCGGCGGAAAGCGTGTCCTGCCGCTGGCGCAATGCGCGGTTCTCTTCCTTGAGTTGTGCGACCACGCCGACCAGCTCATCGAGGCGGCGTTCGAGCCGCTTGAACTCGCGTTCGAGGCCGGGCTTGCTGGATTCATCCATGGCGCCACTATGCTGCCACGACCCGCCGTTTACTGCTACCGTTGGCGGGATGACACATGGGGAGTTGCAGGGCGCCCTCGAGCGGATGGATTTGACAGTCGACACCGCCGAGGCCCACGGCTGGCTTTGCGGGGCACTCTGCACCCGCGAGGATTATGACGCGAGGCAATGGCTCGCGGACCTGGCCGCCGATGCGGGTGCCGAGGCACCCGCGCAGGCGCAAGTTGACGCGCTCCTGCAGCTTCCGTCACAGACTCTCGAGGCCCTGCGCTCGCCGGAATTCGAGTTCGCGCCGCTGCTGCCTGCAGAGGAAGCGCCGCTGCGGGAGCGGCTGTCGGCGCTTGCCGCCTGGTGCGGCGGGTTTCTCTACGGCATCGGCACGGGTTCCTCCAACCAGGCGATCGAGAGAGCGGGCGACGTCGCCGAATACCTGCGCGACCTCGCGGACATCGCACGCGTGGAGCTGGAGCCGGACCGGAACGCCGATGCCGGTGAAGGCGACTTCGTGGAGCTGTTTGAATTCGTTCGCGCGGGAGCACAGCTGACTTTTGATGAACTCGCCGGAGCGAGGGCCCATGCGGCGGGATGAGTTCGCGAAGCGCCGGCGCCATCTCATGCGCCTGATGGGCAAGGACGCCATCGCCATCCTGCCCGCCGCCCCGGTGCGCATCCGCAACAACGACGTCGAGTACAACTACCGTCCCGACAGCGATTTCTACTACCTGACGTCGTTCCCCGAGCCCGAGGCAGTCGCGGTGTTGCTGCCGGGGCGGCCGCAGGGCGAGTACGTCATGTTCGTCCGTGACCGCGACCCGGCGCGCGAGGCCTGGGACGGGGCGCGCGCAGGCCCGGACGGCGCCGTCAGGAACTACGGCGCGGACGACGCATTCCCGGTCGGCGACATCGACGAAATCCTGCCAGGCCTCCTCGAGCGATGCTCGCGCGTCTTCTACACGATGGGCGCGCACCCGGAGTTCGACAAGCGCGTGATCGGCTGGGTCAACCGCCTGCGGTCGCAGGGCAAGCACGGCATGCGCACGCCGCACGAATTCGTCGCGCTCGATCATCCGCTGCACGAGATGCGGCTCTTCAAGAGCCGCTCGGAGCTCGTCGCCATGCGCCGTTCCGCGGCGATTGCCTGCGCGGCTCACCGCCGGGCGCTCGAATCCGCGCGCCCGGGCCGCATGGAATACGAGGTGATGGCGGAGATCCTCCACGAGTTCCACCGCCGGCGCGCGGACAGCTCGTACCACCCAATCGTCGGCAGCGGCCCGAACTCCTGCGTGCTGCACTACCGCGACAACAGCCGCCAGATGCAGGAAGGGGAGCTGCTATTGATCGACGCGGGTTGCGAGTTCGAGTACTACGCCTCGGACGTGACCCGGACGCTTCCCGTCAGCGGGCGCTACGGCCGGCGGCAGCGCGCCATCTACGAAGTCGTGCTCGAGGCACAGCAGGCGGCGATCGCGAAAGTCCGCGCTGGCGCGCACTGGAACGAACCGCACCAGGCGGCCGTGCGCGCGATCACGAAAGGCCTCGTGGGCATTGGGCTGCTGAAAGGCCGCGTGCCCAGGCTGATCAAGGACGGCGCCTACCGGCCGTTCTTCATGCATCGCGTCGGGCACTGGCTCGGCATGGACGTCCACGACGTCGGCGAATACAAGGTTGGAGAGCAGTGGCGGCTGCTCGAGCCAGGCATGGTCACGACCATCGAGCCCGGCATCTACATTGCGCCGGGCACCCGGGGCGTGCGCCGCGAATGGTGGGGCATCGGGATCCGCATCGAGGACGACGTCGTCGTGACGTCCGGGGAACCGGAGGTGCTGACGGCCGCCATGCCGACCGATCCCGACGAGATCGAGAGACTCATGGCGGCCGCGTGAGCGCGCGGACGACGACACGCTGCGACGTGGCCATTGCCGGTGGCGGCATGGTCGGTCTGTCCCTGGCGGCAGCGCTCGCGAAACTTCCGCTCGAGGTCGTCGTCATCGAGCCCGTCACGGCGGAGGCGGACGAGCAGCCGAGCTTCGATTCGCGCACGACGGCGCTCTCGACCGGCAGCCGGCGCGTGCTCGAAGGCATCGACGCCTGGACGGCCATCGCGGGCCAGGCGACGCCGATCCGGCGGATCCACGTGTCCGAACGCGGCGTTTTCGGCACGGCGACGCTGACCGCGGCAGAGCAGGGCGTTGCCTCGCTCGGCTACACGATCGAGAACCGGCTGCTGGGCAAGGCATTGCGCGAAGGCGTCGCCGCGTTTCCGCGGCTGCGGATACGCCATGCGCGTGTCGTCGAGCTGCAACCAGGCGGGGACGCCGTGCGACTCAGTACCGACGCCGGAGAGATCCACGAAGCGCGTCTCGTGGTCGCGGCGGACGGTGCGCAGTCCGCCGTTCGGGCCGCCCTCGGCATCGAAGCCGGCGTTTCCGACTACGGCCAGCACGCGATCGTCGCCCACGTCGATACGGCGCGGTTCCACGACTACACGGCCTATGAACGATTCACGCCGGACGGACTGCTCGCGGTGCTGCCGATCGTGGAGGGGCGTTCGGCCGTCGTCTGGACGCTCGCGCCGGAATCGGCGCGCCGCGTGCTGGCCCTCGACGATCGCGCTTTCCTTGTCGGGCTCCAGGAGGCCTTTGGACTTCGGCTCGGGCGCTTCACCCGCGTCGGCCGGCGCCAGAGCTATCCGCTCGCGCTCACTCGCGCGGAGCGCCTCACGGCGCCGCGGGCCGCGATCCTCGGCAATGCCGCGCAGGCCCTGCATCCCGTCGCAGGCCAGGGCTTCAATCTCGCGCTGCGCGACGTCGCGATGCTGGCGGAGCTCATCGCGGGGGCGGAAGGCGGCGATCCAGGCGCCGCCCCGCTGCTCGAGCGATATGCCGCATGGCGCGCGCCGGACAGGGACGCGGTCATCCGCTTCACCGATTCCCTGGTTCGCGGGTTCGGACTGCCGCTTGCGCCGATCCGCCACGTGCGGGGCGGCGCCTTGCTCGCTTTCGACCTGCTGCGCCCGGTCAAGCACGAGTTCGCGCGCCGCACGATGGGGCTCGCCGGCCGGCAGCCACGACTCGTGCGTGGACTGCCGCTACAGCCATGAAGCGCGATTTCGACGTGCTGGTCGTCGGCGGGGCGATGGCCGGCGCCGGAACGGCGGCGCTCCTCGCGGCTACGCCCGCGACGGCCCGGCTCCGCGTTGCGCTCGTCGAACCGCGGCCTGCGACGGCCCGGGAATGCGGCGCGCCGCTCGACCTGCGAGTGTCCGCGCTCTCGCGGGCGTCGCAGCAGCTCCTCGAGCTCACCGGAGCGTGGCCCGCCGTCGCGGCACGCGCTTGCGCCTACCAGCGCATGGTGGTCTGGGAGGAGCGCACGGATCCCGGCGCCGCGGATGCGCTCGTATTCGATGCCGCCGAGCTCGGGGAGCCGGACCTCGGGCACATCGGCGAGAACCTGAGCATCCAGGCTGCGCTGACCGCACGGGCCGAGGCGCTCGGGGTCGTGCTGCTCCGCGCGGAATTCGCGACCCTCGAATCGACGCGCGACGCCGTCCGGGTCGGCCTTGGAGACGGGCGCGAGTTCCGCGCCGGGCTCGTCGTCGGAGCGGACGGCGCCGATTCTGCGGTGCGCCGCCTGGCGGGGATCGACATCCGTGGCTGGGACTACGGACAGCGCGCGGTCGTCGCGCATCTCGCGCCCGAAAAGGCGCACGCCGAAACCGCCTGGCAGAGGTTTCTCGACACCGGGCCGCTGGCGCTCCTGCCGCTTGCGGACGGCCGCGTCTCACTCGTCTGGTCGACATTGCCAGAGCATGCGGAGGCGCTCGTGCATTGCCCTGAAGCGGAATTCTCCGAGCGCGTCACCGCGGCTTCTGCGAATGTACTCGGCCGGCTGTCCGCGACCACGCCGCGCGCTTCCTTTCCGCTCCGGCTGCTTCACGCGCGGCGGTATGTCTGTCCCCGCGTCGCGCTCGTCGGCGATGCCGCGCACACGGTCCACCCGCTCGCAGGCCAGGGCATCAACCTCGCATTTCTCGATGCCGCGGCACTGGTCGACGTCCTGGGAACCGCCGTCGAGGCGGGCGACGATCCGGGCGAGCCCGGCCCGCTGCGCCGCTACGAGCGCTGGCGCAAGGCCGAGGCGATTCCGGCGATCGCACTCCTCGACGGCATCAAGCGGCTCTTCTTCGGCGGCAATCCGCTGCAGTCGCGACTGCGTCGCGGCGCGCTCGGCCTCGCGCAGTCCTCGGGCACGATCAAGCGGCTCCTGATGCAGCGCGCGCTCGGCGTCGCGGGCGAGGTGCCGGCTTCGGTGCGCCGGGTTCCCTCATGAGCGAATGTCGACGTCCTTCGTTTCCCGCAGCCCGATGAGCCCGACGATCCCGCTCATCGCGGCGACCGCGATCGGATACCAGAGTCCGTAGTAGATATTCCCCGTCAGCACGACGAGGGCGGCGGCCAGGAAGGGCAGGAAGCCGCCGAACCAGCCGTTACCGATGTGGTAGGGCAGGCTCATCGATGAATAGCGTATCCGCGAGGGGAACAGCTCGACGAGGTATGCGGCGATCGGGCCGTAGACCATCGTCACGTAGAGCATGAGCACGGTGAGAAGGATCAGCGTGACCGGGAAATTCATGCGCGCCGGGTCGGGCGCGGCTGGATACCCGGCTGCGTCGAGCGCCGCGCGGTAGGCAGCCTCGTCGTAACCCTCGAGGCGCGAACCGGCGATCGTCGTCACGATCTCGCGGCCGTACTCCGGTGCGGTGCGCTCGTAATTGACCCCCGACTTCGTCAGGAAATCGCGCGCCTGGTCGCAGGCCGTCTTCGGTTTCGCGAAGACGCGGAAGCGGCAGTCGCTGCCCGCGACGGTTACCGCGGCGCGCGCCTCGAACTCGGCGAGCGCGGGGTTCACGGAAAGCGTCAGTCCCTTGAAGATCGGGATGAAGGTGAGTGCGGCGAGCAGGCAGCCAGTCACCATGATCCGCTTGCGGCCGATGCGATCCGAGAGCCGGCCGAAGATCACGAAGAAGGGCGTGCCGATCACGAGCGCCGCCGCGATCAGGAGGTAGGCGGTCTGGAAATCGAGCTTCAGCGTGTTCTGCAGGAAGAAGAGCGCGTAGAACTGGCCCGTGTACCAGACGACGCCCTGCCCGGCCGTGGCGCCCAGGAGCGCCAGCAGCACGATGCGGGCGTTGCCCCACCGCCCGAAGCTCTCGGCAAGCGGCGCCCGCGACAGCCTGCCCTCGGACTTCATCTCGACGAAGACCGGTGATTCCTGGAGGCGCAGCCGGATGTAGACGGAGACGGCGAGCAGTACGACGGAGATCAGGAAAGGCACGCGCCAGCCCCACTCGCGGAAGGCGTCCTCGCCGAAGCCGAGCCGGCAGGAGAGGATTACCGCGAGCGAGAGAAAGAACCCGAGCGTCGCGGTCGTCTGGATCCAGCTCGTGTAGTAGCCGCGCTTGCCCTGCGGGGCATGCTCGGCGACGTAGGTTGCAGCGCCGCCGTACTCGCCGCCGAGCGCGAGGCCCTGGGCGAGACGCAGGGTCACGAGCAAGACAGGCGCCCAGATTCCGATCTGCGTGTAGGTCGGCAGTACGCCGACGAGCGCGGTCGCGAGGCCCATGACGACGATCGTGATCAGGAAAGTGTACTTGCGCCCGATCAGGTCGCCGATGCGCCCGAAGACCAGTGCGCCGAGGGGCCGCACGGCGAATCCGGCGCCAAAGGTCGCGAGGCTGGCGAGAAAGGCGGCCGTCTCGTTCCCCGGCGGGAAGAAGAGCGCCGAGAAGAACACGGCGAGCGTGCCGTAGAGATAGAAGTCGTACCACTCGAAAACCGTGCCGAGAGAGGAGGCGAAGATGACGCGGCGATGAGCTGCGTCAATCCCGGCCTTACGGGGCAAGGGCATCCGCCTTCGCGGCGCAGATGAAGTCGTTGTCGGAGAGCCCGCCGATGGCGTGCGTCGAGTAACGGACGCGGCAGGTGTTGTAGCCGACCTCGAGGTCCGGGTGGTGGTCCTCGACGTTCGCGACATGTGCGAGGGCGTTGACGAAGCTCATGGTGCGCCAGAAATCCGGGAACCGGAGCTCGCGCCGGATCGCCTTCCCATCCTCGACGAGCTTCCAGTCGGCGTGCAGGAGCTTCATCATGCCGGCCGCCTGCTTCGCGTCGAGCGGCCGCACGCCGCCCTCGCAGGGCACGCACTTGCGTTCCTTCAGCGCGTCCATCAGGCCTCCCGGCGCGCATAGCGGCGCGCGACGTAGCGTTCAACCAGTTCCTGGAATTCCTCGGCGATGCGATCGCCCTTGAGGGTGACCGTCTTCTCGCCGTCCTCGTAAACCGGCGCGACCGGGCGCTCGCCGGTGCCCGGCAGGCTGATGCCGATATTCGCGTGCTTGCTCTCTCCCGGCCCGTTCACGACGCAACCCATCACGGCGACCGTCATGTTCTCCGCGCCGACGTAGTCATGGCGCCAGGCCGGCATGCGTTCGCGCACGTGGTCCTGGATGCGCTGCGCGAGCTCCTGGAAATAGCTGCTCGTCGTGCGCCCGCAGCCGGGGCAGGCGACGACGCGCGGCAGGAAAGCGCGAAGCCCGAGGCTCTGGAGGATCTCCTGCGCGACGCGGACTTCCTGGCGGCGGTCGCCGCCGGGCTCGGGCGTGAGGGAGACGCGGATCGTGTCGCCGATCCCCTCCTGGAGCAGCACCGCAATCGCGGCCGTGGAGGAGACGATGCCCTTGGCGCCCATGCCGGCTTCCGTGAGGCCGAGGTGCAGCGGGTAGTCGCAGCGCGCGGCGAGCGCGCGGTAGATCGCGATCAGGTCCTGCACGCCGCTGACCTTGCTGCTGATGACGATCGCATGGTGCGGCAGGCCAAGCTCCTCGGCACGCGCCGCCGAATCGAGCGCGGACACGACGGTCGCCTCGCGCAGCACCTCGAGCGCGTCCTTCGGTTCGGGCGCGCGCGAATTCTCGTCCATCATGCGGGTCAGCAGGTCCTGGTCGAGGCTGCCCCAGTTGACGCCGATGCGGACCGGCTTGCGGTTGCGGCAGGCGGTCTCGACCATCGCGGCGAACTGCGGGTCGCGCTTGCTGCCGCGGCCCACGTTGCCGGGATTGATGCGGTACTTGTCGAGCGCTTCCGCGCAGCCCGGATGAGCCGCGAGCAGCTTGTGGCCGTTGAAGTGGAAGTCGCCGACGATGGGCACGTCGCATCCCTGCGCGCGCAACTGGTCGCGGATCAGCGGCACTGCTGCCGCGGCTTCGCCGGTATTGACCGTCACGCGCACGATCTCCGAGCCGGCTTCCGCGAGCTCGCGCACCTGCCGGATGGTCCCCTCGACGTCGGCAGTGTCGGTGTTGGTCATCGACTGGACGACGACCGGCGCGCCGCCGCCGACCGTGACGGCGCCGATCCGTACCGCGACCGTGGGCCGGCGCGCGGCGGTCACTTCACCTTCTGCGCCGCGATCCAGTCGTCGGCCGTGCGCTCCAGGATCTCGAGCGGCACGGCGCCGGTCGCGAGGATCGCGTCGTGGAAGCCGCGGATGTCGAACTCGTCGCCGAGCGCGTTCTTCGCGCGCTCGCGCAGCTCGAGGATCTTCAGCTGTCCGATCTTGTAAGCAAGCGCCTGTCCGGGCCAGGCGATGTAGCGGTCGATCTCGTTGACGATGTCGGCCTCCGTCTTGGCTGCGTTCGCCATGAAATAGTCGATCGCCTGCTGCCGCGTCCACTTCATCTGGTGGATGCCGGTGTCAACGACCAGCCGGACGGCCCGCCACTGGTCGTAGGTGAGCTGGCCGAAGCGCGAGTAGGGGTCCTTGTAGAGGCCGAGGTCGTAGCCGAGGCGTTCCGAATAGAGCGCCCATCCTTCGATATAGGCCGTAAAGCCGCCCGCGCGGCGGAATTTCGGCAGGTCGGTCTGTTCCTGGGCGAGCGCGATCTGCAAATGATGGCCCGGTGCGGCCTCGTGCACGGTCAGCACTTCCATCTCGTACTTCGGCCGGACCTCGGGGCGGTACAGGTTGACGTAGTAGTAGCCGGCCCGCATACCGTCGATCGACGGGCCGCTGTAGTAGGCGGTCGTGGTATTCGGTGCGCTGTTATCCGGGATCGCGCGGAGGCCAAACGGCGTGCGATAGAGCTTGCCGAAGAGCTTCGGCAGCTCGGGGTCGATCACCTTCGTGATGAAAGCATAGGCGCGGAACAGCTCGTCACCCGTCTTGTAATAGAACTGCGGGTCAGTGCGCAGGTGCCGGAAGAAATCGGTGAGCGAACCCTTGAAACCGACCTCGTCCATGACCTTCTGCATCTCGGCGCGATTCCGCGCGACCTCGGCGAGGCCGATCTTGTGGATTTCTTCGGGCGTCAGCGACGTGGTCGTGTGATAGCGGGTCACGAATGCGTAATAGGCGGCACCGCCCGGCGTGTCCCAGATTCCGACCGTGTCGCGGGTCGCGGGCAGGTATTCATCGCGGAACACGGCGGAGAAACGCCGATAGGCGGGAATGACCGTTTCCGCGATCACCTTCTTCGCCGACGCCGTGAGACGCTCGCGCTCCGCGGCGGAGATCGAATCCGGATATGAGCGGAATCGCGCGAAGTAGGGGCTGTCCTCCGGTTTCGCCGGCGTCTGCGCCGCGAGCTGCGGCAACACGCGCTCCATGATGACTCTCGGCTGCGTGCGCTTCTCGCGGGCGCCGCGGCGCAGCAGATCGCCGTATTGCTCGAGGTAAGCCGGAATTGCGGCCATGCGCCGGATCCAGGTCTCGTAGTCCGCCGCCGTCTCGAAGGGCATCTGCTCGGCGACCTCATCGATCGATTGGGGGCCGTCGCGCGCCTGGATGTCGTAATACTCGGCATGTAACGGCACCGCCGCCTTGCGCGTCTCGTATTCGTGGCGGAAGAGGTCGTAATTCAGCTGGTCCGCGGGGGACAGCTCGCCGCGAGCAATGCGGGCAAGGTCGTCGAGCGCTTTCGCATCGGCGGCATCGCGCGCGGCCTGCGCTGCCGGCGAGATGTCGGGCCAGCGGTCGTTGTACCGCGGATCGCCGACGTAGGTCGCGGCGAACGGATTGTCGGACAGGTCGCGCTCCCATTCGCGATCGAATAGGGCGTGCAGGTCTTGCGCGGGATCGGCGGACGCGGGCAGCGGGACCAGCGATACGGTGCACGCCAGCGTGAGCGACAGCAGGAGCAGTCGGGACATGAGCGGGACTCCGGTGCCGGGTACGATTCGAGCGCGATGATACCCTGTGCACCAGGGCGCTTTCCGCTAGAATCCCGGCTGTCGCGAAGTGGTCCTGCCGGAGAGTCCGCGTACGCGCGGCGCCGAAGGCGCAACCCGCCCGGAAACGCTCAGGCACCCGAACGGCAGGGACCGGCGAACTCTGGAGAGTGGCCCTCGCGGGCCCACCGAAGGGGAGCGGAACCGGGATCGATCCGGTACCCAATCTCTCAGGTTTCAGGACAGAGGGGCGGCAGGCCTTGTGGCCCGCCGCCCTTTTTTACGGCCGAACCGTACTGCGGGTAAGCGGATGGGACGACGGACACCGCTCTATGAGCTTCATGTCGCCGGAGGCGCGCGCATGGTCGACTTCGGCGGCTGGGACATGCCGGTCGGCTACGGCTCGCAGATCGAGGAGCATCACGCCGTGCGCCGCGATACGGGGATGTTCGACGTGTCGCACATGTGCACGGTCGATCTTCGCGGTGCCGGCGTTCGTCCCTTGTTGCTGCGGCTGCTCGCGAACGACGTCGGCCGCCTGATGGCGGCGGGGAAGGCGCTCTACAGCTGCATGCTTCGACCGGATGGCGGCGTCATCGACGACCTGATCGCCTGCTTCATCGACGAGCGCTGGTTCCGGCTCGTCGTCAATGCCGGCACTGCCGACAAGGACATCGCCTGGATCAAGGAGCATGCGAGGCCGATGGGCGTCGCCGTCGTGCCGCGGCGCGACCTCGCGATGATCGCCGTCCAGGGGCCGAATGCGCGCGGAAAGGCGACGCCGCTGCTCCCGCAAGCCTGCCGGGCTCCCGCGGGCGCGCTCGGGAACTTCTTCGGCGCGGCCTGCGACGAGTGGTTCGTCTCCCGGACCGGCTACACCGGCGAGGATGGATTCGAAATCGCTCTGCCGGCAGAGTCCGCAGCGGACCTCTGGAAGGCATTGCAGGCCGCAGGCGTCGCGCCCTGCGGGCTCGGCGCGCGCGACACGCTCCGCCTCGAAGCAGGGATGAATCTCTACGGCAACGACATGGACGAGTCGGTTTCCCCGCTCGAATCGGGCCTGGCCGGGACCGTGGCGCTCGAGGGCACGCGCGACTTCGTCGGCAAGGAAGCGCTCGAGAAGCGGCGCGCCGCCGGCCTTGCGCGCAAGCTCGCCGGGCTCCTGCTGCTCGAGCGCGGGGTGTTGCGCTCGCACCAGAAAGTATTCGCCGGCGCGGCCGGCGAGGGCGAGGTGACGAGCGGGACGTTCTCGCCGACGCTCGAGCGCTCGATCGGCCTTGCGCGGCTGCCGGCGGCGGCCGCGGGCACGGTCGAAGTCGATATCCGCGGCAAGCGCATGCCCGCGCGTCTCGTCAAGCCGCCGTTCGTCAGGAACGGCAAGGTCATGATCGAACTCTAGTACGGAGGCATACATGAGTCTGGTACCTGCCGACCTGCGCTACACGAAGAGCCATGAGTGGCTCCGCACGCTGCCGGACGGCAGCATCGAAATCGGAATCACCGACCACGCGCAGCAGTCGCTGGGCGACCTGGTATTCGTGGAGGTGCCGGAAGCCGGAAAATCGCTCGCCGCCGGCGATGCCTGCGCGGTGGTGGAATCGGTGAAGGCGGCTTCCGACGTATACAGCCCCGTTGCTGGCGAAGTGACGGCAGGAAATCCAGAGCTCGCGACGCAGCCGGAATTGATCAACCGCGATCCCTACGGCGAGGGCTGGATCCTGCGGATCAAGCCTTCGAGCGGAAAGGTCTCCGCCGAGACCATCGACGCCGCGGCCTACGAAGCCGTGGTCGCGGCCGGGGGCTGAGGCTCGTTCCTGATGCCATACATACCGCACACGCCTGAGGACATCCGCGCGATGCTCGATCGCATCGGCGCGCAGTCCATCGACGACCTGTTCGACGAGATTCCGGCGTCGCTGCGAGTCGATTCGCTCGCCGGCGTGCCTGACGCGCTATCCGAGATGGATGTCGCCCGGCTCGCCGGCGATCGCGCGACGGCCGATGGACGCGCAATCAACTTCATCGGGGCGGGCGCGTACGAACACCACATTCCCGCGCCGGTCTGGGCGCTCGTGACGCGCGGCGAGATCTACAGCGCGTATACGCCGTACCAGGCCGAGGCGAGCCAGGGCACGCTGCAGATCATGTACGAGTACCAGTCCATGATCGCGGGCCTCACCGCGATGGACGTTTCGAACGCCTCGCTCTACGAAGGCGCCTCGGCGCTCGCAGAAGCCTGCCTGATGGCGGTGCGTGCCCACCGGCGCTCGAGATCCGCGCGCATTCTCATGCCGGCGACGGTCAATCCGGCATGGCGGCGCGTGGCGCGCGCCATCACCGAAGGGCAGGGGCTCGAGCTGCAGGAACTGCCGTACTGCACGGAGCAGGGGACGACGATCCCGGAGTCGCTCGGACGATTCGCAGGGCAGGACATCACGGCCATCGTGATCCAGCAGCCCAATTTCTTCGGCCAGCTCGAGGACGCGGATGCGCTCACGCGCTGGGCGCGCGCGAATGACGCGCTCGTGATCGCGGCCGTGAACCCCGTTTCGCTCGGGCTGCTGGCGCCGCCGGGCGAGTGGGGCGATGGCGGGGCCGACATCGCCTGCGGCGACGCGCAGCCATTCGGCGTGCCACTTTCCTCGGGCGGCCCCTACGTCGGCTTCATGGCTTGCCGCATGGAACACGTGCGGCAGATGCCGGGACGGATCGCGGGACGCACGGTCGACGCCGAGGGCAAGCCGGGATTCACCCTGACGCTGCAGGCTCGCGAGCAGCACATCCGCCGCGGCAAGGCGACATCGAACATCTGCACCAACCAGGGCCTGCTGATGAGCGCGACGACGATCCATCTCGCATTGCTCGGCCCCGCGGGCCTCGAGCGCGTGGCGAAGACCTGCGTCGCGCGGACGAGGCAGCTGGCGGACGCGCTCGCGCGGCTGCCGGGGGTGCGGTCGGCTTTCGCCGGCCCGCGGTTCCACGAGGCGGTCATGTTGTTCGACAGCCCGGTCGGGCCCTTGCTCGAGTCGCTCGCGGCCGAGCATATCGTCGGCGGCTACGATCTCTCGCGCGACTACCCGGAGCTCGGCCATGCGCTCCTCGTCTGCGCCACCGAGACTCGGAACGCCGCCGACATCGATCGGTACGCGCGCGCGCTCGGCCGATTGCTCGGCCGCGCAGCGGCCGCGTGAGCGCATGAGCATGCGAAAGACCGAGCCATTGATCTTCGAATTGTCGCGCGCGGGGCGCGGGGCGACGGCGCAGCGTCCGGCGGCCGAGGAGGCCGACGTGCCGGAGGCCTTCCGCCGCCGCAATCCGCCCCCGCTGCCTGAAGTTTCCGAGCTGCAGGCCGTCCGGCACTATACGCGGCTGTCCCAGCTCAACTTCGGGATCGACACGCACTTCTATCCGCTCGGCTCCTGCACGATGAAGTACAACCCGCGCGCCTGCAATTCGCTCGCGATGCTGCCGGGCTTCCTCGGTCGGCATCCGCTGGCGCCGGCGGCGACGGGCCAGGGCGTGATGGCCTGCCTGTTCGAGTTGCAGGAGATGCTGCGTCACGTGACCGGCATGGCCGGCGTCTCGCTGACGCCGATGGCCGGCGCGCAGGGGGAGTTCGCGGGCGTCGCGATGATCCGTGCATACCATCGCGCGCGCGGGGACCGCGCGCGTAACGAGATCATCGTGCCGGACGCCGCGCACGGCACCAATCCGGCGACGGCGACGATGTGCGGGATGAAGGTGCGGGAAATTCCCTCGTTGCCGGACGGCGACGTGGATGTGGCCGCGCTCGATGCGGCGCTGTCGCCTGCGACCGCCGGCATCATGCTGACGAACCCGAGCACGCTCGGCGTGTTCGAGCGGCGCATCGTCGAGATTGCGCGCAAGGTGCACGTGGCGGGCGGGCTCCTGTACTACGACGGCGCGAACCTCAATGCGATCCTCGGGAAGGTCCGTCCGGGCGACATGGGTTTCGACGTCATCCACATGAACCTGCACAAGACCTTCTCGACTCCGCATGGCGGCGGCGGGCCGGGATCCGGCGCAGTCGGCGTCGGCCAGCGATTGCTGCCGCACCTTCCGGTTCCCGTCGTTGCTCGCGACGGCGAGCGCTACCGGTGGCTCGACGAGCGCGACCTGCCGCAATCGATCGGGCGGCTGTCGGGCTTCATGGGCAACACGGGCGTCCTGCTGCGGGCGTGGGTCTACATGCGGATCCTGGGCGCTGCCGGCATGCGCCGGGTCGCGGAATTTTCGACGCTGAACGCGAACTACCTGCTGGCCCGGCTGGCCGAGGCCGGCTTTGACGCCGCTTTTCCGGGGCGGCGCGCGAGTCACGAGTTCATCATCTCGCTGAAGCGCCAGGCGCGCGAGCAGGGCGTGACTGCGATGGATTTTGCCAAGCGCCTGCTCGATCACGGCTACCATGCGCCGACGACTTACTTTCCGCTGCTGGTCCCGGAGTGCCTCCTGATCGAACCGACCGAAACCGAGACGCGCGAAGAGCTCGACGGATTCGTCGAGGCGCTCGCCGCGATCCGTCGCGAGGCCGAGACCGATGCGGCTGCCGTCAAGTCGGCGCCGCACACGATGCCCGTCCGGCGGCTCGACGACGTGCGCGCCGCGCGCCAGCTCGACGTGGCCTGGAAGCCGGCCGCGGTGTGACGATCAGACCCGACAAGAAGACGGGCCCCGCACGCCTGTCGCGCGCGTTCGGCAGCACCTGGCGTGGCTTTGCGGCCGCCTGGCGCGATGAGGAGGCGTTCCGGCAGGAATGCCTGCTCGCAATCCTCGTCGTGCCCCTCGGCCTCTGGCTGGGCGAGAGCGGCGTCGAGCGCGCGCTGCTCGTCGGCCCCATGTTCGTCGTGCTCGCGATCGAGCTCGTGAACAGCGCGGTGGAGGCGACGGTCGACCGCATCGGCGTCGAACGCCATCCTCTCTCGGGTATCGCCAAGGAGCTCGGCTCCGCCGCCGTCTTCGTCGCCTTCCTGCTGCTCGGGCTCAACTGGCTGCTGGTGCTCGCATGGCGGCATTGATCTGCGGCTCGCTCGCCTACGACACCGTGATGGTCTACCCGGGCCGGTTCCGCGACCACATCCTGCCGGAGAAGATCCACCTGCTGAACGTGTCCTTCGTCGTGCCGACGCTCCGGCGCTACTTCGGCGGCTGCGCCGGGAACATCGCCTACAACCTGCGGCTGCTCGAGTGCGACGGCCACGCGATGGGGACCGTCGGCCACGACTTCGGCCCCTATCGCGAGTGGATGAAGAACAACCGGATGTCGCTGCGCTTCGTGAAGGTGATGGATGACGAGTTCACGGCCCAGGCCTACATCACGACCGATCTCGACGCGAACCAGTTGACTGCCTTCCATCCCGGTGCGATGACGCACTCATGGCGCCAGGAAGTGCCGGCCGACGGAAGCATCACGCTCGGCGTGCTCGCGCCCGACGGGCGCGAAGGCATGATCGCCCACGCGGCGCAGTTCGCGCGCGCAAACATTCCCTTCATGTTCGATCCCGGGCAGGCCATGACGCTGTTCGTCGGCGAGGAGCTGGCGAAATTCATCGAGCAGGCGTCGTGGGTGACCGTCAACGACTACGAGGCGACGCTGCTGCAGGAGCGCACGGGCCTCGCGGCCGGGGAACTTGCAGCCCGCGTCGAGGCCTATGTGATAACGCGGGGCGGAGATGGCTCCGTCGTATACGCGCGTGGGCGCAGCGTCGAGATTCCCCCAGTGCGCGCCGCGGCGGTGGTCGACCCCACCGGTTGCGGCGATGCTTATCGCGCCGGCCTCGTGTACGGCCTGAAGCGCGGAATCGACTGGGAAACCACCGGCCGCATCGCCTCGCTGATGGGCGCGATCAAGATTGCGACCGTCGGCACGCAGCATCATCGATTCACGTTGGACGAGTTCAGGGATCGTTTTCATGAGAAATTCGGGTACCGACTTGACTGAGGCGGCGCTGAAGCAGCTGGTGGCGGCGGCCGCCGTCGCGCTTCTCGCCTGCACGCTCGCGCGCGCCCAGACGCAACCCCAGGCGCAGCCGTTGCCGCCGCCGCCGCCACCGCCGCAGCAACAACAGCCGCAATTGCCTGAACAGGAACCGGCCCTGATCACGCCGCAGGTGCCGGTCATGCCGCTGCCGCAGCCGCTCGAGCTCGAAGAGTCGTCGCGCTGGACCCGGACCCTCGAGCGCATCTCGACCGGCGTGGTGGCGATCCAGATCGACGCGGCCCGTGCCTTCGACACGGAGTGGAACACGTCGTCGCAGGCGACCGGGTTCGTGGTCGACGCCGAGCGCGGCCTCATCCTGACGAACCGTCACGTCGTCACGCCGGGGCCGGTGAAGGCATTTGCGACATTCCTCAACCGCGAGGAGGTCGAGCTCGAGCCGGTGTATCGCGATCCCGTTCACGATTTCGGCTTCTATCGCTACGACCCGAAGAAGCTCCGTTTCATACAGCCCGCCGAACTTCCGCTGTACCCCGAAGGCGCGCAAATCGGCGTCGAGATCCGCGTCGTCGGCAATGACGCCGGCGAGCAGCTTTCGATCCTCGCGGGAACGCTTGCGCGGCTCGATCGCCAGGCGCCCGAATACGGCATCGGCCGCTACAACGACTTCAACACGTTCTACTACCAGGCCGCCTCGGGAACCTCGGGCGGATCCTCGGGTTCGCCCGTGCTCGACATTCGCGGCCGCGTGCTCGCGCTCAATGCCGGCGGCTCGACGGGCGCGGCGTCCAGCTTCTACCTGCCTCTCGGGCGCGTCGTGCGCGCGCTCAAGCTGATCGAGGCCAGGAAACCCGTGGCGCGCGGCACGCTTCAAACGGTTTTCCGTTACACGCCCTACGACGAGCTGCGGCGCCTTGGGCTGCCGCCGGCCATCGAGACGGAAGCGCGCAAGGCGTCGCCGTCGCGCACGGGCATGCTCGTCGTCACCGAGGTCCAGCCGGGCGCGGAAGCCTACGGCACGCTCGCGATCGGCGACGTCCTCGTCGCGGCCGAGGGCAAGCCGATGTCCGATTTCGAGGCGCTCGACGCGCTGCTCGACGATCGCGTTGGCGGCAAGGTCGGGATTTCGGTCGTGCGGGGCGGCGGCAAGCGCAACATGTCGCTCGCGGTGCAGGACCTGCACGCGATCACGCCCGCCGATTACCTCGAGATCGGCGACGGTGTGCTGCACACGCTTTCCTGGCAGATGGCGCGTCACATGAACGTGCCGATCTCCGGCGTCTACGCGGCCAACCCCGGCTACATGCTCGGGTCGGCCGGCATCCCGCGCGGGGCCGTGCTGACCGAGCTCGACGGCAAGCCGCTCACGAACCTCGACGATGCGCTCGCAATCTTCAAGTCGCTCGGACACGGGCAGCGCGCAACTCTGCGCTACTTTACGATGGAAGACACGCGCACGTTGCAGCTCACGTCGATCCGCATCGACCGCGCCTGGTTTCCCGCGCGGCACTGCGTGCGCGACGACGCGATCGGCCTGTGGCCGTGCACGCCGATCGAGGCGGGCCCGGACGCCCCGCCGCCGGAGCCGGGGACGACCCGCTTCGCCAAGTCCGGCGACAAGCTCGTGGATGCCTACGCGCCATCGCTCGTGCTGGTCGAATTCAGCATGCCGTATTCCATATCCGGCGTGACCGAGCGCAACTACCACGGCACCGGCGTCGTGCTCGACCCCGTGCGCGGGCTCGTCGCCGTCGACCGGAACACCGTTCCCGTCTCGCTCGGCGACGTCCGCCTGACCTTCGCGGGAACTGTCGAGGTGGAGGCGACGGTCGAGTACGTTCATCCGCTGCACAACCTCGCCGTGGTGCGCTACGACCCGCGGCAGCTCGGCGACACGCCGATCGAAGCGGTGAAGTTCGCCGAACGCATGCCGGCGACCGGCGAGTCGGTGCACGTCGTCGGGCTGCAGGGGGACAATCGCGTGGTTTCCCAGCAAGCCACCGTTTCCTCGATCGGCCCGGTCGGATTCCCGCTGTCGCGCACGCTCCAGTTCCGCGACGCGAACCTCGAGATCATGCGGCTCGTGAACGGACCATCGGACTTTGACGGCGTGATCGTCGACCGGCGAGGCGACGTCGTCGCGCTCTGGTCGAGTTTCGCCTACGAGGAAGGCCGCGAGCTCGTGCAGCAGAACATGGGCGTGCCCGCGTCGCTCGTCCAGGAAATGCTCGAATACGCGCGCGACGGCCGCACGCTGTACTCGGCGGAGGCGGAGTTCGGGCTCCTGTCGCTCGCGGAAGCGCGCCAGCTCGGGCTCGACGAGGCCTGGATCGACCGGGTTACCGCGCACAACCCGCGCCGCCGCCACGTCCTGACGATCGACCGGCTCGTCGCGGGGTCGCCTGCCGCGAAGCTGCTTGCGCCAGGTGACTTGCTGCTCGCGGTTGACGGCAAGGTCGTCAACAGCTTCAGCGACGTGAGCGCGGCCGTGCGCGCGCCGGAAGTCACGCTGACGATCTGGCGCGCGGGTGCGGAGCTCAGCGTGCCGCTCAAGACCCTCGTGCTTTCCGGTCGCGACGTCGATCGCGTGTTGATGTGGGCGGGCGCGACGCTGCATGCGCCGCATCGCGCAATGGCGGTGCAGCGCGGCATCGAGCCGAATGGCGTCTTCATCGCATTCTTCATGTACGGCTCGCCGGCCTCGCGCTACAAGCTGTGGGCTGGCCGACGCATCACCGAGGTGGACGGGATTCCCGTCGCCGATCTCGACGCCTTCATCCGCGCCGTTTCCGGGCGGCCTGACGGCGCGTCGCTCCGGCTCAAGACCGTGAGCTGGAACGAATCGGTCGAGATCATTACCCTGCGTCTCGACCAGCACTACTGGCCGGCCTACGAGCTCCGCCGGACGGAGGCCGGCTGGAAGCGCATGCCGATCGAATGAAATGCTGCCTGAACCCGCGAGGATCGAAGAAGCCGTTTCCCTGCTGAACGCGGGCGAGCTGGTCGCGTTCCCGACCGAAACCGTCTATGGCCTGGGTGCCGACGCGTCGAACCCCGCAGCCGTCGCCCGGGTCTTCGCGGCGAAGGGCCGGCCGACGGGCCATCCGCTCATCGTGCACTTCAGCAACTTCGACGCGGCGCGCGCCTTCGCATCGGACGTGCCGGAGTCGGCGGTTCGCCTCGCGGAAGCCTTTTGGCCCGGCCCGCTGACGATCGTGCTGCCGAAATCGGCGCGCGTGCCCGCATCGGTGACCGGCGGACAGTCGACGGTCGCATTGCGGGCGCCGGCGCATCCGGTTGCCCGCGCGCTGCTCGCGGCTTTCGGTCGCGGCATCGCCGCCCCCTCGGCCAACCGCTATGGCCGAATCAGCCCGACGCGAGCCGCCGACGTGCGCGAGGAGCTCGCCGGCCGCGTCGCTCTCGTGCTCGACGGCGGCGACTGCGAAGTCGGTCTCGAGTCCACTATCGTCTCGTGCCTCGGCGGCCGCGTCACGCTGTTGCGCCCGGGGTCGGTGTCGCGCTCGCAAATCGCCGACGTCGTCGGCGCCGTGGACGAGCCGGACGCGTCGTCGCCGCGAACGCCGGGCCGGGAGCGGGCGCACTACGCGCCGGGCACGCCGCTCGCGATTGCGGATGTCTCCGAGCTTCCGAAAGAGATAGAAACGGCGCTCGCCGCTGGCGGGCGAATCGCGGTGCTCGCGCGCAGCGCCGCGCCGCTTGTCTCGGACCGGGTCCTATGGCGCGCCATGCCGGAAGCGCCGGCGCCCTATGCCCGCGCGCTCTATGCCGCGCTTCGCGGGCTCGATGCGGTGGGGGCGGACCGCATCCTGGTGGAAGCCGTGCCTGCCGGCGAAGCCTGGGCCGCCGTGGCCGACCGGCTCGCGCGCGCCGCCGCCCGCTTTGAGCCCGCGGACGGCATCGTCGTCGACGCGACCTGAAGCCCTGCCGTCAGCGGACCGAGATGCTCTCCGTCAGCATGGCGTTGATTTCGTGCAAGCCCTGCTGGTTCAGCGATCCCGCCGCGAACTGCAGGCGCAGCACGTTTAGCAGGTAGTCGTATCGGCTGCGGGCATAGTCGGTCTGGGACTGGAACAGGCGCTGCCGGGCCTGGAGGACGTCAACAGACGTGCGCGTGCCGACCTCATAGCCCGCCTCCGTTGCCTGTAGTGCGGTCGCCGCCGATTCGACGGCCTGCTTGAGCGACTGTACGCGGGCCACTTCGGAATTGACGCCGAGGTAAGCGTCGCGGGTCGAACGCTCGGTCTCGCGCGCCGTGCGTTCGAGCCTTTCCCGGGCCGCAATGTTTCGGTACTGGGCCTGGCGAACGCGAGAGTTCGTCGAGCCGCCCGTAAAGATCGGCACCCGGAGCTGGACGCCGTAGACCGTGTCCTCGAAGTCCGAATCACCCGTGCCGGCCACCGTGCCGGTGAAGTCGGTTTCCGACTCGAACCAGGACTTCGACGCGATGAAGTCGATGCTCGGCAAATAGCCGCCGCGCTCGACACTGATGTTGTGTCGCGCCACATCAGCCGCCAGCCGGCTGGAGATGAGGCGGGAATTCTGCTCCATCGCAAGCTTGACCCAGTCGTCCGGGCTTGCGGGATTCGGCGCGGCGAGCGGCATTTCATTGCCGGGCTTTTCCAGTACGTCGTACGCATCGCCGGTGAGCTCGCGCAGGATCTCGCCGGAGTTCGCGAGGTTGCGCTTGCCCTGGATCAATGCCGCGGTCGCGGAATCGAAAGCGGCCTTCGCGTCCTGGACGTCCGTGACCGCGATCAGGCCGACCTCGAAGCGCTTCTCCGACTGCTCGAGCTGGCGCCCGATCGCATCGTGCGCGGCCTGGGCAGCCTCGAGCGTGTCCCGCGCTGCGAGCACGTTGAAGTACGCCTCGGAGGTCCTGAGGATGAGGTCCTGTTGCGCGACCAGGTAATCGGCCTCGGCCTGGGCCTGCTCGGAATCGGCGCGCCGGAGCGTCGCCCAGTTTTCCCACGCAAAAACGTTCTGGCGCAACTGGAGACCCCAGGCCGTGCTGGTGCCCTTCGACAGGCGATCGAAGGGTGCCGGCGGATTCGGAGGATTGATGTCGACGCTCGTGCCATCGGACTCCGTGTCGTTGTACTCCCCGCTGCCCTCGATCTGCGGCAGCAGCGCAGCGACCGCCTGCGGCTTCGATTCACGCGCCGCGAGGCGATTCGCGTCGGCTTCACGGATCAGCGGATCGTTGGTGAGCGCGCGCGTGTAGACATCCTGGAGATCCGCGGCGCCCGCGTTGAAAGCGGCGAGGCTCGCGGCCGCGAGGACCGTGTGGACGAGGAATCGGGTGTTCATGCGCAGACATTCCTTCACAAGGTGAGGGTCGGGAGGACAACTACTGTATTACTAGTGTATATCACCAACTGACCTAGGCTCAAGAGGACTCGATACTGCCATTAGGGTGGATTACGGCCGGCTGATTTGCGTCGAGACGACCGAAAAGTGGGTCAAAAAGCCTTTCGGGGCCCGGCTCAAAACCTGAAACGGGAGGGGGCTGACGCCAGCACCAGCGGCTCGATGCGAGTCTCGAACAGGGCGTCGCTCAGCCAGGAATCCTCGCCGGTCCGCGTGACGAGCCGTGCCTCCATGATCGGTCCCGTACCGACGACGACGAACAAGCGGCCGCCGATCACCAGCGCACGCTCGAAGCGGCGCTCCGGAGCGGGCAGGGATCCCGTGACCACGACGACTTCGTAGGTGGCGTCGTAGTCGCGCGCAAGCGCATCGCCGGTCTCGATCGCGACACGTGAGATGCCGAGTTCAGCGGTCGCCCGCGCGGCGCCGGCAGCCAGATCCGCGTGGATTTCGATGCTGTCGACCGAGCCGGTCAAGTGCGCGAGGCAAGCGGCGAAGAATCCACTGCCGGTCCCGATCTCGAGCGCGCGCTCGCCGCGCAGTGGCGCGAGCGCCTGCAGGATCCTGCCTTCGAGCGCCGGCATCAGCATGAATTGCCCGTGGCCGATCGGTATCGGGGTGTCCGCGAACGCGACTGCGCGATACTCTTTGGGCACGAATTTTTCGCGAGGCACCGCGGCGAGCGTTTCGAGGACGCGCGGATCGAGCACGTCCCAGGTCCGGACCTGCTGTTCGATCATCTGTCGGCGGGCGGCTTCCGTCCGGGCGTTCATCACCATTATGGTGAATCGCTGCGGGCCTCAGTACAAGCGTGGGATATGCTGCCCAAGGCCGCGCAATCCAACGAAATTGACGGTCCCGCGGGCCGGACTCGAAGGGGATGACAGGCCTGATGACGGTCCCGACGATCGCTGCCGTGGCGCTGGCGATACTTGCCGCTGTACTCGCGGTGATCGCATGGCGACAGCGGCAAAGACTCGCGCAGTTGCAAGTCGAGGCCGCACCGGCGCGCCCGCCGGGCCAGCGCGACGATGCCGCGCGGGCGATGCTCGCTGCGCTGCGCGAGCCGGCCCTGCTGCACGGCGAGCGGATCGAGGCGGTCAACGACGCCTTCGCGACGGTCGTCGGCATCCCGGCGGCCCTGCTGACGGGCAAGACCCTTGCCGAGCTCGTCTCCGGCGAATACGCGGAACTCGCGACGCTCGCGGTCGCGCGCGCGATCGGCGGCACGTCCGGACCCTCGCTCACGGAGGTCGAGTTCGCCGACGCGCATGGGCAGGTCACGCGACTCGAGCTCTCGGGCTCGGTGCTCGAGTCGGGCGGACGCAAGTACGCCCTGTTCACGGCCGAAGAAATGCTCCCACACAAGGCCGGCGACGACGCAGGCCTGCCGCCCGCGCGCTCGCAGCTCGCGCTCGATTCGCTCGGTGAAGGGATACTGACGACCGATGCGCACGGCCTGATCGACTACCTGAATCCCTCGGCCGAGACGCTCACCGGGATGCGCCGCGAAGACGCGATCGGCCAGGCCTTCGGCGCGATGCTCGGTTTCGTCGACGAGCACGACCGCCGCGCGCTCGCAGACCCCGTGCAGCAGTGCCTCGCGACCGGCAGCCGCGTGAACCTCGGCCGGCGTTCGATCCTGATCGCGCGCGCCTCGGGCAGCGAGCTTGGCATCGAGGCGACGGCGTCGCCGCTCCGGGGGACGCAGGGCGACGTCACGGGTGTCGCGGTGATGCTGCATGACGTGAGCGAGCTGCGCGGCCTGACCCAGCAGATGTCCTACCAGGCGAGCCACGACGCGCTGACCGGGCTGGTCAACCGCCGTGAGTTCGAGCGGCGCCTCGGCGAAGCGCTCGAGATCGCGCGCGCCGGCCGCCAGGGCCACGTGATGTGCTACCTCGACCTCGACCGCTTCAAGGCCGTCAACGACACGAGCGGACACCTTGCGGGCGACAACATGCTGCGCGAGGTCGCCGCGCTCATCCGCGAGGCGGTGCGCGATTCCGACACGGTTTCCCGCCTCGGCGGCGACGAGTTCGGCGTGCTGCTGGTCGGCTGCCCGCTCGACAAGGCGCGCCAGATCGCCGACGACATCTGGCGCGCGATCGACGAATACCGCTTCGTCTGGAAAGACCGCATTTTCAGCGTCGGCGTCAGCATCGGCCTCGTGGAGCTGACGGGCGAGAGCAATTCGCTCGAGGAGATCATGAGCGCCGCGGATTCCGCCTGCTACGTCGCGAAGAAGCAGGGCGACAGCCACGTGCACGTGTATTCCTCGCACGACGAGGCGGTGGCGAGGAGCCGCGGCGAGATCCAGTGGCTGCAAAGGCTGCAGGCGGCGCTGCGCGACGGATTCTTCGAGCTCTACGTCCAGCCGATCGAGCCGACCCGCCCGGGTTCCTCGAACGGGCCGGCGATGGAAGTCTTCGTGCGGCTGCACGACGAGGGCCAGGCGGTTTTGCCGGCGGATTTTTTCCCCGCCGCGGAGCGCTATCGCCTGATGTCGATGATCGACCGCTGGGTGCTCGGATCGGCTCTCGCCGCGCTGTCCGCCGGTGCGATCCGGCTGCCGCCGGGGAGAAGCCTGTCGCTCAACATCTCGGGCCAGACGCTCGCCGACCCTTCGTTCCTCGAATACGTGGTGGACGAGCTGGATCGCAGCGGTGTCCAGCCCTCGCAGATGTGCTTCGAGGTCGCGGAGACCTCGGTGATCGGCAATCTCGAGCAGGCGCGCCGTTTCATCGACGTGCTGCACGGCATGGGATGCCGATTCGCGCTCGACGACTTCGGCACCGACCTTGGCGGCTTCGCGAACCTGAAGCAGCTGCCGATGGACTACCTGAAGATCGACGGCTCCTTCATGCGCGACCTCGGGCGCGATTCGGTCAACCAGGCGATGGTGAGCGCCGTCGTCGGCATGGCCCGGACGCTGAACTTTCGCCTGGTCGCCGAGCAGATCGAGGACGTCGCCTCGCTCGAGGCCGCGCGCGCCATGGGCATCGACTTCGTACAGGGCCACGCGATCGGGCGCCCGCGCCCGCTGGCCCCCGCCGCCTGACGCCCGTCAGTGGCTGATGGCCGGCGGATCACTGAACCGCCGGATCCCGAACGACTCGTAGAGATCGGCCGGTGAGTAGCCGACGCCGTCCTTCAGCACGTAACTGACCTTCCGGATGTCGGAGATGTTCTTCGTCGGGTCGCCGTCGACCAGGATCAGGTCGGCGCGCTTGCCACGCTCGATCGTGCCGCGGTCGGCGAGCACGCCCGTGTAGCGCGCGCCGTTTTCCGTCGCGATGCGGAGCGCCTCGCCCGGCGCGACGCCCGCCTGGACGTAGAGCTCGAGCTCACGGTGGAGCATGAAGCCCGCAAGGCTGTCGGTGCCGGCGACGAGCGTCACGCCGGCTGCGTGCAGCCGGCCGAGCAGCTGCATCATGCGCTGCCAGGAATCGCGGTAGGTTTCGAGCTTGCCGCCGCTGACGTCCGTCGAGTTGATGCGCAAGGTGCGCTGGGTGGCGAATGGCATGTGGTCGGCGACGGCTGCGAGCGACGGGTCGATGTCACCCGGTTTTTGCGTGTAGGACCCCTCGAACGTGGCCATGGTCGCGTCGATCACGGTCTTGTGCCCGACGAGCAGCGCGATGAAATCGCGCACCGCCTCCGAGTCGAGGTCGATTGTGCGCGCCCGCTCGCCCACCAGGCTGAAGCGCACGATCGTGCGTGAATCGGTGTCCGGGTCGGAGACGAAATTCAGCACCATCTGGTTGATGTGCTGCAGTTCGTCGTAGCCGTCGCGCACGACCTGGGCCGAGCGCGAGAAAGCCGGCACATGGCCGCTGACGCGAAGCCCGCGCGAATGGGCGTAGGCGGCGATCGGCTCGGCCCACTCGGGCTTGATGGAGTTGTAAAGCTTGACCTGCCGGAAGCCGCGCTCGGCATACCAGTCGATCGCGTGTCTGGCCTCCTCGAGGTCCTTCACCACGAAGCCGCCGCGCGAGGAGAAGGGGCTCTCGCCCTCGATGTAGCCCGCCGGCTCGATGTGCGGCCCGATCGCGAGGCCGCCGGCGATGTCGGCACGCAACTTCGCGAGGTAGGCGTTGTCGTTGCCCATGTCGCGCGAGGTGGTGACGCCGCCAGCGATCTGCAGGATCGAGTTCCAGGCGTCCTCGTGCGCATGCATGTCGAACAGGCCGGGCAGCAGCGCGCGTCCCGCGCCGTCGATGACGGTCGCCGGATCCTTTGCCGGCGAGCCCGCCGGATAGATCGCGGCGATGCGGCCATCGTTGACGTAGACGTCCGACGGCTCCCCGAGGCTCTTGCTTGCCGCGTCGTACACGCGAACGTTCTTGACCAGGATCGGTTGCGGCAGCGTGTGCGTGAGCTTCCTTGCGATGTCGGCAAGATACGTGGCTTCCGCCGCTTGCTGCCTCCGCTCGAGATCGGGCGTCACGCTCTCATAGCCGGCCACGACCATGTGGCTCCCGCCCACGTTGATGCTCGCGAAGAGGCGCATGGCCTCGTCCGCCTCGAGCCAGACGTAGTCCGGCTGCAGCCCGGCGCCGAAAATCGCATACAGCGCGACCGGCCGTTCCTGGCCTGCCGGCCCGACGCGGGCGTCCGCGAGCTTCTCGCTGCGAAGCTCGCCGCCCGGCAGCCCCGGCAGCTTGCCGCCGGCCTTCTGCGTCGCCCGGACGATGATTGCGGTGGTTTCGGGACTGCCGTAGGAAGGCAGGTAGATCGCGGCGCCGGCGAGGTCCTGCGACCCGCGCTCCGAGGGCGACTGCCAGCTCGCGCGACCGCGCGTTGCCGAGTAACGCTCGTCGAGGACGGCGCCGTAGGTCGTCCTGCCCCGCTGCCGGTAACTCCTGATCGTGCCGTCGGGCAGGAGCGCGATGACCTCCTCGATGTCCGGCCCGCGTCCGTTGTCGCGGTAGGAGTAGCTCACGTGCATGCGGCCGTCATCGCCGATGACGGTTTTCTGCGCGCCGGACTTCGTGCCCGCGTGAAGGACGTTGTAGTCGAGCGTCGTGTCCGCCTGTGCGGCGAAAGTGACGGCGAGGGCGAGGCAGCCGAAGAGCGTCTTCATGGGATTTCCGTTCCGGTCAACTGCCAGTGGATCATGGAGACCGGGATCAGGCCGGCCCCATTCACTTCGTCGAAGTAGCGCTTGAGCGAGAAGTCCGCACCGAGCTGGTGCGCGCGCACGCGCATCAGGTCGTCCAGCAGGTGCTTGCCGGTCAGGTAGCTCGTGCCGTATCCCGGCTGGCGCAGGTAAAGCTGCTGTTCGAAGCCGAGCAGGTCGAGGTCGGGGCGCATCCAGCCGCGCGGGGTCCACTCGACCTGGAAAGCCTTCGCCTGCTGGAGGTCGAAAATGTTCGCCTGCGCGTAGAGCGACGCGAGGCCGCGCGCCGCGCGCTGGGCGAGCATGATCCAGACGATCTCGCGCGCCCTTGGCTGGTCGTCGTAGAGCCCGGCGTGCAGCATGAATTCTTCCATCGCCGTCGCCATCCCCTCTGCGCGGGAATTCCAGATGTTGTAGAGGAGGGGACCCTGCCTGATCGGGTTCGGGTGCGGTTCATCGCGCACGCGCGCGAGGTCCCACCAGTGATAGAAGTGGGTGTAGAGCGTGAGCGGCTCGTAGTGCGTGGCGATCGCGAAGAAGTTGCGCGTTTCGAGCGGCACGTATTCGCCGAGCTGCGCGCGCAGCGCCGGGTCCATGTTGTCGCGCATCGGGTAGAGGTCCCGCTTGCGCAGGAATTCGAGGAAGCGGGTCACCGCCTCGTCGGCGCGGCGCCGGTACTCCTCGGGCGTCTGGATCACGGGCAGTTCGGGCAGGCCGCTGTTCCGCGCCTCCTCGAGCTTGAGCGAAGCGTGCGCGCGCGCGAGCTCGCGCTTCAGGAGGTCGACTTCCTCGTCCCAGGTCATCGGCACGAGGTAAACGTTCCTGAGGCTCCAGCTGTAGTTTTCCTTGCCGACGCCGGATGGCCCGGTCTTCAAGGGCGCCTGCGAATCCAGCCAGCCGACGAAAGCGACCGTCGCCTCGCGGGCTTCGCGAACCGCCTTCCTGAGCGCGCGGCCGTTGCCCGCCGTCTTTTCCGCGAGCGCATCGAGCGCCGCGACTTGCCCGCGCATCGTGCCTGTGCCCGTGATCCATAAATCTCGCGCATCGCCCGTCAGGTTGCCGCGCGCCTGGGCGAGCAGCGGCGGGACGATCGCGAGCTCGCGCGCGAGCCTCGCCTCGGCGTCGCGCGACAGGGGGAACTCGTAGGTCCAGAGCTCGACGATGTCGTGGTGAGCCGTGCCTTCGTGCGCGGGAGTGTCGCTCTGCTCGGTCCACACGCTCATGTAGAAGGCGGGGTCGCGCGCCCAGGGCTGCAGCACGCGGGCGTAGAAGTCGAAGCCGTTCAACTCCGCGCGCACGAGGGCCTGGTCCACGCGCGCCTCCACCGGCAAGGCGCTCGTGTCGATGGCTTCGAGCCGGTTGCGCCAGGTCGCGAGCTCCGCGAGGCGCCGGGCGGTGGTCGCGGCCGTGTAGTCGGGCGCACCGTCCTTCAGGGGCGGGTGCTCGAAAGCGCGCCAGTCCTCGAAAAGCCTGCCGAGACCGTCATGGCCGGCCGCCTTTGGCGCTTCGGATGTCCCCGCCTGCGCGACGAACGCCATGGCAGCAAATAGCGCCGCGAGCCGGCGGAACGCGAACGGAATTTTCATTTCGGACCCCTTTGGAAGGCCCCGGATTCTAGAGCCGTGTTTCGGACCGCGTCCAGCAAGCCGAAAGTCCCTCGGTCCGATTGAAATTCGCTGAGAATCGGAGTATCCAGTGCCCTTCACGAATTCGGGAGGACCGCATGAATCGCAACCTCATGCTCGCGATCGTCGTCGTCGCCCTGGCAGCCGTCGGCTTCTGGCTGTACAGCCGCGCGAAAACCCAGTCGCTGCCGGATCTTGCGCCGGTCGGCGCGAACCTGATCGAGGGGCTCGGCGACTACAGCATGCCCGTGACGTCGAAGAACAAGGACGTCCAGCGCTGGTTCGACCAGGGGCTCGCGATGACCTATGGCTTCAATCACGACGCGGCCGAGCGCTCGTTCCTGAAGGCCGCCGAGCTCGATCCGGATTGCGCCATGTGCTGGTGGGGCGCGGCACTCGTGCTCGGGCCGCACGTCAACGCCGCGATGGATCCCGCGAACAATCCCAAGGCGTGGGACCGGCTGCAGCGCGCCCAAAGGGTTGCGGATGACGCGAACGAAAAGGAACAGGCGTTCATCAAGGCGCTGTCGTCGCGCTACGCGGAGAATCCCCCGGAGGACCGTCGGCCGCTTGACGAAGCCTATGCCGCGGCAATGGGCGAGCTCGCCGCGAAGTATCCGGACGATCTCGACGTCGTGACGTTTCACGCGGAATCCATGATGGATCTCCAGCCCTGGGACTACTGGGATGCGGCAGGGCAGCCGAAAGGACACACGGCCGAGGTGGTCCCGCTGCTCGAGTCGGTGATCCAGCGCAATCCGGAACATGCGGGCGCACTGCACCTCTACGTGCACGCGGTCGAGGCCTCGCCCGATCCGTCGAAGGGCGTGGCGGCGGCGGACACGCTGCGCGAGCTGTGGCCCGGATCAGGTCACCTCGTCCACATGCCGACGCACATCTACGCGCGGGTCGGCCGCTACCACGACGCCGTCATCGCGAATCAGAAGGCGATCGCGGCGGACGATTCCTACCTTGCGATCTGCCAGCCGGCGCCCGGCGTCTATCCGCTCGGCTACGTGCCGCACAATCACCATTTCTTGTGGTTCGCTGCGACCATGGAAGGCGCGAGCAAGATCGCCCTCGATGCAGCCCGTACCACGTCTGACAAAACGAATAATGCCGAGCTCATGCGCGCTCCCGGCCTCGAGTTCACGCAAAACTTCAATCATTCGCCGCTGCTCGCCGACGTGCGGTTCGGGCGCTGGGAGGAGGTCGTCAAGGCGCCGCAGCCTGCCGACGACCTCCCATACATGCAGGCCATCTGGCACTACGCCCAGGGCATGGCGGCTGTAAGCCAGGGCCGCATCGAGGATGCGAAGCGCCATCATGCGGCGCTAGTGCCGGCGACGACCAACCCGGAAATCGAGAAGTTGTTGCAATTCGGCCGCTATTCGCTGATCGGCGGTGTGCGCATAGCCGAGCGGTTCGTTGCGGCGGAGCTTGCACGCGCCGCGAAGGATTACGACGCGGCGATCGCAGCTCTCAATACCGCCGTCACCATCGAGGACACTTTGCCATATGACGAGCCTCCTGCCTGGCACTGGCCGGCGCGCCAGGCGCTCGGCGCGGTGCTGCTCGAAGCCCGCAAGCCCGCGGAAGCCGAGCAGGCATACCGCGACGAATTGCAGCGCAATCCAGAGAATGGCTGGTCGCTCCACGGTCTTGCGAAAGCGCTGAAGGCGCAGGGCAAGAAGGCAGATGCGCAGGAAGTCTCCGACCGCTTCACGAAGGCCTGGGCCAACGCGGACATCGACATCGGCAAGACCTGAGTCGCATCAGTCATCCGGCAACGAATCGAGTTTCGAGTACTCCACCACGCGCTCGGGCGCCAGGATCGAGACTGTCGCCCGGGTGGAAATCTGCAGTGTCGGGGTCAAGCCCGTCAGGTATCGCACGACATCGTCAAATGACTCGAGATTGATCCTGGATGCACCGATCGACTCGCGAATCGTGCCGATCGCCTGGGCATCGTCCGTCCAGATGAACAGGGGCGTTCGAAATTCCTCCTGGTAGCCATCCTGGAATCCGGATCCGAATCTCTCTTCTGACACGAGTTGGCCGTGGTCGGACACATAGATGAACAGGAGCGACTTGCCGGCGAACCTCTCGTAGAGCTCGGAGAGTACGTGGTCCGTGTACAGGATCGTATCGTCGTATTGCGAGACGATGTCCGAAGACGGTCGTGGTGCGAAGCCGGCCGGGACGCGCTCCAGGTACTTCGTGTGGGATCCAATCAGGTGGATGAAGGTCGCCTGGCCCGACTTCTGGTATGACCCGCGGGCATCGAGCTCTTGCACGATCTGGCCGTCGAACTTCACGCTTTTCCAGGACCAATCGTTGAGAAATACCTGCTCGTCCGCCTCGCGGGCGATCGATGTGCTGAAGCTGTCGGATCCACCCCGCCGCCCCTGGTTCGATATCCAGAGCGTGCGCAGGCCGCAGCTCCGCAGTTCGCCGACCAGGCTGTGCGAACGATAAAAGCTGTCAAAAGACCCCGGTGAAGCCCTGGTCAGCATCATGACCAGTGAGTATCTCGTCTGGTTCGACGGCGACAGCGCGTCAAAGGCATGCGCGTGCGATCGCAGCACGAATGGCGTAGTCGGCCTTGGGTAGCCGAATACGCTCATGTGATCCGAGACCGCGGATTCGCCGAGGACGATGACGACCCTGTCGTACCGCAATCGGCAGTCTCCCTGGCGCAGCGGGTGCTGGCGCAGGAAATCGTTGCGCGAAGCCAGTTGCGTGTAACGCTGCTTCGCCCTTGCGGGCTGCACGAACGCCTCATAAACGGGGAATTTTCCCAGCCGACGGTCGAACCGGACCCCGGCGGATGCGACGAGCCCCGCGATGACCAGGGCGACCGCGAGCCGTCTCACCGGGCTCGGAGCGTTGCCGCTGCTCATCGTCCAGTACAGCAGGAGCACGACGTAACCGACGGCGCAGACGATGATCGTGACGTCCAGCGCGTCGACGTGACCTTGCAGGTATTCGCGCATCTCTCCGGGCGGCGATTCGAAGATGGCCTCGATCCTGGCATCCAGCTGACCGGCGCCCCAATGGCGGCTCACGTGCTGATGGAGCAGGGCTGCCGGGATCAACAGCAGGCACGCGACCACGAAAGCAGACCGGCTCGCCAGCGCGAGGACGCACATCGCCACCAGGAGCAATAAATAGGCGCCCCTCCAGATGATTGGTTTGTCAGGCGGGCTCCAGATCATGAATGGCGCCAGGACAAGGGCGCCCAGCAGCAGATACCTTCCGATTGCCCGTCGGTGGCCGACGATGCCCGCGATCATCGCGGCTCTACTCTTTGCGCTCGGATGGACGGACGATGAGCTGTGGAGAAGTCCGGCGCGCGAGATTCTCCTGCAGGACCTTGTTGCATTCCTTGACGCCGATCGGGCTGCCCGCCAGCGAGCCGTCCGCCCGCTGGATTTCCGCCAGCGCATTCTCGATGGCAGGCTGCGCCGCGAAGAGGCAAGGCGTGCTGTAGATGACCAGCTTGATGCCCGCCTGCCTGAGTTCCGTCAACGTGCAGGCGGGCGACTTTCCTCCGGCAATCTGATTGAAGCAAAAGGGCTGCTGAATCTTCTTCGTCAGCTGGCCGACCGCCTCGAGACTCTTCAGCCCGTCGACGAGCACGGCGTCTGCGCCCGCCGCGGCATAGGCGCGCACGCGGCGCTCGATGTCCGCCGGATCGGAGCTGTCCGTGCGGGCGACCACGAACAAATCGCGCCGGGTTTCGAGAACCCGCTTCAGCTTCGCAAGGTACTCGTCCAGGTCCAGGATCCGCTTGCCGTCGAAGTGTCCGCATCGCCGCGGTCGTTCCTGGTCCTCGAGCACCACGCCGGACGCGCCGGACGTCTCCAGGATCGACGTGACGTGACAGGCGACTTCGACATCGCAGTAGCCATCGTCGATGTCCACGAGGATGTGGTGGTCGGGAAGGACGGTGCGGATGCGCTGGACGTAGTAGACCATCTCCGACCAGGTGATGAAGCCGACATCCGGAAGCCCGTAGTGGCTCGCGGCGAATCCAAAGCCGCTCAGGAACAGGGCGTCAAACTGGCGCGCGGCCAGCGAGGCCGAGAACACGTCGTAGACGCCGATGAACGGCATGATATGGCTTGCCGTGACGGCCTCTCGCATGCGATTGCCGGGCGACTGGCGGGCGATCCGGGTGGACTTCATTTCTGCTCCAGTTCGATGAGTCTCAGAATGCCGCCGATCGAGCCGAGCTCCTCGGGGGACACGCCCCGACTCGAAAAATCCAGGGCGTAGGTGACTTCGAGATACGTGACGATCTGCAGGATCGCCAGGGAATCGATCAATCCGGACTCCACCAGGCGGGCGTCGTCCGCCAGGCATTCGACCGGCATGCCCGCTTTCTGGATGCTCCGCAGGAATTGCAGCAGCCCGTGCCGGTGTTGATTCAGTTGCTCAGTCATGCGTGAGGCCGCCCGGCGAGAATGGATGGCAGGTCCAGCGCGGTCCTCGCTTCACAGGCCGCTTTCACCGCGTCCCGGTTGATCTTGCCCCGGGACGTCCGCGGAATCGCGTCGACTGCCCACCAGCGTGACGGCATCTTGTGCTCGGCCAGGTGCGACTTCATCCATTCATAGAGGCCGCGAATCGTCTCTTCGCTCGCGTCGCACAGCACGACGGCCATGCCCGCGGCTTGCCCGTAAATCGGGTCATCCAGCGCGAATGCGCACACGTCGCTCGCGCCCGTGAAACGCTCGACCACGGCATCGATATCGGAAGGATAGATCTTCATCCCGCCCTTGTTGATCTCGTCGCGCTCCCGGCCGCGCAGGAAGAGACGGCCGTCAGCGTCCATGGATCCGATGTCGCCGGTCATGAACCAGCCATCCACGACCGCCTTCGCGGTCAGGTCGTCCCTGCGGAAATAGCCCTTCATCAACGCCGGCGTGTTGAGCCAGACATAGCCTGACTCGCCGGTCCTGCATTGCATTTCCGGCGCGAGCGATCGATTCGTCTCGTTGACGCTCAATACCTTCACGATCGCGCCCCAGCCGACGCCGATCAGGCCGTCCTCGGCCGGCGCATCGGCGTCCTCGAGTCCCGCGACCCAGCTTCCCGTCTCGGTGATGCCATAGGCATTGCAGACCTGGCGGGTTCCGGTCCACCGCCGAACGTCGTCCCAGGCCTGGGCAGAAAGCGGCGCCGAGCCGACGTGCACGCGCCGCAGGCTGCCTTTCCGGGGCTGCCTGGCGAGCTTGAGCGCGAACTTCCAGATCGGAGGAACCGAAGACATGAACGTGATGCCATGCTCGTCGATCAGGCTGCCGAGGCGCGTGACGAGGTCCGGCCGGAACGACCGGGTGATGTAGAGATCGTTTCCGGACAGCCAGGGGAACAGGCAGTTGCAGATCAATCCGTGGCCAAAATGCGTGGGCAGCATGCAAAGCGACCGCGTAAATGCCGTCGCGGGCAGGTGATTGCGCAGGCTGGCCCAGCGCGCGCCGAGGGAGCGATGGGTGTGGATGACGCCCTTCGGATCGCCAGTCGAGCCCGAAGTAAACAGGATCAATGCATCGCAATCCTGGCGGATTTCGCTCGCGTCGCCTTCCGCCGACCCGATCTCGCTGCAGAGGACCGTTCTCGAGCCCGCCTTCTCGAGGGTCGCGACGATTTCGGCAGGCGTCGCCTCGTCGACGACGGCAAACCTCGCGTCGGCCGCATCGGCAAGCGTCCGGACTTCAAACGCGGACAGCCGTGAGTCGACGGGGATCGCGCATCCTCCGAGTTTCCAGATGGCCATCAGCTCGGCAAAAAATTCCAGGCAGTTCCCGAACGTGACCAGCACGCGATCGCCGGCGGAGAACCCCAGGTCCTGGAACCGGCCGATGCGCAGGGCAATCTGCCGGCGCATTTCGGTCGGGTCCCAGCGGCGGCCGCTGATTGGCTCGACGAGGTTTCCGACTGCAAGTCCTATCGGCATGGCGCCCGCCTCAAGTCGACCCGATCCCGATCAATCCCATGAGAAATTCGAGTCGCGCACGCAACGTCGGATCTCCGTGGTGAAAAACCCGGATGAACGCAAAGAACGTCCACACGCCAAAAATCGCGACGGCCCGGCGCGACCAGCGTCGCGCAGCCCGCGGCCCGGGATGGATTTGCTCGCGCCGCATCGAAATATAGATTCCAAGGGCGAGCAGAAAGCAATAGTGCGCCCGCGGAATCACCTTGCGGGCCAATTCCTCCCAGTCGCCACGCACCAGCGACTCGTGCTGGATGAGATGGTAGTAGAGGTTGCCGAGGAACGCCGAGGCGAACACGGCCGCCAGCAGCCGCAGGCGCGGATTGCGCTTGAAGTAACGGACGAAGGTCGGGAAGAAGAAGAAATGGACCAGCAATTCCTTGAAATAGTAGTAGTAGCGGTTCCAGAACTCGACGATGGTTTCGGCGAGGAGCGGTTTGTACGTGTTCCGGAAGACGTTGAAGCCGCACAGTCGCAGATAGCCGATGATCAGGTGGCCGGAGGCGGCGAGCTTGAGCACCTGCAGGACGAGGTCGCAATAGATGGCGGCCCAGCCGGACCAGGCGGCGTGCGTGCCGGGCTGCGCAGACAGCAGCGCATCCACGGTGGGCAAGCCGAGCGTGAAGCCTCCCAGTCCCTGCCGGAACGCGTTGTCGGCGCCGAACACCAGCCCGTTCATCAGCTGGACGGCGGCGCGGAAAATGTAGGCGAGCACGATCAGCTTGAGACCGGCAAGCTGCGAGCGTGCCAGCGATTCCTCGTCGGCGGCCTCTGTCGACTTCAGGTAATCGATTCCCTTGCCGTAAGGCGTGTCGGTCCCGCCCCAGACCGGCCAGATGTAGAGCGCGTGATCCTGCGGGCCGGTGCCGGCCATCTTTCCGCGCTGCGCAGTCAGCAACAGATAGCTCAGGCGCCAGACCAGGACGGGCATCACGATGGCGCAACCGGCCAGCACGGTCATGAGCGTCGGATGCGTGGGCCCCGTCCACAGGACAACCAGCAAGGCCCAGAACACGGCGTGGAGAAATATCAATGGATGGCGCCGCACGTGGGCTGGCAGCGAGCCAAACCGAGTCGCCACGAAGTAGCAGCAGGCCGCGAAGGCGAACATGAGCGCGGCAACCACGAGCATCGTTGCGTGATCTGCCGCGATGCCGGAGATCTCGCTTCCCTGCAACCTCCCGACGGGCCGGCGCACCGCAAACGCCAGTGCGCCAAGGCCAAGCAGCAGCCGGCGGCGCCCCGGCTTGAACCAGCGCAACAGCGGCGCGAAGCACGACAGCCACAGTGCGATGACCCGGGGATCCCTGTGGAAATGTCGGAGCTGTTCCCAGGTCACGCGCGCGGCAGCCCCGCGAGATCCGCCGCAAGCGCGTCGCGCCGGTGCGGGGCCTGGAAATAGCCGGCGATCCGCGCCTCGGGGTCGATCAGCACCAGCGCGGTCGAGTGATCCACGGTGTAGTCGTCGTCCACTCCGGGATTCCGTACCTGCGCGAGGCCGAGCGCCGCGGTGAATCGCTCCATTTCGGCGCGCGCGCCTGTCGCGCCGACGAACGCGGGATCGAAATGCGCGAGGTAGCGCGCGACGACCTCGGGCGTGTCGCGCTCCGGGTCGACGCTCACGAACACGAACTGCAGGTCGTCGCGGTCGAGGCGGCGGCGCAGCTCGGCCATGAGCGCGAGCGTCGTCGGGCAGACATCCGGGCAATGCGTGAAGCCGGTGAAGAGCAGGCTCCAACGGCCTTCGAGGTTCTCGCGGCGGAAGGGTCTTCCATCTTCGTCGACGAATGCGAAATCGGCGATCGGCCGCGGATCCGGGAGTGCGATTCCTGCGCGCAGAGCGAGCGGTCGGCTGGACCATTCATGCAGGGCGAAGCCAATGCCAAGCGCAATCGCGGCAAGCACCGCGATGTACACGGGAAGGCGGCCAGGCACTCGCCGCGCGTCCCCTTGCTCAGGCTCGCGAGCCGCCATTCCAGCGAAGCAGGTTCAGGAATTCTCGCCGCGTCTTCGGTCCGCGTGTCAGGTAGTGCGGCTCGGGACGTTCGCGGTAGGCGAGGCGCTCCGCGGTAACCGAGTCGCGGCGCGCTCGCAGCTTCATCTCGTCGGCGGAGATGCCGTACGGCTTCATCGCGTTCAGGCCGAAGACCTTCGCGCGGAGCGCTGGCGTGATCTCCGGGTAGCGGTACTTCTCGCGGAATTCCGGGGCGATCTGGAAGGCCCTGAACGCCTGGATCTGGTCCTGCGGCGATCCGTACCAGATCGAGTCCGTTCCCCAGAGCACGTTGTCCGGTCCGCAGTGCTTTAGCAGCTTGCCGAGGCCGTGCGCGGCCTGCCCCGGGTCGCGCATCAGGAAGCGCCAGGTACTTCCGAGTTCCGCATAGACGTTCGAGCCGGGCTTGATCCCGTTCTCCTCGAGCGAACGGATCAGCGTGTCGATGCCGTCGCGGTTCGCGTTCTGGCCGTAGGCCTTCTCCTCGCCTTCCGTGATGAAGCCCGAGTGATAGATCAGGAAACTGACGTCCGGGAAGCGCTTTGCGACCGGACCGATGTCGCGGCACTGGCTGTGCTCGTAGGACTTCGGCCCGAATGCCAGCCCCTTGTGCACGCAGATGACCTTGACCCCGAGCCGGCGCGCCTCCTCGATGAAGCGGATGCCGACGTCGTCGTCGAGGTAGAAGCCCGTCCCATCGGGGCCCCATTGCGTGTAGGTCTTCCAGGCACAAACGCCGAACTTCTCTTTCAGCCGAGGCATGTCCTCGACGTCGCCCGGCTGGTTCGGGTTCACGCGGCCGTGGATCATGAGCCGGTGATTGCCCTCCATGCGATCGACGATGCGGCGCACGTTGTCGGCGGACTCGATCTCGAGCGGCGAGGCATCGCGGCGCGCCGGCACGAAGGACAGCACCATCATGTCCGTGTCGCTGTCGAGGAACACGTCCTTCACGAATTCCTCTGACGTCAGGCAGGCGAGGTGGCTGCGCGGCGTCTTGCCGTCCGCGAGCGCGCAGCCCGCCTTGGGAGACCACTTGAATGCGGAGTCCGGTGCGACCTTGAGCCAGGCCGCCGTCGGGTCGACGTAGTGACCCTGAACGTCGAAGATGAACTCGCCGCTCTCGAGCGGCGCGGCGGCCGCGGGCTCGACTGCCGCGACGGCCGGCAGGTCGAAGAAACCGCCCGTGCGGCCGGCCGCGGCATTGGCGGCATTGAAGGCGAGGAGGGTGCTCGCGGCGCCGCAGGTCGAGAGCAGGAAGTCCCGCCGCCCGATCCCGAGGCGCTTCGCATTCAGGCTCGCTGACTCCTGCGCGAGGTGATTCGCATGGCGGTTCTCGGGGGTCAGCGGCACCGGCAGGAACTCGCCATTGCTCGTCGTATCGAGCTTGATCGGCAGGCGCCGTCCTTCGGGATCGATCAGGTGTTTCACGGGACCTCCTAGAGCTCGCCGAGCTTGCCGTGGACAACCTTTCCCTCGAACAGGGTCACGAGAACCTTGGTGTCCGACAATTCCGTCGGCGCAATCTCGAACAGGTTGCGGTCGAGCACGGCGAGATTCGCCATCTTGCCCACTTCGAGCGAGCCCGTGTTTTTCTCGTCGCGATTCGTGTAGGCGGCGTTGATCGTGAACGCGGCCAGCGCCTCGGGCAGCCCGATCCGCTGCTCCGGCATCCAGGGCTTCGTCGGGTCGCCGACCGCGTCCATGCGCGTGATCGCGGTCTCCATCTCCTCGAACGGGTTCGCGCTCGACACGGACCAGTCGCTGCCGAAGGCGACGACGGCGCCGCTCGTTTCCATGCTCGCGATCGGGTACATGGTGCTCGCGGTCTCGCGGCTGACGAACGGCAGCGTCAACTCGGTGATGTAATCGTCCGCGTAGGCCCAGAGCGGCTGGAAGTTCGCGATGACGCCGAGCTTGCGGAAGCGCGGCTGGTCATCCGGATGGATCAGCTGGATGTGCGAGATGTGGTGGCGATGGCCGAGGTCGCCGTTCGCGGAGTGCGCCGCCTCGACCGCGTCGAGTGACTGGCGTACCGCGCCGTCGCCGATGGCGTGGAAATGCACCTGGAACCCGTCCGCGTCGAGCTTCGTCACGGCCTGCTTCAGGAGCTCGGGCTCGACCATCGGGATGCCGCGCACGTCATTCTTGCCGCGGAGCCGGTAGGGCTCGAGCACGACGGCCGTGTAATTCTCCATCACGCCGTCCTGCATGATCTTCACGGTGCCTGCGTCGATGCGGCCCTGGGTGAACTCGCTCCGCAGGCGCTTGATGTCGTCGATCTGTTCGACGCCTTTCTCGCGCTCCCACCAGATCGATCCGACGACGCGCATCGAAAGTTCGCCCGCTTCGTCGAGCCGGCGGTATGTCTTCAGGTCTTCCTCATTGACCGAGGCGTCCTGGACGCCCGTGATGCCGAAGCCGTTCAGCATCTTGATCGCGTAGCGAAGCCCCGCGTCGCGCGCGGCATCCGTGTCGGGCGGCGCCTTCTCGGCGACGAGGCTGCCGGCGCCCTCCTGCAGGCTGCCGACGGCTTCGCCGGACCTCGGATCGCGGTCGATGCGGCCGTCCGGCGGATCCTTCGTATCCTTCGTGATGCCGGCGAGCTCAAGCGCCTTGCTGTTGACCCAGACCGTATGGCCGTCGCGGCTCCAGAGGATCACGGGCCGGTCGGGAACGATGGCGTCGATCAGCTCCTTGCGCGCGAGCGCGCCTGGGCCGAACGCCGACATGGCCCAGCCGCCGCCCTTGATCCAGGGCTCGTTCGGGTGCGCATCGGCATACTTCTCGATGATGTCGACGTATCCCTCGACCGTGGTCGCCGCGTTCAGGTCGCAGCCATTGGCCTCGATACCGCCCGAAATCGGGTGAATGTGCGCGTCCTGGAACCCGGGGACGACCATGCGTCCCTTGAGGTCGACGACTTTTGTCTGCGGTCCGATGTAGTCCCTCGCGCCCGCGTCAGCGCCGACGTAGACGATGCGCCCGTTATCGATCGCGATCGTCCGCGCCCAGCTGCGCGCGCCGTCCATCGTGTAGATCGCGCCGCCCTTGAGCGCAAGGTCGGCAACGGTCGACTTTTTCTCGTCGACCTGCTCGGATGCTTCGCGCGGGCAGCCGGCGAGCAAGGCCGCGGCGGGCAAGATGCCGATCGAGCACCGGAGTCGCAGGTTTGAATGATTCATCATTGAAAATCCCTAGGTATGGTTTGTGTCCAGGCCTTCTCGCGCACGAGCTTGCCGTTCTCGGTCAGGCGCCGTCGGTAACTGTAAAGGAAATTTTCGCGGTCGCTGCGGAAAGAAAGCTCGGCGTCCCACACGAGCTTGCGGCCGGGCAGATCGACTTCCATGCGATGCGTGCCGAGCACCCGGGCGTCGGCCGGCGCGTCGTCCTTGACCTCATAGCGGATGGTCTCGAAGGTCCGTTCCGTGCCCCAGGGGAAGCGCGTGCCGCCCCCGTTGGTCGCCTTGGCGACGGCGAGTCCCGTCTGCGGATTGCGGTCCACCGAGGAGATCTCGCCGTAGCCCGAAGTCGTGCCGCCCTCGAGCGATTCGTAGCCGGCAAATTGCGGGTCCTTGGCGGGCGGGAGGAAGTCCGGGACCGGCCGCTTTTCGAATGGCACGACCGGCAGGACCAGGCGCGACGGGCCGAGGCGCAGCTCCGTCGTCATCGGTTCCGGCGTCGGCCACAGCATCGGCCACTGGGCGTTGTTCACGGCGAGCCGGATGCGATGGCCCTTCGGGAACACCCAGGACGTGAAATGCATTTCGATGTCGAGCTCGAAAGGTTTGCCCGGCACGATCGCCTTCGGTTCGCGCGCCGACTCGCGATGCGTGCCGTTCATGGCGGCGCCCGCAACCTGGGTCACCGTGCCGTCCGGCGCGACGTCGGACAGCCGCGCGAACCAGTTGGCGCGTGTCGCGTTCGCAGCGACCGTCAGTGTCGCGTGCGGAAGCCCCAGGATCTCGAGGTCCTCGGTGAGCGGCTCGCTGTCGTAGACGAGGCTGAAAGCGTCGGTGCCGCGCTGGTCGTGCGCGACGTCGCCCCACCACATCACGGGCCCACCGGCCTCGACGCCGATCGAGGGGATGTAGCGCAATTGATGCGTCGTGCCTGTCGGCGCGTCGGCGCCGAGCGTGTGATTCGGCTGGGGATAGAGCACCCGTTCCCGGATGCGTGAGATTGGCCAGCCGTCTTCGTACCGCCAATGACCCGGCGCGTTCTCGAGATACGGGCCGGGCGGATGCCAGTTCCGCACGTAAACCGCGAACCGCGGTTCCTCCAGAATGCCGGTGTCGATCCCCTTGAGCCAGTGATCGAACCAGCGCACGGCTTCGCGCCGCCATTCCATGCCGGGACTCGGGTAAGGCTCGTTCGGCCAGGCATGCGACCAGGCGCCGACGATCGCTTTCACCGGCGCGTTCTTCACGTTTGACAGCATGCGCGGGACGCTGTCGCGGTAACCGTCGTACCAGCCGCCGATGTGGAACGTCGGAATGCGGATGTCGTCGTAGCGATCGCGCACCGACGCGCGGTCCCAGAACGGGCCGTCGCGCTGCTGATTCTTGTATGTGAGCATCCAGGGCTCGGTGTCGAAGCGATTCCTGAAGTTGTCGTCATCGATCCGGTAGTCGGGCGCGCCCGGCCGCGTGTTGTCGAGATCCATGCTCATCTCCCAGGAGTCGAGGTGCATGATCCCGTCCATGTAGTGCACGTCGTCCTGGAACAGATCCTCCGTCGCGTCGATCGCGACCATGGCCTTGAGCGCGGGCGGACCGCGCGCCGCCATCTGGATTGAATTGAAGCCGCCCCAGGAAATGCCGAACATGCCGACGTTTCCGTTCGACCACGGCTGCTTCGAGAGCCAGTCGATGACGACTTCGCCATCCTTCTGCTCGATTTCGGAATACTCGTAAGGGATCAGGCGGCCTTCGCTGTTGCCGGTGCCTCGGATGTCCACGGCCGCCACGACGTAGCCGCGCTGCACGAAATAGGAATACAGCGCGTAGTTACGACGGCGCGCCTCGTGCTTGCGATAGGGCAGGTACTCGAGCAGCACCGGGAATTTTTCGCCCGCCTTCCCGCCGGTCGGCTGATAAAGATCGGCCGAGAGGCGAATGCCGTCTGGAAGCGTGATCCAAGCGGCCTGGATCTCCATGCCATACGCCGAGGTATGGAAGAAAATAAATAAAAACAATAAGTTACGAATCATTAAATCGTGATTCAGTAAACTAAACGAACGTTGAGTTGATCCGGTCGCACGGGATAGAATGTGTAGCATTCGGCGAGGAGGCTAGCATGGCCGCGAATCTTGAACCCAGCACCGAAGTCCGGCCGACCGGCTCCAAGCTCGACCTGATCCGGGCTACGGTCGCCGCGATCTCGCAGCATGGCCTGTCGGAATTGACCTCCGCCAAGATCGCCGGCGCCGCGGGACATACGGCTGCCTCGATCAACTTCCACTTCGGCAGCAAGGAAGCGCTCCTGCTCGCGACGCTCCGCGAGGTGTCCGAGGAATTCGCCGACGCCATGGCGCGTGTCATGGAGGAGGCGGGCGACGACGACCTGCGCGCGCTGCTCGGCATCATCGACGCGAGCCTCGGCCGGGCCCTGAGCGACTCGCACAAGATCGCGGTGTGGTACGCGTTCCTTGCCGAGAGCAAGGCGCGCGGCGACTACCAGCGAATCTGCGGCGAGCGCGATTCGGCCTGGAGCCGGATGGTCATAGACCTCTGCAAGCGGCTCATCTGCGCGCGCGGCAACGGATTGTGGCCGGATGCCGAAGCGGTGGCGCAGGGCCTCATGGGCCTCATCGACCAGCAGTGGCAGGGAATCCTGTTCGAGGGCGACGACTTCGACCGCGAGGCCGCGCGCCGCCAGTGCCGCGCTTATCTTTGCAGCGTCTTTCCCTGGCTTGCGCCACGCATCGAGGCAGCGGCACCGCTACGCGCGCGCGCGCCGGAACCCGCGGTGTCCACGGACCCGGCGATTCGAGTCACTTTGCCCGCCTGGGTCTACTCGAGTGAGGAGTTCCACGAGCTCGAGCGCGAGCAACTCTTCCTCTCGTCCTGGCAGATCGTCTGCCACACGAGCGAGCTCAAGGAGACCGGCGACTACGTGACCTTCGAGTACTTCGGCCGCCGCGGCTTCGTCGTCCGCGGGGCGGACGGCGAGATTCGCGCCTTCCACAATGTCTGCGCGCACCGCGCGCACGCGGTGGTTTCCGGCGATCGTGGCCGCTGCGCCAAGTTCCTGACCTGCATGTATCACGGCTGGACCTATCACCTGGACGGCCGCAACCGCAGCATCAGCGCGCCCGACACCTTCCCGACGTTCGACCGCTCGAAGTACGGCCTGAAGCCGATCGAAGTGGAAGTTTTCATGGGGATGGTCTTCATCCGCTTCCGCGGCGGTGAGACTTCGGTCGCCGAGCGGATGGCGCCGCACGTGGCCGAGCTTGCGCACTACAAGATGGACCAGATGGTGCCGCTCGACGAAGTGTGGACCCACGAGGTCGCGATCGACTGGAAGAACGTGATCGAGAATTACGTCGAGGACTATCACTTCCCGATCGGACACCCGGGCCTTTCCGCGCTGATGGAGGCGCAGTACGACCGCGAGTCCTTCCCCGGCGGCACGATGCGCCTCTCACACCGCATGCGCGAGAAGCCGCTGCGAAACTGGAGCGCGCAAGGCTACGCGAAATTCCTGCCCGTCATCGAGCACCTGCCGGAAGACATGCGCCGGCGCTGGACCTACTTCGGCCTCTACCCGAACGTGTTCTTCGACATCTACCCTGAGTGGCTCGACTTCTTCCACGTGCTGCCGCTCGGCTCCGGCCGCACGCTCATCCGCGCGCGCTCCTACGGCTTCGTGGACGACCGCCGCGAGATGAAGGCGGCGCGCTTCCTCTGCGCGCGGCTCAACACGCGCGTGCAGATGGAAGACGAGGTGCTGACGCGCCAGGTACAGCGGGGCCTTGAATCCGGGGCCTACACGCAGGGCATCCTGTCGGAGAAGGAGATCGTGCTGGCGGGGTTCCAGGACTGGATTCGGGAGCGGATTCCGATCGCGAAGCTCGTCGAAGCGCCGGCGAGGGGGACGATGGCGGACCAAAATGCCCGTTTGACAGCCTGATTCGGCCGACTTTTTCGACTCTAAGCACTTGCTTTATATCGGTTTTCTGGTAGGATACTGTACATAACAACAGCCTGCTGGAGCCTGCCATGGAAGGGGAGTTTGCGTCGGTTTCAACGACCGAGTTGATCGAACAGATCACGACCCTCGCCGGACATTTGAGTGCCGCCAATGCGCGATTTCTGGCGCTGATCGCGGAGCTGGATCGAAGGCGCGGCTGGGCCGAGTGGGGCGTGAAGTCGTGCGCGCACTGGCTCAACTGGAAGTGCGGGATCGGGTTGGGGGCAGCGCGGGAGAAGGTGCGAGTGGCGCATGCGCTCTCGAAGCTGCCTGCGACTGCGGCGGCGATGTCCGAGGGCCGGATCAGCTATTTCAAGGCGCGGGAGATAACCCGGGTCGCCAATTCGTCGAACGAGGACTACCTCCTCAACATCGCGCTGTGCGGGACGGCGAGTCACGTCAAGCAGACTATTCGCGGCTATCGGCGCGCGCTGGATGCGGCCGAGTTGACACGGGAGGCGATTCAGCAGCGCGACCAGTCGCTGTGGTTCCACACCGAGCTGGATGGCTCGCTGGTGATCCGCGGCCGATTGCCTGCGGACGTTGGGGCGCTGTTCAAGAAGGCGCTCGAGGCGGCCGAGGACAGCCTGCCGATTCCAAAAAACGTTCCGGCCGGAACGTCTATTGACACGGTGTCAACGGATGACCAGCACCGGTCGAGGAAGCGCCGGGTCGAGGCGCTTGCGACGATGGCCGAGAGCTTCCTGGCGTCAGGACCCCAAGAGTTATCGGGCGGCGACCGCCAGCAGATCGTGGTGCACGTCGATGCCGGGACCTTGAAGCACGGCCATACCGGCCGCTGCGAGTTGGAACATGGGCCTTCAATCGCTGCCGAAACCGCCAGAAGGCTCGCCTGCGATGCCAGCCTCGTTGCGATCATCGAAAACGAGCGGGGCGAGCCGCTCAACGTCGGCCGCAAGACCCGGACCCTCCCGTCTGCGATCCGCAGGGCCTTGAATGCGCGGGACAAGGGCTGTCGCTTCCCTGGCTGTTCGTTCAAGCGCTACGTCGACGGACATCACGTGAAGCACTGGGCCCATGGAGGAGAAACGAAGCTCTCGAACCTCGTCACGCTGTGCCGCTTCCATCATCGGCTGGTGCATGAGGGGAGGGTGGTCGTGCAGTGCCTGGACGATGGTGCGATTCGTTTTTCACGCCCGGATGGCGAGACTTTCGACAGCCCGCCACCGCGCACGGTCGAGTGGAACGATCTCGCTGCGAGTCAGCCGGTCCAAATCACGCCGCAAACTGCGATTACCGGTTGGACGGGCGAAGCGCTCGACGTCGATCTCGCGGTCGGCTGGCTGATGCTGCGGGCGGAGCGGTCGAAAAACGTTTCCGCGGAAACGTCAACGGCGCAGGCGTGTTAATAGAAATCAGTGGTATGTCTCGTGCGCTCATCCTTCGTCGACCTGTCTCGCCACAGCATCAGTCGTTGCCGGTTTGAGGTGCTGGCCGAGGAACGAAAGGATGCGTTCGTATACCTCACGGCGGCTCGCCTCGTCATAGACGCCGTGCCCTTCGGCCCTCAGGGTCATCCAGTCGAACTGCTTGCCGTTCCGTTCGAGCGCCTTCTTCATTTCCGTGGCCTGCCTATAGTCCGCCTGCCAGTCCTCCTTCCCGTGCACGAGGAGCACCGGAGCGCGAATCTTCTGAACATGGTTTACCGGCGAGCGAGCGCGTAAATCCGCAGGGTCGTCACCGAGCGCCTTCGCCAAGTAGGCACTGCCGCTCCGCGATTGCGCTATGTTCCCGGATTCGCGTGTCAATTCCAGGTCATACACCCCGGCATAACCCACTGCGCAACGATACAGGTCTGGTTCGCGGGCAACGCCCATCAGCGCCGCGTAGCCACCGTAGCTCGATCCGAAGAGGCATATCCGTTCGGGAATCGCCACTTTCTGTTGGATCGCCCACCGAGTCGCATCGGTGATGTCGTCCTGCATCTTGGCTCCCCATTCCTTGTAGCCGGCGGCCTGGAAATCCATTCCATATCCGCCGCTACCCCGGAAATTGACTTGTAGAACCGAATAGCCGCGGCTCGCGAGAAGCTGCACTTCCGAGTCAAACGCCCATTGATCTCGGAAGAAGTGCGGTCCACCGTGTGGCAGCACCACCATTGGATACGGGCCTTCGCCGGCAGGTCGTGTGAGATAGCCGTGCAAAGTGAGCCCATCGCGTGCCGTCAACTGTATTGGTGACTTCTGGCGCATCTGTCTTGGATCGACCCATGCACGCGCCGCCCGGATAAAATTGGCTTTCATCGATTTTGTGTCGAACAGGTAGTACTCACCCGGATTAACGTCAGAGTTGACAAAAGCAATAGCAAGTCGACCGTCCTGCGACGCGCTCGTGATCGTCACGTCCTGACCCGGGAAGGCGCGCTGTAAACTCTGGTGCAGTTTCGCGGCCGGATCTTCGGGCTTCAGCCAGTGATACACGGGCCGGTTCGTGTAACCCGTTACCCCGATAATTTCCACATCTGCGAAATCCAGAATAATCTCCGTCACGTCGCAATCGTCGAACGCGAACAGCTTTTCGACTTTCCGCGTCTGCAGTTCGAAGCGGTACAGCGCAGCGAATCGTTCTCCCTCGCGGACTCCCGTGAAATACACCGAATGATTGTCGCTGCTGAAGCCTTTCGGCTCGATGCTCTCGTCACGGAATTCCGGTAGCTCGAAGTCCACCCACTCGCCGTCCGGTTCTGGCTTCCAGCTCACTGCCTGCTTGAAGTCGGGGTTGAGGCCCGTCGCAAAGCGCACATGATCGTCGCGGTCGACGAGCAGGGTCGCACCGACGAGCGGCGCGACGCCGAGAGATTGCTTTCTTCCGGAGTAAACATCCAGACGCGTGAGGTTAGGCTTGGAATCCAAGTCGTACTCGGCGTGACTGGTTCCGACTCGCCACGGAAATTCAGCGATCAGCACGCTGTCGTCGTCATTTCGGAGGGCGCTTACGAGCTCCGGCGTTGCGTAAGTGTTCTCGCGGACCTTGCGGTGGGTCCCGGTCTGCGGCTGCCCAGCTCGATAGCCGTAGATGATGCTGTGCCGCCCGCCGTCGCGGTCGATGCCATAAATCTCTCCCGTGGGCACGGGGACCACGAGGTCCGACTGGCGTTCCGCGATGAGATATATCAACCGATTCGCTGATACCCAATGGAACTCGTCGATTTCCATCCACTCGGGCGCGCGGGCGCCGCTTATGGGCGCCATCTTCTCGAGATCGAACGTCCCGACCTCGGAGCGTCCGTACCTGCCAGCGGTCATTGCAAGGGAACGACCGTCCGGAGATATCTTAATCGTGCCGAACTCGTCATGGCGTGTGAAATGATCGACAGGAACGGAGCTCCCCTGCGGCTCGCTTTGCGCGAAGGCCGTCGCGCACATGAATGCGCAAAGTATGGTCGTCATCCGTACCATTGGGACCTCCCAATCGGAACGCCAAAGAGCGCCATGAACATAATTTCGCATCTATTCTATGAACTTGTGAACAAGTTGATGCCAGCCAGCGCAACTATGCGTTCGGGCAGTCCGTGATAGCGTTGAGCGAGCGCGCCGCAAGCGTGTCGGAAGATTGTTCGCCTGCGGCGCGCCGGCCACGCTGCGCGCGGTCCGCTCAACGCGGACGTTAGCCGTCACTAGCTTGGTGCCGTAGATTGGTCAATCCCACTAGACGCCATGGTTCACAGCCTACATCGCGCGTAAGTACCACTCATAGTCGCGATCGCTTATCTCCGAGTGGAACCGTTCGCTCTCCTCACGCCGGCAGGTCCCATAAAGTTTGTGATACCGCTCGCCTAGGTACTTCGGCAGGACTTTGCCCGCATCGAACGCATCAAGTGCGGCGTCCCAGCGAATCGGCAGCTCGGCTTTCTCGTCAATGACAGAACCCTGCGCTACCATCGGACCCGGATCCACCCGGTTCGTGATGCCGTGGTGGATGCCCGCGAGGATGGCAGCGAGCACGAGGTATGGATTGCCGTCCGAGCCGCCGGGACGATGCTCGACACGCGTGTCTTCCGCGCCGGACATCGGAATGCGTAGCGCAACCCCGCGGTGATTGCGCCCCCAGTTGGGCGCGAGCGGCACGAATACGCCCGGCCGGTAGCGCCGATAGGAATTCGCCGTCGGCGCGAAGATCGCCATGGACTCCGGCATCGCCGCCGCGAGGCCGCCGATCGCGTGCCGCAGCGTGTCCGAGAACGGTCCGTCCTTGCTCGTTCCGCTGAACACGTTCTTGCCCGCCGAATCCACCAGGCTGATATGCACGTGCAGGCTGCAACCCGCCCACTCCGCGAAGGGCTTCGCCATGAAGCTCGCCGCCATCCCGTGCTTGCGCGCGACGGCCTTCACCGCGCGCTTGAGCAGCACGCCATGATCGGCCGCGAGCTCGGCGCTCGCGACGTGATGGAGGTTGACCTCGAACTGGCCGGGCGCGAATTCCTTGAGCGTCGCGCCGGCGGGGATGTTCTGCACTTGGCAGGTCGCGAAGAGCTCCGCGAGGAAAGGGTCGGCGTCCTCGACGTCCTCCATGCTGCCGTACTGCGGGCCGGTCTGGACCTGCCGAGTGCCGGGAATTAATCCGGCCTTCGGCGTCGGCCGTTCGGTGTTGGGCTCGAGCAGGTAGAACTCGAGTTCGGTCGCGGCGACCGCGGTGAGTCCCATCTCATGCAGCGGCCTCATGGCATGGCGCAGCACCTGGCGCGGATCCGCGAAGAATGGCCCGCCTTTCGAGTCGTTCATCGCGAGCAGGACCTGCGCCGTCGGCACGTGCGCCCAGGGCACCGGCGCGAGCGAGCCGGCTACCGCCGTCGAGATCGCGTCGGGATCGCCGTCGCGCCCGCCGTTGTCGATGCGGTCGAAGGTGAGCCCCTTGGCGTCGAGCAGGACGGTCGCGCCGCAGAAATTGAGCCCGTCGCCGAAGGGCTTGGCGAACTCGCTGCGCCCGACGCGCTTGCCGCGCAGGATCCCGAGCATGTCCGGTTGCAGGAGCTCGAGTTGCTGCGTGTCCGGATACTTCTCAAGGAACTGCTGAAGCTCGTTCGGTACGCGCTTGGCAGTCTTGCTCATGAACTCCTCCCGGCTCTCCAGGCAATGGCCGCCTTGGCGCCGTCCCGTCTCAGTATTTCGTTGAACTCCCGCGACTCCGTGGTCTCCGACGTCTCGATCGCGATGTCGATCTCGAGCGCGTGCCGCATGGCCTGGCGCATGCCGCCGATG
>Ga0187893_10001302_pt1 | contig 60948 bp, 36 predicted proteins | sample MA1701074metaG_FD_139574 | JGI IMG/M metagenome (GOLD analysis project Ga0187893, IMG submission 139574) | White microbial mat communities from a basaltic lava cave in the Kipuka Kanohina Cave System on the Island of Hawaii, USA - MA170107-4 metaG ... | reverse complement strand
TCGTCATCACGGTGACGCCCAGACCCCTCGACTCGGCCATGTTCAGCCAGCTATGCCGAGAGGTTTGGGGGCTGTTCATACTCATCTGGTCGTTAAGTAGAGTTAAGGTCGGATGGTTTGGTGGGAGAGGACTTTTCGACTCAGACCTATATCAAGATTTTTCCGGACAGGCTGTGTCCGAAGAATCACTTACTTGAAACTACGAATACCCAATAAAATTCAGAATAATCAGTACAATTTTCGGCGGCAGTGAAGATTTACTGGGGTTGAGAGGCTCGACCGGCTGAAAGACCGGGGCTGACTGGCTAAAAAGACCCTTGAGAAAGCGATAGTCAGGAATCCTATCAAGGCTCACCCGCTCAAATGAGACTACGATAAACCCCTTAATTTTACAATAAGCAAAATGTTCTAGTGTGGTGTCCCAATGGTTCGTGTTTCCCTAACGAGCCTGTCGGGAAAGGTGTTTCGAAGTCTTTCTCCGTGTAGCCTCAGTGTCCCCTGTGATACAAGTCGCCAACTTCTTGTTTTTTCAGCAAGATTCTTGAGGCAACAAGCAGACCGATCCACGAAACAACACGAAATGTCGTTCGTGAAGTTTCGTGTGATTTCGTGGATCGTTCGTTTTGGTTGCGGCTCTGCTGCGCTGTGCCTCAGTGGTAAGTGTTTCTGTAAGTAGTTTTACCACCGAGACACAGAGTACACTGAGGTTGCACAGAGGAAACGGCAGTCAAATGGTTTCCCGACAGACTGTAACGGAGCGCTGAAACCGTTGTTTATTTGCAGCTATAAACCTTTCACCCTCCAGGGTAGACGTCTTTCGAGACTTCAAACGGTAAAATATTTAGGTCGGTGATTTCGCTTCAGGTGACTTATTAGATTAGTCTGGTGAGCCCCTCTATCTTATTTGAGCCACCCAGATGTTTCCGGTTACTTCGACGTACTCATACGCAATCCGATCCCCTGATGGCGACCAACCCGGGTAACGTACAAATGAGTTCACTTTCGAATAGCCGGTGAGTTTCTTTTGCTGTTTGGTTGAGCGGGAAACCCACCACAGATTCCACACACCATCACGAAAACCCGCAAAGGCTATCTTGTCTCCATCTGGTGAAAAGCTATTGGGCCAGCTTTGTCCCTTGTCAAAAGTCATTAGTGTCACTGGTCCACCATCGCTCGACATCACACCAATGTGCGTATCCTCACCGCGTTTTATTTGGAGACCAAGAAGTTTTCCATCTGGTGCCCAGCACGCATAACCCGTAAACTCTTTGTCAAACGTCAGCTGTTTAAGTTCGCTTCCATCGAGAAAGATTTTCCATGTGTTTGTCGTGCCAGTCCGCTTAGAATTGAACACGATCTGTTTGCCATCAAACGACAAACGCATGTAATTGACTGGTTCGCCGAAATCCCATGAGAGCGTCTTTTCCTGACCAGTTTGTAGATTCGCGATCCACACCTTCCGTGTATCTCGATTGCTCGTGAAAGCGAGTTGTTCACCTCCAGGAAACCAACTCGCCCCCACTCCGCCCTCAGTTGTCACTTGTCGGGCGTTTTTACCATCTGCGTCCATAATCCAAAGATCGCCTTCTGCGCCCGCTCGACCCGGCTTTTGTGTGTTGAAGGCGATTCTGTTCCCGTCAGGAGAGAAAGCAGGAAGACCATTCCGAAGCGATCTATCCTGAGTTAACGCAGTCGGCGGCCCGGTTGGGACGCTTGACCCTTTTTCCAACGGCATTGACCACAAGTTACTGTTGGATAGAAGGCCAGAGTAGGCCAGCTTCTTTCCGTCAGCTGAGATCGAGAAGTATCGAATCCGTTCAACAGCGGTGTTGCTCAATTGGACTGGTTGGCCAATTGGTGAACCGAAATCCGAAGATACTTGAGTCAGCCATAGCCCCGAAGCGGTGGCGTAATAGAGAGTCTTCCCGTCCGGTCCATACATAGGATCGAGACCGTAACTGACAGCTTGTTGCGGCTCGCCACCCTCGAGGGGAACAATCCAAATTGAATTCGATCCGAAATCCGAAACGGTCATCGCAATGTACTTACCATCGGGTGACCAGGAGGGGGAGCCGTGTCCGCCGGTGGGGTGGCCCAATTGAGTAAGTTTCGTCGGCTCGGCACTGCCGTTGGTAGGCACGATCCAGATGAGTGATGGCGGTTGGGCAGGTGAGGCTGATGCGCCCAGGTCAGTAATCGGATGGGACTGAAATGCCAGCCACTTTCCATCCTTTGACCAATCAGGGTCAGAGCCAAATTGTGAGACCTGCCTTGCGTTACCTCCCGTCGCGGGAACAACCCAGATGCCTCCACGGTTTTTTGAGTAATAAGCTATCCACTGACCATCCGGTGACCAAGCGGGTTCAAAATTCGATTGCCCATCGTTTGTAAGGTGAGTCTCCCGGCTGCCAGGCGTCATTGACTTGATATAGATTTCGAAACTCCCGCTGTGGTCGGAACAGTAAGCGATGGAATTCCCATCCGGAGATAGCGAGGGATAAATATCCAAGCCTGGCCACGTAGTTACCTGGACTATTCCTTGCAACCGTCGACTATCGCTAAGGTTTAGTGCTCTGTAATTTCGCCACCAAACGAATATTGCGCTCGTGATCAAAAGGAGCGTTATTGCGCCCAGCAACCATCTCCAGCTTGCGAAGGAACTGAGCGGCGAAGCAGAAGTAATGAGGCTGGTTGTCGCCGTCTCGAGTACCTGAGATTCCGCCTTATGAAGCAACTTCAAATCGACCAATACATCAAGGGCCGTCTGGTACCTTTCCTCTGTGTCCTTACGCAACATCTTTCGAACGATGCGATCCAACTCTGAAGATACTTGCGAGTTGTAACTTGCGAGCGGAGCCGGCTCTTGGCTTAAAATTGCCGCCAGCGTATCGGTGTTTGAGTGTCCTTCAAAAGGCGTACGTCGCGCGATCATCTCGTAGAGTACGACTCCCAAACTCCAGATATCGCTGCGCGCATCAACTTTCTGCCCCCGTGCTTGTTCTGGCGACATATACGGAACGGTGCCAACGATAAGACCAGGATGAGTCAGCAAAGTAGACTCAGCTTCGGAGAGCGAATCGATTGATTTAGTGGAGATCTTAGCCAGTCCGAAATCGACTACCTTCACATCGCCTCGATTTGTGACTATTAGATTTGATGGTTTGATATCACGATGAATGACATTGCGCTGGTGGGCAGTTGCCAGAGCGTCGGCTATTTGAATTGCAATCTCTAGAGCTTCGCTCGGAGATATGTCGCCGGATTTCATCCGGGCCGCGAGCGTTTCTCCTTCAAGATGCTGCATCGCGATGTAACTATTCTTGCCATCTTCACCAACTTCGTAGACTGCGCAAATATTGGGATGGTCCAACGCCGCAGCGGCCCTTGCTTCGCGCAGGAAGCGCCGGCGCCTCTCAGCCGCTCCTGGTTCGGAAAACAACACTTTCAATGCGACATCTCGCTTCAGCTTTGTATCCTCTGCTCGATAGACACTGCCCATCCCACCTTCGCCGAGGAGGTATCGAATCTCGTAATGAGCAATCATTTCACCCGGTTGAAACTTCGGGTAGTCGGCTGCGACAAAGGCGATGGCAGGCCAATCAAGAAAACTATTCGACTCTTCGTGAGCTTTGACGAGTGATTCGACAAGCAGCCGCGTGGAGTCTCTGCCAGCGCAGACCTGTTGGAGATATTTGGCCCGTTCTTCAGACTGCAGCTCGAGGGCCTTGTAAAAGAGGTCCTTAACTTCTTTCCATTCATCGGGCTGCATATAGCAAGGTCTGGTTATCGTCGCGCGCCCTTTAAATCTAATAGCGAGTTGCCCTTCGGCACCCCGGAGTTAGCAATTCTTATAACGCTGCAAACGTTCGCGATTCCAGCTCAGGGTTGCGCTTTGGGCAACTTTGGGAAGTGACCTTCGCTAGAGATCTAAACGCTGAAAGCGTTGGCTAATTTCAGCCCAGGGTTGCGCTTTGGCAACCCTGGGTGAAGCGCCCACAAAAGTTTTTGGTCGCAACTCTGAAGGAGTTGCGACCCGTTAGCGGCTACTAACCTTAGGCCCGGCCCGGGTCAAGCGGACTATTAGCACTTTCTAAAGGAAAATACTGCTGTTCAATTCGAGTTGTCGCAGCCGGGTCGCAACTCCTTCAGAGTTGCGACCTAAAAGCAATTGTGCGCGCCTTTACCCCAGGGTTGCCAAAGCGCAACCCTGGGCTGAAATTAGGACACTAGTTCAACAGGCAAAAGGCCCAACCGCGATTAAACCAATTAAGGCCACGATCGTAATCGCCACGACAAGTTTATGCCGCTTGATTTTATCCAGAATCGATTCCGCGGGGGCCGTAATGGAAAGGCTCGTCTCGGGTTTCGCTTCGGGGTCAGACTGTCCGGATTGTCGCTCCTGACGAGCTGTCAATCTCAAGGAAAACTCCAACTCCTGTTTGCAGTCCTTTAAGTCAAGCAGCAGGTCTTTGATGTGCTGGTAACGATCCTCACGGTTCTTGCGCAAACACTTGCTGATGATCTGTTCCAGTTCGCGGGGCACCAGCTCGCCTTCACGTATGGGTGGTGGCAGGTCGGTTTTCAGAATCGAGGCAATGACGTCGCTGGTCGTCTCGCCGTTGAAAGGTGTGCTTCCCGTCACCATTCGATAAAGCACCACTCCCAGACTCCAGATGTCCGTGCGCTCGTCTACATCATGGCCCCGGGCCTGCTCCGGTGACATGTATTCGGCAGTTCCCAAAACCAGGCCCGGAGTGGTTTTCAAAAAGGCTTGCGTGACCCCTTCGCTGTCGAGCTGCTGGGCGCCTGACAGGATTGGTTTGGCCAATCCAAAGTCCAGGACCTTCACTAAATGGTCCGAGCGCAACATGATGTTGTCGGGCTTGATATCACGATGAACGATTCTCGCTTCGTGCGCCGCCGCCAGCGCCGAAGCAACCTGGATCCCGATATCCAGGATCTCGACCATCTTAATCGCGCCGCCGTTGATCCGTTGGCGCAACGATTCGCCTTCAATAAACTCTGTGGCAATGTAATTTGTTCCGTCTGACTCACCGATTTGATGAACCGTTAAAATATTAGGGTGATTTAACGCTGACGCAGCCCGCGCTTCTCGCTCAAATCGCCGCAAGTGCTCTGGGTTGTTGGTTAGTTCCGGAGTCAGAACTTTGATGGCTACCTGACGACCCAGACTCAGGTCTTCCGCTAAATAGACTTTGCCCATGCCTCCGGCACCGAGCTGCCTCAGAATGCGGTAATGCGCGATGCGGTCCTTTCCGGGCTCGAACTTACGCAGCTTGGCATCGAGTAATTCACCGCTCGACCGTTGCTCATCAGTTCGCTTGCTATCCGCAGAACTGGAAGGACGGTTCGCCCGGTTGAGCAGATAAGTGGACAATTCCGGACTGAAGTAGTGACGGCCTTCCGCAACAGCGCGGATGGCGTTGACGATTTCGTTAATGGCGCCGTCTTTGAGGACGTATCCCGCTACACCCAGATCCAGCGCCGAATGAAACAGCGCTTCGTTGTTATGTGAAGTCAGGATAATTACTTTGACGCCAAGCCGCGCCTCCTGGGCGGCCCGGGTGACGGCGAAGCCGTCTCGCTCGGGCATGTCCAGGTCAAGAACTGCAACGTCGGGCTGCAGCTTCGTCAGTTGAGCGACTGCCTCGTCGCCATTTTCAGCCTGAGCGACAACTTGCAGTCGCACATCGCGCGAGATGACCTTCGCCAGGCCTTCGCGGAAGATCGGATGGTCATCAGCGATCAGGATTCGAATATCACGACTTTTTCGTTCAGTCATTTCTCGCTCATACTCTTCCGTTTTCCATCCGCATCAGGCAGGTATGCTTCGACGGTTGTCCCGTGTTCGGGCGCAGAGCGAATGGTCAACGCGCCGCCCAACAAACGCACCCGCTCGGCCATGCCGTTAAGCCCGAAACCGGGCCTGGCCCCGCCGGGAACTTCCGCCGCCTTGGCGGGCTGGGGATCGAACCCACGGCCATTGTCGGTGACAGTCAATCGTACGCCCGCACTCTCGCGCTTAAGTGCAATACTTGTCTCCGTGGCGCGTGAATGCTTCACCATGTTGTTCAGCGCTTCTTGCACCACGCGATAGAGACTCATTTGTGTTTCACTGGAAAGCGCGCCATCGAGCGCTTCAAGCTCGGTCGAGATCGCCACGCCCGACGACTTAGCGACGCGAGTCGCCATGTCTCGAATCGATTTTTCAAAGCCCAGCCGCTCGAGGTGATAGGGACCGAGGTTGTAGGCGATCTCTCGCACTTCGTTAATTGTACGCGAGGCGATCGTGTTGATTTCGTCAAGTTCTTGTCTGGCGGGCGCGTTGTTTTCGATTTGGCCGGCACCCAGCATGGCCCAATTGCGAATGATCACCAGGCTTTGACCAAGACTGTCGTGAAGCTCAGCCGCGATCCGCTTGCGCTCTGCTTCCTGGGAGGCAATCAACTGGCGGGCAAAAGCTTCTTGCGCTATCTGGGCCCGCTTGAGCTGGCCGACCCGAAACTTCCAGACCGCTGCTAACGCTACCAGGACAGCCAGCGTCACCAACACCATAAACCACCAGGTCCACCAGAACGGCGGCACGACAGTGATGCGTATACTTGCGCCGGTCTGGTTCCACACGCCATCGGCATTCGCCGCTAGCACCCTGAAGAGGTAGCTACCGGGCGCGACATGCGAGTAGTAGGCGGTCCGCCGCACTCCCGCTTCAACCCAATCCCGGTCGACGCCTTCCAGTTTGTATTTGAAGCGTAGGTTTTCCGAGTTGATGAAGCTCAGCGCCGCATACTTAATCTCGAAATTACCCTGGCCCGGCAGAATTCGAATTGCCTCTGGTGGATCGCGTAGGGCTGCGTCCCACTCAGCATTGCGCACACGCTCATGGTTGATGTGCATTTCTTCAATGACCACGGGTGGCGGTTGAGTGTTGGATTTGATGCTCGCCGGATCGATCATGGCCAGCCCACCCATGGTCGGAAACCAGAGTTTGCCATCGCGAGTTTTGACGCCGGCGGGCCAGCGGCCACCGTTGCATTCGGTGCTCGGCATGCCATCTTCTTTGTTGTAAGCCAGGGAATGGATGGTCTTGAGCCGGCCATCCGCAAAGTCGTTCAACTCCTGCTTGTGCACGCGAAAGATACCGCGATTACTGCTCATCCAAAACCGGCCGGAATCATCTTCCAGGATTTGAAAGACACCGTTGTCAAAGAGACCATCGTTGGTGGTGTAACGCGTGAACCGTCCATCTTTGAAGCGAGCCAAGCCGCTGTCATAAGTGCCTATCCATAACGTGCCATCGCTGTCCTGCTTCAGCGCTCGCACGGTGGCGCCTGGTAGTCCGTCTTTTTCAGTCCAGGCGGTGAACTTGCCGTCCTTGTAATGCGTTAGTCCTCCGTAGCTGCCCAACCAAAGCCCACCCTGCCCGTCTTCAATAATGACTTTAGTATCGTTGCCCGCGAGACCGTCACTGATGGTGTATATCGTGAGCGCGCCATCTCGATAGCGTATGACGCCCCGTTCCGATCCGAACCAGTAAACCCCTTCGCGATCTTCGAACAAGGTCCAGACGCTACCGAGCACGTGCTCATGAATTGTTTTGGTCCATGGTCCATGGACAAACTGGCCATCAGCAAAACGCCAGATGCCGTTGACCCACAACTGACCGGCGCGATCTTCGTACAGTGACGACACGAATCCACCAAAAGCATCGAGGCCTTGGTTTTTTTGAGGCGCATATTGGGTGAAGGAGCCATCCTTGAGTCTGAATACCCCTTCACCATACCCGCCGATCCAGAGCGCACCGTCGCGGGTTTCGAGCAGTGGATAGATCTCGCTGAAGTTTAATCCCTGCGCTTTTCCATAGGGCGTGACCAGCTGGCGGCGCGCACGAAACAAGCCGTTGCCGCTGGTGCTGAACCACAGGTTTCCTTCGTTGTCGGCATAGCCGCCAAACACATCAAACCCTTCCGGCGTTTGTTGGCTTAAGAGTTGACTTTGCATTGACTTCAGTTCGGTTAGCCAAAGGCGGCCGGACTTATCACGGGTAACCACTTGTAAAGGATGTTGTTTCCCCCAAACTATGCCATTCGACGTTCCCGGCAACCCATTTTGGTCGGAATAAATCTCGGCCCCACCCTCTTTTTTCAATCTAATCGTGCGGAGCGGTGTGGAGAACCAGAAATCGCCATCGACAACTCGATTAAAGGTGAATCGACCGGCTTCGCCCGACGGTATCGGCGGCAGTGAGAACTCAGAGCTTAGTTCCGGCGCCGGTTGGAATCTACCATTAGCCAGGCGATAGGAGTGCCACGTTAGGCGGGTATAGATCTTTACTAATTTATCAGTGCTGAGTTGGTGGTAAGAAACGATCACTTTCCCTTCGCTGTCGCCAAAGAGTTTCGGAACTGCGTCACCCGGCAGACCGTGCATTTTGCTGTAAGTTGTAAAGCGACCTTCCTGCCGCTGTACGACCTCGCCACTTTCCAGCGTCGCCCACAAACCCCCAGTCCGATCTTCAAACAAACTAACGAAGCGGTTGCTGGCTAGGCCAGGGCTGTTGTTCTTGTTGAAGACGGTGAAGCGCACGCCGTCAAATCGCACCAGTCCGTCAAAGGTTGTAAACCACAAATATCCGTCTTTGGTTTGCACGATGTCGCGCACGGAGTTCTGTGGCAGGCCATTGTCTGCGGTCCAATGGTCGAAGCGATATTGGCCCACGACGGAAGCAGCCGCACCCAGGTACAGCACGACGACTACTGTCAGCACAGTTGCTTCGGGCACAAATAGATCGCGAATTTGAGTGGATTTTCTTGATGGACCAGATGTTTTGGTCAGCACGGTGCCGGCGGCAAAACGGCGAGAGAAGGGCTCACTTTCTTTATAGCGAAGGCCTGTTAGTGCGCGTTTCATCAGAGGCACGGAGAGCAGTTAGCCGAGGTTTTGCTTCGTAATGGACGTTCCCAAGCAGCCAGAAGGCATTTATAAGAAGGTTAGACAAATTGGGAATCAAGCCAAATTGTCGACCTCATAGGGGGAAGGGCAGCGAAGTCTGGGAAAATTGCAGTGGAATTCTAGCTGAGTCCTACACAGAGCACCAGAGAACCACACTTTCTACGAAAGGCGCAGCACCTGACCTTCGTTGAAATCCCACCCACGGCGGAGGCTTTGTCAAAACTCGGATTCCATCGGCTTTAGAGCCTGCGTCTGTTGGGGCGGCCCTTCCAAGAAACGTCCTCGGCTAGTTGGAGGTACGTTTAGTGAAGCTTCGTGTAATTTCGTGTGATTTCGTGGATCGCATCTGTTGCTACCCCAGACGATCCACTAAATCACACGAAACGACACCAACGCTCAAACCAAACCCAGGTGGTTTCTTGGAAGGGCCGCCCCTTCGTCGCATCACAATAAAAAGGTAAATCGAGCTTTGTCGGGAGCAGGGGCGGCCACGCCCCTACAGGTTTTTACACAATCTCGGCAGTCCGTGGATTATTCAGATCCTTTCTAAAAAAGAGATCTTGAATTGGTGGGAATTCAACCCACGGTTGTGGGTGGGAGTCCGTGCTTAGCAATGAAAAATGATAAATGACCAATGACCAATGATAAATAAATTGGAGGGATCGATCCGATTTTCCCGTTTATTGAATGTATTGTGACCAGGGGCGGCCACGGAGGGCCGCCCCTACAGTTTAATTTTACTTTTCGGCTTTTTCGAGAGGTGGTCTTATCGCATAGCCTCCGGCTATTGGAGCGACGAGGCGGGGCGACCAGCCGCCACCAGCACCCATCAGGATGCCCGCGCGTTTCTCCTCTGAATCGCTGAATAAAGATTGCAGTGCAATCGGGATTGCACCGAACAGGCCGGGACGCTGCACGCTGGAAGGTCGGATAATGATGTTGATGGGCGGGACGATGTAGTTGCTCTTTACACATTCCCTGACGATCGGCTCGATGATTTGCCACGCGCCACAGATCTCGCCACCTATGACGATGACTTGCGGACTGAGTCCGTGCGCCAGACTCACTATTCCTTCGCCCAGGTAGCGGGCCGTGGTCTCAATGGCGGCTGAAGCCTTCGCATCGCCTTGCCTGGCGTGGGCTATGATCTCGGTCACAGTACGCGCGTTACTTTTACTGCCTGACAGTTCGCGGTAGCGCGCAACGGTCGCCGTATTTGACGCAAACGTCTCCCAGCAGCCACGCCGTCCACAGGAGCAAAGCGGTCCGTTCGGATCGAGTGTCATGTGCCCGAACCCGCCCAGACCGATGCTGGTTCCGACGTGCAGTGTGCCGTTGATAATTAACCCTGTGCCCAAACCTTCGACGACAAGCACGCACAGCAGCGTTCGCGCGCTTAACTCGTCAAGCGGGCCATACCATAATTCTGCAAAGGCAGCGGCATTAGCGTCGTTTTCAACGAACACCGGCAGGGACAGCTCAGCTTCGAGTATGGCCCGCACTGCCACGCCACTCCAGCCAAGATTTGGCGACGTGATGACCGAGCCATCAAGGCGGTCAACTAGTCCCGGGATGCTGACCCCGGTCGCCTCAAAGCGGGCTCGGGGGTACTGCGTCTGGATCAACCTGCTAATCTCACGGGCGAGCGAGGCCAGAAAAGGTTCGGGCGCGCCTTCCGTAAGGACGGCCCGCTGCATCAGGATTCGGCCGTTAAAATCGCTGACCGCGTATAGCGTTTCCGTTACGCCGACGTCTATGGCCAACACATAGGCGCTTTCAGCATTGACGTGAAGATACTTTGGTGGTCGCCCGCCGGTCGAAGGGCCTTCGACGCCTTCATAGACGAGCTTCTCTTTGATCAGGCGGTTAACGATGGCCGAAACTGTCCCAGGACGCAGTCCAGTTGCCTTCGCGATGTCGGCGCGCGAGATGGGTTGGCGTTCGCGTATCAGGTGCAGAAAGACAGTCTGATTGATGTCTCGCACGTCCCGCACGCCGATCATTTTGAGATGCTGCCCGTCTTGCTTCTTCATGTTCGAATCGGTCTTCACCCTAATACTGTTAGCGCCGCCGCGCCTACAATGCCCGACGAATCTTTTAGCTCCGGCAAAACCAGAGGCACGGTCCGTCCTATTAGACGTTGCGTCCGCACCCTTAACTCATGGCTTAGGGGATCCAACAGAGTCGCCCCCGCTTCAACAATCTGCCCCCCAATGATGACCACTTCCGGATCAAATGCATGGAGCAGTCCCGCAATCGCCGCCCCTAGCGACTCAATCGCCTCATCCCGTATGGTCCGCGCCACCACGTCGCCTTCGGCAGCGGCGTCGAAGATTGCCTTGCAATCCAACCCGCCGAGGTTCTCTTTGAAGCGTTCGGTGAGTAAGGACTCACAGCCCCTGTGAATTGCGTGTAACGCTTCGGCCTCAATCGCACGCGCTGAGAAGATAGTTTCGAGACACCCGCGATTACCGCAGTCGCAGAAGCGTCCGCGGGGTGCGATGGTGATGTGACCGAGTAGCCCCGCCGCCCCGGAAGCTCCATGCAATATCTTGCCATCGACTAAAACCGCCCCACCCACACCTGTGCCGAGCGTCAACATGATGACTTGACGCCGTCCCCTGGCCGCCCCCCAAACTATTTCACCGGCCAGAGCAGCGCGCGCGTCGTTGTCGGCAAACACTGGCGGCGCAACCTTGAAGGCGTTCGCGACTAAATCCGAGAGCTTGACTCCTTCCAGGAATTTGAATGTGCCTGGTTGTGTGACTACGGTGGCCGTGCGGGTATCGATAATGCCTTTGCAGCCGACGCCGATGGCGGTCGGAACGTCGCCGTCAGCCGTCAACTGCTGAACCACAGAGGCGACAGTCGCTTTAACACCTTCGAGATTAGCCGGTGTTCTGACGGCGTTTTTTCTGACGACATTGCCATTCTCATCTACAAGACCCGCCTTAAGGCGCGTGCCGCCGATGTCGATTCCCAGAATGGGCATAAGCTATTGCTCTTGAGGAAGAGACGATCAGATCTCAGCGTTTCTGACGAATGCCTTGATGGTGGCGTATTCTTTACCGGTCTGGCGTGACGGCCGAATGTTGTAGCGCCCCACAGAGGCTGGAACGATGAAGGTCTCGGCGTAATGCACTACGAAAGGGTCAAACTTGGAGTCCGGACTCTCGACGATCACTTCATCGCCTTCGACCAAATTAAGTACGTTAACCGTGTTCCGCGTGTCGTGGCAAACAACACCCGTAAACCAGTGTCTACGCGTCTCCAGAAAGCTCGCGTGATGTACGCCGGTCCGCTCCTCACGCCAGCCTGTGCCCGCAGCGACAAACTCATTTTTGTTAAAGAGGTGATCGCGCACCCAGCCGCTGGTGCGATTCCACTGGATGTTGGCCAGCCCATGGTCGAGATGAATCGGACGTGGCTTCCCATCAAGACCCATCCTCCCCCAGTCCCAAAGCTTAAAGGTAAAGATGAAAGGGGTGGCGCTTATCTCCAGGACCACATTATTCCGCCCCGAACAATGAACTGTGCCGCCGGGGACTGAAAAGTGATCGTGCTTGCGGCTGGGCCAGGTATTAACGAAACGCTCGGCTTCGAACGGTGCGCCGCCTTCCTGCGCCGTGCGAAGCGCCGCGGCCATCTCTTCACGATCGATTCCATCCTTGACACCAAGATAAACGATGGAACCTTCACCCCGGTCGAGGATGTAGTAGCTCTCGTCCTGGGTGTAGGGGATGCCGAAGTGCTCCGCGATGTAGCTCCGCAGCGGATGCACCTGCAAGGAGAGGTTCCCGCCCTCCATTGTGTCCAGGAAATCGAAACGAATTGGAAACTCCGCTCCAAACTCCTTGAAGATCTTCGGACCCAAAAGCTCAAGCGGATGAAGCAGCACCAGGTCGAGAGCCGGCACCTCAACCGAGTGCTGGCCGAAGCCCAGCAGCAAACTATTCTCCTCCGGCACACAGTCGAAGCACCAGGCATAGTTGGGTTGGTTCTCCGGCAGTTGGAAGGTGTGTTTCATCCACTGGCCGCCCCAGGGCCCCGGATCGAAGAAAGGCACAACCCTGAACGGACGCCTGGTGACCGACTCAAGGGCTCGTCTGTAATCTGCGCCTGAGATCATTTTCGGCTGTTCGGACTCGTTCATGTCGAGCAGGAAATCGATTCTCGGGAACAGCTTTAACTTCAATCTATCGGCACTGCGCCAGTCAACGAAGAAGGCACGTTTATACTTTTGCCCCGGGCTCTCGTTTTTATTTGGCAGGCCCAGGTTGCCGATGGCGTTCCCTCGCTGGAGTTGCTGTATGTTCCACCGAGTCAGTTCCGCGAGCACAAGCAGGTCCACTGCCTCACTCAGAAGCGAAGCACCCGGACCGATTAAAAGGATCAGACCGTCGCGCTGGGACTCAACCAGTTGACGCTGACGGGAAAGTAATTCGCGGTCGAAGAAGTCTGAGATCTCGATGGGGTTCATGCGGCCGAAGACTGGGTCAGTGCCAAGATAAGGGTCGAGCAGTTCGTTTATCTCGTCTTCTGGCCGGAAAAGTTTCTCGGTGCGAACAAACAAAGCGGGATGAAGCGAGGCCTGGAGCTGTTTGGCAATCTCGTAGGTAGGAGTGCCCGGATAACATTCGACGCATAACAGAAATTTTCCGCCCCCGATGCGGCTCAATAGCACCGAGATGATTTCATCCCACCCAACAGCACAATCATCTCCTGGGATTTGAATTCGCGGCCGCCTATCGTAGTTGGAAACCTTCAGCAACGACGAGATCTCCTTGCTCAGCAATGCCAGCATCCAGCGTCAAAGTTTGACACTTCGCAGGGCTCTATGTTACACAAAACCGCGTACCTTTGTCATCAGCGAAGATAAAGCCGCAAACACTCTCCAGGCGGACAGGACATGAATTACCTAATCACCGGCGGTTCGGGCTGCGTCGGGTCTTATGTGATCCGGGATCTGTTAGCGCGCGGTGAAAAAATCATCAACTATGATTTAAGCCGGCAACAGAATATTCTGCGTCAGGTCGTAGAGCCTGAGGGACTGATCGAGCTTATCTCCGTTACCGGCGACGTGACTGACCTGCCGTTGCTGGCCCGCACAATCAAGGATCATAAGATTGACGCCATCCTGCACCTGGCATCCTTGCAGATCCCTGCGTCGAACGCTAACCCCCCGCTCGCCGAACGAGTGAATATCGGGGGACTGATCAATGTACTGGAGGCGGCTCGAGTCCTTGATGTTAGAAAGGTCGTCTGGTCCAGCTCCATTGCCGTCTTCGGGCCGGCAGCGGAGTATGGCAATAAGCCGATCGCTAACGACGCCCATCAACGCCCGCAATCCGTTTACGGCGCCTGCAAGGCCTTCGGCGAATACCTGCTGAATTACTATACGGACACTTATGGTTTGGACGTGATTGGCCTGCGCTACACAGCAATTTACGGTGTGGGTCGGGAGGTCGGGCGAACCTCTTTTACGACTGAAATGATCAGGAGAGCGGCGCAAAATCTACCATATGCGGTTCCGTTCGGCGACGACAGGATTGATTGGCAGTACGTTGAGGATGTGAGCCGAGTGACCATTCGCGCTCTTGACTCGCCGCGGACAAATACCCGCGTTTTTAACACCCAGGGCGACGTCCGGAGCGTCGCCGAAGGCGTAAGTTTCCTCAAAAAGCTTGAGCCCAGGGCGCAGTTAACTTTGTTGCCCGGAAAGCTCGGCCTCGCCTGGGAGTACGACTGTGAGCCCGCGAAGCGGGAGTTAGGCTTCGAGCCCCAATTTGCCATGGAGCAGGGAATCGAGAAAACCTTCGATTATTACCGCGCAAATGTCCTCGTAACTGCCGGTGGCGAGCGTTGAAGCATCAGTCGCCGCGCGCAGAATTGTATTTGCGTGTTCCCCAAGCCGTCGTATTGCTCGAGCTTTTGTTATCGCAGGCTTCTCGTCACCCCCAGGCCAGATCGTAAACGAAACCCGAGTGTCCTATCTCTAAAGTTCGTTAAATAAGATCATCTCTTCTCCACCCCGGAGGGGTGCAATGTTTATAGCCTATGAACGAAATAAAGGTCTAGCACTCCGCCAGGAGTGCCATGTGTGAGTGCATCTACTCGGCCCTCTAAACATGGCACTCCTACGGAGTGCGGGGGCGCGTTTGTCTCTGCAGCCTATAAACATTGCACCCCTCCGGGGTGACCTTCTTTTTTCGACAGACTCTAGTGTGCTGTCCCAGAAATGGTACTAGGTCGTAACGAACTGGCTCGTGCCCGCGGCGGGCTAGCCAATTCCTTCAACTTATGCCCGGGACCGTTAAGACAGAACTCGAGCAGAGAAAATGGTTGACTGCTTGGCCAGGCTGTGTTACTTATGACTTTATCAACGGCGAAGACAAAGCCTGATTAACGGCTTTTTACACATAGAAAAGCAGACAGCACCGATCTACCGACTGTCTCCCCGGGCACTGGTTAATCAATCTATGCCAGGAACAAGTCACCCTCTCCGAACATGACCCTTTCCTTCATTGATCAGCTGATCGTGGTCCTATATCTAGCCGCGATCATGAGCATTGGCATGGCGATGAAGCGGCGCGCTGCCAGAGGAATGTCATCTTACTTCCTCGGCGGCCGCCAGTTGCCCTGGTGGGCACTGGCCATGTCTGGCTCCTCGTCATACTTTGACATCACGGGCACGATGTGGATTGTTTCGACCTTTATCGCGCTGGGTCTCAAGGGCATGTGGGTCCACTGGCTCTGGGGCTTTCCCATCACGGCGTTCTACCTCGCGTACATGGGCAAATGGATTCGCCGCTCCGGCGTCATGACTGGCGCAGAGTGGATGAAGACTCGCTTCGGCGAGGGCAAGGCCGGCGACCTGGCCCGAATCTCCTACACGCTGTTTGCCATCTTAACAATCATGGCCCTGCTCGGTTACGGGGCCATCGGCATGGGCAAGTTCGGGGCCATCTTTCTACCTTTTTCGCCGACCGTTTGCGCAATATTGATTTTAGGGACAACCGGAATTTATGTGATCGCCGGCGGCCTTCACGGCATCGTCCGCGTCGAGGTAGCACAGACGATTGTTCTTAGCGCTGGTGCGATCTTCTTCGCCATCGCAGGCTACCGCCATCTCGACCCGGCCCGTTTTTCCACACTCGTGCCCTCCTCGTGGATGGATATCATGCCTTCGTGGCGTCCAGAAGATCTTCAGGGGGTGATTTCGGGCGGCACCGATTACTCGCTCTTTGGCGCTCTCGTCGCGGTCTGGGTACTGAAAGGCTTCTTGTTGTGCCTTAGCGGACCCGAACAGCTCTACGACTTTCAACGTTTCCTCGCGGCGCGCGACGAGCGGGACGCTTCAAAACTCGGCGCTCTCTGGGGCGTGATTCACACCGTGCGCTGGTGCTTCGCAATGGCAATCGCGGCGATGGCAATCTCGGGCATCGGCAACGCCGTGTTGGATGCAAAGCTGAAGGCTGACCCGGAAACCGCCTTGCCGTTAATCATTGGCTCGATGCTGCCAGTGGGATTGGTTGGGTTCATGCTCGCGGCGTTGCTGTCGGGCTTTCTGGCGACTTTCAGCTCCACTGTCAACGGCGGCGCAGCCTACCTGGTCAAGGACATTTATCAGCATTACATCAATCCGGATGCCAGTCCGAAGACCCTGGTGCGCGCCAGTTATCTCTCTTCGGCGTTACTCATTGTAGCCGGTCTCATCATTTCGGTCTTTGGGACTTCAATCAACACGGCCTTCCTTTGGATCTTTGGGACCCTGGCGGCGGGGATCCTGCCGCCGAACGTGCTGCGCTGGTACTGGTGGAGACTCAACGGCTACGGCTACGCTGCCGGCGTTTTCGGCGGCATGCTTCTGTCGCTCGGGCAAGTCGTGCTGGACACGGCGTATCTAAGTCAGGGGTTGCCGTTATACATCGGATTTCCAGTGATCGCACTCGCTTCGACCGTGATCACTATCTTCGTCTCGCTGATCACTGAGCCAACCGACGCAGTTACGCTCAAGAACTTCTATCGTAAAGTTCAGCCCGCAGGTGCCTGGGGACCGGCGCGGAAGTTGGTGCTGGCCGAAGAACCGGGGTTCAAAAAGCAATCTCCCTTTGCGCGCGATCTATTCAATACGATCGTTGCGATGATCGGCATTACCGCCTTGTACGTTTCGATGCTTTACCTGGTCCTGCACCGGGAGTCCGTCGCCTTTGGGTTGCTCGGCACCACGTGCCTTTCGGCAATCATTCTCTACTTCACCTGGTACAAGTATTTGCCCCCACCTGAACCTTTGCCGTTTGAAGAGGAGGCAGCGACGAAAGAATTACAGGTGCAAACTGTGTCCTAGAAGTGTTGGCAAGATCTCATGAGGTTTGACGGAAAAAGCATCGTGGTCACAGGCGGCGCCCTTGGGATCGGCCAAGCCGCTTGTGAGCTGCTGGCAGAACGGGGTGCCGCCATCGCCATTCTCGACCGCGACGAGACGGCGGGGCGCGACACTTGTCGAAAGATTGAGGCCCGCGGTGGGAGGGCCATATTCAAACCTGTCAACGTGGCCGATTTCGGCGCCGTCGAAGCCGCGGTGCAAGAAGCGGCTAAATTGTTTGGCGGGTTCAATGCTCTGGTTGCGAGCGCGGGAATACAGCGCTATGGCTCGGCGCTCACGACGAGTGATGACGAGTGGGAAGAGGTGATCCGCGTGAATCTGAAAGGCGCTTGGAACGTTGCGCGAGCGACGCTTCCGTTCATGCAAACGGCAGGTGGCGGCGCGGTTGTGAATGTTTCTTCCGTTCAGGCTCTGGCAACGCAGTCGAACGTAATGGCGTACACCGTGAGCAAGCACGGATTGATTGGACTCACCCGGTCAATGGCAATCGACTTTGCGACCCAAAACATTCGCGTTAACGCCGTCTGCCCCGGCAGCGTAGATACGCCGATGCTGCGCTGGGCTGCGTCGCTTGACCCCGACCCGCAGTCGGTTATTGACACTTGCAACCGCATGCACCCGTTGGGACGCATAGCCGCACCCCGCGAGATAGCGGAAGTTATCGCCTTTCTTTTGCACGATAGTTCGTCATTCGTCACGGGCGCAGTCTGGACTGTTGATGGTGGACTGCTCGCGCAACTCGGCGGCGCGCCACGTGCCGACTGACGCGAGGAGAGTCTCCCAAATCTCTGGAGTCTGCAATGAGCGATTCGGTGATTGAGGAAAACAAACCAGCGACGGCAGTTTACGTTCCGCCCCCTTTACTCGACGAAGCGATCAAAGCGGTTCCGCTTGTTGCGGCCGTCAGGAGACCGAAGCGGATCGGCTACCTGACAAATTACAGCTTTCATATCTGGTATCAGATTGTCATCGAGATAGTCGCGCGACGCGCGGCTCAGTATGGCGCTGAAGTGCTGGTCGAGGACGCCGGCCTGAGTTTCGAGAAGCAGATCGAGCAGGCACGGTCAATACTCAAAGAGGTTGATGCACTTCTGCTGACGCCAGCGGCAACCAGCGGACTTGAGCCAGTTCTCGAACTGGCAGCGAAAGCCGGCAAGCCGGTCATTGTCGAGGCCAACCCGGTCGAGGGGATGAGGACACTAGTTGCCATTTGCGACTACGACGCCGGCTACGATCTGGGCGTGTGGGTCGGCAACAACGTCAAGAAGGCGGATAGTAAACCACTTAGAATTTTGGACGTCGGCCTGCCGTGGCTGCGCCCCTGTCTGCTCCGCAGCGAAGGGTTTGTCGACGGGGTCAAGTCGGCGCAGCCGAGGGCAGTGGTTGTCGCCAGCGTCAACGGCGAGGCTACGCCCGCTGTCGCACGACGGGTTGCGCTTGAGGCGTTAAGCAAGGCGGGGGATGTGGATGTGATTTTCGCGATGGACGACGAGACCGGGCAAGGAGCCTTCGAGGGTTACGTGGAGGCCGGTTTCAATCCGGCGGAGGTGGTTGTCGCCGGCTTTGGCCTGGCGGGAGATCACGAGAAGGAGTGGCTGATGCGACGCGAGGCTTTGAAAGTTAGCGCGGCAATGTTTCCCGAATACGTCGGCTTGCGGTGCGTCGACAACATTGTCAAAGCGTTCGACCAGCAGCCTACACCTCAGCGAGATGTGATCCCGACGGTGCCGGCGACGGCCGACCTGCTTGGCAAGTTCTACCCGAAGCAAAATGGCGCCTGGACTCCCGACTTCAATGCTATCGCTGCACTCCCCAAGAAAACCGACTGCACAAGGGTTTAGATATTGAGTTTAGATACTGGAGGTAAGAGAGATGCTTGGCCGAATTTATAGCGACATAAAACGGGTGGCTTCTGCCGTCATCGTCGCGTTGGTGATGACCGGCGGCGCCGTCGCTCAGTCGAACACCGGTTCGATTAACGGAATCGTGCAGGACGCAAACGGGGCCGCGATACTGGGGGCGATCGTGGTCGTGGTCAATGTCGGGACCAACGAAACCCGCACAGTCCAAACAAATAACGACGGCTACTATGAGGTCTTGTCACTCCCGACCGGGGTCTATAAAGTCTCGGCGAACGCAAACGGGTTTCAGGAGGCAACCATCAGTGACGTGCGATTGTCGGTCGGGGGCAGGCTGCGCCAGGATCTGAAGTTAGGTGTTGGTGGAGTCGCTGAAACCGTCACCATCGCGGCTACGACGCCCGTGGAAACAGAGACTTCGTCGATCGGTGACACGATCACGACGGAACGGGTCACCGATTCGCCAGTCAACGGGCGCGACTTTACAGGCCTGCTGGCCACGGTTCCCGGTTCGGTCCAGACCACAAACCAGTTTCAGACGAGCATCAACGGCATTCCCTCCACCTTCGGCGGCAGCAGCGTGCTCGTGGACGGCATAGATGCGAGCCGTGTGGACTTAAACGGCACGTCGAACGTGCTGGGGCGCGTCGAGTCGCGCGTCAACCGCATCAGCATGGACAGTGTGCAGGAAGTTCAGGTCCTCGAACAGAACTACTCGGCCCAGTACGGGCAGGCAATCGGAGCCGTCATTAACCCGATTACCAAATCGGGGACGAACGACTTTCACGGCAGCGTTTTCAACTACTTTCGCCACGACGCCCTCGATGCGAGGGATTTTTTTGCTGGCAAGCAGAAATTCCGCCTCAACCAGTTCGGCGGCAACGTGAGCGGAAGGATAGTCCGGGACAAACTCTTTTTCTTTACCAACTACGAGGGCGTGCGGCAGACGCGCGGGCAGACCTTCACATCACTCGTGCCGACGGCTTCCTTCCGGGCCGCGTTTGAACCCAGGATCAGACCAGTACTCGATACGATACCCCTGCCCTCCCGCCCGTTCTTCCCCTCAGGCAGCAGCACGGCTGACCCCGATGTGGGCATCTTCAGTATTCAGAAGGACGGCAAGCTGCGTGAGGACACAGGCTCCGTAAAGATCGACTGGTTGCACACCGATCGCAGCCAGTTCTCGGTTCGCTATAACATCAACGACTCAGATACTAATACGCCCTACGGCGTGGGTACGGACCAGTCGGCCGACGCGACTTTGCGTGTTCAGCTTTTCAAGGCATCACACAATTACACGTTTTCCGGAAACGCCGTCAACGAGTTTGGATTTGGCATTAACCGCAACGCAACTGATGTTGGCGCAGGGCCCTCGACGCTTCCCCGCTTCGACCTGTCGTTCGTCGATCAGGCGATCGCGACCCCCGGCCCAGCCCAATTCTCACAGCACCGCACCGCGACGGTATATCACTTCCTTGATACGTTGAGCATCCTTTTTGGGAACCACTCGATCAAGACGGGTGGTGAAATCCGACTCAACCGTCGGTCGGCGGCCTCGGACACGCAGGAATCGCTGATCTTCTTCGGCCTGAACGACTTCAGAGACAACGTGCCGTTTATCGTCTCGCGTGGCGGCAATCCCGAGCTCTCGTACGCGAATGAGAACTACTCGGTGTTTATTCAGGACGACTGGAAGGCGCACCCGCGCCTCACTTTGAACCTGGGCTTACGTTACGACGTCAGTTCAGTGAGCAGCGAGCAGGACGGCCTTCTGCAGAATTTCGACCTGGCGACGCTAAGCTTCACCCCGCCAGGTCAGCAACTGCACAACGTCGACAAGAACAATTTCGGGCCGCGCGTCGGTTTTGCTTTCGACGTCTTCGGGAATGCCAGGACGGTACTGCGTGGCGGCTACGGCATTTTCTACAATCGCGAGCTTCCGGCGAGCTATGGCTCACCTCAGGCGAACACATTCCCGACCTTGTCGGTAGATCTCTTTACGGCCCTCTTCGTGTGCGGAATCTTCCCGCAATACCCGGTGGACCCGGCCGCCTACGCCTGCGCGGTCCCCAACGCGTTTCATATCGAACGCGACCTCGAGACTGCGATGGCCCAGCACTGGTCACTCAACGTCCAGCAAAACCTCGGCTTCGCCACAGTGCAGATTGGGTACGTGGGCAATCAGGTTACCCATCTGCTGACCGACGGCGTGGTAACACCCCGGAACATAAACAGGAGAGATCCGGTGAGCAACCTTCGCCCGCTCACGCAGAATATCGGAGACATCTTCGTGGTCGGCGGGTACCCGCAATCAAACTACCACTCTCTGCAGGCGTCGCTTAGACGGAACTTCAAGTCGGGCCTGCGCTTCAACGCAAACTATACCTGGGCGCACACCATCGATAACGTTGTCGGGTTCTTCAAAGACTTTCAAGACCCCAACAACATAGCCGCGGAGCGAGCCAGCAGCGATCAGGATGTGCGGCACAACTTCACCCTCGACGCAGGATATGACCTGCCGCTGCAGCGGTGGTTCGGTGGCCCCAGTTGGCTGGTAGATGGATGGCAGCTGAACACGATCACTCAGATGAGGACTGGCTTGCCCGTGAACGTGACTCGCCAGGGAGGAGTCTTCGGAGGATTTTCATTCCGGCCAAATGTCATCGAGGGCGTACCGCTCCGCTGCCCGACTTACCGGCTCCCAGAGTGTCAATTCAACGCCGCGGCCTTCACAGACCCGGGGCCAGGCGTCTTCGGCAACGCAGGCCGTAACATTTTGCGCGGGCCCGGTTTTGCCCAGGTTGATTTCTCAATATTTAAGGACACCCGGATAACCGAGACGTCGACCCTGCAGTTCCGGACGGAAATCTTCAACCTCTTCAACCGGGCGAATTTCGCCGACCCGTCCGGAGGGCTTGTAAGAGGAGATAACAACTCCATCATGCCGTCGGCCTTCTTCGGGCAGAGTATTTCCACCGTTGGTAATCAGCTCGGCGGACTGCTCGGTTTCGGCGGCCCTCGGCAGATCCAGTTTTCGCTTAGGTATACCTTCTGAAGCTCAGCAGCATGGACCATCGATTCGGATGCAGGGAGGGTAACGGCAGCGCGCAGATAAAACGCCTGTTGCCGTTACTCCTGCTCCTGCTCGTGTCGCCGGCGCAGGCGCAAACTCCCACTCAGGCCCCCATCCCCCAGAGCACCATCGAGACTGTTTATATTGTTCCGACAAGTCATTACGACTTTGGCTTCGTCGAGCCTCCTGACCAGGTTCGCGAGCGTGCGGCGCGGCACATTGATGAAGTAATAAGGATGGCCGAGTCGGACAAAGACTTCCGCTGGACGATCGAAAGTGTCTGGCAGGTTGACGAGTGGCTAAAACGCCAAAGACCGCCGACCTCCGTGCTGCCGAAGGACAACGAGAAGATCGCGCGCCTCATGAACCTCATCAAATCGGGTCAGGTAGCGCTCTCAACCTCCTGGGGCAGCATGCACACGGACTTCATGGGCGCGGAAGAACTCAACCGGCTCTGCTACGCTTTCGCTACGCTGCATCGAACCTACGGCATTCAGTCACAGCTCGCGTTGCTCAATGACGTGCCGGGACATCCGACTTCGGTGCCGTCGGTACTCGCGGCGAGTGGCACGAAGTATCTCTTAACTGGCGCAAATCTTTTTCTGCAGACGGCGACTTCTCTCGCGCCGGGCCAGGTTCCTTTCTTCTGGGAGGCGCCCGACGGCAGCAAGGTCCTGACGTGGGTCAGTCAGGGAAAGCGCGGTGGTTACGTCGAGGGAATGACTGACTTCTACCTGGACCCTTATTCGCTCGATCCTTATACCAACAAGACTCCTTATGAGATGTTCAATCCGAACTCCGCTTCAAAAACCGACTTGCAGAAGATGGAAGAGGGGGTGACGGAACTTCTTAACCGATACTACAGCGCGGGCTACAAGTATGACGCAGTGCTGGTGATGTACGCACACGACTTCGTCGAGCCGACGAATGTCAAAAATCTCCAGCGCGCTATAAAGCTCTGGAACGAGAACCACACCAGAGTGCGGCTGAAGATCGCGACCCCCAATGAGTTCTTCCGCTATATTGAGTCGAAATACAAGGCACAACTACCGACGTACCGTGGCGAGTGGTCGGGTCTTTGGTCTGAGGCCAAGACGCAGTCGCCGCTGATCAGCGCTCTGGCGCGCTACGCGCATGATCACACGCCAGCTGCCGAAAGTCTCTGGAGCGCGCTCTCCATGACCAAACGCATCCCTTTTCCCGTTGGCAATATCTCATCCATCTACGACTTGATGTTGACCTATGACGAGCACAGCGGGGCGGGCAACACCGGCTGGATCCAATTGAACGAACGCGGGCTACTCGAGGAGCAGAACCGCCAGTACGTTGGTTATATGAAGCAGGCGGAGAGCGAGCTAGCCAACCTCTTCTCTAGAGGCATCACGATCGCCGCCCAGCCGCTCCGCCACGACGCGCCCTTCCGGCAGAAGTCCGAGTCAGAGTGGAGTCTCTTCGTCTATAACGGGCTTTCGTGGATGCGGCGTGATGTCGTCCGAGTCGCCGCGCCACACGATGGCTTGAAGATAGTCTCGATCACTGAGGCCGAGACGAAACAACCCGTCGTCTTCGACATCGACGAGAGGGGCACAGCAGTGTTTGTCGCGCGTGATGTGCCTTCGCTCGGCTACAAAACTTTTACAATCACGACGGCGCCGGGCAGACCCGTCCCGACCCTGGTGGAAGTGCCGCGCGTCGCTGGTGCCGAGAGCGAAAACTACAAGGTCAGGTTAAGGGCCGACGGGAACATTGAGAGCATCTACGATGTGCGTGCCCGACGCGAGATTGTGAACGACAAGGGTGAACTGCCCTTCAACGAACTTTTGCGTGTTGAAGGCTCGAACGCGTCGCGTTTGCCCTACCCGATTGCGCCGGCAATCAACGTCAGGCGTGGCGCGCAAATGACCGAGATTTCGGTCGTGCGTCCACGCTCCGTCTTCCCTGCGACAGTTATCACTATCTACGCCGGGTTAGATCGTGCGGAGATTTCGAACACGCTTGACGGGGCGCGGATGCCGTTTCCCGGCGGTGACAACAACTGGAACGATTCGTACTACTTTTCATTCCCGTTCGCCGTCTCGAAAGATAACCTTAAAGTCATGCGCGGCGGGCAGAAGTGGTTCGACGCGCTCCCCGACGACTACTTACCGGGCGCGCGCCGCGATTCCGTGACAACGCAGCATCTGATTGGCATGACCGACGGTGCGGCTACGGCGATGCTCGCGCACCGGCAAGCCTTTCATTTCGTCTATGCCGGCTATGTCAACGCCAGAGTTCAGCCGGCGGGAGCGCCGAACCTTTTTCCGGCGATGTACACCGGCAAGTTTCCGCTGCCGGAAGCCACGCTCTATTCGCGGGCACTGCGTCGCGGCGAGCAGGCGGACACACACGACCTGGGCGTCGTCAATCTGGAGACAGTCGAGCCGGGTCTGGGCGACCAATACATCTTCGATTATGCACTACGTGCCGGCGGTGGCTGGGACTCGGTCGCGGCCTGGCGTTTCGGCCAGGAGTTTAACCTGCCACTGCGTGCTGCTTATGTTTACGTACCTCCTGTACAACTGACGCGTAGCTACTTCGGCGTTGACCAGCCCAATGTGCAGATAGTCAGCGTGAAGCCGATCTCCGACGCGGTGGTTCATGGTGAGGTGAGCGCGACGCCACTAGACCCTCGAGTCAACCGAATCTTCGTCGTCCGCCTGCAGGAGATTGCCGGGCGGGCGGTGGAAGCACGCATCAGCCTGCCTGTCAGGACTGTCTCGGCTGCTAAGTTGAATCTGACTGAAGAGACCGTGCTACAAGATATTTCGCGACTGTCACCACTGACCGTACAACTCCAGCCGTATGAGACGGCGACCATTCGTTTCGAGATTGAAGCGGCGAAATAAACTGCTTCGCCGCTTCGAGCCAAAACTTTCTGGGAGAATCATGAGTGAATTCAAGCGCAGGGATTTTCTTAAGCTGAGCGCAGCTGGCGGTCTTGCTTATTCGTTCCTCGAAGGTCATCAAACATCCGCCGCCGCCGTCTCGGATCAACGAGCGGTCGCAGGCAAGGCGTTGCCCGACATTCCGACCACCACGTCGATGCGCAGCATCACGATGACGCATAAGTTCGGGGACCTTTTCAACCCGCCGGGCCTGACGAACCAGTGGGGATGCGCGCAGGTGGCGATGGATGTGGTCGCGGTGCGCAGCATCGCCTTTCCCCCGTTTGCCCAAGGGGAGCTGAACGTGGCGCCTCTCGGCGCAGGTGGCGAATTGTTGACGGGGATTCTCTTTGTCGACAGCGAATACTTCGCCGCAACCAAGACGCCGATCGAGTTCGCCTGGCAGCCTGATCGCGTCGAGCGGCGAGCGAGATATAAGGGGCTGGAGCTCAAGAGCCTGACGATCGTGCCGTTTAAGACGATGGCGGTGGCCGTTAAGTTCACGGTGGCCAATATGACGAAGGCGCGTCGCCGGGTAGAGATTAAGCTGGCGATCAACGGCGGTGCTGCAAAATCGGTTAAGTCCTGGGACGCTGCGGCATCACCCGGTGAGTTCAACAACGCACGCACGGTCGACGCCAGCCGCGGCGCCATCCTCTGCAAAGCAATCCACAGCGAGGCGTTCGTGCTTCAAGGCGCGTCGCCAAAGCCCGACACGCTTCTGCCCTCGTGGCTTGTCTACAACCTCGATCTCGCACCAGCCGAGTCGAAGTCCATCGTTTTCGTGAACTCGCTTGGCGAAAGCCGTGAATATGTCGAAAAAAATTACGACGCAGTCATCAATAGCTTCGATGCGGTCGCCACCGCAACCAGCGACGAGTGGAACGCTGAGCTCAAAGCCGCCTTCACACCAAACAATGGGCGCTTTTCAGGACATCTGCCAACACTGGTAACCACGGACGAGCCGCTTAAGCGCCTCTACCACTCGGCAGTGATGAGCGCGCTCTACTTCAAACGTACTACGCCACACTCGGTTTACGGTACGACCTACGTCACTTTGCTACCGCGGTACTGGGAGACCACAACCTTCCTTTGGGACATAAGTCTCAGCGCGATGCTGCTGAGTATGCTCGACCCGGCCGTCCTGCGCCGGATGATCGAGACGTGGATGATGCTGGACGTACACAAGCATTTCGGCACGGAGTTTCTCACAGGCGCGGGGGTTGGACCCTGGTATTCGGTGAACGACTTTGCCATGTCGCGCATGGCCAAAGAGTACCTGCGCTGGACCGGAGACGGCGCCTGGCTCGACAAGGAGGTTGGCGGCCGCAAGGTTTTGGATCGCCTCATTTCTTATGCCGAGCACTGGCGCACGCTGGATACTAATAAGCACGGGCTGGCGGACTACGGCGGCGTCACCAATCTGCTCGAAGCTGTGTCGAGCTACGTCCACGAGGTTGCGGGGTTGAATGCGGCGAACGTCTATAATTTGCGCTTCGCCGCAGAATTGCTCGAACGCAAGGGGCAGAAAGACAAGGCCGAGGCTCTTCGCCAGGAAGCCCTGGAACTTGCAAAGCGAGTCAATGAACTCTACGTCAAGGGTAAGGGAGTGTGGCGTTGTCGGCTGCCCGACGGAAGCTACAACGAGGTGCATCACTGTTACGACTTTGGTACAACGCTCACGACTATCGGCGACACGATGACCGACATCCAGAAGAAAGAGATGGTTCGCTTCTTCCGCGAGGAATTGCAAACACCGACATGGATGCGCGCGCTCTCGACCAAAGACTTAGACGTGACCTTCAGCATCCGCCCCGACCACCAATGGACCGGCGCTTATGCGGCCTGGCCGGCGCTCGCTTTAAGTGGACTGTTCGTCGCCGGCGATATCGAGACGGCATTTCAATGGATGAAAGGGCTCGCAAAGTCCTCGATGCAAGGTCCCATAGCGCAGGCACACTTTGCAGAAGCATTCGTTGCGCCCGAAGCGAACGGTGGAGCGCTCAAGGCCCCTTCCGATCCACCCTATATCAACGACTGGGCTTGCGTCTCTGGCTGCAACTATCTCGAAACGGTCGTGGCTTCGGTATTCGGCATCCAGGCTGGGCTGTTCGGCGATATTAAAGCGGAGCCCGCATTTGGCCCGCTCGAAGCCGGCGCCGAGCTAAGGAACATTCCGTATCAGGGCAAGATTTACAAAGCAACCAGGCGCGGCGTAGAGCCGAGTGCCTAGTGTGAAACTATGATTGAAACGTCGGTTAGACTTATGCCATTCCGTTTAATTAACGCTGCGATGGTGATTTTGCTCTCCTTCGCTGCGGTCGGCGCGCAGGAACAACCGGCAACGCCCTGGGCGGCTGACGCCGGCAGCCGCTATTGGGTGCAGCCGGATATCGTTTACCACGTTGCGAACAATCATTCGCTCAAACTCGATGTCTGGTACCAGCACGCCGTCAAGACTCCGAGTCCGACACTGGTCTACATCCATGGGGGCGGCTGGGTGTTCGGGATTAAAGAGGGAAGCATCCTACATTTTTTACCGTTCCTGGAAATGGGCTGGACGGTGGTCAATGTCGAGTACCGCATGGCCAGCTCGGCGCTGGCTCCCGCCGCAGTCGAAGACACGCGCTGCGCCCTGCGCTGGGTTTTCCGCAACGCCCAGGAGCGGCGCTTCGATACCAGCAAGATCGTCTTGATGGGCCATTCGGCTGGGGGCCACCTGTCGCTGATCACCGGAATGCTACCCGATGGCACTAGTCTCGATAACCGGTGCTATGGCAATGAAAAGCTAAGCGTCGCAGCAGTCATCAACTGGTTTGGCATCACCGATGTTAACGACTTACTCAAAGGCGATAACCTGAAAAACTACGCGGTGATGTGGCTGGGCAGTCAGCCGAACGCTGAGGAGATTGCGCGCCGCGTGTCGCCGCTAACTTACGTGCGCGCAGGGTTACCGTCGATAATTACGATTCATGGCGATAAAGACGACGTTGTCCCTTACAGCCACGCCAGGCGTCTTCACGAAGGCCTGGATAAAGAAAAAGTTCCGAATCAGTTGTTCACGATTACGGGCGGCGGGCACGGCGGCTTCTCGCAAGCGGATTTCGTCAAGAGTTATGAAGCAATCTGGAAGTTCCTGCGGCAGAACAAAGTCATCCCATAGTGCCAAGCTTTCGCCGTGAAGATAACGGACATCAAACCTACGACCGTGACCGTGCCGCTGGAAGCGCCACTTCGGCATGCGTCGGGTTGCCACTGGGGTCGGTTTGTTAGAACGATCGTAGAGGTCGAGACGGACGAAGGGATCGTCGGCCTTGGCGAAATGGGCGGCGGCGGTGAGTCTGCCGAGGCAGCCTTCCGGGCGCTGAAGAGTTATCTGGTTGGTCACAACCCCGCGCGCTTGGAGGAGATGCGTTTTATAATTAGCAATCCGACCGCTTCGCTCTACAACAACCGCACTCAAATCCTTGCTGCCCTCGAATTTGCCTGCCTGGACATCCTGGGCCAGAAATGGAACGTTCCAGTTTATGAAATCCTCGGCGGCAAGTTACGTCATGAAGTCCCTTTCGCCTCATATCTTTTCTTTCGCTACCCGAACCCAAGAGACGGCTCCGGCGAAATCCGGACCGCAGATCAGCTTGTGGCTCACGCCGGGACTTTGAAGCGAGAGCACGGCTTCACTTCACATAAGTTGAAGGGCGGCGTCTTTGCGCCGGAGTACGAACTCGAATGCTACCGGGCACTGGCGGAAGAGTTGGGTGATGGTCCAGCACGCGGCGACAGCTTCCGCTTCGATCCAAACGCCGCATGGTCAACTGAGCAGGCCATCTGGTTCGGGCAGCAGATTGAGGAGATACGGAACGACTACCTTGAAGATCCTGTGTTCGGTTTACATGGGATGAGGCGAACAAGAGAAAAGGTGCGGATGCCCCTGGCTACCAACACGGTGGTCGTTAACTTCGAGCAACTGGCGGCCAACGTGCTCGACACGGCGGTCGACGTGATCCTGCTCGACACGACATTCTGGGGCGGCATTCGTCCTTGTATCAAAGCCGCTGGCATTTGCGAGACGTTCCAACTAGGGGTGGCAGTGCATTCGTCCGGCGAGCTCGGAATCCAGCTGGCGACGATGCTGCATCTCGGCGCTTGCCTCCCAAACCTGAGCTTTGCGGCGGATGCCCACTACCATCATCTGACCGATGACATAATTGAGGGTGGCAAACTCCAGTACAAAGGAGGCAAGCTCGAAGTTCCTAAAGGACCGGGTCTGGGCGTGCGGCTCGATCGCGACCGCGTGGGTCGTTACAGTGAACTTTACCAGAGACTTGGTGGCTACCCTTACGACCGCGACCCGCTCAGACCCGACTGGACGCCGGTTGTCCCGAACACGCGCTGGGCCGACCCAGAAGACTCTCGCGTGCCGCCGATTCCCCTGTAACTCGTTGGCGAGCCACGGGCTTTCTAAAGAATTGAGTCATGAGACAGGCAACTTACAAAATATTTTCGGTTTGCTTAATCGTAATTTGCGCCATTACCGCCAGACCGCAGACGTGTAAGGTCGATACGCAGGTTGGCGTTTCTGACCCGGTGTTCGATGCCATCTTTACGCAGAACGGGCCAGGGACCGGGCTCGAGCCGGCGGGAGGCCCGGGCTGGACCGGTGGGGACAGCACCTACTCGATTCTGCTGCCGAATGGTGACACTGCTTTCTTCTTCTCAGACTCATACATTAGCGAGTACCCGACGGTTTCGGGAGATGGCACCGTAACAACCGACTCGAACGGTCTGCGCCGGCGCGCGGCTAACTGTGGACCACCGTTGTGTGATCCTCCAACCGCCCTTTACCGTGCCCACAACAGCATTGTGGTCCGGAACGCCTCTACCGGCGAGTTGCGCACGCTGGCGGGACCGCCGGACGTTAGCGGTTATTCGACCTCATTCTTTACGCCCGCGCTGGCCCTTGTGACCGGGCACTTCTACTGGATGGGCGACTCGGTGGTGGTGCAGGTCGATCCGCAGGGGACGAAAAAGCTCTGGCTCTTCGTCCTGGAGTTTGACGGCGGTTGGACCTATCACGGCAGTGCTCTTGTGCAGCTCTCGCTTCCGGACCTCAACATTGAATCCATTCAAGCGCTCGGCGACACACCCGTCTCGTGGGGTGCGGCACTCTGGCTCGAAGGTGACTACCCAAACCAGACGCTCTACATCTATGGCATGCAAAACGAGCAGCAGATTAACGGTAAGGTGCCATACATCGCGCGAGTCAATGTTGCTCTGGGCTACGCAGCGGTTGCTTACACAAACAACTGGACCGTTTGGAATGGTGGAGCCTGGGTGCCAGGGCTGGCCAACGCCGCGCAGATTATCGGGGCACCGTCTGATCCAAACAACGCCGGTGATCAGATTAGTGACGAGTTCAGCGTCAAAAAAATCAACACCAACAAGGGCAGTGTTTACCTGCTGCTCGGGATGGATACGACCGCACCGTTTGGCGCCTGGAAGGATGTGACGCTGTACTCTGCTTGCAACCCGCAGGGCCCATTCTCGGCAAAGAAAGTAGTCTACTCGACACCTGAGACGGGCTCAGTCAAGGTGCCGGGCATGACGGGCTCGCAGACCCTGGCTGGCGCACTGTTAGTCTATAACCCGCACCTGCACCCGCAATTCAGCACGAAGGCGGGGTTACTGATCTCTTACAATCTAAATTCCTCGAAGAGCCAGGACCTAATCTACGCTGACGTGTATCGCCCGCGCTTCATCCGGATTAAGATCAAGGGCCTGCGTTAGAAATTCTCGACGGCCTGCGTTAGAAATTCTCGACGTTTACTTGACCTGTCTGATTAACGCCGAAAGCGTTGGCAAACTTCAGCCCCGGGCCCCCGTGCGGGCAGCCCGCACGGGGTGGTAGCGTTGCGCTTTGGGAACCCTAAGGATGACCTTCGCTAGAGACTTAACGCTGAAAGCGTTGGCAAATTTCAGCCCCGGGTTGCGCTTTGGCAACCCTGGGATTCCCACCCGCACCTCAATCTTTCATCGCAACTCTGAAGGAGTTGCGACACGTTAGCGGACACTTCTTAAATACCCTGGTTTAATTCGGAGCTACCGTGTCGCAACCCCTTACAGAGTTGCGAAAGAGTAATGGTGGTCTTTCTTACGAGGGATTGCGCTTTGCCGACCCTAAGAAATGATCTTCCCTAGAGACTTAACGCTGAAAGCGTTTTCAAATTTCAGCCCAGGGTTGCGCTTTGGCAACCCTGGGTAAAGACGCGCACGAAAGTTGGTTGGTCGCAACTCTGAAGGAGTTGCGACCCGTTAGAAGACACTTCTTAATACCGCGGCTTAATTCGAGTTTTGTCGCTACCGTGTCGCACTCCTTCAGAGTTGCTACGAAAGATTGAAGTGCGGTTTGGATCCCAGGGTTGCCAAAGCGCAACCCTGGGCTGAAATTAGCCAACGCTTTCAGCGTTAGGTCCCTAGCGAAGACTACTCCTGAAACCGAACTGCGGTTGGAATCCAAGGGTTGCCAAAGCGCAAGCCTGGTGAAAAAAGAACTACCATTACTCTTTCGCAACTCCTTCAGAGTTGCGACCAAAAAACTTTCGTACGCGTCTTTACCAAGTGTTACCAAAGCGCAACGCTACCACCCGTGCGGGCTGCCCGCACGGGGGCCCCGGCCCTCGGCTGAAATTAGCCAACGCTTTCAGCGTTTCCAGCGCCAGCCAATCAATCAACGGCTGAGCGGGATCTGTGCGATCTGCCGGCCCCTCAGGAAAATGCTTCAGCACTAGCGAGCAGCCTCGTGAGCAGTTTTTTCCAAGGTGCAACAAAAATCGCGAAAACGACATGAGTCTGAAAGACTTTAACGTAAAAGATAGGCAACACTGGAAGGCATTCGAGGCTCAGAGTTAGCATTGATGCGCGAACTAAAATGGCATCATCGAGCACCAAGCCGCGTTTCGCCGCAAGTCATCAAAGTGAATGAAAGAGCAAAAGGAGGAAAACAAAATGGTTCCAGAAGCAGTTGGCAGAAAATCGTACGAAAAGGCGACGTTTTTCACCGGAGCGTTCAGCAGTTTTTCGGTTAACGACCTAAAGAAAGCCAAAGAGTTTTATTCTCAGACACTGGGCCTCGACGTTTCGGAAGAGGAAGAAGGCTTGGCCCTGAACATCGATGGCGGACTGCAAATCTTTATTTACCCGAAGTCTGATCACATGCCAGCCACTTTCACCGTACTTAATTTTCAGGTCAAGGACGTAAGAAAGGCCGTGGAGGAGCTGACGAAACACGGCGTCCGCTTCGAATCGTTCGAGGGAGAGATCAAAACCGACGAAAAGGGGATTCATTGGGTTGGAAAAAGTGGGCAGGGCCCGAACATTGCCTGGTTTAAAGATCCGGCTGGCAATTTTCTTTCAGTAATAGAACAAAAGTAATAGCCATCCTCGCAAGCTGCCGTTCGCATAGAAAGAAGGAGGAAGAACATGACCCAAACAACTCAGGCCAAACAAAAAACGATGCGTGCGATCGCCCTGGATCGCTTTGGTGGTCCCGAGACGCTAAAGATGCAAATGCTGCCAGTGCCCGCGATCGCGCCGGATGAAATATTGATCCGCGTTGAAGCAGCGGGCGTTGGCGTCTGGGATCAATTCGAGCGGGAAGGCGGTTTTACTGAAATGATGGGCCGCGAACCGAAGTTTCCCTATGTGCTCGGTACTGATGGAGCAGGCATCGTTGCTGCCGTTGGCGGGCAAGTAAACCGCTTTAAGGAAGGTGACCGCGTGTACGCGGCGGTACTGGCAAATCCGAAAGGGGGTTTCTACGCCGAATACACGGTTGTCAAAGAAGATAATGCTTCGCTCATACCACGAGAACTTACGATGGAACAGGCGGCGGCTTTACCTAGCGACGCGGTGACGGCACTAAACGGGCTGGACGATATTCTTGGTTTGAAGCAAGGCGAATCGTTGATGGTCTTCGGGGCGAGTGGAGGAATCGGCCATTTGGCGGTTCAGCTTGCTAAGCGTTTAGGCGCCCGTGTCTTCGCTGTTGCATCGGGTGAGGATGGCGTCGCGCTTGTAAAACGACTAGGTACAGACGCAGTAGCGAATGGCCGAACTGAAAGCGTTTTGGATGTTGCCCTCGATTTCGCTCCCGATGGCATTGACGCTGCACTGGTCACAGCCGGCGGCGAGGCGACCGATCGAGCCCTGTCGGCAGTACGCGTAGACGGACGCGTTGCCTACCCCAACGGTGTAATGCCGGAACCCAAGCCGCCTCACCAAATGCAAATTGACAACTACGACGCCGAAGCAAGCCGCGAAACCTTTGAGAAACTGAATCGCCTGATTGAAGCCGGACCCTTTGTAGTGCACATTGATCGGACGTTTCCGTTGGACCGGGCCGCCGAAGCCCAGAAAGCGCTGGGCGAGCACCACCTGGGAAAAATCGCCTTAACTATGAGTTGAGGTTATTGTATGAATGTTTCGCCCTTCGATTTGGTTCGCGGCCCTCGCCCAAGGCATTTAGGTCTTTCGTCGCGTTCGCGAGCTTGTCTGTCCTCGCGCACAAGTCAGTGGCGAAAACGTTTGGTAATTGGTCGCTTGAGTATGCCCACACAAGGTACTCCTGATTGACCTTGAATGGATAGTAGCAATCGGAAGCCTCAGTCGCGATGGTGATTTCCTCGACGTCCGCAGATTTCCAGGTTCGTTGGACTCTCAGCGTCACATAGATAACCAGATCGAGGAACACGACGGGGTTGCGAGTTCGTTTGGTTCGTGGGTATTTGATTCGTAACACACGACCAGCGAACACCTTGTCGTGACGTTTGAGCGCAACCTCGGGAGTTTCTTGCGGGCCATTGCAGATGCAACCGAGCGCCGGCGTCGCACATGCGAAAAGGCTGAGCGCGAGAACTTTGGTTAAGCGAAGAAACATAACGATTGAGTTGACCGGGCGGCGCGAACCCAATCAAGCCTCGCCGGGCCAAAGATGATGAAGAACGCGCAACCGCCGCTCCGGTTCAACGAATTGTTCGACGGTGTGCCCGCGAGCACGCGTGTCTGACCTTAAACGTGCGTCGATTCCAAACCAAATCATATAACCATTTGCCTGATGCGTCCGTGACCCGAATCGTGGTTCCATGCCGAGGCAATTCGTAGAAAAGATGCTTGCTGAATGGCACGGGCAACACAGATTGGGTCACGTTCGTCAACTGACCGCGCTGGTAAATAAAGAAATCGAGGAACGTTTCGAACACGCCGGTTTTGTCGTTGTAGTTTACAGCAACGAGATAACTACCATCTGATCGCTTGAAAATGCGGGTGTAGATATCGGTTTGGGCTCCGTCGCCCGGCGCATACAAATATCCATTGCGAATGTCGACGATTGCGCCACGGCTCGCGTCTAGCATCCAGTGAAAGCGCTGGTCAAGATTGGCTTCGAAATATTTGTCGGGAAGCAAAAAGTAGTAATCGACGACTGTGCGGGGGCGATTAGAGCGCTGCGATTGCCCCACTGACCAAATGGGGCTTCCGAGAATCATGAGAGCAAGAAAGAAGAGGCTGAGGTGCATTTAATTCTAGCGAAGCCGTCGAACGGTTGAGTTGACGCGGCGGCGCGATTTCATTCAAAATCGCCGGACCGAGTTTGATGCGAAACACGCCACCGCCGCTCGCGTCCAACGATTTGTTCGGCTTCGTTCAATGGCTACGTTTCGCGAGCGACCAGGCCGCGAAGCCAACGACAAGCACCGAAACAGCCAAACAGGAAAAAGGCCACACATCAATTTCGCGAGCATACGCAGCCCAGTTTTGGAAATGCGTGCCGCTGAATGACCGCACCTCAGCATAGTACGAGTATATCCAAAAATCGAAGACTAGCGAGTTCGGCAGATAACTACTGAAGAAAAGAGCGACGACGTTGGCCCATTTTCGATTCAGCAGGGGCATGATCGAGGCGACAAGAACCCAAGTCGCGAGGAATATGTTTCGGTGAAAAAGCCACGGTTGCGAACGGAAGCAAAGCCACGCCAGATTTGCGGCGGCCAGGAGAAAGATGATCAGCCGCGGATTCAAAACGTAGGAGAGAATCCGGTTTTTCATAAACGGACACGACGGTCATTACCTAAGACAACAATGGTCGCGCAATGTTCCCGTCGGTCTTCTGACCCGCAGCCGCGCACCGACGCCTTTTATGAGCAGTCTTGTTCCCTTTGGCTTGAATCGTTTCGCGCGCCGCAGCTGGAGGCCAGCGTTCGGTGCTTGCTAATGGTAACAAGATCGACTAATGGCCGAAGCCTTTGTCGCAAAAAGTGCGCCGGTATCTGGCCTAAGATCAAAAGGAGAATTGGAATTGGTGGCGATGCCCCGCACGTAGTTCGCGAACCCCAAATAAAAAGCGGTTGGCAATCCGAATCTTCTGGTGCTCGTCAAAGTATCACTTCGTCTGCTTTTGCATGAACACCTGGCGTTAGAGCCGACGTCCTAGCACAAGAGGCAACGGGTTGCCCCGTGGAGCCTCACGTTGGCCACTACCAAAAGCGATTCAGAACAAAGAAAAGAAGATCCCACGGGGTTGCCCCGTGGAGCGTCACGTTGGCCACTACCAAAAGCGAGCAAAAAGAAAAGAAGATGCCACGGGGTTGCCCCGTGGAGCCTCACGTTGGCCACTACCAAAGCGAGCAGAAAAAAGAAAAGAAGATGCCACGGGCTTGCCCCGTGGAGTTCACGTGGGCCACTAAAAAATGAGCGAAAAAGAAAAGAAGACTCCACGTGGCATATCAGTGATAGAAAAGCCACGGATTATTGAAGGCGCCCGAGCTCCGCACCAGTGGGGGGAGCCCAATCAGAAGGTGGGCCCGTGGGCCGGGCTGAGCCAAGCCCCACTGAAGCCAGGCATACCGATCCTACCAATGAGGCGAAATGTCGATGCGTGAGTGGTTTGTTAATCTCATCACTCCCGTTCCGTCCGCATTCATGACGTAAATTTCTGAATTGCCGTCACGCGTTGAGATGAAGGCAACCTTCCCGTTTGCATTCCAAGCTGGTTCAGCGTCGATGGCGGAATTGTTTGTCAAGCGCGTCAAGCCCGTGCCATTAGCGTTCATGACGTAAATTTCGGCATTACCGGGCCGGCTGCTCATGAAGACGATCTTCGCGCCGTCAGGAGACCAGGTCGGAAAGGCGTCCTCTGCTCCGTGGTTTGTTAGCCTGGTGACACCCGTGCCGTCGGCATTCATCGAGTAAATCTCAAAATTACCATGGCGCGTGCTGACAAAGGCGATCTTGCTCCCATCGGGTGACCAGGCGGGATTGCCGTCGATCTTTGAATGGTTCGTGAGCCTGGTCACTCCCGTCCCATCGGTATTCATGGAATAGATCTCCGAGTTTCCGTCCCGCGTGCTGGTGAAGGCGATCTTTGCCCCGGTCGGCGACCAGGTGGCAAAACCTTCGATCGCTGAATGGTTGGTCAGCCTGGTGACTCCCGTGCCGTTAGCATTCATGGAATAGATCTCGAAATTCCCGTCTCGGGTACTAGTGAAAAGGATCCTGGTCTTGTCTGGCGACAAGGCAGGGTCCAGGTCGCTTGCACCGTTGTTCGTGAGCCTTAGCACACCCGTACCATCCGCTCTCATCCCATAGATTTCGAAGTTGCCGTCACGATTGCTGGAGAAGACGATCTGGATGTCGCCGTTAGGAGTCGGATCGCAGGCGTCGCCGAGCGCATCGCTATCAGCATTTGTCTGGCTGGGATTTGCTATTAGCGGACAGTTGTCACAGGCGTCGCCGATCCCATCCTGGTCCTTGTCACTGTTTGATGGCCCGCCCCATGATGGAGTGACATCGTTTCCTGAATTATCTGTGAGGCGCGTCTGATTGCTCCCGTCAGAGTTCATCACGTAGATCTGAGCTTTGCCGTCGCGCCATGACAGAAACGCAATTTTTGTCCCATCCGGGCTGAAGTCGGGATTCGCATCAAAGCCAGGGTCATTTGTGAGGCGCACTTGATTGCTTCCATCTGAATTCATCACGTAGATCTCCGCGTTGCCGTCGCGCCATGACAGAAACGCGATCTTTGTCCCATCCGGGCTGAAAGACGGCCCACTATCAACCGCCGAGTCGTTGGTGAGACGCATCTGATGACTTCCGTCTGAATTCATCACGTAGATATCCGCATTAAAGTCTCGCTCGGATAGAAATGCGATCTTCCTTCCATCGCCACTTAGGGACGGTTGACTATCAAGCCATGAGTCGTTGGTAAGGCGCAATTGATTGCTTCCGTCAGAGTTCATTAAGTAGATCTCATAGTTCCCATCGCGTCTAGATGTAAAAGCGATCTTCGTCCCATCTGAGCTCAGGGAAGGTGCGAAATCCTCTGCCGTAAAAAACGGGTCGTAGGTGAGGCGAACCTGATTGCTGCCGTCGGCGTCCATTACGTAGATGTCTGAGTCAAAGTCCCCCAGGTCAGGATTGAAATCTCCTGAATTCCGGACAAAGGCAACCTTGGTGCCGTCGGAGCTAAAAGACGGCTCGCCATCCATCGCTATGTCGTTTGTGAGGCGCGTCTGATTGCTCCCGTCAGAGTTCATCACGTAGATTTCAGGGTTTCCGTCCCGGTACGACACAAACGCAATCCTGCTGGGGGTAAAGGTCTGCGCGCATTTATCGCAAGCATCACCCAGACCATCGCTATCCGCATCCGCTTGATTGGTGTTAGGCGCGCGTCGACAGTTGTCAACATTGTTCCGCACGCCATCGCTGTCAAGATCACCTGTGGGACCATCATTAAGGTTGGGGTCGCAGGTGTCACCCACACCGTCACCATCGCCGTCGGCCTGATTCGGGTTTGCGTTTAGCGGACAGTTGTCTAATACGTCAGGAATACTGTCGTTATCGTCGTCTGAGTCGCAGACATCGCCGAGGGCATCGCCATCTGTATTGGTCTGATCGGCATTTGCTGTAGTGGGGCAGTTGTCAACATGGTTCCGCACACCATCGTTGTCAAGATCACCTGTAGGACCATCGAAAAGGTTAGGGTCGCACGTGTTACCCACACTGTCACCATCGCTGTCGGCCTGATTCGGGTTGGCATGCAAGGGACAGTTGTCTGTCGCGTCAGGAACACTGTCGTTATCGTCGTCTGAGTCGCACGCATCACCCTGAGCATCACCGTCTGTATTGGTCTGATCGGCATTTGCCGTAGCAGGGCAGTTGTCAACATTGTTCCGCACACCATCGCTGTCGAGATCACTTAATGGACCATCGTTGGGATTCGAGTCGCAGCCGTCACCCACACCATCTCCGTCTGTATCAGTTTGGTCGGCATTCGCCGCAGCAGGGCAGTTGTCCACGTTGTTGGTCACACCATCGCTGTCAAGATCACCTGTGGGACCATCGTTAAGGTTGGGGTCACAGGGGTCACCCACACCGTCACCGTCGCCGTCGGCTTGATTCGGGTTGGCGTTTAGCGGACAGTTGTCAAATACGTCGGAAATACTGTCGTTATCGTCGTCTGAGTCGCAAGCATCACCCCGGGCATCACCGTCTGTATTGGTCTGATCGGCATTCGCCGTAGCAGGGCAATTATCAACATTGTTCCGCACACCATCGCTGTCAAGATCACCTAATGGACCATCGTCAAGGTTGGGGTCGCACGTGTCACCCACACCGTCACCATCGCCGTCGGCCTGATTCGGGTTGGCGTTTAGCGGACAGTTGTCTGTCGCGTCAGGAACACTGTCGTTATCGTCGTCAGAGTCGCAGACGTCGCCTTGCGCGTCCCCGTCGTTGTTAGCCTGGTCCGAGTTTGACCGGAACCGGCAGTTGTCGACGGCGTTCACTATTCCGTCGCTGTCATCATCCTCGGTCGGAACACTCAAGAGTACCATCACATCGTTCGACCCGGCGTTGGCGACAGCAATGTCGTCATTCCCGTCGCCGTTGAAATCCGCGGCGACAATCGAAACTGGTTGCGGGCCCGTAGAAAATGGAGAGCCTGGAGAAGGCGCGAATTCGGCGCCACCTTCGCCCAGCAATATAGACACATCTTGTGAGCCATTTGTGACTGCAAGATCAGGACGACCATCAACATTGAAGTCTCCCACTCCTACAACGATCCCATTGACACCGCCGTTCGCAAAGGGTGAGCTTGGAGTTGGTGCGAAACCTCCGCTGCCATCGCCAAGTAGCACTGACACGGAGAGGGGGCCGGGGATGATAGAATTATGGGTCACAGCCATATCCAACCTACCGTCACTATTGAAGTCCGCAACGCCGATTCCGTTTGGGGCCACGCCAAGCGGCAATGTAAACGGTGAGCCAGAAGCGGCGCCGAATTGGCCTGTGCCGTCGCCGAGCCAAACGGAGATGTCATTTGTCCCATGGGTGCCCATCACCAAATCGGCTTTGCCGTCGTTGTTGAGATCCGCAACAGTAATATTTCGTGGTGGGCCCGCCCACCAGCGGTCTGCTGAGTCCCCTTGGTACAACAGCTCTCGGTCGAGAATGGTGGTTCCAATATCGAACCTCTGGCGGTGTTGGCCTGCTTCGCCCCGGCCCAGCAATATCCTCACTTCGTTCTCGAACGTGTTCTGTTTAAAGATGGTGTTGGTGATTGCCAGGTCGGCATTTCCATCGACGTTGAAGTCGCCGACCGCTACCGAAGTCGGGTTTGGACCTACCCAGTTAATGTCGAGGCTGGGCGCTGCAAGCCCGCCGGTTCCATCACCCAGCAGCACCGCTAGCCCGTCGGGAAAACCTTCATGGTTCGCTTCCAGCGGTTCGTCGTTGAGAGCCACGACATCAGCGTGTCCATCCCCATTAAAATCGCCAACGGCCAAGTCCTTTGGATGTCCCCCTGCGGAATAGGGCGAGCCAGTCGCCGGTGCAAAGCCGCCCGCGCCGTTGCCCAGCAAGACCGAAACGTCCGACGAATTCACGTTGGCTGTGGCTAGGTCAAGATAGCCATCGGCGTTGAAGTCGGCGGCCGCAATCGATACCGGGCCCATCCCGCCAGCCGCGAAAGGTGAGCCGGGCGCGAGTGCGAAGTTGGCTTGGCCTTGTGCTGGGATCTTCAGATTAGGTGTGGAAGAAACGGGACTAGCCAACGCCCCTTTGCTCCACAGCCATTGGGATTCGTTGGTGTTAATGGCCATTGGGCCTCGAAACTCAAACACTATCTGAGTACCCATTATCTGAGTACTCATTATCTGACTACCTAATTGAGGGACTGGAGATTTCTTCGCCGAAGTGCTAGTCAAGCCGCCAAAAACCAAGGTTAGCCCGGCCAGGATAAGAAACAGGCCAAGACGGGGGAACCTCAAGCGAGAAGAGTTCTTACTCATGACACTTTCCCTTCGCTATCTGTCCGGTTCATAACCGGACGCTAGCTATGAATGTTTCGAGGGGTGCATTTCGCGGAGGAGCCGCTCGTAGTTCTGGCGGCAGGCCATAACTTTCGCATGGGACGGACAGCTGCCAGTGCTGAGTTCGCTGCCTGCGCCATCGTCCGTGTCGGAGGTCGTGTTGACGACAAAGCTCGTTTCGTCTTGCTGGTAAGCCGCCGAGGCGTTTCGCGCCGCGGTCGTCAGAGCGGCTGCGGCCGCGAGCAGCAACAGCACCAGCAGTAGGCAGTAAATACAAGAGCGATGGGCAGGTATACGACGAGAGTTTCATGATTTTTTACTCCTGAGTGACCTCCCGACTTCATTCTTCGTCGGGTCAATAGGAGCCAGTTAAACCTCAAAGTCCAATGTCAAGACTCGAGTGCCCCAACTTGTTGCAACTGGTGTGAAATTAATTGCAGCCAACCCGCCCGCTGATAGAAAGGCCTTTGCCTTTTTGCTTTCCATCCTCATAAGACAGATTGCAAAAAACATTTCGTCCTCGCTCAGGCGGGCGACAGAATAGATTCCCCGGTGGAGCGCAGCGGCACCCTGGGATCAGCGGAGATAACAAAGAGTGGGAGCCCGCCAGGCGGGCGACAGAGTAGAGCCCCGGGTGCAGCGCAGAGGTTCCGCTGCGAAGCTGTGAAAAGAGCCGCAGATTAACGCGGATGACACAGGTCGAAATAAACAGTCAATCTAGTTGGTTTATTTGCACGATTCAATCAATCTACCATTTTCCTTCTGCGTCATCGGCGTTAATCTGCGGCTGGTTTTTTCACCTTCTACGCTTGGGCTGTAATCTCGTGCCCCTTGTGGGGCTTGGACCCGGTAATTTTCGCTGATCAGATAATGACGAGCGCTTTCGGCGTGTCAACTCCTGCTTAAAGACTTCCATTCGTCGATCCTACCAATGAGGTGAAAGGTCGAGGCGTGCGTGGGTTGTCAACCTCATAACTCCCGTACCATTGGCGTTCATGGAGTAGATCTCGAAGTTGCCATTGCGTGTCGAAGTAAAGGCAATCTTCCCGTTCGCACCCCAGACCGGCTCAGAGTCGATCGCAGAGTTAGTCGTGCGCCGGGTAACGATCCCGGTGCCCTCCGCATTCATCGAGTAAATCTCCAGGTTGCCGTGCCGCGTGCTCATGAAAGCGATCATCGTTCCGTCGGGAGACCAGGTGGGGAACGCGTCCTCCGCCCCGTTGGTCGTGAGCCTGGTGATGACGCCCGAACCGTTGGCGTTCATGACATAAATCTCAAAGTTGCCGTGACGGGTGCTGACGAAGGCCATCTTGCTGCCGTCGGGTGACCAGGCCGGGTTACCGTCTATCGCCGAGTGGTTCGTGAGCCTCGTTACTCCCGTCCCGTCGGCGTTCATGGAGTAAATCTCCGAGTTGCCGTTGCGCGTGCTGGTAAAAGCGATTTTTGTTCCGTCGGGCGACCAAACAGCAAAACCTTCGATTGCCGAATGGTTTGTGAGGCGCCTTAGGTCCGCGCCGTTGGCATTCATGGAATAGATCTCGAAGTTTCCGTCACGGGTACTGGTGAAGAGGATTCTGGTCTTGTCTGGCGACAAGGCGGGATCCAGATCGCTCGCACGGTTGTTTGTGAGCCTTACCACGGTGCCATCCGTTTTCATCCCATAGATCTCGAAGTTGCCGTCTCGGTTGCTGGAGAAGACAATCTGGATGTCGCCGTTAGGAGTCGGATCGCAGGCGTCGCCGAGCACGTCGCCGTCGGCGTTTTGCTGCCCAGGATTCGCTATCATCGGACAGTTGTCACACGCGTCACCGAACCCATCCTGGTCGCTGTCGCTGTTTAATGACTTGCCCCAGGATGGCGTATCGTCGCGTGCTGCATTATTTGTGAAGCGCGTCTGATTGCTGCCATCAGAGTTCATCACGTATATCTCGTATTGCTCAAAGCTACTATCTGCGCTAGAAACAAATGCGAGCTTGGTGCCGTCAGAGCTGAACGACGGCTCATCGTCGAACCCCGGACTATTGGTGAGACGAGTCTGGCCACTGCCATCAGCATTCATCACGTAGATCTCGCCGTTGCCGTCCCGGCCCGACATAAATGCGATTTTTGCACCATCGGGGCTGAAGGACGGTTTACTATCAAGCGCTGGGTCGTTGGTGAGCCGCACCTGATTGCTGCCGTCAAAGTTCATCAAATAGATCTCAAGAAACCCGCCGCTGACTTCAGACATGAAGGCAATCTTACTGCCGTCAGGACTAAAGGTTGGCGCATCATCAGAGCCCAGGCTGTTAGTCAGACGAGTCTGACCAGTTCCGTCAGCATTCATCACGTAGATCTCGTCGTTCCCATTCCGGTTGGAAACAAACGCGATCCTGGACCCATTCGGGCTAAAGGTCGGCGCGAAATCATTCGCCAAGTTGCTGGTAAGGCGTATCTGATTCGTTCCGTCGACGTTCATCACGTAGATCTCGTCGTTGCCGTCCCGATCGGACACAAACGCGATCCTGCTGCCGTCGGAGCTAAAGGATGGCTGACCATCAAACGCCGGGTCGTTTGTGAGGCGCATCTGATTGCTCCCATCAGAATTCATCACGTAGATCTCAGCGTTTCCATCCCGCCCTGACATAAACGCAATTCCGATTGGGTTAAATGTCTGCGGGCAGTGATCGCAGGTATCACCGAGGCCGTCACCATCCGCGTCCGCCTGATTAGCATTAGCAGCAAATGGACAATTGTCTTGGAAGTCGAGGATGCCGTCATTGTCGTCATCCGAATCGCAGGCATCACCCAGGTTGTCGCCATCCCGGTTTGCTTGATCTCGATTGGACGTGAACGGACAGTTATCAATGTCACCGCAAACACCATCACCGTCCTCGTCGTTTCTCGGATCAGCCGGGCAGGCATCACAAACGTCACCTTTGCCATCACCATCGATGTCAGCCTGACTCGGGTTCGCGACAAGCGGACAGTTGTCAGTATTGTCGAGAACGCCATCGTTGTCGCCATCAGGATCGCAGGCATCACCCAGGTTGTCGCCATCCCGGTTTGCTTGATCTCGATTGGACGTGAACGGACAGTTATCAATGTCATCACAAACACCATCACCGTCCTCGTCGTTTCTCGGATCAGCCGGGCAGGCATCACAAGTGTCACCTCTGCCATCACCATCGATGTCAGCCTGACTCGGGTTCGCGACAAGCGGGCAGTTGTCAATATTGTCGGGAAAGCCATCGCTGTCGCTATCGTCGCAGGCATCGCCTCGGCCATCGGCGTCTACGTCAGCTTGATTTGAATTCGTGGTGAGCGGACAGTTATCTACATCACCGCAAAGACCATCACCGTCCTCGTCGTTTCTCGGATCAGCCGGGCAGGCATCACAAGCGTCACCTTGTGCGTCCCCGTCGCTGTTGGCTTGGTCAGAGTTTGACCTGAACCGGCAGTTATCCGCTACGTTAACTATTCCGTCGCTGTCATCGTCCTGAGTGGGAACACTCAAGAGTACCATCACATCGTTCGACTCGGCGTTCGCGACCGCGATATCGTCGTGCGCGTCGCCGTTGAAGTCCGCAACGACAATAGAGAATGGTTTTGGGCCCGTGGAAAATGGAGAACCAGGAGCTGGCGCGAATTCACCTCTGCCTTCGCCCAATAATATAGACATAGCTTGAGAGCTATTTGTGACTGCAAGATCAGGACGACCATCAACATTGAAGTCTGCCACTGCGACGGCGATCCCGTTAACACCGCCGCCCGGAAACAGTGGGCTTGGAGTTGGTATGAACCCTCCGCTGCCGTCGCCAAGCAGCACCGAAACGTTCGGATGGCCAGGCCCGACGACGGCTAGATCCAACCGACCGTCACTATCGAAGTCAGCAACGCCGATTTCGCTTGGTGCCACGCCAGGCGGCATTGTAAACGGCGAGTCAGAAGCAGCGACGAATTGACCCGTGCCATCGCCCAGCCACACCGAGATGTCATTTGTCCCCTGGGTGCCCATCACGAAATCGGCCTTGCCGTCGCTGTTGAAATCCGCAACAGTGATCGCTCGAGGTGAGTGTACAGAGGCTTCGTCGTAACGCAGCTCTCGGTCAAGAATGGTGGTTACACCGTCGAACCAATGGCCGTCCTGGCCTTCTCTACCCCGGCCCAGCAATATCCTAACCTCGTTCTCGAACGTGTCCGGTCTTAAGATGGTATTGGTAATCGCCAGGTCGGCATTTCCATCGGCGTTGAAGTCGCCGACTGCTACCGAAGTCGGGAATGGGCCGACGATGGGCGAGTTGATACTCGGGGGCGAAAGCCTGCCTGTCCCGTCACCCAGAAGCACGGCTACCCGGTCGGGATTACCCGATTGCGACGGTTCGTCATTGAGAGCCACAACATCAGCGTGTCCATCCCTATTGAAATCGCCAACGGCCAAGTCGTTTGGACTCCCCCCAGCGGAATAGGGGGAGCCGGTCGCCGGTGCAAAGCCGCCGGCGCCGTTGCCCAGCAACACTGAAACGTTCCGCGAGTTAACGTTGGCTGTGGCGAGGTCGAGATAGCCATCGGCGTTGAAGTCCACCGCCGCAATCGATATCGGGTTCGTTCCGCCAGTCGCAAAAGGCGAGCCAGAGGAGGGTATGAAGTTAGCCTGGCCTTGTGTGGCGACACTGAGATTGGCTGCAGAGGAAGTGTGACCAGCCAACCGCAGGCGGCTCGACAGCCCGGCGCCAGAGGCCATTGTGTTCTGCTGCTCAGAAGCTAGTTGAGTAATTGATTGAAGCGTATTAAAGAGGGGAGATTTCTTCTTCGCCGAGGTGCTTGTCAAGCTGGCAAAAACCGATACCAGCACGGCCAAAGAGAGAAACAGGCCTACTCTTGAAAAGCTTGAGCGAGAAGATTTCTTTCTCATGACGCCATTCCTTTCCCATCGTTATTCTTGTTGGTTCAAATAGGGACCAGTTAGACCTCAAAGTCGAATGTCAAAACTCCAGTCCCCACACTTGTTGCAACTAGTGTCAATTAATTGCAGCCAAACCCGCCCGCTGATAGAAAGGCCTTCGTCTTTTGCTTTCCACCTTCATAAGACGGATCCCAAAAAACATTTCATTGGCAACCCAATTTTCTTCGTTCATTTCTGCTTTGAGGATTTGTGCGGAGGATTCGGGCCTGATGGCGGAAAAGGATGAACAGCCGAAAGGCGGGCACAAGAATACAGGCCAGGGTGGAGCGGCAGCGGAACCCTGGGATCGGCGGAGTTAAAAAAGAACGAGCCCGCAAGGCGGGCGACAGAAGTCAGCCCAGGGTGGAGCGCAGCGGCACCGTGGTACCGACGGAAAATATAAGAGCCTAAGCCCGCAACGCAGGCGACAGAATACAGCCCAGTGGGAGCCTGGGATCAGCGGCGTTAAAAAGAGTGCGAGCCCGCAACGCGGGCGACAGAATACAGCCCCGGGTGGAGCGCAGCGGAACCCTGGGATCAGCGGCGTTAAAAAGAGACCGAGCCCGCAACGCGGGCGACCAGAATAGAGCCCCGGGTGGAGCGCAGCGGCAACCTGGGGTCGGCGGATATAAAAAGAGTGCGAGCCCGCAACGCGGGCACAAGAATAGAGCCCCGGGTGGAGCGCAGCGGAACCCGGGGATCGGCGGTGTTAAAAAGAGACCGAGCCCGCAACGCGGGCACAAGAATACAGCCCCGGGTGGAGCGCAGCGGAACCCTGGGATCAGCGGCCTTAGAAAGAGACCGAGCCCGCAACGCGGGCGGCAGAAGTCAGCGCCAAAGAAATTTTTCCTCAAAGTCGACGTGGTGCGCTTCCAGGAGTGCGATCAGCTCCTCCTGAAATCTCACTCGTCGGTGGTGTTGCTTCTGATTTCTGATGTACTGACGCACACGCTCAACCCGGCTCGCACTCCTTTTATCTTCACAGGTCCCAGGGTTCCGCTGCGCTCCACCCTGGGCTTCATTCTGTCGCCCGCCTGGCGGGCTCGTTCTCTTTTATCTGCGCTGATCCCAGGGTTCCGCTGCGAAGCTGAGAAAAAATTAGGCGTATGAATAGACCACTCAACTGAGCAAATTTTCAGGTTGGGAAGGGTGGCTTGCCCCCGCTGCTCCGTCAGAGTTCACGTTCATTGGTTAAGACAGTTTTCCTCAAGATTGAGCCTTGCGGAACAACGGGGGCAAGCCACCCTTCCCAACCTGAAAATTTGCTCAGTTGAGTGATTTCTATGGAGACTCAATTTTTTCACACCTTTCTGCGCTGCATCCTGGGCTGTATTCTTGTGCTAAGGGAACTCCTCAACGTTTGCCCTCCAGGTTGGCCCACTCGCCGGCTTGGATGAAGTTGGCCCAGTAGAAGGGATGGAGTTGGCGGTTGCGCTTGAGCATCTCAAGTTGTACCTGGCGCAACGCTGCGCCCCGGCCCATTCCTTGCTTGAGATTCTTGTAGTAATTCGTCATCAATATGCGCGTCGAATAGTCACTGACCGGCCAGAGACTCATGACCAGCGACTCCGCACCAGCCAGAACGAACGCGCGGCGCAAACCGTAGACCCCTTCTCCATTTCGTACTTCGCCCACGCCGGTGTCGCAGGCCGACAGCACCACCAGTTTTGTGCCCCAGAGATTTAGCCCGGTCGCTTCGAGCGCAGTCAGAATACCGTCGTCTCCGCTCGCATCTCCGCGCAAGTTGGCCCCGGCAAGTGCAAGGCCTGAGCGCAACAGAGGATTTTCGATCTTTGCGTTTGCGTTAATCGCCTGCGTTGGCCGTGGGCTGGCTGCGACGACGGTTTGGGTGTCTTCGAGGAAGAAGCCGTGCGTGGCGATATGTAACAGACGGGGCGCCGTCACCGACTTAAGTGCCTGCTCCGTCGCTCGCGTTTCAGTGAGCAGATTCGTATCTGGGAAGAGCGTCTTAATGGCGTTCGCTTCCCGGCCCGTCCCGTGCAGTGGCGCAAAGTAAACAGCCGAGAGGGAGCGAGCGACTGTGACGCTGCGTCGCCTGCCCTGCGGCCGGTTCCGCCGCGCTGCGCTTATGAGCCGTTCGGAAAACGGTTCGCCGAAAGTTGGGTTTGCTACAACCATGGGCTTGTTGCTGACCTCGCGAGCCGCCTGCATGCGCAACAGGTCACGCCCGCTCGTGAAATAGGCGAACGAGTAGTGTTCGACCAGGTAACGTCCTTGTTCATCAACCAATGCCTCGAATGGAATCAGATTCAACTCACCGTCGGGCGAAATCAGAAGTTGCGTCACGTTACCCGCGACCGCCCGCACCGGCTGCATCACCTTCTCATCAAGCAGACGTGCAAGTTGCTGAACGTCTTTGCGATGCGGATCACGCAGCGCTTGCCGAAGAGCAGCAACATCGCTGTCAATCTCATTCGCTCGACCGAGTTCCACCCAGCTCACTTCACCCTGATGACGAATAATGTAAGCAACATAGTGTGGTTCGCTATAGGCTCTGCTGTGGTGAGCTTTTGGATCGAAAGAACGATAAACAGAGAATTCAATCAGCGCCGCCGCAGGCGGAACAGCGGCTTTTACTGTGGACAGACTGATAGTCTGCGAGCGCTGAAAAAAGCCCAGGCTCCGACGGCTCACTTCGTCCTCCAGTTTCTCTCTCTGTCGCTCCAGGGTCGTAATCTTTTTTTGGTACTCACCAGGCGACAGACCTTGCGGTTCTTTAAGCACGAATCGAGCGAGTTGTGCCGTGGCCGCATTCAACTGATCCAGGATGGCTTGATCCTCTGAGCTAGAACGGTTGCGCAATGAAGCGAGACTTATCGAAAGCGCGTCTTGTATGCGCCCTTTCCGTTGCAGGATCGAAAGGGCAGCTAACTCCCGCGCAGTCTTATCGTTCCTAGCATGGCGGAGATGGAGCGAAATCGCCCGGTTGATTTGTTCCGGCAGAGTGACGAGGTAAGCCAACTTCTGCCGTTCAGAGCCGATTGCCAGATTGACATTAAGATTGTGTTCAATAATAGAGTTAGCCCGCATTTGGAAAGCGACAGCTTCGGCAGACTTGTCCTTTGCCGCAGATACTCGGGCCAGATCATGAAGAATGTCTGCGAGATAGTAAACAGTTGGGCCGCCGGCTGACTCGACGATGGAGAGGCCGCGGCGAGCGAGAGATTCAGCTTGAGTAAGCTCATTGACTGCAATGTAAGCCTTCGCCAGCTTGCCTAAATGGAACCCCACCAATGGATGACTTTGTCCCAGTACCTTTTCCAGTACCGGAATCGAACTCACATAGAGCTCTTTCGACTTCGCGTAATCGCCTCGGGAGTAGTAGAGGAGGGCGAGATGGGCCCGCGCACCAGCAACGGAAACGTGATTCGGCCCGTTGTTCTTTTCATTGATTAATATTGCTCGCTGGTATAGTTGCTCCGCCCGGTCGTAATCCGCCATCGTGGCATAAAGAACCGCAAGGTTATAAAGTCCTATTGCAACCCAGCCATGGTTCGGTCCGTACTTCTTCTCGAAAGAACTTAGCGAGCGTTGGAGAAGGGATTCCGCTTTGAAGTAATCACCCATGTCACTGTACAAGAGTCCAAGACGGTTAAGCGTACTCGCGACGAGCACGTTTTCTTCATCAATCCCTTTCTCGTATATTGCCAGAGCCCGCTGGAGGAGGGTTTCGGCGCGCACGTAGTCGCCCTGGTCGGTATAAAGAAAACCCAGACCTGCTACAGATCGAGCAAGTTCTGGGTGATTGCGACCCAAAGCTCTTTCCATAATTGCGATCGCGCGGTCATACAACGTCGCAGCGCGCGCGTAGTCGCCTCGGTTCCTGAAGGAATGCCAGGCGAAGTGGCCGAGTATTCGAGCAAGGAGTTGATGCTCTGATTCCGGGGTGCTTTCTACAATTCTTTGCGCACGCAGATAAAAGGCTTCTGCCTTGTCATACTCAACCTTAAATTCGCTGATTACGGCGAGCATGAGTAAAGTGTGAGCCAGGTTCGGATGCTCCGGCCCTAATGCCCGCTCTTGTAGTTCCAGTGCTTTTTCTGCTTTCGGAAATGCTTCCGGATATTTGTCTGCAAGGCGCAACTGCCAGGCCGCAGTTTGAAGCCTCCGGGCCTGCTCCAATAAACGATCTTCCTCGGTGGCGTCTCGCACTTCGACCAGCCGAATTTCATAGCGTCCGGCTGGTAGTTTCGGGTATTTTGTCTTAACAATTAGACGATAGCCGCCAGCGAGCTCGGCAACGAGTTGTATCTTTTCTTTGCCGTGTATTCTTAGGTCGGCATCAAAATCGACAATTGATTTCCCGTCCTCTCCGATCAGCTGAACGAGTGTGTCAATGCCACGCTGTTCCACAACCACACTGGCGTACTGACCCTCAGCTAGGGTGACTTCATAGGAGTGCGCCTGCGTCCCCGAAAGTTCCCCTTCGAGCGGTTTGTCTATTTCAAGCGTGGTGACTTCGTCTCGTGTCTGCGACGGAGCGTTCTGTTGTAGAGCTCGCTGAACCCAGTCTTCACCAAGGCTGGAGGCATGCGTCCGTATGGCTAAAATTTGATTTCCGGTGAGGACCAGCAGAACCGCAAGAAAGTGAAGACCGTGTCGACACGAGAAGGTTAGCCTTAAGCAATCGTTAATCCCTTTGCACATAAGACCTCCGGAACTTCCGGGCGTTTGAGTTTATTGTTTCAGCACGGTGAGCAACAATTTCTCATGAGCCGTTTGGTGCGACGCTTTTGACGCGAGTTTAAAAGGCCTGTGGCCACCGGATGAGACATTGACGCTGATTTTCTGTCGCCCGCGATGCGGGCTCGTTCTCTTTTTAACGCCGCTGATCCCAGGGTTCCGCTGCGAAGCTGAGAAAAAATTAGCCGTATGAATAGATCACTCAACTGAGCAAATTTTCAGGTTGGGAAGGGTGGCTTGCCGTCGCTGCTCCGTCAGAGTTCACGTTCATTGGTTAAGACAGTTTTCCTCAAGATTGAGCCTTGCGGAACAGCGGGGCAAGCCACCCTTCCCAACCTGAAAATTTGCTCAGTTGAGTGATTTCTATGGAGACTCAATTTTTTCCCAGCTGCTGCGCTGCACCCTGGGCTGTATTCTTGTGCTACAGGAACTCCTCAACGTTTGCCGTCCAGGCTGGCCCACTCGCCGGATTGGATGAAGTTGGCCCAATAGAAGGGATGGAGATGGCGGTTGCGCTTGAGCATCTCAAGTTGTACCTGGCGCAACGCTGCGCCACGGCCCAGTCCTTGCTTGAGATTCTTGTAGTAGTTCGTCATCAAGGTGCGCGTCGAATAGTCACTGACCGGCCAGAGACTCAACAGCAGCGACTCCGCACCAGCAAGAACGAACGCGCGGCGCAGACCGTAGACGCCTTCCCCATTTCGTACTTCGCCTAGACCCGTGTCGCAGGCCGACAACACGACCAGTTTCGTGCCCCACAAATTCAAGCCCGAAGCCTCGAGAGCGGTCAGGATACCGTCGTCGCTGCCACCACCTCTTACATTTGCTCCCGCCAAAGCAAGGCCGGAACGGAGCAGTGGATTTTCGATCTTGGCCTTGGCGCTAATAGCGCGTGTTGTCGCCTGCGCATCCGCCCCGGTCGCTTTCGTTCTCGGTGCTGACTGCGCTTTGGCGCCAGGGCCTGTCGCTTGCCCAGAGGAAGCTACCGCTTTCGGTTCTGACAGGAAAAAGCCATGGGTAGCGATGTGCAAAACGCTAACCCCGGCAACTTGCTTAAGTGCGGATTCGGTCGCCTGCGCTCCGGTCAACAAGGTGGCTTCGGGAAAGAGTTTCTGGATTGAGTGAGCTTCCCGCGCAGTTCCACTCAGCGGCGCAAAATAGACTTCGGACAGGTCGGCCGCGGTGGTGACGGCGCGGCGTTTGCCGCTCGATACCATCGGCCCCAATTCAGTATTAGCTCTCGCTAACAGTTCATTGCCAGGTTCGCCAAACGAAGGATTCGCCACCACCAGCGGCTTACTTTTGCTTTCGCGCGCCACCTGCATGCGCAAAAGATCCCGTCCACTCGTGAGGTATGCGAAAGAATAACGCTGAACCAGATATCGCCCTTGCTCATCAACCAAGACTTCAAAGGGAATCAGGTTAAGGGCGCCGTCGGGCGATAGGAGTAATTGGGTGGCGTCGCCGATCATTGTTCGGACGGGTCGCATCACTTTTTCATCTAAGGAGCGAGACACTTCTCGCACGTCTCGGCGTAGAGGATCGCCCATTACCTGGCGCAATGAATCAATTAGCTGGTCTATCTCTCTGACATCGCCGAGATCATGCCAAAGGACTTCTCCCTTCCGGCGGATTACGTAGGCGACATAGCGAGGTTCTTTATAAGCCTCCGCGTTCCGTTCGGCTTTTGGATCGAACGGGCGATAAACAGCGAATTCGATCAGAGCGGCTTTGGCGGGAATGGCGGACTGAACAGCAGCGAGCGTGACCGGCTGCCACCCGGCGCGAAACTCTGCGCTCCGGCGACTAATCTCGTCTTCCAGTTGCTCCTTTTCCTCTTCTAGGTTGCTCACTTTCTTCTGATGTTCCTCGAAAGACAGGCTCTGTGGGCCATTGAGGACCAGCTGTGCTAGTTGTGCGGTCGTCTTGTTGTACTGTTCAATCAACGCCCGCTCCTGGGCTGTTGCTCTCTGCCGCAACGATGCAAAGCTCTCGGAGATGGCATCAAGCACCCGTCCCTTGCGCTGTAACAACACCAGGGCTGCAAGACTGGTTGCGGCTCCGTCATTCGGCGCAAGATTGCAGTTGAGAGAGATAGTGCGATCAGTGCGCTCCGCAACTCCATGGAGATAGGACAATTTCTGCCGCTCAGAGCCGATGGTCAAATTCATCTGGATGTTGCGCTCGATGACTGCATCAACACGCGATTGAAACTTGATAGCCTCTGTAATATTACCCAGTGCAGCATAAGTTTTGGCGATGTTGCCAAGAGATAGCAAAGTCAACGGGTGATATGGCCCTCTGTTTGTCTCCGAGATTCGCAGCACTCGCAGGTGGGTTTCCACAGACTTCGCGTACTCACCTCTAGCTCGATAAATGTTGGCAATGTTGTTCAGAATAATTGCCAATCGGGGATTGTCAGGGCCGAAAGCATTTTCCACGATGGCTATTGCCCGCCGGTAATACTCTTCCGCTTTTGCGTAGTCTTTCTTTTCGCGGGCAATCATGCCGAGGTTATGCAGGCTCACCACCTGATCGATGTTCTCTGGCCCCAGAGTCCTTTGTTTGATCGCTTGTGAGCGAATGAGGAAGGGTTCAGCTTGTTGATAATCGCCGCGGTCTAAGTAATGTTGCCCTAGCGAGTTAGACACAACACCGACAACTGTGTGTTCTGCGCCTAAGGTCCTTTCCGCAACCATCAGCGCCCGGCGCAAAAGCTGCTCCGCCTTCTTGCGATCACGGGTAACCAACCCCAGAGTGTGCAGACATTTCGCTACTAAATGGTGCTCTGGGCCGAGGATTTTCTGGCTACCGTCGACGGCCCGCTGCGCAAGTTCTTCTGCCTTCAGCACATCGTTCGTTTGGTGGTACATCCAAGCAAGTGTTCTGCTTATATCAATTGTCTGCGGATGGTCTTCCCCTAACGCTTTTTGGCTGATAGCCAAGGAACGCTCAAGCAGTGATATGCCTTTCGCAAAATCCTGTTTCTCGTCATAGTATCCTGCAAGTTTACCGAGCAGGGTGGCGACGAAAGGGTGCTCCGATCCTAAGACACTCTCACTAATACTTAATGCCCGTTCGATAAATTTGAGAGCATCTGCATATTGTCCGAGGACGAGAGCCTGCTCAAAACCCGTCTTCAATTTGCGTGCATCGTGGACTAAACGATCATTATTGGTTGCTGCACGAATCTCAATAATGCGAATCTCATATTGTCCGCTGGGAGCATTTTTTGCAGAGGCTCTGACACGGAACCGACAGTTTTCAGCATCCTGAGCAATTAGCTCCACCGTCTCTTCACCATCACTCCTGTATTCGCTATCAAAACTCGCGATCACTCTACCTTGCGCTGCAAGCACTAGAACGACGACATCCACACCGCGTTGTCGGACAATCACGGTTGCGTGTTGACTTTCGCCCAGCGCGAGCTCATAGTTATGTTCCTCTCCACCGGATAAGTCGCGAGTGAGGGTTTTCCCCGTCTCGAGTGTTGTGACTTCTTGTATGACTTGTTGCGCCTGGATGTTTCCAGCTCGGGCGCAGTGCTGCCAGAGCAGAATCAACAATAGAGGAATAAAAGGTAGGCTTCTTCGAGCCGCGAAGGTTAATCCCGGGCGAACGGCTATGCGTCGGAACATCAGCCTAAACCCCCTCGCCGTGCTGTGGTCTTTTTTACCGCCGAGTTGGTGGCGGCATTATTTCACAAATTTGAACGGATATTCACTAACAATTTCGGACGCCCCCTTAGACGAGATCCCTGTGACTCGGAGGAGGTAAATCCGGGGACTGACGAGGTCAGCGCGGAACCTGATGTCGAGGGCTTTACCACCACCCGCCGCCCGCGCTTTGAGCGCACGGCTGCGCCAAAGAATCTGATTAGTAGTTTGGTCAATGAGCGCGACCCGATAAGTTGGATGCTCCCCAGGTTCGAGCTCTAGCTGCAGCGCCAGGTAATTGGTCTTCGGTGATATAGAAACTGTCTGGATCTCCCCGACCCCGCGCATTTGCGGCGCGAGAACGAAGGAGGCGATACCGACGCCGCTTGACTGGGAAGCCTGAGGGCCTTCGGCGGGCAGTCCCTTCTCACCTGGATCTTGCCGCTGTTGTTGTTCCAGTTCTCGTTCTAAACGCGCGCGCTCTTCACGCACTCGCACAAGCTCTTGTTCAGTTTGTGCCGTCGCCGAGCGCTGACTCTCAAGCTCCTTTTGCAGTTGTTCATTCGCATCCCGAGTGGCTTGTGTTTGAGAAACTTGTTGGCGCAAGCGAAGGTTCTCGAATACCAGCCAGGCTCCTCCGATGAGTATTGCGAGGGCCGTAAGCGCGGTGCCCCACTGTAGCGCTGGTCGTAGGGTCGAGACGAAGCTAAAAACAGAGGACCACCCAGAACTCTTTCGTTTCGTCGCGGATTTACTAGGCTTTGCCGTTGCGGCTTCCGCACCATGCAAAGCAATCTCCTTCTCCGCCAAGACTTGGAATGCTTCCGCGAAGTCCACCCTCTCGCGCCTAAGGGGCGACGCCAGGTAATGCGACTTAAATTGTTCCAACTGCGCCCCGGTTAACGCCCCCTGAACGTAAGCGTCAACCAAATCTTTTTCGGCAGCCCCTACAGCCTCTGCAAATTCTTCGTCAGTAAGACTAAGTTCGTCCAAGCGCTCGTTCTCTGCTTCGGACAGTGAGCCGAGCAAATATTGAGTAATCTCTTGATCGTTATATGCCGGTCTACTCATGAATCAACAGGCAGGCACGCGCCCTTCAACTCTTAAGACAAAATCTGAGAAATATTTCACCCGACGCACTGCCTGACACAATCTTCGAGCCTGTCGCGGATCCGGCAAGCGCGTATACTCAAGGCATTCAGGGTGACCCCAAGTTCTTTGGCTAGCACGCGTCGATTCTCAATCTTGATACGTCCAGTTCCTACATAGTAACGGACAATCAGCTCACGGTTAGCTGGCTCCAATTCGCCCGCGCACTGTTCAAGGCAGTTCAACATCTTCTCTTTAATTTCTTTGCCGACATCGGCTTCGGACCCGGGATTTTGGCTGGGTGGTGGCTGCCGCCGCAGGTCATCGATCAGCGCATCGGTCTTCTTAGCCTGACGAAGGTGCTCCATGAAGACAAAGCGAGCCACTGTGTAACAATATTTCGCCGGAGCCTCGCTTTTGATATCGCCTTCTTCCTCGAGCCTGCGCGCCACCCGATTCAGGGTTTCATCAGCCAGATCATCGGGCATCGGGCAGTTTTTGCGGTCGAAGTACGTAACCAACCGCCGCCGCATCTCGACATATTTACGGCCCTCAGAGTTTGAATGCTGATCTAGCCAAGCGAGGAGTTTGTCAAATGCGTGCGGCGAGAGGGTCCAGTACTTCTTGAGCCATTCCTTTTGTACGCGAACGTCACCCATCGGTTCACTAGCCTGTTCAACCTTGGATGGTCACGCCCCAATCGATTTCGTTTGCGATTGGGAAAAGGTTACTTGCGAGACGTTGGAGGTCTAGAAGTATAACACTATTGCACTTCTTTCAGTTAATTTTTAACAGTTCTTTGAGCTAACGTTTGTTCCAGATTTCAGGCAAGGGTTGCGCCTTGGCAACCCTTGGAAAGGAAGGTCCACCGAAGGAACTAACGCTGAAAGCGTTGGCTAATTTTGGCTTAGTGCAAGTGCGGAATGAGCATGCAGACCGTCAATTACCTCCACTGGTCGCAACTCCTTCAGAGTTGCAACAAAAGTAGGTTACTGCTGTTGTGACCCAGCGTTGCCAAAGCGCAACCCGACGCCGAACACGAGAATTGAAACACCTAATGATGAAAGAGGCCACACATCAATAGCTGTGTATGCCGACCATTTCTGAAAATGCGTGGCACTAAACGTGTCTATCTCAGCCAGATAAGAGTACATCCAAAATTCGTGCAGCAGAGAGTTCGGCAAATAGCCGCTGAGAAACAGGGCCGCGACATTGCCCACGTCCGGTTCAGCAAAAGGAAGATCGATGCGGCCAACACCCATGTTGAGAATATGTTTCGATGAAAACCCCAGTCCTGCGAACGAAACCAGAGCCAAGCCAGGGTCGGCGGCTGCCAAGAGGAAGATGATTAGCCGCGGATTCAAAGAGTAGGAGAGAATCCGGTTCTTCATAAACGGACGTGTCAATCATTACCTAAGACAACACAGGGTTGCGCAAAGTTCCAGTTAAAATGCCCAACGTGAGCTTCAGCTGCGGCGCGCGATTAAATTTAACCTGAGGGGAATGAAAGCTGAGAAAAATGCTATCGCGCCGTCAGCTGTAAGCGCTTGTTCGGCGGCGCGTCAGGAACCAGGGAGATCCGGGACATCCGCTGGCAGCCAACCAGCACCTCCACAGTAACACCTTATATTGTTAGGATTGATGCCAAGTTCCTGAAAGCCGGTTGGCATTCCGCTGCCATTGCATGAAGGACATTCGCGATCGTTAGTGGTGCGCGCTGGTAACAACGCCGCCAACTCAGGGTATTTTTCGGCGCCTGCAACGCGGGCAAGAAAGCGAAGGTGAGGATCGGTTTCGACCTTTGCTGAGTGGGGTTCATCCCACCAAAAACCAATTAGCTCCCCGTCAGGACGAATTGCAACACCGCCATTCCAATCGCACCACAGGGGCAACGCGCCCATGATTTCCACCGCAGTTGCTTGGGAGGCGGCCATCGCATGACCAGCATCTTTAGTCTCCGCGATGTAATTACGGATAGCACCCACAATCCATTCCCTTGGAATCGATGAATCCATATCTGGTGTCAAGCGAAGCCGCCGAACGGTTGAGTTCATCGGGCCATTCAAACCTTTTTCGAGCGGGAGCGCCCGGCTACAAGCCTCTGAGAATAAACCAGACAACCTTGATGACAAGAGCGCGGGCGCGGCTCCGGTGCAACGACTTGTTGAACTAAGCGCTGCGCGCAGATGGCGCACGGCTAAGACTTGAGTTGATCTCGTGGCCATCTCATATCTGATTCTCTTCTATACTTCCTTTGCTTCAACCAATTTGGCAAATGCGTGTTAGCAGCACGCAGGAGGTATAGCTATGTCGGAACTCAGACAGAAAATGATCGAGAGTCTCCAGCTCAGGGGCCTCTCCGAACGCACTCAAGAAAGGTACGTTGGGGCCGTGCGCCAACTGAGCGAACATTATCACAAGTCCCCGGACTTGATCACGGAGGAGGAACTACGTCAGTACTTCCTTCATCTCAAGAACATCAAGCACTACTCCCGCAACACCATGACCATCGCCATTTGCGGCATCCGCTTCTTCTACCAACAAACTCTCAACCGCGACTGGCACATCTTCGGCATCGTGCGGCCCGCGCCGGAGAAGAAACTGCCCGTCATCCTCAGCCTCGGCGAAGTGCGCAGAGTACTCCCAATCATCCGCCGGCCGCGCTACCGACGCAACTCTGAAGGAGTTGCTCTCCGCTCGCAAAAACTAAGCGCAACTCCTTCTGAGTTGCGCATATCTTTCTAGTGAATCCATGCCCCAGGGTTTCAAAGCAAACCCTGAGCTGCAATTAGCCAACGCTTTCAGCGTTAGGCGACCCTCAAGTTTCTGTTCAATTGAAGCCGTCGAACGATGGAGTTGACCGGGCGGCGCGATTTCACGCAACCCGCACCATTCAAGTTATGAAACACACAACCGCCGCTCCGGTCCAACGATTTGTTCGACGGCGCGCTATGAACGAGCGGCTTCTGCGCAAGTCTTGAAGGTAGGTTCGAGTTCACGCCGTTGTACCCGGCCATTAAAGATCGGCAGAAGATGTCGGCCCGTCCAAAGAAAGTAAAGCGTGCCGTAGTCGTCGCCTTCAACCACCAGGAGACGGCTGTTCGGTTTAAGTTTGTATACACCAGCCGGCGAACTAACCATGAAAGGCGAAGTATATGCACGCCCAGAGAGTAGGTCCACAATTCCAACCTGAACGCATGTTCCGCAACCCCAATATCCAAAAGCATAATGGCCCGCGAATAGTTGACCGCTCATTGCGCTGTCACGTAACCGCGTCCGAAAGCAGGATGTGTATGGCGTGCTATGAATCTGAACCTTCACAGACCACCGCCGTGCAGGAATGACACGCGCTGGGTAATCGCTAAACTTGGGAACGCTCTCCTGTGCAAGTGCGCCGACGCCGTGAAGTACAACCCAAACGATTGCGAGATTCAAAAGGAGTTTCATGGCGTTTGAGTGAGCCAGCTAACGCTGCGCTTCAGCTACTGCGCGCGTAAGAATTCAAGCTACGAGGAAAAGGACTACTTAATAAGAATTTTGTCGCGCCGTCAGCTGCAAGCGCTTGTTAGGCGTATCTCGGCTACAAGACTACGCCGTCACGACACTGCTGCACCCATTTAAGATCCTCTTCGTCGAATTCAGTGATATGAGCATCAATGTAACTCTGCACCACGTCTTTAGACTCGGGGTGAGATAAGTGCCCGAGTCCATGTAAGGCATATTCTTGAGCGCGGTCATCGTCAAGCGCAAGGATCCTCACCAGTGTCTCAAACATTGTGTCAAGGATTTGCTTCGCTTCTTCGTTAAGCTTATTCAAATCCTTTTCAAGCGGATATTGTTCCAGAGTCTCATCGAAGGATTTGGAGTCATTAGGATAATCGTAGAACCGTGACCAAAAAGATTCAGCGATGAAGTGCCACCACATCTGGAAGCAGTTTTCCATCTCTGGCACAACGCAAGGTGCGACAAAATCGGCATAAACGCAATACATTGAGCGAATGCATTCCAAACGTTTTTCGAGCGGGACTGAAGGATCAAATAAGTAGCGTTGGCATTCAAAGTTGTTCCCGAACATTACCCAGACGCCTTGGTTGATCTGGGGCAGCGTGAAGACTGATACCGTCTTCGGGAAATCTCCAAACAGCCTTGTCATGTGGCTGACAACCTTAGTGGGGTGCTCGACGTCAAAGAAGGTATATTCCTCTCTCAAGTCAACGTCGAAAAAGTAGTATCCGAGGTCATCGGTCTGCGGGGGGTTGGGCCTGTCGAAGAAAAATCTGACCCACTGGTCGTAGCTCAAAGCGGAGCAATCAAAGTTTCGGCCAAACTCACTCATACAACTTGGTCACGCCGAACGCTTGAGTTGACGCGACGGCGCGAATTCATTCGAGCATTGCCGCATCAGTCATGATGCGAAACACGCTGCCGCCGCTCGCGTCCAACGATTTGTTCGTTATGCCCGTCAATAGGTTACCGCGCCGTCGCTATGGAACGTAAACGCCAACAGACCCACGAAGGAAACATTCTCGCCGCGTTTGGTCATTGGCTTGAATGTCCACTTGGAGACCGCTTCGATAGGCGAAGCGAGCAACGGATGGCCACTAATCACACGCGTGCACACAACTTTGCCTTCGGTATTCACGACCACGGCGATAAAAATCTGCCCCTGACAACGACAAGATTTCGGGAACGCGGGCGTGGTGCGGTCCAGTGACATCGACTTCATTTGTTTTTGTGAAAACCACGCTACCTTTCCGTTTGATTTACGCAACACAGTCGATGTGTCACCGCAAGCTTCGACACCGTTCGGCCAGGGTTGCTGACCAGATATCGACGCCGCGAATAACAGAAGGCTCAAAGTCGCGATGACTCGAGCTCTTGCGTAAGCGGCTACCATGATGTTTGAAATCGAAAAGGGCATAACGCTGCGCTTGAGCGGCTCGCCCACGCAACTACGAATAAAGGCTATTCACCGGCGAGTCCGCTCCAAGCGCGTGTTGGATTGCGTGTCACACTTGTTTGACCATTTGCGTGAACTAGCGAATTATCAAGTCTAGCTGTCGCGCATCGAGACCTGCTTCAAGGTAGTACCTCCGCGTCAGTTCAAGAAGCGTGAATCCATCTTCGTACGCAGCAACGCCACCATTGGCCGGCTTGTCCAGATAAATGAGCGCACCCTCAACGACAAACACGATCAACGCCGGTTCCGGGGAGTCTTCAGGGATAACGAGCGTGTGAGCCTCTCCCGCAGGTTCATAAATAAGGGTCCCTGGCTTTGCAACCCAGTCGTGCTCGAGGTAACGCCAGTGCCCGCGCATCGTGTAACCACGCACAGACCCAACGTGATAGCGCCTGGGAAGAACCGCCACCCCACAATCTGTGGCAGCACTTTCGTAAGATGGATTTCCTTCGCCTCGACGCGCCGCGGAACGACAACTTCCCAACCCTCGCGATTTTCAGCCGATATGAACACCGCGACCGCTTCAGCAGCGGTCATAGATTGGTGCGCATGATTGTAGTGACCAACCCAAACGATTTCGTCATCCGGTATGCGAAAGTAGACTGCGGAGATGGTACGACCGCCACGGCGTTTCAATTCGCGCAACCATTGATGTGAAAGATAAAAGTCGCGTGTGACCGGAACAGCATAGGTTCCCTTTGGACATCCAGCGCTCGATTCACGACGCGACCGGGCGATACCCTTTCGCCGAATTTTGGCGACAGTTGATTCCGGTGCGAAATGAACAAACATTGCCATTGGTTAAATCAAAAGGGCATAACGGTCGAATTCACCTGGCGCGGGCGAGCAGCATTCAAGCCACGATCTCACGAACAAGGTTGAGAAGCACGCTGTCCCGCCCTCCGGTGCAATGAGTTGTTGAACTAAGCGCTGCGGCGCAGAGAGAACTTTTTCTCGTCGTTCTCTGAATAACTCGATCATTCTCCCTCACTGATCCATTCTCGCTACACTTCCAGAATTAACACGGCAGTGTCACTA
>Ga0187893_10001301_pt1 | contig 61068 bp, 83 predicted proteins | sample MA1701074metaG_FD_139574 | JGI IMG/M metagenome (GOLD analysis project Ga0187893, IMG submission 139574) | White microbial mat communities from a basaltic lava cave in the Kipuka Kanohina Cave System on the Island of Hawaii, USA - MA170107-4 metaG ... | reverse complement strand
TCGCGGGTGGTGGGAGTGGGGGGGGACAAAAGAGAGAAAGAAAGGGGGGGGGGGGGGGGGGGGGGACTGGGACCCTGTGGGTACGCTGGTACCCGTATTGGGTGCGATGGGTCGTACTGGGCATACCCCAGCAGTGTTAGCTGGTTACTTCCCCCCTCTCCTATCCCAAGCCCACCGTGGGGTAGGTGTTAAGAACCACCGACGTGGAAGTGGGTTTGCTCTCGACGCCCGGGCCACAACTTCTACCACTACACTCCGGCACTTACACACGGGCCGGACGCACCATTTGACCCCGCAATATCATTGTGATATAATAGGAGTATTGGTGAGGCCAATACACAAGGAGTATTGTGTGCCCAGGAAGCCAAAAGATCATACAGATCGCCAGTATGGCGAACTCACAATGTTACACTATTCCAGGAGTGGGGGTGGGGGGGTCGGTGCGATCTGGCTAGCCGCCTGCAGCTGCGGATCAATAGTGGAAGTGATCGCCAAGAGCTGCCAGGCTGGGCACAAGCGGACGTGCGGTAGGTGCCATTCGGGCCTAGGCATTCCCGGCCCGGAGTCAGTAATAGCGGCCCGGGTACCCATCGGCCACAGGCGCCCCTTCAGGGCCCTCGTGAGAGCAGCTCGGAAACTGGACGGGGGAGTACAATTCACGGTCCAGGACTACCTGAGAACCGTGAGTAATCGCTGCGTTGCCTGCAATACCCGGGGAGTGGTGGCAGAATTGGGAGATCCCCGGGGACCCGGACGATCCACTAACCTCGTTCCGATTTGTACCCCCTGCTCAACTCAACGTAGAGGCCAGAACGTCACGGAATGGCTGGGGTTCATCATGCGGGTAGCGAATAGTATCCAACGTAGATGGTCTAATGGTGGCCGAGACTTGGACTGAGGTGTTCACCGAGGGCTCCGAGGTGTGCACTTCGCACTTGACAGGAATCGAAAGAAGTGCTATATTGTCAAGTGATGGGCATAGTACCATCTACGGGTCGTATGCGGTTGCCTACCACGGGAACCTTCCGAAGAGCACACGTGCAGGGCGGGACCCCATACGATTCGGGACATAGCTGCCAGAGTGATAGATACCAGTCAGGAGTTGTTGTAGGTCCGTTCTCCGTCCCACCCTATACTGAAGCTCGGGTTAACAACCGAGACTACAATGGGACCAGCGGTAACTAACGCAACGGCAGCAATCATCACGAAATGCCCATACGCCACTGATTCAGTGAGGTATGCAATTCGGGCCGTACGAGCGGAAGCAGGCACAGGCCGCAAAGCGAGTATATCTACCAGCAGACAAGCTACCACAAGCCTATACAGCTTCAGGTAGGGAAGAAAGTGCTACTAGTAGTAACAGGGAGTAACAGGAAGTGACTAGCATTCCTCCATCCAGTACCATCTTAGAGCAGGTAGTAGCTGCAGCATCATTCACCCCCTCCAACCGGCAGATCAGGGCTCGCAATGAGTTCCACCGGCGGAACCCTCCCGGGACCCTCTCCGAGCTGGACGCCGCAACCTCATTGAGCTACGGCGCTCCAGAGGCCATTCGCAAGTGGTGGGCTACCCCCGGCTTCTCCGACTGGTGGACCAGTCCCCAGTGGGAACAGGAGGAATCTCACCGCCTCCTCATGCAGAGCATGGCCCGAGTCTCGGAGATCCTCCGGGACGAGGAGAACCCGAGCCTCGTGATCTCCGCTGCCCGTGAGGCGAGGGAGATATACACCAAACTCCACAGTTCCACGGCCCCCAAGTTTGCGGACGAGGAGATCGGCCAGATGGATCGGTCTCAATTAGAAGAATACATTAGAAGAAAGACCGCTGCTGTCAGTAAAGCTTGACATAGCGGTCACCCAATGGTATAGTACTAACACCTGCGCAGGGTGTAATTAATGGCCGTACTACCAGTCATGAATCTCGGGGTTCAGCTGGATATGCTCACCGAGACTACGGTCGGGGCGGGCACATCCCAGCGTGACTTCATCATCCAATCGGATGCTGTCCTGGCGACGCTATCGGTGGATGCAATTGTGGGCACCCTCGACGTTACTGTACTGGCCGTTGTCGATGACGAGGAGCTAGAGGTATTCTCCTTCCCCACGATCTCTGCACCAGTAGATCTCGTGTTGAAGCGATCCGGGCCCACGGTCAGTAACCTGAGGGTCCGAGCCACCTATACCGGCATTTGTACGTACAAGGTGCAGTGCCGTGCGATCAACAGTGGCTCCAGTGATGTCAAGATCCTCGGAGCGGCTGGATTCAGCGTCTCCCAGCAGACAGTGGGCACTGTTCCATTCCTACTAATTCCGTCTGCTCTGGTTGATCGGAGTGGCCTGGTGTTGAAGAATTGGTCTGCTACCCAGACCGTATACATAGCAGAGTCCGCCCTCAAGGCTACTACTGCCATTGGTTACCCGCTGGCCCCAAAGGACGCACTTGCTGTGGATGTAACTGCTGGTGCTGAAGTATGGGCAGTCTCAGATGCTGCTGGGGCTGATGTTCGCATAGGTGAGGCAGGGGGATAATCTAATAAATGTCAGCATTTACCCCCGCAGGAAGTGGAGGCCAACCCGCTACCCCGATAACAGTCGATGGCGTCACAGTTACTACGCCAACCGTAGCGAATGTAGCGATCGTGGCAGCGGCAACTGAATACTCCTATGCGCTTCCCGTTGGTACCAAACGTGTACTGTTGAAGCTGCGTTCCACGTTGCCCCCGGGACATGTGCAGTGGGCCTGGTCCCCCGCTGCCGTCGATTACGGTACCTTCGGGCCAAATGGATTCTATTCTGAGGGCGACCTAGATTCGCCAACACTAACCATATACTTCCAGTGCAGTGTCGCCGGTCAGGTGGCCGAGATACTAACCTGGGTATGATCTGTCGAATCATCGACGATCAGAGGAGTTGATTAATGTCCGGATCACTAATGGGCATGCATCAGATTGCCGTCAATACTACGACGCTTGCTGATGGTTCCACAATTGCCGCTTATCTGACGTCCGCCTCAGGTACGTTGCTCACCAATACTACTATTGGTGGTAAGCAGTACCTCGATGCCAAGGGTGCCTCGGAGTATGCCGAGGATACTGCTCATGTCAGTGGCGACTTCCTCACTGGTATCGCCGGTGTTCGCAATGACGCCGGTACCTCCTTCGGCGCCGACGGGGATTACATCCCCCTCAGCCTTACTGCAGCAGGTGCACTCAGAGTCGATGCTACTGTAAACTTTGCCGGTGACTATGCTGAAGATTCTCCCCACGTCTCCGGGGACGTTGGTCTCTTCCAGCTTGGCGTCCGCAGGGATACTCGCAGTTCGATGGTTGATACCGATGGTGATTATACAGGTTGGCAGGCTACCGCCAACGGAGATATGAGGGTCCGTGATGATGATGCCAATACTACCCTAACATCTCTCCTGACCGAGATCCAGAATCTCTCTCATGCGGAAGATGTAGCTCATGTCAGCGGTGACATGGGCATTCAATCTCTGGCGGTCCGGAAGGATGCCCAGGGCACCAACACCTCGGCTGATGGTGACTACGCCTCCCTGCTCACCTGGTCCGAGGGCTCGTTGAAGACGGTGGATATCGCAAACTCCACTATTCTACAGCAGCAGGTTTCGGTAAGCTCGACAGCGGCGCAGGTTCCTGCGGCTAACCTCGCTAACCGTAAGGTATTGATGTTGCAGAATACCAGTGCTGCTCGTATCTGGATTGGTTCTGCTACTGTGACGACCTCCGGAGCAACGGCAGGTATCGAATTGCCGTCGAATGCATTTATGGAGTTGGAAGTTGGACCTGCGGTCAATGTCTATGCCGTTAAGAGTGGTATTGGCACGCTCAATTTGAATGTACTGGAACTCTCATAATACTGCCGGATATGGGGTTGACAGGTAGTTGACCCCATGTTACAGTCTCAATAGGGAGGACTCCAGTGGATATATCAAATGTTTCTAATGATGATGGACGTCGCTGTGCCAATCTGATTGCATTCCTCACTAAGGGCCGATGGGACCTGACTGGGAAGGATGCTGAGGAGTTGGTATTGGTGAAGCGCTGGGTTCACGACCTAGCACAGACTATGGCCCGGAAGTTGGCTCCAGCCGCTGCCCCTGCTTCGTCTGGGGGTTTCCGTGTGAAGAGTGCAGGACCTCTACCCGCTACTAAGGGTCGGAAGAAGAAGTAATGGGTGCCAGTCTATCCTTAGAAACTAGTCATAATTCCTCTGCTAGGATTACTGGCAATACCACGAGTACTGTGAAGAGCGGTGCTGGAATTCTGCATTCAGTCATCATCGGGGATAATACTACTGAGGGAATAATTACAATCTATGATAATACTGCTGGATCGGGAACGATTCTTATACAACTTGATTGTGGCACACCTTCTGGTGGGTTGCTCAGTTCGTCGGGACAGCCGGGACCGTTTAGTACCGGACCGCTGAGTCTGGGGTTCAACACAGGTCTCACTGTGGTTACTTCGGGATCCACCAGTAATGACGTGACGGTAATATACAGGTAGATATGGCGACACCTATTGAATTGGCCTTCGACTCAACTGTGGCAGCGAATACCACAGATATGCAATTATCTTCTATAGTTCCGAACGGATCACAAGTAATTCTGAGGGAGTTTTCTGGGTCATGCACAAATGGTAATTGGTGTGGCTTGCAGTGGGGCAATGGGTCTAGCTGGACCACGGTGCGTGGATCACATGGCGTTTTTTATTTTGATTTTCGTAATATGACCTTCACAGGTGATGGAGTGAATCGCTTCAGGCTCTTGAGGGCTAATCTGGATGTAATAAATGTCCAGAGGATTTTTGTACATCTTTCTGCTGTTATTCGGAACGGTGAATAGGGGACTTATGGCTAATGTAATTGAATCATTTCAAACGAGTTTTGTCGAACATCTCAATACCCGTCCAGTTCCGAACGCTGACCTCAATGCAGATGGTATTGCAGTTGTAGATGATACGGGAAATGTTATCATCCAGTTCAATAGTGCAAAGATTGGCAAGATAACCGCTCTTAGAGATTGGTTGAACGGCCTTTTAGAGGAGTAATGTGTAATGGCTATTTTGGACCCACAGTTCTATAGGAGTAACGTGTAATGGCTCAGGGTTGGGCACCAGTAGACGAGTTAATCGTCACGACAGTTCCGGCATCTCAGGCGGACCTGCCAGTTACTAAGGAGTTTCCGGTGAGTGCCGGAGGAGCCAGGATGTTGGCTCTCGAGATTCGTACCGGTACTACCGTTGGTACAGTATCTGCCAAGATGCAAAAGGCTTTCGGTCCCAACTGGGTGGACACTAAGAGTGTTACTCTCACGGCCGGAGCCGGTGGATACTTCTATCTTCGCTTCCTCGATATCGACTCTGCAGATTGGATATATCTTCCACTGTACAGCAAGGCTCGGGTGGTAGTTACCACAGCAGCAGCTTCGACGGTGGAGCTGATCTCCATCAAGGACCTCCAGGAACGATGAGATCATAATCGATGTTGCAGAGTTCGCCGGACCAGGATGCTCGTCTCCTCGCCGCAGCAATGCGGCGCATGGAGAGTATTACCCGTGCGGAATGCTTTGATCCTATTCACCCGGAATCTCGTCCCACCCCGAAGCAGCAAGAGGTTATCGATGAGTTCGGTAGAATCCCCGTCCAGTGGATCGTCGCCGGGAACCAATCCGGAAAGTCACAAACCTGTGCCCGACTTGTGGCCTGGTTCCTCACCGACTCTCACCCTACGTGGCGACACCCCTCCGAATGGGGAATGGAACCTCGCCTCGTACTTGTGGCTGCTCGAACGGGGAAGCAGATTGAGGAATCTCTACTGCCTAAGATTAGATCTTACCTCGACCCCGGAACCTACAAGGAAGTCCGGATCGGAAACATTATCCAGCGTCTGGAAATGGCTAATGGGAATCGGATCGTCTTCCAATCGCTAGAGAATCCCCACGTGGCTCGTGAGCGGCTGCAGAGTTACGTTGCACATCTCGCCTGGATTGATGAGATGCCTCCGACGGACGAGATCATCGATGAGATCCTCCGTCGTCTCCAGGCTCGTTCCGGGTTGCTCCTCGGAAGTCTCACTCCGCTTGTAGAGAATCTCCGCATCCAGCGTCGCATCGACGCTTCGGCAGCCCCACACGGCCGGAAGTATCGCTTCTCTATGTTGGATAATCCCATCTACTCAGATCCAGAGAAGCGGGAGAAGATACTGTCTGAACTGAGCCATCTGCCGGAGACAGTCCGCAGGACTCGTCTCGAAGGCGACTGGTCCCCCAGTTCCTATGCCGTATATCATTTCGACTATTCAATTGCCTGCCGTACAGTTCCAGAGAACTATCAGACCTCCTGGCGACACGTGGAATCAGTAGATCCAGCCCTCAAGAGTGCCCTGGGTCTGGGCGTCTGGGCCGAGGATCCTGCCACAGGGCATTGGTATTGCGTGCACTCGGAGGAAATCTCCGGAATCCACGAGCCCGAGGCGCTAGTCCGGGCAGTTGCGGCCAGAACTGCACAGTATAATATCATCCGGAGAGTCTCGGACCCCCATGAGGTATGGTATATCTCGACAGCGGCTCGTCTCGGAATTCGATATGTGGGAGTTGTCCGTAAGAATGAGCGTAAGGGCGAGCTTATTAAGCAGTCCCAGCACCTCCTGGGTACTCGGGTGTTCATCCCGCCCCACAATACTGAGTTTATCGACCAGATTATTGGCTGCAAGTGGGCCGATTCTGAGCAGGATCGCATCGTAAATGCGTCCAGTAAGCACATGTGTGACCAGTGGCATTACTTCTGCGACAATATTCCCCGCTGGGAACCTCTGCAGAAGCTCGGAGGCTGGCAGCAGCAGCTCTACCAGGCCAATGAGAAGAGAAAAGAGTTCGAGCACCGGAAGGCAGAAGTTGCTAAACGTCGGAGAACCCCCAGGCAACCCCTTCGGGCCAGTAGAATTAGGAGAAAAGGGTGGATCTGACCACATTCCTCGCATTCCAGGTCTCATTTCTCCCCATCCAGATGATTCTGTGGTATGGTCTCTACTCCGAACGGCGTAGAATGCAGTCTATGCTCAGGTTTGCTCTGATTAAATTGCATCAATCGAGACGCTAATATGAAATTACAAGTAATGATTGACATGGGAACTCCTCGAGAACTGCGTACTCCGGAGGAAGAGCATTGTCCCAGGCGTCCAATCGAAGATGAGGTTCGGGAATCCCTGGAATTGATTGATTCCGGGCATTCCTCCAACATAGAATGGCGTGCAATCAAGGGCCTATATGCAGAGCTGTGTAAATTGAAGCAAACTGAGAGAGTTCAGAACCTCCGTAACATGATTAAGCCTGTACTGTCTAAGTATGGGTTTCACATGGAGTAACAAATGAGTGGTATTAAGCTAACCCCCTGGGGGGAAGAGCAGACTAAGCGAGAGGTCCTGAAGAGATTTCGTCAAGCCTCTCAGGCACAACGTCGATTGGCTGATCAGTGGGACCGCAACGAGGCAGCAGCCTATGGCTTCGACTCCGTTACTGGTTCCTCGCTTCTCGTGGACTCAATGGGTAATCCCCTCTCCGGATATTCCGATGGAGATGACATCTCCGGTGACGTTTCTCGTACAAATGTCGCCTATACGTTCAAGAATCTTCGATTCCTCCACTCCCAACTCTCTGCAAATCCTCCCACCGTAGCGATGCGCCCCACTAGCTCCGATCAAGAGGATACTCGGAAGGCCGATGCTGCAGACCGGGTCAGTCGTTACAATATTCGCAAGTATCAATTGCAGGAAAATACAGATAAGTGGACCCTCAACACGCTGACCTATGGGCTCGGTGCCATGAAGACGGTCTGGGACTCCACTCTTGGGGACATCCTCGAATTCAATGAGGCCGATGGTACCATGCGCCTCGAGGGTGACATATCCATCTCCATTCCGCATACCCGGAATATATTCATCGACCCCGATGCTCGCTCCTCTGGGATTGCTCCCGAAACTCCCAATGGTGTGAAGTGGATTATCGAGCGTCTCTTCATGGATTACGAGCTGGCCTGTGCGAAGTGGCCGGATAAGCATGATCTATTGAAGCAGGCACGTATTGAGAACGAGGGATACTCGTCCACGTCGAAGGATCGTGAGGAACACTATAATTGTGTCGAGATTCTCGAGTACTGGGAAACAGGTCTCCCCACCAACGGCTATCTCGGTCGCTACTGTGTTACTACTGCAGAGGGAGATGTTCTCGAACCCTGCAGACCCTCGCCATTCCGGTTCCCCCGGGCAGGAACTCTCGCTGCCATAATCAACTCCGATGATCCGGATGAGATCAAGGAAGCTCGTATTCGCAAACTTCCGCAGATGGCTCGTCTCCCCTATCATCTCCTCACCGATGTCGATGTTCCGAACTCGGTCTGGGGGAAGTCAACCCTCGAGTATTCTGCCCCCCTCCAGGAAGTTCTAGGTCAGATCGATACCGCCTACATTGATAACATCCGTGCCCACGGCGTGGCTCGCATGGTTGTGAGTAATCAGGCAGAGGTCAATTTGGATCTCAGCAATACCCCATGGGATGTGACTAAGGTTGACAGTAACCAGGCCCCATTCTTCATGGAGGTCCCACAACTAATGCCGGAGATGACTTCCTCCCGAGTCAATATGATCCAGGGCATCAATGATGTAATGGGCATGAACGAGGCGATGCTGGGCCAGCAGTCTCGAGAACAATCCGGGGCGTCGATGCAATATGCGACAAACCAGGGTAACATGATTCGCCGCCGCCTGTTCAATAAGTATGTTCTCGGAGTCGAATCCCTCCACAAGGGTCTTCTCGATCTCGAGCGTAAGCATTGGACTATCGAGCGGACGATCCGGGTTCTCGGCAAGGAGAAGGCGTTCGAGTCACTCGCACTCAAGGGTGCGGATATCGACGGTGGCTACGATGTGGTGGGCGAATACGGTGTGACCCTCAGCCTGGATCCCATGACTCGGCGAGAGGAGATCATGGCATTGCAGCCCATGTTCGAGAAGGCAGGTATCCCCACCCGGCTGTCCCTCAAGATGTTGAAGCTCAATGAGTTGGAAGGGATGTACGATAAGTTGCAAATGGCCGAGGATCGCCAGCGAGAAATCTTTGATGAGATGATCGCCTCTCAGTTACTAGTTGCTCCCGAAGAGTTCGAGGACCACGAGAATATGATCGCCTGGGCCATGGAGTACTTCATGACTGCGGAATTTAAGTATCTGGATGGTACCTCTAGAGAGTTGTGTAAGGAGCATATCCGGCAGCGCATTACTCAGGCAGCCCAGGAGAAGAGTGGCGGTATGTCGGCTCAGCCGCAGCCCCCAGGTCCTGCTCCCGCTCCCGGGGAATTACCAGTAGCCCCAATGGCCCCCGCACCCATCGTCAACGGATAATGATCAATATATTGGTCCATAACTGAGTTATTGAGCAATATATTATCCACTATTAGGATTCCTATGCTGGATAAGTCGAAGTGGAAAATTACGGAGAAAGAGTACCTGATGGGCCGGGACGCAGCGGCTCCCCTGACCCCCGATATGCAGCAGAACATGGAGAAGCTGCTCATTGCCGTGAACCTACTACGGGACCTCTATGGGAAGCCGATGAGGGTGTCTAGTGGCTACAGGCCTGCGGCCGTTAACAGCACGACACCCGGGGCATCTAAGACTAGCTGTCACCTCACCTGCGAGGCCTGTGACTTTGCTGACCCGGATCGCAAGCTGATCCAATGGTGTCTCCGGAATCTAGATATCCTAGCAAAAGCGGGACTCTACATGGAATCCCCGATTAACACCCCCACCTGGGTGCATCTGCAGGTCCGGGCACCCAAGAGTGGTAAGCGAGTATTTCTCGCATAGTGTCCAACGGTTAGCACTGTATCTGAAAATACCTATTGACTTTTGAGAACACCTGTATTATATTGTACACAATCCCACCTGCACCCCATATCTCCTCATGACGAGGTGACTGGGTCACTGTGCCGGTGGTTATGCCTATCTGGTAATCCCAGATGGCGAGGTGTGAGACATGGCAAATCTGATATTGGATGCAATGGCAACAGGGAAATCCGGCGGATCGGTAGTTGATGGAAAGGCCGGAGGGACCGAGGCAGAACCACAGGAAAGTGCGTTTGCCGAAGTCGAGGTGATTAGTGATTCCGATTCCTCGGTCAGTGCAAATGACTCAATTGATGAGTCAAATGAGACCCAGGAGACGGAGACCCCCGAAGAGACAGAGGATTCCAAGGGCTCTGCTGCATCGACCGATGCTAATGCACGGACGACCAGTAAGACACCCAGTGCTGACAAGGAAACCATCACAGTCTCTGATGACAAGGGTAATCGTCGGAAGTTGGAGATCGACTATTCAGACCGAGCAGCTATTCGCAAGCAATTCGAATTAGCGGCCGGGGCTCGCAAGTGGCAGGCTGAGCGTGACCAGGAGAAGGCGGCCCGTACCCGGGACTCCGAGGTTCACCAGAAGGATCGCAGGGTCCTGGACGCACTCGAGGCAGCATATGCCGAACGAGGCGAAGCTGGTGTGATCGACCTGATTGCAGGTAAGCCAGGCGCATCGCAGGATTTCATTCAGAGGCAGATTGATCGAGCGAAGTTTCTCGAGAAGGCCAGTCCCGCCGAGGTAGCTCAGTTGGAGCAGAAGGAGCGGCTGGAGCAACTGGAGAGGGAGCTGTCTAAGCAGCGTACCGAATCAGAGGCACGAGAGAAGCGAATCGTCGAAGAGCGGGAAACCGCAGAACTACGCTCTCTGGAGTCTACTGTCCACCCGGTGTTCGAGAAGCACCGATTCGACGGGAAGCTCGGAAGCTCAGATGACGAGGCGATGTTCGATGAGATGCTCTGGAATACTGCACTGAAGCGTCTGAAGCCATTCGAGGACCAGGGTACTCCCATGACCCGGGAACTCGTGGACAGGGAATTCCGCATGGTAGCTGCAGCACTCCGCAAGCGTATCGGCGTACAGGCCGAGAAGAAAGCGGCGGCAGTAGTAGACCAGAAGAAGCAAGAAGCTACTGAGAATGCTCAGGCATCTACGGTGGCAGCGTATAAGAAGGGCGGAGCAACAGCCGAAGCCCACGCATTATTGAACAAGGGTGACTTCAAGTCCCTCTTCTCCAACTGGGGGAAGTACGGGAAGGCTATCAAGCGGTAATGGTACCGCAGTGGCTAGTTGCCTGAACTAACTAGGTAGTAATAGTAATGGCTTTTACAAACGTTGATACACTGCAACTCGGGGAAATTCTCCAGATTGCATTCTCCAAAGGTGTCCGCACCCAGATCAGTACCGATTTCCGGGACTACGAGATGGTTAAGCGGGCGAAGGTCTCGGGTCATGCTCCTCGGGAAATCCGGTTCTACTTCCAGAACGGTCTCCTCCCGATGAACACCCAGTGGCGTAACCCGGGTACGAGCAATCGCCCGTTCCCCCGTGGTTTCCAGCCGGCCGCTGATGAGTACACGGCGAAGCTGAAGGAAGCGAACGCAACCGTAGAGTTGGAATACAACTTGTACGAGCGTGCACGAGTCAGCCCCGAGAAGTATGCAGAGCCTCTGCAGATGATCCTCTCGGCCTCCATGTCCTCAACGAAGCGTGAGATGGCTCGAGCCCTGTGGCAGGACGGTACTGGTGTCATTGGTCAGGTCGCCGCTGGCGCTGCCGCTGTCACTACGCCGAACAGCGACCAACTCGAGTGGACTCTCGACGAGAGCGACACGAGCCGGGGTCACACCGGTTATTTCGAATACCAGGACATCCTCATCCTCCGCACGAGTGCCGGTGCAGTCACCGCTCTCGACACCAACCTGGCGACTGAGCCGGTCTACTGGCGGGTTATCACGAAGGACCGGGCAACTGGTAAGGTCCGCCTCCAGGGCCTCACCGCAGCGTTCGCCTCGGCTGGCACGATCACGACTGTTACCACGGGTGCCCAAGCGGGTTCCGTGTTCTACAAGTATGATCAGCCGACGATCCCGGATCTAACGGCCATCACCTCGGCTACCGACTACGGTACCCTCACTGAGACACTGGTTGGCTTGGAATCCCTGGCAGCCAATGACAACCGCACCGTCCACGGCATCTCGATGACCGGCGTTACCGGCTCTAGCGAAGTTGACGCTGCTGCGGCTGCGCTGGATCTCAGCCACTTCAACCAGGTAATGGATAAGGTCAAGATCGAAGTTGGCCAGGATCGCTATAAGTGGCGCATGGCTTGCTCGGCCCCTGAGACACAATCTGCCCTTATTGAGAGCCGTGAGACGGACCGCCGGTTCATCTCGTGGGATGACAATAAGCGTGGAACGAAGGTCTTCGGTATCGTTCACCGGAACGACCAGATCGAACTGTACGACAGTGAGTACTGCCATAAGAAGCGTCTCTACATCCTTCCGGAAACGAAGGCCGGTGAGAAGGTCCTCGAGTACCACGGCACGGACTTCACGACTGTAAAGGCCCCGAATGGAGATGACTTCCACATGAAGGTTACCGGTGGTGAATACGTCAATAACGTCGTGAGCTACCTACAAGCTTGCTGCGTGTTGATCTGTAAGCACCCGAAATCAATAGCAAGAATTCGCAATTTCGCCTAATCTCGAATCTGTGGTATACTGGGTAGCGTGAGTACTATTCCAACAATTTATGGATTGTGTGACCCGGTTACGGGAGAATTGAGGTATATCGGTAAAACGGTAAATCTCAAAGCTCGTATTCGGGATCACATGAATCATAAGTTGACTGAGGATAATTATAAGTCCAGATGGTTACGAACATTACCCGGTTTACCTAAGGTTGTGGTATTAGAAGAAACTGATGCGGATCAACTGAATGAGTCTGAACAATTTCACATTGCTTATTTCAGATCTATTGGGGCCCGTCTAACCAATCTTACTATTGGTGGTGATGGCTTTGATTCTGCAATGGCCAGTAAATTAGCTCGTAGTGTGCCATTAGCGATACGTAAAGAGCGGGGCAGACGGGCAGGTAGAGCTGCATTCTTGTCAGGTGTCTCGGCCCGTAATAATCTGAAACTGCGTAAACCTATTGTCGCAATTAATCTGGAAACAGGAGAGGAGCGATGGTATCTAAGCGCTTGTCACGCCTCTAAAGATGGACTAGGGTCTCGATCGGCTATTGCCAACTGCCTACGTCCTAGTTGGAGATGTCCGCACAACAAGGGTTGGACGTTCCGATACGTCCCCCGTTAATTTGAAAGCTGGCGTCACCTGCCAGGCTCCTTGTGAGCAAGTGCTGAGTGGTGAGACCGGGGGAGCTTACCCCACCCAACGGGTCACCTCCGTCAGTGGTGAGCTTATCCTGCTGGGATTGACCACCTGGGTATGTGGTGAAACTACCCACCCCCTGGGGTTTCAACCCCCAGCACTCCGTGCCCCTCTCGTCCTACATTGCGCTCGGCGGGAGCGGGCCTCGGTAGTGTATACCAACTCTCGGAGCATAAGCTCCCCGAATAACCCTGAGGAATAATATCATGCGTTCTCCTAAGCGTACCCCCGCCGGTCGTCTCAATCAGAATCAATCCAATGCTCGTGAAGCAGCGGTCATGGACCTGTTCTGCAAGCAAGTTGCCACGGTCGTGTGGGACTTCACTGCCGATGGCGGAGCTGTTGGCACCTATCTCTTCAATGCGAAGTTGCCCCCGGGTGCCGTTGTCACCAACGTCTACACGGATGAACAAACTGCGGTCGCCGGGGCCACGGATATGACCCTATCGGCCGGTGCAACTGCACTGACGGGATCTACCGACTTCACTGCCAGCTCGGGCACTAACTCCCAGGCACTGGCCGGGGGAGCCACGGCGATCAAGCCCAGTGCAACCGCCTATAGCGAGTTGAGCATGGCCATTGCTACCACGCCTGCAACCGCTGGTCGGGTTCGCTGGTGTGTAGAGTATTACTTGTCACGCTCCAGCAATCCATAAGCTAATTACCCGATGGCTGGTTGACGGTTTATAGTTTACACTAGATTATAAACCTCAATCCAGTACAGGGCCTTCGGTCAGTACCCAATTAATAGGGTCTATGTATCCGGGGACTAAACTCATATGGCATTCACTCTATCTCGATACCTACGTCTTAGATTAGACTCCAATTTAACGGCCAATGCCCGCTATAATCTGGAGCGTATTGATCTTCTCGGATCCACGCTCTCTATAGATTCCACAAGTTCGGTTAACTTCCGATCCCGCACTGATATGACTTTCGAGCCGCAGTCCCAGATTGCAGGCGGTTCCGGCGTCGGTGGTGTTGTTAATATCGGTACCTCTGGTCACGAGATAGCCGAACTCAACATCTTCGCCACAACTGTTACCGGAGTATTACCGGATCAGTCGGGGCAGGCTGGTAAGGTCCTGCAGACAAATGGTACTGCTGCCAGTTGGCAGTCGGTGGCCGGGGCCACGGGAGTTCAATCCGCCGAGACTGACTGGCTCACGGCCGATGGACCTACCTTCACGTTCACCCACAACCTAGATAATCCAGACGTAGTGGTGTCTGTAATTGATCTTGACACCGATGAGCTAATTGGTGTAAACTCAGTAACAGTCACTAGTCCAAATGCAATAACCCTAAATGCATCAGAGTCGCCGGGGACGTCCTGGCGAGTCGTCGTGCACGCAGACTGACCCCTCGGGGTCCGGAGTAATTAAATGAAAGTATTCGGTTCTATCTCCCGACTTGTCAGCCTCCTGTTCCGCAAGAATAGCCAGGACCTGACATTGCGTCCCAACCAGGCGACTACGTACACGGCGTCACGGGACTTCCAGTTCCCTCCGGGCGATGCCGATCATGTGCTAGTCTCGGCCAACTCCACGGCCACGTTCACCAACAAGACTTTCGATGCCGATGGCACGGGTAACTCGATCACCAACATCGAGAATGCCGACATTAAGAGCGGCGCCGCTATTGATGCTGCTAAGATCCACAACGGATCTGTTAGTAACACCGAGTTCGGGTACCTCGACGGCGTCACCTCGGCCATCCAGACCCAGATCGATTCGAAGGCTAGCACCACCTACGTTGATAACCTGGTCAACGGTCTCAGCTGGAAGCATGCTGTCCGGGCAGCCACCACGGCCAACGGTGCTCTCGCTACCGCATACGAGAATGGTGATACCCTCGACGGTGTCACGCTGGCCACCGGCGACCGGATCCTCTTGAAGGATCAGACCGCTTCTGAAGAGAACGGCATCTACATCGTTGCTGCCTCTGGTGCACCGTCCCGTTCACAAGACATGAATGCTGCTGCGGAGTTCTCCGGTTCGGCAGTCTTCGTCCGTGAAGGTACTGCGAATGCCGATAAGGCATATGTCGAGACCCTCGAAGTCACGACAGTTGGCACAGATCCTGTCTCCTTTACGCAATTCTCGGGCTCCAGCAATGCTGCCACCCGTAACCTGGATAACCTTACAGTCTCCGGCCTAGCTACGGGCTCCCTGCTCATCGGCACATCGACTACTCAGGTCTCCAATTTGGCCATTGGCGCCTCGGGTACCAAACTTAAGAGCAACGGCACGACGGCCACCTGGGTCGATGATACCTTCGAGGCCACGTGGACCACGGGCGACGGCACAACCAAGGCGGTCACTCATTCGCTCGGCACGAAGGATGTCCAGGTCGAGGTCTATGATATGACCAACGATGAGACCATCTTCGTTGATACGATCATCCGGACCAGCACCAGTGTTGTGACGCTCACCTCGAGCGAGGCCCCCGGTGGGTCCAGCTGGCGTGTACTCATCACGGCGCAATAATTAATTGTCAGGTGCGGCTGACTTCAATTGTAACGACTCGGGCCGCACACCCGAGTAGTTCCCACGAGTCGGAAAGCCGACTAGTATATCCGTCCCCGGTGGGGACAATAGGAGATGACCCGTGAAATTATTCGGTACTCTATCTGAACTAGTAGCAACTGTGTTCCGCAAGGATACCAGGGCCATCACCCTGCGCCCCAACCAGGCAGTGACCTACACGGCATCCACGGATGTCCAGCTGGCGCCGACAACCGACACCACTCAGGTGCTGGTCGAGATCGACGCTACTCAGACCCTCACTAATAAGACGCTCACCTCGCCGACTCTGACAGCTCCCTCCTCTACCGATGGATCATTCACGTCGGTGGATACCTTCAGTCTCGATGATACTGACTCTGCATTTAACCTGGCCGTCCAGTCTACGTCCACTCTCACGGCTAACCGAACACTGACTCTAGATGCGGACGATGGCAACCGTACTCTGGAACTCTCCGGGGATCTCCGGAATGTGGGCGGGAATAGCCTCACGTTAACTACTACCGGTGTTACCAACGTCACCACACCGAACACGGGAACACTGGCCACGCTGGCCGGCACCGAAGTATTCACTAATAAGGACATTGACGGCGGTACTGCATCTAATACTAGCCGTATCACTCTGCCGAAGGCAGCCAAGGCAACACTGGATGGACTGACCCGTAAGGAGGCCACCCTCTGGTATGCCTCGGACCTCGACAAACTCTATGCGGACAATGGCTCCAGCCTATTCGAGGTGGGCTCCGGTAGTTCCGGCGAGCTGAACCTCGTGGAGAGTCCCTCGGATGCTGTGGGATGGACCGAGACGGGTACAGTATTCGCTACGCCAGTCACGACGACTACGGCAGGCGATCTCCCTCTGGGCGGAACAATTGACACAGCTATTCAGTTCGTCGCCACGGGCAATGGTACCGAGACGACTAACTACAACTCCTATACGATGACACCGGGTGAGGCTCTCAAGAATCGCAAACTCAAGGTGGACATCTGGATGCGTCCCGGCTCGGGCTTCGTCTCCGGGGAGTGGACCGTCAGTGTCTACAACACGGCAGGTCCCACCAGGATGGCACTGTCCACTGACTCCAGTGGAGCTACTACACTTCCGAATCAGACCGGCAAGTTCACGACTACCTTCGACGCCGATAGCTCTACCGGCTATACTCTGCGCTTCGCCCGCACGAGTGGCTCAGGTTCAGCTACCCTCAATGTAGCGGGAATCGTAGTAGGCCCGGGAATTCAGCCCCAGGGTGCAGTTGTTGGCGAGTGGGCCGCATACACGCCTACCTACGGTGCGGGCTGGGGAACTACTACTAATAGTTCCTTTTACTGGCGACGTGTCGGAGATTCGATTGAATTACAGGGTAAGTTTACCTCCGGAACTACGACAGGTGGTAGTAGTTCCATCGGACTGCCCAGTTCCTATACTGTCGGAAGCTATGCATCAACTCAGGTAATCGGGGACATGTGGACCGAGGTCGCAAGCGATAATACACGAACGATCATTGCTACATCAGGTAATGCCTATGTCGCTATGTCCCGTGCCTATACCGCTTCAGATATTTACAGTGAGTTAGCCCCGAACAACATCGGCGCAGGCCCATTCGATGTTGCAGTTCATGCAACAGTTCTCATTAGCCAACTCCAGGGTAGTGGCACGCTTAATGTCGCCCAGAATGATGTGGAATATGCGTACAACACTAGTACTACCGATGCAAATGACACGACGGCGTTTGCGTATGGACCCGGTGGTGGTCAGTTCGGCAACTTTACGGCCGAAAGACAGAAGCGTGTAAGGCTTCAAACCCCGTTCCAGTCGAGCGACAGAGTTGAACTCCAAGTGTCATTAAACGCCGGTGTGACCTGGGCCGAGGTCGGAGAGATTCAAAGTTATGTCCAGAATTTCCATACGCAAAATGGTGTCACGTACGGAGCCGGGTTAACCATCGTTAACTCTACAGATATAGATGCCAATTTCGGCCAATACCGCCACTCTAGTGGTGCTACTTTTGGCGCAGCCGGAACTAACTGGTCATCAATTGATGCCGATCCTAATTTTACGTGGCGCATCGTAAAGACTAAAGCGGGTCAAGCGGCCGGATTCGGTATCGCAACCTCCGGCTCAGCTGGCCTTGTCACCACCTCGGCGCCAAGAGAGAAGTCTCGCACAAACTATGTGAGTGGTGCCAATTACACGATCACGGACACTGATGGCTATGACACCATACTAGTAGTCCCCAGTGGTGCGGACCGAACGATCCTGCTACCTGCTCTGGCGAACAACTACGGTCGTACGATTACCGTGAAGAAGGTCAGTAGCGGAACAAATTTAGTCATCGTCGATGGTAACGCTTCTGAAACCATTGAGGGTGCGCTTACGACTTTCCCACTTGCCATGGAGGCACAGTCTGTAACACTCCGAGCTGATCAATCGACCAATACGTGGCAAGTGATCGCCTATCCGCTGAAGTACCGTGCATCTGTGTCTACTGGATCTGGCGTGGCATCGACTTCCACTACTACACGCACTGAATACCAAACACTTGTACCTCCCTATGCAGCGGTGTACCGGATAACAACCGGTCGGCTGGGAATGCGTTCGGGCACAGCAGTAGACAATCAATCTCAAGTGAACTTCGAATTGCGTACTGGTGGCAGTGCATACGGAACTGGCGACACTTTACAGCTGGCCTTCGGCTATGGAGCAGCCAATCGGAACGCAGCCTTCGGTGCATTCAGCTTCTCCAACATTGATCATGTATTATCATTGGCATCGGGAGCGACGGTGCGTATAGGTCACGAGAGTATTCAGAACGCCGCCGGCACCGGCATCGCCTTATACGGCGAACTACATATTGAGGAACTCTACAGGTTCTAATCTATGGCATTCAAGGCGATTAAGTCAGCAATGAGAGAGGCGACGAAAGCGGTACAGGAACTGCAGAAGAAACCTGTACCAGCTCCGGCGGCTAAACCCATCAACGCCAATATCAAAATTGATGATATCCGTAAACTTCCCGAGGGTCCTCCACAGGGTGGCATAGTGTTGGGAAGTGGACAGGGAATCCAGGTAGGGAAGCCCGGATCATTCAAGCCACCAGAGCAAATCCTAGTAGCGGGTGTTGGGAACCCATTCCCGAACACCCCAGCTCCGGCGCCAGCTCCTACTTCTCGAATTGAACAACTGCAGCAACCGGCACCGGCAGCCCCCGCATCTGCCACTCCCGCATCTGCACCTCTTGCTACTCCTATTGCAACTCCAGCCGCTGCAGTTAAACGAGCAGTTCGTCGGAGGCGATTCTAATGCTCCCAGGATATCGTTGGTTAGTACTAGCTATTGCAATCCTCCTATTCCCGCTGACTTCCTGCGAACGGCGTCGGGAACCTGCACGAGAATCCTCGGGTGATCTTGATGCTCTACGAGAGCGTCGTGCCCTGATCCGGTCATTGGCACCGAGAGCATGGGATGTCAGCGATGCCTGTGACGCTCTGTTATTCACTGCACTGACTCAGGTCGGCCTCGGCGAGCCGGGGGATCTCGAGGCGGCTGAATCTGAGCTGGGTCACTGGCACCGACTCCCGGGGCCCGAGTATGCTGTCAAATGCAGCTCCGACATCAGTCGTGATATGCTGATGGGTCTCTTCGTGTGGATCTGGGAATTCAAGAGGCTAGACGTAGCTGAGAATCTGTGGGCCTACGGCTCGGAGAATAATTGGAAGATGGGTGAGGAACGTAATGCGGCTGAGCACTTCGATCGGGTATACCTCAGGCCCGGCACTGTCGGCCTCCTGGCCGAACTGATCTACAAGTTGGGCGGAGAGAACCATTGGGAGCGATCGCTTCTGACAGTCAACCCGCTCAGCTCCGCCCCCGGATTCCAGTCACATCTGACTCTCCTCAATCTGCATCTCCTCGGAGAAATGCATGGCGGCTTAACTGCTAGCGAGCTGGGAACTCTCACCGACATTCTACAGCACATGTCCCAGAATCCCCTGGCACACGCCCTGTACCACCGGTATACGGACGGGGAGCAGTCCCGTGCGACTGAGCTTCTCCTCGGCACGTGGCCCGCTGATCGTCTAGCCACGGGCCGGGATTGGTCGGAGGAATGGCGTACCCAGCGTTCCGATGGAGATTCCGGATTCCAGCCGGGAGACTCAGATGAGCCTCATTCAGGTGGTGACCTATTGTTCGTAGCTCGTGTAATTCTGGGGAGTTAGCAGATGATCATTGACTTTTCACTAGGTATCTGGTAGCATCATGTCTGACCTCAATGACAGGCTGGACGGCATTGGTACTCGTCTCGACAGGATTGAATCCAAATTGGACAATCATCTAGAGAGGGTTACCAAGGCCGAGTCAGCTATCGAGTGGCTTCGTGGGCATGCTCGCATTTCAACTACTGTATTCCTGGCGGTCATAGGGGCCCTGGGTACTGTCCTCATTAATCAGTTATTCGGATGACCCACTCAGGGTCCGGGAGAGAACAATGGCAGGTAAGCTCAGCAAGATGAACATGCCAGCGAAGAAGAAACCGCTGGACGATGTTACAGTCATGGAACTCGAAATGGAACCGGCAGACGAGGGAGAAGAGACCCCGGCCGAGATGGACGCCGACCTGTCCAATGAGTTGGCAGGTGAGGCCGAGGGCGAAACCGATGGTGCCCTGGCCGACGCTTCCGATGAGGATCTGTTGGCTGAGGTCCGCAAGCGGGGACTGACCGCTAAGGCTGAGAAGGCCAGTGGCGACGAGCCGATGAGCGACGAGCAATACTGAGAAGCTTGTTCGGCTTCCATCGTGTGACCAATATTAATCGGGTGATACATGCCCAGACGACTCAGTACAATCGACGATCTCGTATCGGAGATCCAAGAGCAGCTCGACGAGTTGAATATCGACTCAGTTAGTATACCGAATCGCATCCTGCCCACCATTAATCGGGCCCAAGATTATGCATTCGATACGCTCGCTCGCAGATACCCAGAGCCGTACCTCACTCACGCCCCCCTGGTGCTCACAACTGCCCAGGAGTATGATCTCCCCGAGGATTGCTTCGAGGACCGGATCAGCCGGGTCGAGATCGTCACGTCTGAGGGGTCCAACGGGCAGATCACAACGGTCGAAGTTCGTCGTGTTGGCTATTACGATGCCTGGAAATTCGAGTCCAGGAACCCCAGCGCAACTCCCCCTGTGTACACTGTTGTGGGCCGGAAGCTTCGATTCCCCACGGCCCCCACCGGAACCTACCCGGCCCGCATCTGGTACGTCCTGGAACCCGAGCAGGCCGTCCTGCCGCAGGGCCGGATCACCGCATATAATCAGCCCGGTAATTATATCATCGTCGACACGTTGGGAGATGACCTCTCGACAGAAGCCGATACCCTCGAATCATACGTCAATCTCGTCGACGGTCAGACCGGCACCGTGAAGTGGACCGGTCAGATCTCCGTAATCGATGCTCAGCAGATCACATTCCGGTCCAGTCCCATTCGCACCTCAGTGCTGAATCGTACTGTCGACGGAACACTTCCCACCAGTTCCGAGACCCCGACGGTCGGACTAGATGACTACGTGTGCAGTATCCGGGGGACCTGTATCCCTCCGTCTGGTGCTCTACGGAACTTCCTCGTGGAGTTCACAGTGGCCGAGATCGTGCGTTCCCTGGGGGGCGAGGCTGCCACCGAAGAACAGGTACTGGATAAGTTCGAGAAACAGATCGAGAAATACGGAACTGCCCGTGAAACGACCATGCGCATCCAGCGGCGGAGTTCCGCCTGGGGACGCACACACCGCCGGTGGTTCCCTACACAGTCGGGGAGCTGATGGCAGCGACCTTCTCATTGATAATCTTAGATAACGGAGATCTCCAGTAATGGCAGCTACGACGTTCTCCCTTATCAAAGAGGACCCATTCCAGGGGATTGACGCTCGGAGTCCCGAGAATCAGATTCCCCCCGGATATGTCCGTGATGCGCTCAATGCCGACGTGGTCCAGGGAATTGCCCGGGGCCGCCCCGGCTATGCAGGCTATGCCGGGAACTTCCCAGTCCGAGTAGTCTCAGTCGAGTATGATGATCCGAATAATCAGATTTGCTTCACCCTCGACAGTGCCATTGAACTGGCCACCATCGACCTCCTAACGGTTCGCTCCAGCCCGATGGTTGTCTACGGCCGACTCAGTGCCAATATTGGGGCTGGACCGTTTACCACCACTGACTCAGTTAAGTATTATCCAGGCTTCTTCCAGCAGATCCGGCAGACCTTCCAGACGGGTACCAATACCCTCACCGTGCCGGGAACTACTCATGGCCTGGGTACCATCAACCTATTCGTTGGTGTTGCGGAGTCTCTCTCGGCTTCCAATCTCTCCAATCGGTATGTCCTCTGGGATAATATCAATGTGGATGAGACCTCATTTGACATTGACATTGATTATACAAATGGCACGGGATCTCCGATCTCGGTGTTCACCTATTATGCGGATAAGGATGCAGTCACCGGCAGTACCTACGTCTCAGGCAATACCTCTGTTCCCGGGACCGGGACACCCACCACGTTAACGGGTGGGCCGATCACCGCAGCGACGCACCAGCTCTCCAACTTCAATATCATCGCCCAGGTGTACCGTGATAATGGTACCAACCGGGATCTCGTAGATCCGGAATCACTGACGATCGATACAGTCACGGGAAGTGTGACAGTAATAGTCACGAATAGTACTGGAGTTGCAGCAGACTATTTCGTGATTCTCTCTGCTGCCCCCTCGGCTAACTTCAAGACGGGCTCCCTCTCTGGCAGTACCTATACGATCACTATTCCCAATGCCGAACGAGCATTCATCTTCCCCGGCGTTTACGTTTCCAATGGTACCGATCTGGAAATGGTCATCCCGGATGAGATCGAATATGACTCCGCCTCCAATACCATATCGGTAACGTTCCAGAACCCCGGAGCCAATTCATTCACGATCTACTGGGAATATGCCACTATACGCAGTACAGAGATCTGTGTCACGGATACGACGCTAACCGCAAGCGGCACGGACACTCGTCCGCAGTTGACAATCTGGGGCCTCGACCACACGGAGATCTACGGGGATGCGCCCACGGGCCGAGAGGGCTGGGCAACCCACATCGACACCTACAGGATTGCGGGCGAATCGAGGGTAGTTGGAGCCCTCGGAGGTAATCTGTATTCTGTTCGGGAATATTCGGAATCAGGTACCAGCTATCTATTCGGTTCCGCATTGCCCTCGCTATTCCAACGACTAGCCTCCACGACGGTCATAGCACCGGCACTGTGGGAGACTGGTCAGACTCCTGGCCGGTCCCGGGGATACATTACGGGAACTGGTCTCGGTGATAACTGGGCCACCTGCACGGCTGTCGCTTTTGATCCGCTGGTAGGTGGGGGCTCCACTCGATACACTCTTACCGTCCCGGCACTTTCCCTACGGAATAGTGCGGGAACGGCACTAACTGTAAATGATGCCAACGTCAACACGATAATCTCGGTCGGGGATCAGATTACCGCAGAGGACATGAGTTACTCCCGTCACAATGGTTCCTTCAATATAATCCAGGTCGGCGCCTCGGGTACCACCATTAACATCTGGGTCTCCAACGAGTCGATTACCACAAGTGACTGGGATGATGCCGGTGTCACGGGATCCGTGGGACTCTTCACTGACAAGTTAACCCTACAGTCTGATTCCCCTTTCCTCCCCGGGGATACAATCCTCTCCGATGCCCTGTCGGCCTCCCAGGAACTCGAGGTCCTCTCCAGCTCAGACTCCACCCCCACGGACATCCTCGTCTCGGGGGTGGTCGATGTCATTACTATTCAGGCAGGTGTTCAGTTGGTCGGCCGGCGCACCGGGCAGGTCATGCCCCTCCGCAACGTTGCCGATGCAGCAACTGCTGTTAACTTCGTACGTGGGGATATCGCCTTCTACTCGGAAGAGGCAACTCGGCCTCTCCGTATTGAATACGTCAACCCCCTGTCCGATATCACCGGTGGATCAATCTCTGGCGACGGGGATATGGCCACGGTCACCCTCGGTTCGGGAAATACCGACCACCTCTCCAGTGGAATGCGAGTATTACTACGTCGGGCGGGCGTATATACAGGCGAGGTGCTCATCGAAGATGTTCCATCTCAGACGACGTTTACATTTGTATCGACGGAAACGGACACGGTCTCGGGTACCGCAGTGGTTGTCGGCCACACGGTTCATCTCGGGGAACCTATTGAATGGGAAGATACCACCTCGGACACCAATACCCTGCAAGTGGATCGCCGGTTAATTCCGGTAGAGGCGCCCGATGACTCCTATACGCTGACACCCTCTACACACATTAGATACTTCGACGCCAATACATTTGGGGATCAACCCTTCCTCCGCAGTTGTATGGTCTCGGATACTCTATTCCTCGAGAATGGTGATGATGAGGCGATGAAGTTTGACGGTAGCTCACTCTTCCGAGCTGGGCTATTCAAGTGGCAGCCGGGAGTATTCATTCAGACTGATACCGCTCCGACGGCCAGGATAGTCACCTCGCTGAGATCCGTAGCATATACTGCTAGAGACGCCACACGGGGCCGCCTCACTGTCGCTGCAGAAGAGGATCTCGACGTCCTTCCAATTGGTACTAAGGTGAGATTAACAGGAAGTACTGAGCTGTACACGATTATCAGTACGACAGCTACCAGTACCCCCGCATACTTCATATTTCTCGACCGGTCACTCGACACCGGCGTCGCTGCGACGGGTACACTATCCGAGTCCGCAGTCTTCAAGTATTACTATCGATTGAATGCTGTTGATCAGAATCAGAATGTTATTGCCTCAGCTGTGGCGCAATCCGAAGATTACTCTGTTGAACTTACCCAGGACGCCGCCATTCACCACAAGTTAGTGGGCTTCCCCGCCTGGGACAATTACGACTATGATGCTATCTACGTCCAGGTATACCGGACCAAGGCCAACACCTCTGCTCCCTTCTACAGAGTATTCCAGCAACGCCTACCCTTCAATGGTGCCGATGGATACGTTGAATTCTCGGATTCCTTCCGGGATTCCAACCTTCTCGATCTGGACCCGATTAACACGGCCCTCAAGGGTACCGAGCTAGGTGTGGGTTGGCAGGAACCACTGCGAGCTGAATGCATCACCTCGGCAGCTGGTACTGCCATCCTCGGTAATGTCCGGGATTACCCGCAGTTAGATATGCAACTCTTCGGAGATTCCACAGTAACCGCTACGCAACTGAGTGGATCAATCTTCGAATTCCGTAGAGATGTAAATGATACCACCGGAACAACGGACATGTTGAACCGGGCTCGCTATGAATTCCGGACCGACTCTACCGCCTTCAGCATAGTCATCTCAGAGCCTGCAACTCCGGGAACCTACTTCGAAGTGAACACCGGCTTACCACACGGCCTCGTCGACGGTAACTGGGTGTACATCTACTATAGTGCCCTATCCACTCCGAGTACAGCGAATCGGCCAATCACCTATTCCGGGTGGTGGCAGGTGGACGTGCAGTCGGTCACAGTATTCCGTGTCAACTACACGGGCGCCGGTGGTTCAGGTGGCATAGTACCTTTTCACCCCGAGAGATTGGTGAGAGCAGCGGCTGGAGCAGACATTCCTATATTGCTGGGGAACGATGGCAACTCCTCCGCTGCCAGTGCCAATACAACCCTGCAACTATTCCAGGCTGGACGGCGGTTAGCACTCGCAATCAATGCCTCAATGCGGAACGTAGATACTACGCTCACCGGATATACCACCTTCGTACCCTGGGTCATCGCCATCGGTGGCAATGATACCGGCGTTTCCGGGCGAGTACTCATTCGTCAACCCAGAGTGGACGAGGAGGCACTCGGGATGCGGCTAGTCGCCCTCGGAACGAACTTCCGGGTATTCGTTAATGATGTTGAGCGTGCCTCGGGAACTACGGTCAGTTCGCAAACAGCGCTATTCCCATCGAGGATCCTCATTGGATACGAGAACTTCCCCGAGATCTTCGATAATCCCACGGCCATACTCGATACCGACTCAGATTCGGCGGTTGACATTAATCCCGCCGATGGTCAGGAGGTGACTGTGATAGTCCCCTTCTTCGGAGAAGCGGCATTCGGTGCTGCCCAGCAGTCCAGTGTCATAGTGGTGTTCAAGGAGAACTCGATCTACCTCGTGGACGTAAATGAGAAGCGAGCAGGCCGCAACCCCGTGCAGCGTATCGAGACTGAGGGTATCGGGTGTACGGCGCCCAACTCCGTCAGCGTCACTAAGAATGGCATCATGTTCGCCAATGAATCCGGTATCTATGCTCTCCGTCGCAATCTAGTCGTGGAGTACGTCGGGAAACTCATGGAACGGAACTGGGATCGGGTAGACCGCACCCAGCTCGAATTGGCCCAGGGACATCACTACACGGTGGGCCGGAAGTATAAGCTATCGGTTCCCCTGCTAAGCGAGACTAGGACCTCCGAAGTATTCGTGTACGACCACACTAATGAAGTGGAGAAGGGCGTCGGTGCCTGGACTCGCTATGATAATCACCCGACTACGGGCTGGTGTAACCTCAACCAGGACGCATTCTTCTGCACCTCCACGGGCCGCATGATGGTCATACGTCGCATGGGAGATGAGGTAGACTACCAGGATGACCATGCCGCCTATACATTCCGGTTGCAACTACGGGCCAATGACTTCGGACAGTCTGGATCCCGGAAGATCTATGATTCAATCTACATTGGATACCGCACAGCTGTGCCCTCTAATGCACAGGTGGGTACTGCAGTAGACACCGAACAGGAATACGTGAATGTCACCGGGGCCCGGATAGTAGTACCCGGAACTAACTTGGATGGTGCCAGTGATGCGGTCGGCCGGGACGTACTGACAGTCCGACATAATACCAGCCGGCGTAAAGGTGTCAGCATGTCGGTCCAGGTGGAGACATCGACCAGGCTGGAGACCGTAGAGATCGCCAGCGTAGAATTCCGTGTAGCCTCGGTGGGCTCGAAGGGAATTCTCGAGGCAATACAGACAGGTACAGACGCCTAGTCATATGTGGTTGACAGCTTCCGAAATACATGTGATACTGAGGCGGTCCGCCGGTCGAATACATAGTAGATACTTACATGCTATTGCATGTAGTAGCATGGAGTAGCATGCAGATGCGAGGATGCGTATGGCATCACTAACCGATAAAGTGAATACCACACTGGTGCGCCGTGGCGGGCAGCTCGTCGAGGAAGCTGTTCCCACTCCCACGTCCCAGCTGGCTGGTCAGGCGGGTATGCTGGCTCCTCCTACTACGCCCGCTGGCGTTGCGGCTCTCGGGGGTACACCGCAGCAACAGGCAATGGCGGGTAGTGCGGCCCAGAAGCCCTCGGCCCTGCGACAGGTCCTGGATACAACTACTACCCTCCAGGAGGCCGAGGCCGATAGACGCTATCGTTCGGCAGTCACGGCCCAGGAACAGCAACGACTGGAACAGCAGAAACGTCTCGGTGAGGTCTTCGGTAATACCCAAGCGAAGGTACAGGAACTCATCGGCAATGAGATGAATAAGCAAACTCTAGCCACCGGTACTCCCACGTATACGACTAAGGGCGTCCTCACCGCTACTGGCGGTGCTGCAGATATACAGTCGGAAGTGGACAGACGTTTCAACTCGGTCGTCACCTTCCTGAATCAGGGCATGGCGCTGGACTCATTGAGTGTACAGCAGAATCTCAATAAGCTCTTCGAGTTAACTGGGCTATCTGCCGATGAGGTGGCAGCCAAGGCACAGGAAGCGGCTACTCAACAACTTCAATCTACTGCCGGAACTGCCGCTGCACAGCGAGTAACAGATGCAGCTGCCGTGAATGTAAGCGCCTTATTGCCTTCGCTCGGAACCAATAGGGATGAACTGGCCCTGCTCCTGGGCGTCCCACCGGAGCAGATTGACACGATGACTATTGATTCCCTCAATGAGGCAGTCAATACGGCTGCTGCTGCCGGGGCGGACCTAAGTGTTGCAGAGACTGAGGCCGCAGCACAGAGTGGCCTCTTGGGGGCCGCAGAGCGGGCTTCCTTGCGTGAAGCGAGTCAGGAGCAGTCCACCACAGGCCTAGCGGCCAGCGAGCGTCAGCTTCTCGATTTGGGCCATTCCCTGGAGAGTGCTGATCAGGTTCAGTTCGCCGGTCAGACGTATACAGTGGAGCAACTCCTCAGTGATGAGAGCATCAGCAAGATAGTTACTGACTATCTAACTAATCCCACCTCGGAATCTTCGAAGGCCCTCGAAGCGGACCCAACGGCTAAGGGCTTATTAGCATTCGTCAATAAGTATAGGGATGCACTTACCCAAGTTGCTACTGGTATCGGCAAGGCGACGGCCGAGAATACTGCCATTCAGAAGGCGAACAAGGAACTGTCCAATATTGCTGAGGGTGTTGCTGTTCCAGACGAACTGATGAAGTCCCTCTATGGGGACAAGTGGGGCACTCCCCAAGCGAAGAAGCTGGAACCCACGGGTGTACTCAAACTACTCAAGACCAGAACTCCCGAGTTCCTGAAGAAATCTGCTGCTGGTATCAATCAGATGTTCGCCCTGGCCACCCAGTTTCCCGAGTTGACCACAGAACTCATGGGAATGACTAATGCCTGGGACCTAGATAATCTCATTAATAAGCGGGATGCCAATGGCTTTACTAAGTTGGAGATCCTCGATCGCAATAAGCGTGCCATGGCGGGACTCGAACAGGCTAGAGGAGATGCTGACGCCCTAGTGAACCTATACTTCGGAGGCAAGGTTGCCGGCACGGGCGGGGCTCAGACCCTCCTCGATGATGCCGTTGCCATGCGTAAGCTCGGCCTGAAAGTTCCCAAGGATCTCACACTATTAGACTCCAATAAGGACGGGAAGATAGATGCCGAGGCAGCTACCCGTCTGTACTCCGCTATTTCCAAGGGAATGATGAAAGCAGATACGGTGAAGGAGGTACTCAAGGGAGCCTCCAGCTTCGGGGAACATGATGCTCCAGCGGGATTGACAGACTCCATGCGCACCGTGTATAGTACACTAGATGCCCGGACCCTCGAGAGTAAGGGATTGAAGACTGCCATCTGGGAGACACTTGGGGGTATTAAGTGGTCTGATGCATCTGGCAAGGCCACCGATTATGTGGCCGGGGGACTATCTGGTCCGGATCTGGATTACCTGCACTCCCTCAAGGAACTGCCCATCTACCAGAGTAGTAAGTCATTGAGAACGAAGATTGATAATGCCATCGACGATCAGACCTTCCGTAAACTTCGCACGGAAGGCAAGAAGGTCCCGGGGGATCTCCAGGATCGAGTCTATGCTCGACAACTCGGCAGTACTCCGGCTATGCAGAAGGATTTACGAGAGAAGCATGAGCAGACTAAGAGCAAGGAACCAACCTTCCAGGGCTCTGCAGCTAATCCGTACGGATTGGACATGGGATAACATATGGCCCTCATCGATAAGATTCAACGCAACCTAGCAGCCACGGGGACCGAAGCTGTCGGTACAACCGATCAGACTGGTCGGGCCCGGCAACTCCTGGCAGCGAAGAGCGGGAAGGCAGTGGGTGCCGGTCAGCTTGCGCCACAATCTGCTATTGCAGAATCGGCTGCGGTGGACCAGACCCGGCAACAGTTGGAACAACTGCAACCCCAGGGGCAACTAGCCGCTGCCGAGGTTGGGCAGAAGGTGCAACAACTCGGGATGCAGGAGCAATCGGCTCGTGCGGATCTCGATCTCCGTCGCCAGCAAATGCAACAGCAGAACTCTATACGGAAGCAGGAGTTACTGTCAGATCTCGGAAGGCAGCGTGGAACTCTCGACTTCGAGAAAGATAAGGCGAAGTTGGAGCAACTGTCCCACACGATGCGCATGGGTGACCAGAAGTACCTCGACAAGTTGGAACTCGAAGGTCAGCGGAATCGTCTGGATAATGATCTCGCCTTCAAGGAGGCCCTGCAGAAGGCAGTCCTCGGATCTAATAAGGATCTATTGGTGAAGAGCCTCGGGAATCAGAATGTCCTGGCCTCTTCGGATCGGGACTTCCAGAAGGCCATGGCTTCCATCGACCTCAACGCAGCACTCCAGATGGCGCAAAATGAGATGGCCGATGCGAAGCAGGCAGCAACTATTGGCGCCGTTGGGGCCATGGGAGCTGCCGGCGTCAGTGCATATGGCTCATATAAGTCAGGTGCCTTCTCAGATGAGTATGGACAGTATAAAGATGCCGGGGGGCAGAAGAGTTACACGGGCTGGCAGGACGCCGGGTCTCCCTCGGCTCCACCCGGGGGAACGAAGTAACATATGGCCGCACTAGATCAGATAATTAATCAGATGCCGGTTGCCAATCAGCGCCGCCAACAACAGGCCCAGGCAGCAACTGACCTCCAGTTGCAGCAGGCCGTGAAGGCCGTGCCCACAGCAGCGGCTACTCCCCAGGTTGCTCAGCAACTCGGAGCTGCGGCTCAGCAGAACGTCGGGGCCCAAATGATTGAGACGGCAAAGCAGAACCTAGCCACGACCCAGCAGGCGGCAGGAATGGAGTTGCAGCAGAAGCAGGCACAATTGCAGCAGGGTCTCTCCGATCTCCGCAGGGGCCAGGATACACAGCAGCTGTCAGATGAGCAGGCACTAGCCAATCTCAGTGAGCAAGCGAAGCGGGAAATGTTCGATAGTCGTATGCAATTTGCCAGAGATGAGATGGGCCGAGAGTACATGAATGAGAGACAGCTGGCTGACTATGCAGTTACCCATGCTAGGGACGTAGAGCAACTGCGGAATTATGCTCAGTCAGCTGAGCAACTACACCAACGGAAACTCCAGATGATGGAAGCTGCTCAGCAGCGAATCAATCAGGAGCTACAGTTCCAGAACTCTCTGAGTAATCAGAAGCAGGACCAGAACCTGATGCGACAGTTGGCCGAGTCCAAGCGTTCGCTGGAAGAGCGTATTGCGAAGCAGAAAGCTGACCAGGCAAATCGTACGGGCACATTCTCCACTATCGGTGGCATCGGAGGCGCTGTCGCTGGTGGTATAATCGGTGGTCCCGCCGGAGCTGCCGCCGGATACTCAGCGGTTTCAGCAGTCGGCACCATGGCCGCACAGTAATCGGAGCACTATTATGGCAGAACCATTATTCATGTCAGATGAGGAACGCAAGCGCAAGGAAGAGTTGCGCCAGCGGACAGCAATCCCCGGAGGAGCGGCTGCACTATATGGCACTACTCCGGAGATGGGAGTACCAAGATCTCTTGCCGATCAGGTTACCGACAAGAAACCCGATGCTGCAGAGCAAACATCGGGTCTCCGGCCAACCGACTCAACCGAGCCGAGTGGGGGGGTTAGCTCCACTGTAACACAGACACAGCAGGAAGTCAAGTCCATACTGGGACCTAAGCCCTCTCCTGCTAAGTTACGAGAGGCGGTCTCGGCCTATGAGAAGGCTGCTGATCAACTAAAGGAACAAGCTGTTGATACTACTGCCATTGATCAATCCCTGGCCGATGCTCGGGCTGCCTATCGGGAATCGAAGAATCGGAATGAATTACTCAGTCTGGTGCAGATGATAGGTCAATCCTTCGCTAAGTTGGCAGCGTATAATTACGGAGCTAAACGGGGCCGGTATATCGGGGATCAGGTTCAGGTGCCCTCGGTAGACTATGAGGGACGTACTGGTAGGGCTCTCGAGGAATACAAGATGGCGTCGGGAGAGGCCCGAGACCAGCGTCGCATGGAAATGGATCGAGCTGAGAAACGTTATCAGATCGAAAAAGATAAGGTCCAATCGCTCCGTGAACGTATTGGTTCGGAAGAGGCTGCCCTCGGCCGTGAGACATCACTATACTCTGCAGAGCTTGCAGCTCAACGTGCGGCTGATGCAGCGGCGAAGTCAGATGAACGAGCAACGGCTCGTGAGGTATCTGCTGAGGAACGATTCAATCGTCAATACGGTGCAAAGGCGTTCGACAATGCACAGCAGGAAGAGTCATTACTAACCAAGTCGACTACTGCACTTCGTGATGAGAAGCGTGCACGCACCGTGAACTTGGATCAACTTGCTACTCAGGCTGGTATTGATGAACCTCGTTTGGCAGAAATTCGGGCCCAGGCGGAAAAGGATGCAGCTGCCGAGGATACTATCTGGACAGATGAGGATCGCCTCGTCCGGGAGAAGACACAACAGGCATTGCTCGGTGAGATTCGCAATAAGCTCACGGTTGTTCGAGAGAAGCAACGAGTTGCTAATGAGATGATGCGAACGGGCAAGTCATTCGATGAGGTGCGTTCTCAGCCTGCCACTGGGGAGGTAACCCCCGCTTCCACTGAGAAACGTCCAACCCCGGAACAGATTGCTAGGTATGTCCAGCAATACCCCCAGGTAACAGAAGCCCAGGCAACTCAGATATTGACAGATCGGTTAAATGGTAGATAATTCCGTAGATCTATTCGCTCCTCCTACCCAGGATGAGATGAATCGGGCCCAGCCTCAGCTGGGTGAAACCCCCCAACCTGGTGGCGGTGGGGCGACTAGTGACGAGTCATTATTCGCTCCGCCTCCTCCAGCCGAGGGGCCGGATCTGTTCGCTCCTCCTCCGGCGGGTTTCGAAAAGGAACTGGAAGATCGTTCCTTCTTCGATAAGCCCGTTCTCGGTGCCGAGGAAATGACCTCCAATGAAATCGCTGATATAGCTCGTAAACATGGAGTGAATCCGCAGCAGCTGGAGGAAATAGCCCCCTACTTCGGTGCTCGTATGGCTGGAAGTGCTCCCATCTCCGAACCCGAAGTGAAGCGAGCCGTAGGTGGAGTTGGTCAGGTCTTCGGCCTCGGGATCCCACAGAAACTCTACAAGCTTTCCCAGGAGCCCGCAATGGAGCGTGCCCTGGATGATCTCCAACAATTAGCCGCAGGACGTTCGAGCTACCTCCAACTGGCTGGCGAGGTTGCTACGCCTATCGGTGGCGTGGCCAAGACAGCCGGCCTGGGTACTAAGCTAGCTGCCGGGGCTGGGCTCGGTGCTGCTGGTGGATTCGGGGCGTCGAGGCAGGGCGAGGAACTCTCCACTGCCGCATTCGGTGCGGGCCTGGGTGCCGGGGCGGGCGGTGTAATCGCAGGAGTACAGCGGGTACTGTCTGGGCGTGCTGCTAGAGTCGGAAGAGTTGCGACCCCCGGAGCCTCGGAAGAGGCTGTTGACAGAGTCTCCGCTCGGGGTGGAGCTGCCTTAGAGGAGGGCGTCCGAGATGCTGTGGAACAGCGGACCCCTGCGGATGATCTTATCATTCAACATATATTCGGAGATACTCCCGAGTTAACTCCGGAGCAGTCTCGTGTGATAGCCAGAGCCTATTCCCCCCGAACCGTGGCGGATCTAGCAGATCCGAGGACTGAGGTCGGGGCCGAGTTCATTGAGAGATTGCGTCGGGCCGTTCCAGAGATTGAGCGCCCGGGTATTGTCGAGGCGGCCAACAGAGAGGTAGCAGAGACTACTATCCGCAATGCTACTGATGATTTTGCCCGGGACGTATTCAAGCGCAGTATTGCACAGTCCGACGATCCTCGGGCAATGTTACGGCAGTGGGCTGGCATGGGCGAGGCGTCGGGGCAGGGCCAGCAGTATGCGGAAGGTCGTCTCCGAGAACTTCTCAATGCTCGTACTGCTGAGGAATATGTGCGCAGTAGGGGAATTGCACAGGGCGAGGCCCCGTCCTTCCTCCAGCGCTCATTCGATTGGCTTTCCGATTCCCAGTACGTGCTACGTGGGATGGACGAGAAGTGGCGTGGACTTGGCGCCGAGGCCGCTCACAAGGAAATCAATCGGGGCGTGAACCGCATGTCATTTCCTCGTGAGGACATGCGACAGCAGATCAGTCGTATCTTCCGTGATAACAAGCGGTCGGGAGTGGATGCCGAGGCCCTGCAGGCGGGGGATATTATACGTAAGGTAGAGGCTGGAGAGGCTCTCACCGGACCTGAGCAGAGAGCATTTGCTGGGTTTCGGGACTTCTTCGAGGAAGGTATAGATCGGGTCCGCAAGTTGGCGGAGGAAGAGGGTATCCCGCCCCTCGCTATCAAGAGTCGCCCGAACTACGTCCCGGCTCAATTGCGAGATACCTCGGAACTCCGGGAACTAATCTCCACACGAATCAACTCTATCCAGCGAGATGCTGAGGTGATAACTGGGCGTCGTTACAGGGACATTGCCGAAGTCCCCCCCGACGTATTCAACTCATTAATCAACTCTAATGCCGAACATTCCTCGACTCTGAAATTCATGCATACGCTGAGCGGCGAAACGGGGAATACTCCGTCGGAGATTTCTCGCATGTGGAAGTCCACCTTCCTGAATCCAGAGGGTCGACAGAAACTGGAGACAGTGGCCCGTGCGGCTCTCGAGCGTGAAGATCTTATTCCTCTCTGGGCCCGGGAAACTAACTTATACAAACTAGCAGACAAGTGGACTACCAACACGTTACGGCATCTATATCTGCGCAAGGGAATTGACCGGATGCGTAATGTCTCTTCGATGTTGCACAATCTCGGAGCCGATTCTCAGGCCCAGTATGTTGATCGTTTAATCTCCGATCTAATGGGGACTCGCAAGGGTACCGCAGCTGAATACTTCACTCGTTCCCAAGATGCCTTTCACACCGCACTAGATCGTCGGATTCGGGATGCCGGCAGTGACTGGCAGCGTACTGCCCTGCGCACAGTCAAGATGATGCCGACGTTCCTTCAGGACCTGAGTAAGCAGATATACCCGAACCTCCTTGGTGCCCTGAATCCTCGTACCCTCATCATGAACTTGACGCAGACATTTACTAAGACCCTACCTGAATTTGGCGGGCCATACGGGTCTCTCCTGTTCATGCGTGGTGCTGCCCGTGTCGGAGGTGTTCGGAAACTTCCTGCCTATATGCGGCGAATGGAAGCCATGGGTCTTGCTCCTCGTCGTTTCATGGGGGGTTCCCTGGATTACCTCGATGAGGGTCTGGCCCGTACTGATGCAGCACAGCTACTGAAGCGGGGCACCAGAGCTATGGCTGAAGTGGGCATGAAGCCCTACGAGTGGGCCGAGTCAGTTAACCGCAGTGTCGCCTTCGGTGCTTCGGAGATGATGGCGAATGATCTCAACAAGGGATCCAAGCTAGCCGAAACTGCCCTGATGCGTTTTCCCTCGAGTGTTCGGAGTGCAGTGGAACGGGCCCGTGATGCCGGGGACGTGGGGGGCATGGTCCGGGAGATTGCAACCCACATTGTGAATTCTACGCAGTATCAATATAATAGAGCTTCGATGTCGGAATATGGTCGGACGATGGGACCTCTCTTCAGCGCCTTCAGTAAGTGGCCCACGGCAACCCTGGGTCAGGTGGTCGAGGGATATCGTTCGAAGGGAGCCCTCGGCGGGAGCGCTCGGCTTGCGGAACAACTGGTAGCTCCCTGGGTATTACTCGAGACAGCAGATGCACTCATGGGACAATACTCAGATGAGGGCCTCACGGATCGACAGAAGAAGCTCTTCAGTTCCCAGGGCATATCCCAAGCGGCTCCCATCGGTACGTTGAAGGGGGTAGTCACCGGAGACTTCTTCACTCCGCCTGTCATTGATACCGCATTGAAGTTATTTGCCGAACCTAGCCGGGCAGCAGATTCGGAACAGGCAATTAGCCGGATGCAGAAGGCCGCAGAGAATGGTGTGTACATGTTTGCCCCGGGAGGTCTCGGCGGTTGGATACGATTCGTCACGGACGACCTAGTAACGTTGGCCACGGGTGAGCGTCCGGAGGGATCCACCACATTGGAGAGAGCGGGGATTACGGGTGACTAATTCAATTAGGTCAGGGTTCAATAAGGTGGTAACGTGTCGTCGTTCGGTGATTGCACTGGTCGGCATGGGTTGCTGTGTGGCAATAACGGCAATGACTGGCGTGGAGACGGCAGGGGCAATCAGCCTCATTGTCACTTCAGTTGCCGGGGCAAATGCGGCACAAGCGGTATTGTCAGCTCGACCCCCCAAGGAGGAAGCGTAATGACTCTGCTGGCTAATTGGAGAACCTATGTGGTGCTACTCATCCTCAGTCTGGGAGGATGGGGCGGCTGGCAAGCAAATACACTATTCCGCCCAATGCCTCCGGCTCCTCCTCCTCCCGTGACCAATACGATAACCGTGGAACGGGTAGTAACCCGTACGGTCACGGTGATCAAGCGTCCGGATGGTACGGTTGAGGAAGTCACCACGGAGACTACTGCCGATACCAATACCAACACGAGTAAGCCCACGCCAGTAGTGAGACCGAAGTGGTCGGCCGAGGCAATAGCAGCCGTCAAACCGGAGAGTTGGTCTGATCAATCAATACGACCCAGAATCAATTGGTCTGGAGTATTGTACCACCGGGTTGGTGACACGAACCTGTGGGCAGGCGGTGGGTACGATTTCGGCAATAGAGCTGCACTGTTAGCTGTGCGTGTAGACTTCTAATCCCGCTTCGGGATCTAGAATATCGGTAGAAATATAATAGGAGATTTCTGAAATGGCAGATCAGTATAGTAAGCAAGCCGATGCGATGCGCAAGGCATTCAGGAAGAAACCCGAGGAGAGGGAAGAGGAGGATGGAGAGGAGTCCAGTTTCGCTTCGAAGATCTCTTCGGGAATAGATAAGCTTCGCAAGCGTTCGGCGCCACCGCCGAAACGTGAGGGATATTGATATGCCATTACGTAAAGGGAAATCGGATGAGGCTATCGGGTCCAACATTGGTCACCTGATTGCCAAGGGATATCCGAAGAAGCAGGCGGCTGCTATAGCCTATAATGAGGCAGGTAAGGGGAAGAAATAACATGCCCACGGAAACACAGAAACGCAAACAGACTTTATCCGTTCTCGACCGCCTCAGGGCGGAGGGGATGCCGAACACTCGGTATTCAGATAAGTGGACAGGAGAGGAGCTACCTCCCGAGGAACAGGAGCGGCAGGAGAATTTCGAGGAGCAGACTCAGTCTCGTGAGGAGCAACGTTTGCTGAATCGAGCAAATATGAATCCTGTGTCTGCGGCTGCCTATGGGGCATCGAGTGGCGGGATGCGCCCGGGACCTACGGGTATGTCCTCGGAGGGCATGGTGCCGCTGTCGCCGGAAGAGTTCGAACGTAGACGGAAGTTTACTCGGCCCGCCTCTTCGAAGCGGAAATCCCCAGCCTCTTCCCGATGAGCCTCAGTAACTTCCACTGACGATCCTCCATCTCCTCCAGTTGCTTCTGCTGCTGGAGGAGTGTAGTTATAAGCTTATCCACGTCCGCTTCCAGTTCCGCTATCCTTTCCTCGGGGGATAACATTCCCCTCCGCACCCGCAGATTGGACTGAGTCCTCTTCGCCTGGATTGCGAAGACATTGGGCCTGTCCTCAGTCGGCATCGCCATCTCCACTGGGTACTAGTTTATCTGCAAACTCCTCGGTGGCCAACTGGGCTGCTGCTCGGCGAATAGCCTCATGCAGTTCCCGCATACCCTCGGCTACCCACTTCAGCCTATCCGACTGTTCCCCATAGACTCGGGATTGCCGCTGGGTCCGGGCAATCAGATCCTCAGCAAGCTTCTGAATGTCTAGTTCCATACTCAACTCCAATTCAGTTAATCAAGTATATCCTGCAGAGCCAGTCTAATTCCGATATTGCCATGTCACGGTGGAACTTCGCCGGGATCACTACCTCAGCCGGTTGCTGTAGTGAATCCACGAGAAGCATCGGCGGTACCGAGGCGTACCGGAACAGTGCGGGATTGGCGACTATGAGTGCCTTGTGGCCCGCAATAGGCTGCAGGCTGCACGGGGCTACCAGTTCCACCTGCTGGTTTCGTTGGATCTTCAACTCCGCTGACATGGCCAGGTTCTCGCCCTCCATGTTCTGAACATTGTTCAGGGCCACTTCGGCATACGTGTAGTCGGTGGCCATGCGGTATGCGACACCGGGGGACATCTTCAGCCGGAGGAACCCGGAGATGCGATTGCCCCGCAGCAGGTTCAGGAATGTTACGTCTGCCATGTTACTTCTCCACATTCCGTAGTTGGGTTTGCCATTATTTAATCCCCCAGAAGAATATTCCCAGCATAACTGTAATGCAGACCATGTACACCTGGAAGTCACTCATGTGTTATTAATACCTCCGACCCCCGAGGGTCCAGAACAGGCCCAGTTAATCGGTTCGTCACCCTGTGCCACTAGGGCCTCATTCACTCGTTCGAAGCAATTGCTACCGAGGAACGGCTTGTTCCCCCTGGAAGCACTATACCTGCAAGGGTGGCTCGTGTCAATAACTGTCCATGCGGACGTTCGTGCTGCCATCTTACGGGCTTCGGCACCCCAGGCCAGTATTGGGGGTTGGCCCCGCTTGACGACTACCTCGAGAGCCTCTGATACCATCTCTTCCCAGCCCAGTCCTGCGTGGCCCATGGGCTGCTCATGGGGAACAGTTAACCGGGTGTTGAGTAGCAGGACTCCCTGTTGGGTCCAGTTACGGAGTGTCTTGTCGAAGTGAGTAGGGTCCCCTCCCGCTTCTAGAATGATGTTAGCCAATGAACTGTTAACAGATCCCGTGTAGCCCGGGTGATATCCGAATGCTACGCCCCGGGCTTTTCCCACGCTGTGATAGGGATCTTGGCCGAGAATAATTACTCGGACATCATTGGGTTCAACCTCATCGAATGCGGCGAACACGTTGAGTCGTTCGGGGTATACATCCGTTCGTGGTTTACTTGGTTGTCCAGCAAGTTTATTTGCCAGAATAGCAGCATGCCACCACCAATCCTCGCCTAGAAGTTCATTCCAGTTCATACTGACCTCACTAGCCTCTGGTATAGTCCCGGGCCCGCTGATTCTCTTGTTCTCGAATGCGAGCCAGTACTGTATATGGATCTTCTGTTGCGATTACCATTCTATCTGAGAGACATTTCAGCTCCGTTCCCTTATTACTGTCGTGTCGAAAGAAAGCGGTGACATGTTCTACATTGACCCAAAGCTGAGTACCATCGGTATCTGTTAGTTGAATGAACATGTTATCTCCTCGTTGGTCAGTGTGCACAGATTGGCCTATTATACTTCTTACCGGGAATCTCTGTCAGTGTTCCATCCTCGCACTCGATCACCACACCGCAGTCCTGATTTCCATTGATGTAATACGTAGTGCAGCTACCACCCTCCTCGCCCTGTGGCCCCGTATCCCCCACCGGCCCTTCCTCACCAGTCGGCCCTACGGGCCCTTCCTCGCCCTGTGCGCCTGGAGTACCCACTGGACCTGGCTGACCATCTGCACCAGCTGTCCCCGGAGCACCATCAGTTCCATCTCGTCCAGGTTTGCCAGCAACTCCTGGATCCCCGGTCCGCCCCCTTTTACCACTCGGTCCAGTCGGACCCGTAGGCCCTGCAGGTCCGACCACAGTAACACTGCGGGTTTCGCTATCTTGGTCATCTGGATATTCCTCCGGGGGTTCACAGCCATCGTAACAGTCGGTCTCTCTCCACTCATCATAGCCACAGCCAGTGGTGACAAGTAGGAGGAGGAACAGGATATACCAGCCAATCATGACCCGACCAAATTCGGGGATCATAACTCCTTGCCTCCGACATCGCCCGTCGAGGGCGCCATCGATGACGTATCCTCGGTCGAGGCGAGACCATCTGTGAGAAGCGAACCTGAGAGTCCTGCCTTATCCCGAAGTTCCCTCAGGTTCTCATCGATGTAGATCTGGAACATGCGATGGGCGGTCATCATCTTGGTTATTGTGTCCATGACCTCATTGAGCGCCTTGTTCATATCGGAGCGCATCACAGTGATCTGTTGTTCCACAAGCTTCAGTCTAGCAAGGTATCCATCATTCATACCGCTCACTCCGTTCGCTGGGACTCGCCTCGACGGCGAGCACTGTTACTGTTTAGACTCGATCAGTTTCAATGTGATAGTACACTCATTGCGATTCTTACTGAGGAGTTTCCAGTCCTCTCCCCTAATACGTATCACATCTCCGATCTCAGAAGCAAATGCAGAATAGTAGGTGGGGTCTTGAGTGTGACATAGATCCCGGGCCATGTGGCGTACCTGGCTCTCCAGCTGAACGATTCGCTGCTTCTGTAAATTGACTAACTCGAGTAGTGCCTGCTTGACATTATTCATTTCTGTCCCTTCTCTTTCTTCACATAGCCACGACCGGCTGCCTTCTCCACCTTCCGAATCTCAGAATTAATATCTGCCCGAGCAGCATCCGTGTTCGGTAGGTTGGCACGTGCGGCCCTGAGCTTTGCAGCTTCCTTCATTGACTGGTATCCGGGTCCTCGGGAGTATCCATCGGGATGAGAGGCTCGGAGTACCCTCGGCGCAGAAGGAATACGATACGCCTCGGAGCCGCAGGCGGTGCAGACATACGCAGGAATCCCGAAATCCGCCGGAGGACGTTGGACCAGATCGTCGAAAACATGTTCGCAGACTCCGCATTGAATGTCAATACTGATGAGGTTCACTTCCCCCTCACTTCGTTCGGGATTGTCTCGACGACAATCGACTTATACCGGTCATCCGTACCCAGCTTGCAGAGGACATGCTCCAATAGGAACATGACACAGCAACCGGCATGAGCCAGATGGAGGAGACCGGACTCCGGGTCTCGGTCCTCGCCCCTCATTGCGGCGAACGTGTGCCGGAGTAGTGCACCGAATAGGCGAGACCACTCGAATCCCTTGCGCCAGTTGTGAGCTGCATACTTGCGGGCACCGAAGGTCATCACTTCGGCAATAGCCTCCATAGCGGGTACAGAGAGAAGCTCGAGCCTCACCTTAGCAGTATCAAACTTAAGTGCTGGACCTGCGGTCAGTGCCTGCTGAATAGTTGCCGTAGTGGCATTCACCTGGGTACCAGTATTCACAATCGGGTGGTCCACCAATAGTGGAGTTTCTGACATAACAGGGCAATCAGCGTCACCAGTACCCCACCCGGTACCAGCAGTAATGATATTCCAAGAAGGCATAGAAGAGTTCCCCTTGTCAGTAGCGGCTCATCATCCCGCATTGATTGCCTCGGCAAACCATCCCGGAATGAGATGGTGAGATGAATCTATCAGACGTTCGACAGATCCGTCAAGATCGTTTTGGATGCTGGCGAACCCTCCCGATCTATTCGACAATTGCATCACTGAACCATGAAGGTAAGAGGTGAGCACTTCCTGCTAACAGGCGGTTCACGCTTCCATCTAAAACGTACGTAACTCCATAATCTTCCTCGTGTCTGCAGATGCGTCCACAGGCCTGGATCAGGTGCTTCAGGGTGCTCCATCTGTAATAATCAGGTTCCCGATCCGCCTTGTATCTAATGGCAGGATCAGCCAGACTAAGCCAGGGAACCTTGGCGATTACCTGCCATCTACCGAGATCGTCAGGTAGGTCAATACCCTCATACATACCACTGGCAACCAATACTGCGCCACTCTCTGGTGCCAGGTCTCTGAATTTCTGGTATTGTTCTCGCTTGTTTTCACGATCGTGGAAGATGTATCGTACATCTGTTAGATGCTCCGATAACATGGTAGATAGTTGATATGTGCAGTGAATTACACCCTTCTCCCCTGCATGGTAGTTAGCAATATTGATTATCTCTTCTGCTAATCGAGGGCCACTAGCCTCAAGATTCTCATGGTTCAAGTCCTCAATTGACAGTAACTGTACGGGACGGCGATCGGGGGCGATCGGGTGAGCCGCCTGGAGGTAGCACACACGCTTGCGCTGCAACCCCAACTCAGTAACATCGACGGGACCGATGGTAGCAGACATCAGTATTACCTTCTGCGTTTCACCCCTGGTGAATAGATCGAATGAATCCCCAATATCTACTGGGTAGAGCTTAATGCAGGGTCGATCCTCCGGTTCTCCACGCTTCGTGCCCTTCCCGTTGAATGAATCCGTCGTGTACTGAATCACATAGTGTGGAATCTTCGAGGTCAGTGCTTCATGTAATAACTGAATCTTAACATGTTTCCTCTTATGGGGAGGAAGTTTATCCAATCTATGGAGAATCTCTGAATGGGAGGTACCTGGTGGCGCACTCAACTCCGGGTAGTCGTGAATCCAGATACGACCGGAGAGCAGGTCTTGTAGCGTGGGAACTAGATTGTGCGCCTCATCCACAATGAGAGTGGGACGTTGGAGCTTATGGGCTAGATATATGTGATAATTGTACATTCCGGGACCCCGACGATACTTGGCTCTGGCTAGGTCAGCCGCAGCGGGACATCCACGACAGAATCCTCCAGCCTTTCCACGATGTTCAGCACAGTTGGTTTGCCACTCCTCGCAAGAGTAGGAGTCCAGTCTGTGGAGTGTGGGACATTCGGGGAACTCCGTGAGAAACTGATTGACCAGTAGATTAGTCGGAGTAATGAGTGAGGCCGAGTAGGCCCACTCCTGAATTGTCCGGGATACGGCACTCTTCCCGAAGGCCGTGGGCGCACAAATTATGAATACGTCGAACTGATTCCAGAGTCGCTCCAGGGTTCTGAGGAGTTCACTCTGTCCGGCTCTTGCCTGAGGATAGGGGAATGATCGCAGCATTGGCTTGTAGTTTCGAATCGAGGACATCAGCAAATCTCCCATTAACAGAGGACAGCCAGTGTGCCAATGCGGGGATGAGGTTACCTGGGATAGTGGCGAAGAGGTGACCGTCGATGCTGAGATCTAGATCGCCATTACGTTTGAGTCGACCACCGATCGCACCATCCGATGCTCGGATCGTGAACGTGTTAGTGCGCTTACGTTTGTTTCCCAACAGATTCATAATACTCCCATTCTCTATCTAACCACCAGTCACAATGTCTCTTGAGGCCACAGTTCCCGCAGGATATGAAATCCCCGTCACATATCCAGGGCTTCTCCGTGGGGTTCGTCAATTGACAGGAGGGACATGGACAAGTCTGCGGATGTTGACACTGTGGACATTTGAAGTCTGACATTACCAATACCCCTCGTCCGTTATACGGGCGCAGGCCACGATTAGTTACCCACTGCTACCAGTGGCCCTTCCCGCCGCCCCATCTCGCACCCTTGACAACACCTGGTGCACCGATGACACGTTCCCATTCGGCCTTCTCGAATTGCGAATCACTCAGGGTCAGAACCTCGTCCCGCTCGGGTGGCCGCTCCCACTCGTCGAAACTGCGAACCACCTCGGTTTCGACTCCAGTTCGTGTATCCTTCCAGGTATACATCGGCATAGCTATTCCTCGCCTGTTAGCCCACGGCATTATTCTCACGTAGAATCTCATAGTACTTCTGTTCCAGAGCAGATACCAATTCCGGGCCTGCATCCCCACACTTCTCGAGGAGAGAAGCCAGTTCCTGCTCCGGGTAACCGTGCTTCCGGGCGGGTCGGAACACCTCATTGCCAATCTGCTCAATAGCAATGGCCATGGCCATGGCTCGGTTAGCCATCTCGTACTCGTCCCGTTCCTCGGGTAGGGTGAACTTGATTGTTACAGTGGGCATCTCCTCACTCCTTCATTTGATTGGTACACTCTTGGCGATCAACAACTCATATAGACTACCCGGTGCAGTCTGCACTCCGGGGATGGCCCCCCGTACTAGCATTTCAAGTTCCCGCATGCGCTCCTCGGTACGTGCCTCAACTTCGATAACCATGCCCAGCTTATTCTCTGGTTCCAATACCTCGTAGGCGCATACGGTGTCATATTCGGACTCTAGCTCCCACACCTTGTACACCTTCTGCACTACACCGGCGGGCTTCCCCAGGACACACCGGAGTAGGCGGTGAATCCGATGGGTCTCACTGGTGGAATCAATGTCAACCTCAATGCGGTTGACGTTGGTACCCCGGTCCTTGCCCTTGGCGGTGATCTGCCGGATCCCGTCACGCTCACGGACCCGGAGGAACTGTGCTTCTGCACGCCCATCATGAATGGTCCAGTAGGTGTCAAGGGAACTACCAGTCCGTATCTGCGGTTTCTCGTCTGAGAGTATCCTGTCCAGTTCCTCGCAGATGTGAGTGTAGGTTCCCGGCACGAGCATCTTCAGTTCAATCTCTCTGTTTCTGTGACCCATTGCTCACTCCGTTCGCTAGTCGTCTCGACGACGACCGGTTGGTTGACAATCGCACGAGCCGTGACCCCAGCTATTACTTGCGTGGTCTAGGTTGACTCGGCTGGCAATCACATGAACCATCAGTTGAGTCATATCGGAGAACCTGCCCGGGCTTACACACGATCCGGCAGTTGCGACTCATCATCATGTGCTGCTCGGGGCGCCATTGACTGGGGTCAGTCATCATGCAACTGGTCAGGATCACGATTCCGGTCCACAGTAGTACACTGATCACTATGTTGCCTATGCGAAACATACTGGCTCCTCCTAGCAGACTCACTTCGTTCGTCTGCAGAGTACCCGGAAGGAGTACTCCATTGTGCGGGTTATCTTCGACAGGCAACCTCGATACCGATAGTAGCACACGTGTCGTGCCCGGTCAATAGTGGTACGGGATATGGTATCATCCCAGCCCAACCCGGTCATATCCACCATTAGCGGTTGAACCAACTCACACCCGGGGTACCGAGTATCCGAGTAGCGGTATGGGGTTGCACATGCCGATAGTAACAGGATAATTATGACAGCGTTGGACCTTCCAAGATAAGCTAGTAGGGCCATCTGCTCGTCACCCTCTGATACGGAGCCAGTTCGGCCGTTGGTACACGCATCTTCGATAATACTGGAGGGGTCCAGGGTTCGGGCCAATCGGTACCCCCATAACCCACCCGAGTATAGGCCCGTCCCCCATCGATGAAGCAGTATTGACAGAAGCAGTACCTCATGTCGTGACCATACCGGGACCAGACCCTATCGGCACAGTGGGGACAGATGATGCTGGATACATATCGGTAACTCACTTGCTCCTCTTCCACTGTAGGTACTGACAGCCACTGTTATGGCCTGATGACATCAGTGCCCGGATATCGCAGGCGCACTCGGGCTCCTCGGTACTCATTGATAACCCGGGCAAATCTCCCCACGGAATCCCGACATGAACTAGCTCTAAACCAGATCCTGGAACGGACAGCTTCAGTAGGTATGTTAACCTTGTAGCAACAACAATAGGTGGAGCTGAGTTGTGCGCATACTGCGCCTCGGTTCCACCAGGACTGACCGTTCTCCCCTTGAGTTCAAAATAGGGAGCGTATACTTGTGGCATACGGTCGTCAACCATCCAATCCGGGAGTTCCATCTGCTGATTCACCTCGATGGTATTGATTCGCTGTTGATATGTTCTGTCGAATAGATGAATCCTAGTCACTAGTTCAATCATTTATATCCTCCTTCTGTACAGCCAATGCTGCCAGGAGTTGCTTGCCGTGGGTCAGTAATAGTTGCTCGAGTGCATGCTCTAGGGATTGCACTATCACCTCCTCGAGTTCCTCGCCGAGGACCGAATGGACCCCATTGATTACAAGAGCCGCATGTAGGTACTCATGCAGGGCAAACGTGGTCCAGCGTCTGCGTGTATCCTGGGAGGAGGCGATCTTGATGTGCCGATGCTCCCCACATGTTTCCCCGGAGGAGTCCTGGTCATCCACCTCATCCACTATCAGTACCCGGAAGGGGACGCCCAGTACACTCACTGTTTCCGGCAGTGGGTTACGCTTCATCTCCCCCCTCCCTAGCCGTACGATACTTCCTCGGAGGATCCTTCAGTAATATCTCGTGGGCCATGGCAATCACAATCTGACCCATCTCAATCGCATCCGCTTCGTCACCCTTCACGTAGTCCGCAGAGACCCTCTTCTTCCACACGATCGGCTGGATCCCCACGTAGCCCACGCCGGGCAGATGAGTGGCAGCTAGGGTTACACCCACCGCATTCAGCAGTGAGGCGTGGGACACCTGGCTACGGCCTGCATGCGCCATGACCGGGACCTCCTCGTACACTATGACGTGAGGCTGCCAGGCAGTGGTCAGATTCTCGAGCTTATCGTACACGGCACGGAGCCTGTACGGCCGTGACTCAGTGACATCCATCGGGATCACGCCAGAGTCCAGAAGTGAATCCCCGCCACCGTAGACGGCCCAGCCGGGTAGCGAGGACTGGCTGCCGATGCTGGGATCCACGACCAATACGATGCCCCTCGTAAGGGGGAGTACGTTCTCTCTGATCGCAGCGTAGGCAGCGGAGGACTTGGACGGTAGTGTTGTGCTCACGGGGTTCTCCTACTGAAACGCAGTGTGCTACTCATAATATCCTCATGGAGCATTCTACCAGAGGTATCTGGTAGAAGCGTTCGCCCTTCCGCACGTATCGATTACTGACCTCGACCGGCTCATGCCTCAACAGTGCATCGCCGGGGATGACAATAGCATAGCTCAGCTCGTTGTTCAACAGCCAGTATTCCACGGGATAACCGCAGTCCAGATACTTCCGCTTCCTCTCGGGAAGTTGGACCGAGTCCCATGGGAAGTCCGCACCCGACCAGACTCTCTTCACTTCGCACTCAATGGCCCGCTTGTTACCGAGACCACCCGTTACCAACAGGTCCACGTGGTACGGATCCGGGTAGTTCTCCACTATTGCATCCTCGGTACACAGGAGGTACTCCGTCACGGTTCGCTTGGCGACCGAGTCATTATCGTCGAACAGTTGCTGATCGAACCTCTTGTGCATCAGAGACTCCTGTGGATTGGGGCAGGTCCGAAGTCCTGCTCACCCATACGCTGCCAATTACCTGCATGTTCCCGGCGGATCCAGATTCGCTGTGATATGCCGAGAGGCCACGGGAGATGACAGTGCCCAATGTTATACCAGCTCACTCTCATACTCCAGGAATCCTTCTCCGGGACCCAGGTACAGTTGGTCACCTCCATGGCCACCGTGGTGTTATCCACGTGTCTCCACAGTCCAGGGTATTTCCACGAGCTTTGCATCCGCATATTGGGCCTATTAATCTTCCAGTTTTGCGTCGGCCAATGTCTTCACTATCACCGGGTTAATCCTCAGTGGGATTGTCCCACCCAGCTGGGCGTTCAGTTGATCCTGGGCCCTACGGAAGCAGGCAATGGCTGCCTCCGCTTCCTCCTCTGGTACTTCTACCAGAACTTCATCATGGAAGTCCACAATAATCGGCTTCCAGTGTATCCCCTCGATATCCAAGAGCTGGCATAGGCCATACAGATATTGTACCAGGATGTCGTGGCCAGTAGATTGCACCACACGATTGACAATATCTTTCCGCTTGTCGAACTTGCGGTCCGAATCCTCGTGAACACCGATGGGACGGCCGATACCATTTATCACGAAGCCACGATTCTCCCGGTGTTCCTTTCTCAGCTGCTTCTCCCAGCTCTTGATCCCCTGATAGTACTCCCAGTATTGCTCGTGCAGTTCACGAACCTGCTCGAGACTGATGTCCACGCCGTCCGCTGTGAGTGTGCGCCAGATCTTGTTGGGCCCGGCACCATATTGTGATGACAGGTACAGGACCTTGCAGATAGCCCGCAGCGGCTTCACTGCCTTCTTCGCATGGGCCGCCCCTTCAGCAGTCAGGTTCTCGGAATCGTACCCGGCAGCCACAATCTGATCCCGGAATTGGGGGAGACCTGCGCCCGTGTGCAGATAGATGTCACTCCCGGCCGGAGCGTTCGGGCCGAATACCTTCATGAGTTCCGGGTCTCCGCTCAGCTCGGTAGCTACCACAGGCTCGAGTGCAGTGAAGTCGGCATCGATCCAGACGTGACCCGGACGTGCACGCAGACATTGGAGGAAGCGCCGACTCTTCGGGACCTGCTGAACATTCGGTTCCGTCCCGGACAGTCTACCCGTCAGTGTGCCGGGCGATCGGAACCCGGGGTGCACCGTATCTCGATGCTCAGTCAGTTCAATGTAAGCGGTAACGAATCCCAGCTCCTTATGGAGCAGGTGGAACTTCTCGAGTGCCGCACCTCCTGGACCATATCGTCGCATCGTGTCGGTGTCGCACTTGGGCTGCCCACCCTTCGTAAACTCAGTAGGCTCGAATCCCAGTGCGTCGAAGAAGAGCCACCGGAGGTGATCGCCGGAGCGGAGATTGAACCTATACGCTTCGTCTAGACCACCCAGAATCTCCTGTCGGCGATTCTCCCACTTCTCCCATGCCTTAGACCGCACCGGAGGACGATCACGCTTCTCACACCACTTGATCCACACCTTGGAGGTATTCCCATCCTTCTTGAATTGGGCCGGTTCGGCCCCCATCTTCGGCCGCTTACGATATTGAGGTGGTTCCCGCTCGTCATACTCGGCAAGTTTGTTCTCTTCCCACTGGTGAATGGGCTCGGCGATATCAGACTCCTCTCGGATCCAACACTCCATGGGTCCCAACTCACTGAGGATCTCATCACGTGCAGCGATCAGTCCCTCCCTATCCACGAGGATACCGTGGAGTTTCTGCTCTATCAGGCGCCGGATCAGATGGAGGAAATCCTGCTGGTGGAATCGTTGAAGCTCGGGGAATCGCTCCATCGCTGGCCGCAGGATCCGAGTGTAGAGGAGGTAGGTAGCCTCGGCATCTAGGAGGCAGTACTCACCGAGTATCTCCGGCGGACACCGCCACATCTCGCCCTTCAATGCATTGCCCGAGCCATTCGTATAACCGTTGGCCACAAGCCACTGACTGATGCCATCATCATTGGCTGACTCCCACAGTAGCAAGTCAGTCATAGCATCCTTGAGTGACCAACGCTGTCCGACCCAGCCCTCGGTGGCAAGCTTACGATACAGGGCATACGTGCAGGACTCCCAGTTGAGATGCCACTGCAGGAAGGCAGGAGCTGGTCCCTTTCGAGCATATATCCATTGACCATCGAAGTAAACGTTATGTGCAATGAACCGCACGTCCGACCCTATCAGGTGTTCCAACATATGGTCGAACAGTTCCTCATTACCAATTCGGTGGAGATAGTAATTGAAGTCGGAACCAGCTAGACCCATACCCACAATGTAGTTATCTGGTAGAGTGGGGTCAGTACCCCGTGTCTCGAAGTCGATTGCGACCACATCCCGAGTTGTCAGTACTCGATCAATAGCCTCGACCCAGCAGCTGGGATCCACGATAATACCAATGCCCCGTGGGGGGCAGGAGGTGGGCTGTAATATGGTGAATGGTTTTGGCTGGGTATATACAGTAAGCTGATCAGTTGAGGACAGCACGTTCGACATGTTAATCCTCCGTTATGTCGGGGAACTTTCTGCGGATATCATACTGTCGATTATATATCAGCTGACCGTACCAGGGCCACCGTTCCTCGGGTGGTATCTTCAGTAAATCCATCAAGGCAAGGAGCCAGTCCATCTGTATCATACCGTATGCATCTCTACATTGCTGGTCAATCATCCGCTGAGTTAACATCATTCAATCTCGCAAAGTCACCGTACCATTCGGTAGCGATGGAGTTATAGCATGCAGCTGCATCCTCTTCAACTTCGAAGTAACCCAGGTTGAGACGGACCGCCCGGGATCGGCGACCTCTTAGCCCCGGGATCACGGTTAGATTCAGTTCGACCTTCCACTTCCGCTTCACTCTGCACCAGCTCACACCTTTGTAGATGCTGCTGCAACCACTACGCTTATGTGCATTGGCTGCGTTCTGCATCGGTGTTGCCATGCGCAGATTCTCACGGCGATTGTCCAGGGGATCGCCATTGATGTGATCCACATGCATGCGCCGAGGCAGGCGCCTCACACCTAGGACTCGCTGCATGATCAACCGGTAAACGGGCGGTGCCCTTCGCCTACGTTTCCGACCCGTTAACGTCCGGGTCATCACCGCATGGTACATCTGGATTCCCGCTCGACGATGATTGTTCCGAGGTATCACCTGGCAGAACTTCCGTAGATGCTCGTCCTCCGGGGAGAGCTTCAGTTCCCTCATCGTATGCCTCCTGCTCCAGCATGAACTTCGTCTTCCAATCCTTCCGGCCCCCGTCATAGCCGGTCCACCAGTAACTCCAACTGTGATCTCCAGTCTGCACCAGATGCAGATTGGGATCTAGGCCGAGAAGATCCTCGTGCCAGTCGGCACCCATGAGGATCTCGCCTGCCAAATGGGGCCACTTGCGAATAGCTCGACCGTAACGCCAGCGATACAATGCTCGGTGCACGGGTACTACTGCCCAGTTCACGAGAGGCATGAGCCGACGGATGTAGCGGCAGTCTAGATGCCACAGCCACTCGGGATACTGTGAGAAACAATATCCGGGGTGAGTGATATCGTGGAGTTGGTGCCAGCCGAAACCGCAATAGATGCGAACTGTCCCGAACTTCTCCTTGTAATCTCGGACGGGAAGTCGGGCCCAGCGACGGAGCCATACGGCAATGTAACGAGCGGCATCGTTGATACCCTCCCAATCGACGGAATCATCGGACCAATTGTGATACGGCATTACTCACCCATGCTGAAGTTAGTTGCATTTGTAATTGCAGCCTGCAGATCTGCCGCAGTAACCGTGAAGCGCTGACCATCCGGTAGCCTCAGTACCACCCAGCGGTGAATGTTCCAATGACTCAGTACATCCAGCGTGTTATCCCCGTGATAGTCCTGGGTTCCCTCCTCGTAGACACGACAGCGAGTGGAAACTGTTCTAGACATAATTACTCCACACCTCGAATAGGTACTGTAATCCATCGGAGGAATCATTCACCGTGCATCCAGTCATGACCACTCGATAACTAGGCCACATGGTTCCGTCCACCTGCATCTCGTAGTCCTGTTGGGCCTCGACGCTGCGACGAGCAACGGCCCAGATCTCTGGCAATGTTTTCCCATAGGTATCGGATGCTGTAAACTCGTACAGTAACCGGGGGCTACTGGGTGTAGCGGCAAGAGTACCCGGCGGGGCCGGGCTGGCCTCCTCCCCTGGACCCTGCATGCCATATCGCTCCGCATGATTATCCAGCTCCGTGTACCGTTCCGGAGCGAACTGATCCGGACGATCATCCAGTTTATCTAGAGCATCACTATGCTCCTCGATGACCCCGTCTACCACCGATGAGAATACCGACTGATCGAAGTGATCGGCCAGGTCCTGACGACCGAGACTGAAGCCACAGCCCAGCAGGAAGTCGTATAGGCGATCTGCAACATCAGTCCAGGAGGAGGTGGAGAATCCGAACTCCACTGAGTCGCCCTCATTCAACTGTTCGAACTTGAATCGGGGTGTCATGTTCATTACTCACCTCACTCTCGCATTGAGTTCAACCTCGGACCACTGCCAGCTATCACCGGCACGGACCCTAGTCGGGCGCATACAATAGCGATGCCCCTTGCCAGCATTGAAGCGCCACCGTTTGGAGTTGAGCTTGGCTAGCCACCGCTGGTAGTTGAGCGCAGGACCGAGGTTGGCCCGACGATTCGCCTCGTCCAGATCCGACTGGGATATCGGGCGGATACGATTGTCGGACCAGCCAATGTATTGGGGACGACCCAGCTCGGGCTGAGCATTATTGCGGAGGAGCAACTGTTGGATCTCTGCATGGGAGAGAATGTCATTCATTTGGATTTCTCCAGTTCCTGGCTATAGAACATGCCTGCAAATATCAGGATGTTCAGTAGTATGACAACACCGATGAGAACGTGTTCTCCTGTCATAGAGATTCTCCCGTGATGGCAGCCCAGGCACGTCGCTGCTTGCGGTTACGCTTAGCTGGATCTCGTGCAATCCACTTCACCTTTGCATGATTCTCGGATCGCATCGGGATCGGCTTGCTCATCGCTTGATTCTGGTAACGCTTTGGATTAGTTGCTACTGCCATGATAATCTCCGATGGGTTGATTAGATGTGGGCCGGGCGCTACTCCAGCGAGGATCTGGTTTCACCACTCGTGCGCCCTGGCAACTCAATGCCGTTGTGCGGTACGCTTTCAGTACAGATCCGGTCAGGTCCGTTTGCTCACTGCGTGTCTCCAGGTCTCCAACAGAGTTGCCCTGTCAGGTCCAGCTTCCCACGCCGCCACATCTTGGTTGGATGGACAGTTTTGCTGCATGTCCAGGCAGTATCAGTTTTGGGATCGTGATCAGATCCGATCCAGCTGTAACGAAGCTGATGCGTTTGTGGGTAGGCGTCCAGTAACGCCTCGTTGTACGGGGTAATACACGGTTACCACCTCCCTCTACCCGGGTACTGCCCGGGCTCAAACTTAAGCTTGCCGCAACTGACCCGGGTTCACCTTGATGCTGAACTCCGGATGATTGGGAGTCTTCGGCTCATTGGCATAGAGGTTAATCCAACTACCAGCGGGAAGAGTAACCGTCTCCTTGACCTGGACCGAGGCGAGAGTTGCACCCGAGACCGGATTGCCCTCGTCATCCTTCTTCACGAAGAGACCCGTGGAGAAGAGAGGTGCCACCTTCGCACGTGTTGCACCGGCACGGGCTGCCCCGGTTCCAGTTGCATTCTTCGTACCAGAATACTTCGTTCCACTGTTGTACGCCATGTGTAATTCCTTATTGTTGGCGTTACCCCGGGGCGATATGCTCCGGAGGTTCACTCACATTACTTCAGTTTGCTACGCTTGTCAACCCGTTTCGGTGTTGGGCTCACTTCACTACTAGCCCCTCGGTTCGCCACATGTTCTCGCACTGCATCCAGCCACTGCAGGTACTGCGTACCAGGATCGGCACCCTCAACCGAATCACACACCGCATTCAACGGACAGTATGCGCAGTTCGTGAACCGCTTGGTCGACCCATCCGGGGAGAGTGTGAGCGGCCGGGGACCCAGGTTACCTGTGCTAGCCATGTTGGAGACCAGCTCATAGAATCGAGCAATGTCAGTAGTACTCACGATCGTCAAGGTCCAATCGGTCTCGGCTCCCTCCCGCTTATACTTGAGCACGCCGTCGTCCGTAAACTCCAACTCATACACTACTTCGAACGGACGGATGCGACCCTTCTCGTAGTCTATTAGCTCGGAACCCGGAGCACCAGCACGGGGGAATAGCTTCTGACCCCAGCCCTTGCGCTTCTCACCGTTGACCACCTCGGTCCAGTTCGGGATCTCCTGGATAGCATACTGCTTGTAGACTATACGTCCCGGGGTTCCCAGCTTCCACATATAGTGGCCCACCTGGGCCAGGTGCCCCAGCTTGGGCTCACCATCGAACATCACGGCACTACTGGTCCACACTGAGGCGATACTCTTAATCTCCACGCATAACACCGGTTTGGGCTCGCAGTCCGGACCCTGGGTCTGGTGACAGATCACCATGTCCGGGCGGCCCGTAACCTTCGTACCATTCGACGTGAACCACTCGATCGGGATCTCTTCCTCTCTGAGGATAACCTCGTCGGATCCGGCCGTGTGCACCAGGTCCTCGTATACCACTTGTTCATTGGCGGTGCCCAACTGGAACATCAACAGGGAGGAGTCATCCGGTGGATCCACCTCGATGCCGAGTTGCCGGAGATGTGCCACCCTGTGACACGAGGCAGCTACCTCACCGTCAACCGAGACAATGCCGGAGTTACCCGCACGGAGTACACCGAGCTTCAGGACATCCTGGGCCTGGTACTCACGGCGAGCAAGCTGCCGGCCCTCTCGTAATCGCTGCCCAATATCCAACCGGATAATTGACATCAGAGTACTCCACGGTAGATCCACACTGGGTCATCCACGCTCACCCACACCGGAGCCTGGTCACGGTCCCTCATTAATACCGCAGGGCACAGGTCACCCAGTGGTAGTGGTGTCCTGATCATCCACAACTTGCGGCTGGGCCACTGCATCACCAGTATTCCCCTCGGGTTCCCCGAGAGCCGGCTCGCCATGTCCCGCAGTGTCTCCTTGTGGAACCGCATCAGTTACTCCAGCCTTACTCAAGTTTGCTTTGTCAGAGGCAACAGGGTCCACTGAATCCATCAGAAACTTCAACCAGACTTTCTTCACCAGTATATTCAGATCATCTGGCACCCCGAGATTGACAGCGTAGTGCCGCTGGAATGCGAGACTCAGGCCCAACTCGTTCAGTGGATTACCGGCAGCATCCTTATCATAGAGTTTAAACGAGATTCTACGACTCACTGTGCCCCCTCCATGCCAGGTTGAATAGCTGGAATCAAACCAGCCTTCCGAGCCCAACTCTCCCAGATGTAGATCATGCCATCCAATTGTAGGAAGAACATAGGCTCCTCGGTGCGAACAGCAGTATCCAACTTCGACATCAACTCTGGATAGGCATCCTCGATACTAATGAAGTAGGGGTCTATGAAATGTAGACCGGCACCGGACCACAGGGTCTCATTGCGGAAGTGACTACGGATATCATCATCCTTCATACTGAGGGTACTAGCCAACTGCCGCATTACCATGAAGTCCATGCGCTCGAGATCAGCTGCCATCTGCCGGGCCAGTTCGGCCGTAATGGGCTGATACGTTCCCATTCGAACCCCGTGCCAGAGGAGGAAGGAGGTCGGCATAGTATACCGGGTAGTACACTGAGTGAGAATCTGAAATGCCATCGAGGCAGCAACATCTAGCACATAGCAGTTAATCTCGGTACCCAGGGCACGGAGAGTCTGCATTCGATTAATGAAGGACATACCGGCAACGACACCACCGCCCGGGGAATTGATGAGGATTGTTACTGCTCGTTTACTGCCACCGGCGGTGATGATCTTCTCGAGTGCCTCTTGGAGTGGAGCAATAGTCTGACCCGTGATCACCCCATCGAGATAGAGGAAATGATTATCAACATTTACCACCTTCGCAGGTGTACCTCCCCCGATGAATAGGGAATCGGACAGTCCCGTACACGCATAGAACGAAGTGAACAATGCCAGAAGAAACTTAATCATCCAAACCTCCGTGGAATTGCTATTACCCTGGACTCTTCACACCACATGTAAATGCCAGAGTCATGACTCGCAGTACGTACTGCGCAGTCTCATGAGTGACAATAGCACCTCGTCGCAGATTAGTCAACTGCCGATAGCCGCCATTGTACATAGTGAGGGCACCCAGGTAGTCCCCATCGGCCTCTTCCAGAGCCAGCCACAGGTAGGCAGAACCGTAGTTGACATTGATCGGAACTTGTGATAGTCTCTTGAGTGTGGGAGCTACCTCCCGCAACCCAACGGTACGGCGCAGTACATGGATGTGCTTCGCTGCATCGAGGGTTACCTGGAGAATGCCCACCGCCCCAGCACTTGACCTCCGGTCCGTCCGAAATCTACTCTCAACATAGGCTAATGCGTACAGTACTCGGAGAAACTCCTCGTCCTGGGAGACCGAATGCAGCTCGATCTGCCCGACGACTATCTCCGCATCGTGCGGAGATAGTCCAGCATGCTCTGCCAGTGAGATGCCACACTTGTGAGTTGAGAGGGGTGGGGTGGGTTCGGCCAGTAACCCGTATTGGGGATTCAATAATCCCAGCGCTAGCAAAACATGTGGCGAATACGGTATCATTTGGCCTCCCTCATTGGACCGAGTATAAGGGACAGGGGATCCATCCGACCCTTCTCGTATCCCACTTCGTGATACTCACGAATTACCTGCTCGGACAATTCACGGATCCTGGTAGCATGTCGAATCCTCTGGCGTTGCGAGCATTGACGGTACCATTTCAGTAATTCCCAGGCTGTCATACCCTCGGGCTCAGACCAGCGGGGGCGGTTACTGCGACCGCCAATCCAATCGGCAAGTGATTCAGTCTCAATCCTGTTGTCCATCTCCTCTTCCCTCCTTCCGATTAATGGATATGATATCCGCAAACTTACCCCGATCCTCACGCTTCCGCAGTGGAAGCTTGATTGGCTCCATGTCCCTCGTTGGAATACCACCCGCACTCGGGACCGGATCCTTCGGGTCATGTCGTCGTGTCTTACCGAGCGCCGGTACTGGAGGTAGCCGGTACTCCTGATGAGTCTTCCGGTTACTCTCATCCCGTATCTTCTTCTCCGCTGCGGCACGTTCGGCATACGTCTTGTAAACCGGGGGTTTCGGAGGTGGTGGTGTGTGACTCACTTGCCCTCCGTCACCGGAAGTCGAAGCTTCTGATTCTCCGACGACAACTCCTGTACCTCAGTGATGAGCTTGGAGATCTGCTCATCTCGAGCTACCAGGAGCTTGCGATACGGGGCGAGGAGGGCCGTGCGCACTTGCTTTCGCTTGGCCCGGCGTTTGGCTGCCGCTTCGGCACGTGCCTGATCCGGACGTGTCACTCGAATATTATTCTTCCTCATTGTTCATTCCTTTCAATCCCTGCACCACATGCAGGGCTAGGGTTAGGTATTGATCTAATTGTTCCTCGGTGGGAGGAAGCTCATAGTACCCACGGATTCCTTCCAGTGTATCACATCCGCTGCAACTACCGTAACTGACCTTCACGTACCAGTAGGTACTCGGCTGGTATCCTCCAGCAGCAATCACAAACAACAGCGTTCCCTGATAGTCACCATCGTCGATGAGATGCACTCTATTCGGATCAATGGACTCATACTCCTCCGGATCATGGAGGATCTGGACGACGTCTGTTACTAGCTCTTTGTAGGAATCTACATGTTTCAATGCCCACTTAGATCGCAGCATATCCCGTGAGCCCATGAAGCGATCAACGAATTGTTGAATCATTATTCAGTCTCTCCCATTGTTCGGGTGTACAATCCGAATCCAACTCTCGATCTATCGGTTGATCCCGCAGACCCTTGAGGTCCAGCTCGATTAGGTGTCCATTCCGCCACTTGCGTGCGGCAATTATGGCGAGTGCCAGTTCGGGACTGGTCATGTTACTCTTCCTCGTTGTAGGCGGGATCCCTTCCATGGGATCGGTTGACCGAGGCATGATTGCAGCAGCAATTGCAGAGGGCTATGCGGCTTGCTGAACTACTGCCTCGACTGCATCCAGTAGCCGGGCATTGACTTCCAATTGACGGAGCTGCGACCGTGAGAGGATTCGCTGCTGCTCATTGATAATATTCCACACGTTCCACGCTGTCAATTGACCATCGACCTGGCGATCCTCGGTGCGAACCGCAACCCACGGGAACTGCACTCGAGTGCTGACCCGCTCGGCTAACCGCTTCGATGCTCCGATCCTCGCCAGTACGGTGCTAATTTGTACCGGTGTGAGGAGCACCGAATTCAATCTGTCCGCAAGCTTGGGCAGCTCGACCGTGCACCACTGGACAGCAGCGACAATGCTACTCCGCAACTGTGCCAACTGCTGGACACCAGACTGCAAGTGTACGATGCGGCCATTGAAGTGATCCGTGCCAATCATCATGCCATTGGTGCAGATGAGCCTATAGAAGCCGACACGTACGGTCAGTGCCGACTCCCCATCGTATGAGTTCCGGACATAGATCCGGGGGTAGCACTGGGTTCCGGCAAGACTCACGGGGTTCGGCAGTGTCAGTACTACTGCATGCTTGGTACTCTTCGAGCCCCTCCCGGATACAGCTTCGACCGTCGCACCCAGGCCAATGTCCTTAATGATCTTCTGCACTAGTGACTCGGTGTCCACTGGGCGATAGCGTCCCGAGACTGATGCCAATGCACGATCGGCGTACTCACTGATGCTGACTGAGCTGAGATTCTGACTCACGATGTGTTCTCCTTCTTGTTATTTGCATACACGTCGGTACTGTTCGAATATTACGCTGCAACCAAACGTCTACCTGTGGACACTAAATGTTCAACCCGAGTAAAATCAGAAATATCGAGGACCGGATACTTCGATTCATGAAATTGGAATAGCATGAATAACATTGGTGATGAGACATAGTCTCCGACATGAGAATGATAACGCACTATGTGCAATGGGTGACAGTGCCGATCCCTACGGGTCGCTGCACTCCGCAGCTGCGTCGTGATCCAGGAAGCTCGGTCCCTGGCATACGCTTCGGGAAGATTACCCGCAGGCTCTCGAGCTGCCAGAATAGTAACGGCTAGGTATTGACAGGAATGTAATCCCCTCGCTATGCGTCTCATGTAATCAATACGATTAGAAGTCAATGATCCACACCAGTCTAGCCACATCAATTGGAATTGCTGCTGTTCCGCTGACTTGAGTACGTTGAGATCCTCACCCCGCATTATGGAGATTGGCAGTCGCCAGCGGTTGGCCTTCTCCTGTGCCCTAGACCACACGCCTGTGTCCCATTCAGCACCAACTAGCCGGATATTCGGGTTCAACTCAGTCAGTCTCTGCTCGAACGTCAGTGACTCGGAGGGCAGTGTAAATGCGGATGACAGACGTTCACTCATTCGATCCAGTATGATCTTGCGGCAATGTTCCTTGGGAAGTCCGTCGTTATAGATGGCCATGGCGTACCTCCGTTACTGCAGTGTATTCACCAGATTGCGAATCGCTTGGCTACCAGATTGATCTACGTACTGTGTGATAGCCTCATGCACAGTGTCGAACCATTCCAGTGCCTGTTCGTTTGCATCCAGTAACTCAATCGTGTCATCGAACGGGAATTCCGTCAGGTGCAGGAGTCCCTCCGAATCATTCACGGATACGGTATACCGCTCAGTGTCCCGTGTTAATACCAACTCGATCTGTGTCACCGGGCGATGCCCGAACGTGACTGACATTATCACAGACATATCAATCCCTCCCATCGTCTACGGTTAGTAGTACTAGGATTGCCAGTCCTAGTCCTATTAGGACTGGAATATAGAATAGTAGGTATTCGTCCATGGTTAACTCGCCTTTCCTGATTTGAACTTGTTAATTGAACTGTCCAGTTCAGGCCATTCCCCCTGGACCTGGCCACAGTGTCGACAGATAGTGAATCGCACATAATCACCGTATTCGCCGATCCAATCGGGCACGTAGCCATCGTAGCTCTTGCCTCCGATATGCTCATGTGAGTATAGGTCCGAACATTTCGCCGAGATTGAATATAACTTGGCCTTGCCTCCGCAACGCTGGCACTTACTCATGCCGCTCCCTCCGTTAATTGGATAGTAAATCCTGAGTCATCACGTTTCGCCTTGCCCTTAGCCAACAGGCCCACAATTACACCGGCCGGGTCCAGGAATCTCATATCATGCTGTGTCCCGTCGATCACCGGCCGGCCGTTCCATTCAGTAGGCAACTGTGTTCCGGAGAATACAACTGCGACCGTGACTGTGCTATACTTGAGCAATCGCCGGACTATCACGTCGTTAACTTCGGACCGACTGAATGTTAGATGGTAGTTACTCGGAAACCAGGAATCCTCGGGAGTAGCGAAGTCGATTATCCTATTCGGCAACTTGGTGTAATCGTAGAAGAGAAGTTCGGGGAATGCCTGGGGGACTCCGTCGAACTCCGTTCCGTTCCGGACAATGGAATGGAATTCCCATGCGATATCGGACGTTCCGTTTAGACGGACTGCCTGCCTCACTCCCGTTCTACGCTGACGATTGACAAGCGTCTCGAGGTCCGCAGATAGTTGCCGGTTAAATTCGATCGGGTCTTGGACCAGAAGTTTCGTCTTGCGGAGACGCCCGAGCTGCACGCTACTCATGGCACCACGTCCGGCCGTATTGAGGCATGCCGCACGGCAACCGGGACTCGCCGCCGGACAGAGGTTAACCGGACCGCCGGAGCTATCTGTCAGATCGCTGCTATCGGCGGGGGACAGGTATAGAATCGAGGTCTGCCATTTGGCCGTGATACCGAGATTCTTCGACAGTTTCGCATTACTAGACTGATCGGCGAGCAGATACATGATGTCTCCCTTCGGGGCCCACCGGATGGGCCGCATGTTGGCTCCGTTCTGGGTCCGTGGACGCATGCAGTCCCCTTTCCAATTCCATGCGGAGACGTTCGAACCTAGTCCGGGCAATACGCTCCGATAGATACTGGTATACGTCCCGATTGTTATATCGTATTACCCACACCTCGAGACCCAATTTCATGACCTGGTGAAGTGTCAGCTTGTGACTGAATTCTGGACCCGGTCGGGTCGGTGTTAACTTGTGACTCATAGTCCCATCTCCGCATCTCGACGCAACTCGCAAGCCAATTCTGCCTCATCAATCCGATTCTCGAGCCATTCCTGGTAGATCTCATCAGCGTGATTCTCGAGAATCCACTCAATATCGGTGTCCGGGACATCCAGCTCCGGATGCATCTCGAATTCGGCCGAATTGATCTGTATATCATCGGAGTAACGCCCGCCGACCGTAATGTTAACCGTATCGCCCGCTTGATTGAAGACTCGCATTTGATGCTCCTAGTTTATTATCCGTTTATCAACACCCAGGCCATGCGTTCCGCCTCGGCCTGGCAGTGAACACCTTGCAACTTCAGGGCCAGTTCGGGATTACTATCGTCTACCAACCAGTACTGTCCGGCCCGCTCCCGAATAAACCAGACGTGACTTCCAAACTTAATCATATTATTCCCCCTGCAAATGAAATTGATCCGGAATATTTTCCAGGCATAAGCCTGCAGCCGCTTCCTCGGCGGAATATCCGGCTTCCAGCATTTCGACCGCATAATTGTCGATCTCATCGGATGACATGTCCAGTGTCGATAGGTCAACGAATTGCCCAATCGCATCCACGTATTGCTCAATATTCATGTTATTCCCCGTTTCGCCGTTACTCCGGCTCGTCAGTCTGCAATTGCAGATACGGGTTTGGATCATGGGTCGGAAGATCGCCGTTACATTGTATTGCAACTAGTCAGCACCAGCGTCGGCCGCTTGTCAGGCGGTAGTCCCGAGCACCAGCATCCTTTGACTGCAAGCGAACATTCCCATGATCCCAGCTTCAGTTAGTTCGGTCGTCGGTCTCCGGATCTTATAGGCTTGGGCTTAGTCCCTGCGGCGCCCCTGGCCGTATCCTGGTATCCCGTGAGGCTTGCACTCAGTTTGCCTCGCCGAACGAGAATAGCTATTGCAGACACCGTGCCAGCTTCGAAATCACGAATGATTTCTACGCAATGCAGCTAGCTATTAATGATTATGATCCCTCGAGTTGTGTCTTCGAGGAGACACTTGTACACAGAATAGGTGACACCAGTTATAACAAGTTTAGTACGGTTTACGTTATCGCCTGTGGGTCCAGTATAGCTGGACCAACGAGCTGCAGAATAAACCGGGCGGGGGGGGGGGGGGGCGGGGGCCCCGGGGGGTCCCGCAGACCCCGCTTGGGGGGGGGGGGGGCGTTCGGGGTAACCCCAACGGGG
>Ga0187893_10001299_pt1 | contig 61075 bp, 64 predicted proteins | sample MA1701074metaG_FD_139574 | JGI IMG/M metagenome (GOLD analysis project Ga0187893, IMG submission 139574) | White microbial mat communities from a basaltic lava cave in the Kipuka Kanohina Cave System on the Island of Hawaii, USA - MA170107-4 metaG ... | reverse complement strand
TCTTTGACGATATCGATCTCTCGAAAGTCACCGTCATTGTCTTCCTCCTCGAAGAAGACCGGCTCACGGACACCACGAGCACCTTAGAGGTGAGGCTCGGGAATCATCCTTTTACGCCCGTTCTTGACGGAAGCACTTTTGATCAGAATGCCCTCACCACTCTCAATAACGAACCCGAGTTGTCGGCCTTTGGAGGCAACACAGTGGCCGGCCAGCCGGACGGGAAGATTGAATTGATTCAGTTAAGTTCGATTGAATTTGAGTATGAATATGATTTGACCCCCAGCCCGACCAGTTTTGTTTTCACAAATATCACGAGAGGATCCGCCGTACTCGACTTGCCAGAAAATTTGATTCTGGCGGTGCGCGGCCGTGAAGGGGGACAAGCCAAAGTTGAAATCACGGATACCAACGGGTTGAAAATGGTTTTCATCCTGAATTTGCGGCCCATTTACCAAAATTACACGCTCGTCCTTTCCCCGGATAATGTTCCGACTGGATTTAATCGTCACAGCGTTCAGACCATTACTTTCGTTGAGGACCAGGCCCTCGCGGGCGCTGTCTCGAACGACCTTGTCAAAGTCAAAACGAAAGGGCTAAAATTTACGGCGCCCATTCTGCCCGACGACTTTATCCAGGTCCGGGAGGCTTTGATCCGTGACGGCTTGACCTATTTCCATTCCGGCGTGGGCGTTGATCCGGCCACCGGTTTTCCGCGGGATCATGTGAATGGAACATTGACGGCGGGATTCACTCAACCCACTCTCATTGGATTCCTCCTGCAAATCCGCGGAGATCAGGTGAATGGAAAGACAGACCGGGAGGGGCAAACGGTTCTTCAGCTTCTTTCCCAGATCGATACCGTGATGACGAATCTTTTAGATGTCCAGGCGGATTTCGGCTGGAACGGGCTCTTGCCTTTCCTCAATTTGGATCCGCTCGAGCCCATGACGACAAGGATCGGCTTGGGAGATAACGCCAATCTGGCGCAGAGTCTCGCGGTTCTTATCGGGTCCCTTGAGAGCGCTACTTTGACTCCCGCAGAAGAAGCCGCGGTCGATCTGATTATAGAAAAAATCGAGGAATTCCTTGACAATCAGGCCGCCGGTTACGCGGCCTTTGTGGATCCGACTTTTGGAATTTTCCGTGCCTCCTACGATACGGCGACAGGGGAGTTTGACAACTACATCGACCGCTTGGCCAACGAATTCCGCGGCGGGATTGCCTTCCTCAAAGTCCGTTATCCCAGCCTGCCCGACACGGTGTGGGCCAATCTCGTTCCCATTTTCCGGAATTACACGGACCGCAACGGCAACACCGTCAAGAATCTTGCCCCCTTTGACGGAGGCGCCTTCCAGATGTTCTGGTCGATCCTGAAGAACGGCGAGCGTGATTTCATCGGTTTCCGTAACGCCCTCTTTAATCACCTGGCCACGCAGACTGATTTCTCGTCCCAGTTCCTGATTCCGGGATTCCTTTCGGCAAGCCAAAGGCCGACGGACACCACCGAAGGAAGTTATTACGGCCGGATCGGCATTCTGGATATCGCCGAAGCCAACGTTTCGCATCTGAAGGAATTCCTGCTGGATGTGGGATCCACTTATGCTTTGGCGAGCGCCATGCCGGTGGACATCGTTCTAGTGCTGGGATGGCTGAATGCGATTGAGGATCAATTAACCGCTTTAGACGACGGAGCTCACGGATTTTATGACGCTGCCCGTTCCAATACCGAGCTCGCGCGCATTTTCCTCGGGATTGACATCGGGTCGACCGTCCTGGGTCTCGTCAATGCGGGCGCCGAGGCTTTCGAGGCTTATTTGAGGAACCGGGATCTCGAACTGACTTACAATCTTCTCTATGACAGCGCAAGCCGGCTCTTGAATATTCCGAAGGCCGTTTCCACCATTGCCGGCCCCCCGAGCTTTGCGGACGACTCTTTGGCCGTTTTCACGCGCTTCACTTCGGAAGGCGTCGTCAATAATTTCCCCGCCCATCCTACGACGTTCACCGGAGTGGACTTCAATTACGGGGCGCTTCAGGGCGGCTTCGGAGGACAGTTCTGGAACATCCCGGTCCACGAAGTCCGCGCCAATCGTTTTGTCCTCATGTATTCGATCACGGACAGTCCCGGCGAGATCAAAGTGGAGTTTAAAGATGTCAACGACATACCCCTCTTTCAAATGGTCGTGGATCTTGTCGACACTCCGGGATTCCATACCTTGGTGATCGACCTTCCGAATCTCGAAGCCCTTGAAGCGGTCGCCAAAGTTTTCGTCATCATCGATCAGAATGCGACCGGGGACACGAGCGGAGACTTCTTTATTCATGTGATGGATTTTCAGCATCCTCCCGGCCGGCACCACACCCATGATGCCATCGAGGGAACTGAAGACCTTACTGTCTTTATCCCGGATGACCGCCATGTCGACTTATTGGAAGATTATTCCGTGTTGGAACGGTTGCTTCTCAAGGGGTCGTTTAGGATCCTGCGTCGTCGTCATAGCGAAGTCGTTGAACAATTCCAGACCACGCCTCTTTTCTGGTCCACGGCGGATTTGGTGAAGCGGATTTCCAAAGGAAGAGCAAGCGACTGGGCGCTCGATCCCTTCTTGCGCTATTCGCAGAACGAAAGATTCAAAGGGGGCCGGTATTATAAGTCCAAAAAGAAAGCCAAGAAGCTTTCCCGGAAGAGAAGTCTTCTGCAAACGGACCGTCCTTGGTGGAAACCCTCTTCCATCGAGGAAAAGCTTTTGAACGAGTCAAAAATTGCCGGCGACACGCCTCCGGATCTTTCTGTCCGGCAGGTTTCGGCCCACGGTGTGCAAGCGGCCCCTCAGAAAACCCCGCCCCCGCCTCAATAAGGTCGTAACCCCTTACCCCTCAATTAGTTGACAAAATTAGCCGCTCTTGTTACGATACTTCTCTATGCCGTTCCATCCGATTGAGGAAATTATTGAGGAAATCCGCCAGGGCCGTATGGTCGTTATGGCGGATGACGAGTCGCGCGAAAACGAAGGGGATCTGATTTTCGCGGCCCCGTTCGTCACTCCGGAAAAGATCAACTTCATGATGAAGGAGGGGCGGGGGCTCATTTGCGCGGCGCTCACCGAAGAGAGAATCGAGGCCCTGGGCCTTAAGGAAATGATGAATTCTTCCCCGGATCCCATGCGGACCGCCTTCACCATTTCAGCGGATGCTTCTTTGGGGGTTACGACCGGAGTCTCCGCGGCCGACCGCTCGCGGACGATCGAAATTTTAGCGGACCCCACAAGAGGCCCCTCGGATTTGGTCACGCCCGGACATATTTTTCCCCTCAAGGCAAAAAAAGGGGGAGCACTCATTCGCGCAGGGCACACGGAAGCCGCCGTGGATCTTTGCCGGCTGGCCGGATTAACGCCTGCGGGGGTTATCTGTGAAATCGTCAATGACGACGGGACCATGGCGCGGACTCCCGATCTGATTCAATTTGCCCGAAAGCATGGGCTTAAAATGGGAACGATCTGCGATCTGATAGAATACCGGCGCCAATTCGACCGGCTCATTGAGAAAATTACGGATGTCACGATTCCCACGGTTTTCGGAGAATGGAAACTCGTTCTTTACCGCTCCCTCGTGGATCAAAGGGAACACGTGGTCCTCATTAAAGGCGAGATTGACCAACGGCCCACGCCGGTCCGGGTGCACTCCGAATGTTTTACGGGGGATGTGCTGGGTTCTCTCCGCTGCGATTGCCAGGATCAACTCTTGGGCGCCATGGAAATCATTGAAAAAGAAGGCCGGGGCGTCATCCTCTATATGCGTCAGGAGGGCCGGGGAATCGGGCTCGCCAATAAATTGAAAGCTTACGAACTCCAAGAGAAAGGCTTGGATACCGTGGAGGCCAACGAGAAATTAGGGTTTAAACCCGACCTCCGGGAATACGGAACAGGCGCACAAATCTTAAGGGATCTCGGTCTTGAGAAATTGCGTTTGATCACCAATAATCCCCGCAAAATTGTTGGCTTGGAAGGCCATGGTCTGGTGGTCGTCGAGAGAATTTCTCTCGCCACCCCCCGCCATGCGCATAATGCCAAGTATCTCAAAACCAAAAAAGAGAAGCTTGGTCATTTCCTAGATTTGTAATCCCATGAAGCGAGTCTCCCACGCAAGGCGGAGCCGTCTTCGCACCAACGGACACCTGAAGCAGACCCGCGGGCGTTTAATTGCCCGAAACCTGAAGTTTGGGATCCTGGTCTCCCGCTTCAACGAATTTATCACCCAGCGCCTCTTAACCAGCGCGGTCGACACGCTCCTCGCGCACGGGGCCAGCGAGCGCGCCATTGAAACGGTTTGGGTCCCCGGGGCGCTCGAAGTTCCTTTTTTTGCGAAGCGGCTCGCGCAGAAGAAAAAATTCGATGCGCTGATTGTTTTGAGCTGCATTCTTCGCGGAGAGACCGTCCATTTTGAAAGTGTCTCTAATGAAATCGTCCGCGGGGTTTCCCAGGCGGCCCTTGAGACGGGCGTGCCGATCGCAAGCGGCATCATCGCCGCGGACCATTTGGAGCAGGCCATTGACCGTGCCGGCTTAAAATTTGGCAATAAGGGGGCCCAGGCGGCCCTTGCGGCCATTGAGATTGCGAGATTAAATCGAATGTTATCGTCATTGCGAGTCCCGCCTCGTAGGGGCGGGACGAAGCAATCCCGTCTATGAGATTGCTTCGTCGGCCTTCGGCCTCCTCGCAATGACGAGGAAGTAACCGTTCTTTTATATGCGTAAACGAACCCAAGCTCGAGAACTGGCGCTTCAAATCCTCTACAAACGGGATCTTGATCCGGAGCCTGTTGAGACGATCCTCAGCTCGTTCTGGGAAACAAATCCCGTCCCTCCCGAAGTCCGCACCTATGCAGAACGTCTGGTCCAAGGCACCCTCGCTCATTTGTCCGAACTGGACCGGCTCCTCGCGAAATACGCGGAGCATTGGGGTCTCGAGCGAATGGCCGTCGTGGACAGAAATATTCTCCGTTTTGCTACCTATGAACTTCTTTTCATCGAAGAAGTACCCCCCAAAGTGGTGATTAATGAAGCCATCAATATTGCCAAGAAATTTTCCCAGGAGGAGTCCGGAAAATTCGTGAACGGGATCCTCGACAAAATCAATCATACCGAACCCCGCCAGAAAGAGGTCTCTCATGAAAGCCCCGGATGAAAAATGGATGGCGCGGGCGATCGAGCTGGCCGGGAAGGCCAACGGCCGCACCCGTCCGAATCCTTTGGTGGGAGCGCTGGTGGTGCAAAATGGAAAGCCGGTGAGCGAAGGCTTTCATCCTTATTTCGGAGGCCCCCACGCGGAGATCGTGGCCTTAAAAAAAGCGGGGAAGCGGGCCCGCCAAGCCACGCTTTATGTCACTCTGGAGCCCTGCTCCAGCTGGGGAAAAACTCCTCCCTGCGTGGACACCGTGATCGCAAGCCGCGTCAAGCGGGTGGTAATCGGCAGTTTGGACCCGAATCCCCGGAACCACAGAATCGGCATTCAAAAATTAAAACAGGCGGGTCTGCAGGTTTCAGCGGGGGTTTTGGCCAAAGAAGTCGAAAAGCAAAACGCCCCCTTTTTTAAAACGATGCGCACCTCCCTTCCCTGGGTCACCTTGAAACTTGCCCAATCCCTTGACGGTAAAATTGCCACAGCCCGCGGCGAGTCACGCTGGATTTCTTCCAAGGCTTCGCGGAACTTTGTCCATCGTTTGCGGGCCCAAGCGGACGCCGTGCTGGTGGGAAAAAATACGGCGTTTCTCGACAATCCGAGGCTCCAGGCAGAAAAAGGAAAGCTCAAGCCCTGGCGGGTTGTTTTGGATCCCAAGCTTGAACTCGGCCCCCGCGCGCGGGTTTTTCAAGGGAGTCAATTGACTTTGGTTGCCGTGTCCGAGATTGCTTTGTCGGCTGCGCCTCCTCGCAATGACGCTCGCGGGAGGATTTTGATTCCCGTCCCCGAAAAACAGGGAAAACTGGAACTGAAACCTTTGCTTCAAGAACTCGCCTCCCTGGGCATCCAACAGGTTCTGGCGGAAGGAGGGGGAGAATTGGCCTGGAGTCTTCTCCGTGAGAGGCTCGTCGACCGGCTGATTTGGATCGTGGCTCCCAAAATTATCGGCGGCCGGAATGCGAAAACGGCGGTCGAGGGAGAAGGGGTTCAAAAGCTTGCCCGTGCCTTTAATTTGGAATGGAGAAATGTTTACTGCCTGGGGGACGACTGGGTTTTTGAAGCCTCCTTAAAATAATCATGTTTACGGGAATCATCGAATCTCAAGCCGTTTTGAAGGAGAAAAAAAAGCTTCCGAAAGAGGCCCGTCTGACCTTTGAAGTCTTGGGCAAAACCCCTCCCTTCCGGATCGGGGAGAGCGTGGCCGTTGACGGAGTGTGCGTGACGGTCACGAATGCCCGGGCGAGGAAATTCTCCGTGGATCTCATTCCGGAAACTCTCCGAAGCACCCATTTAAAAAATCTCTCGGTCGGGAAAAAAGTCAATTTTGAACGCGCCCTTCGGATGGGAGACCCCTTGGGGGGCCATTGGGTGAGCGGGCATGTCGATGGCGTAGGCCTCATCCGTAAAATCGAGCGGCGCGGAAAAAATTTCCTTTTCCAAATCGAGGCCCCTTCCCCCCTCCTTCGTCAGCTCGTGCCGAAGGGTTCGATCGCAGTGGACGGGATCAGCTTTACCCTTCAGGAAATCAAAAACCGTCATTTTGTGGTCGGCGTCATTCCCCACACCTACCGTGCCACCACGCTTCAGTGGAAAAAGGAAGGGGACACGGTCAATCTCGAAGTCGATTTTTTTGCCAAATTGGTCCAACACTTCCTTGCGAATTCATAACACCCAGACCAATCTCGTCGGCCGGACGCGCAACGAGAGGATTGTTTCCAAAGAAGAATGGCGGAAATCCATCTTTCCTCTTGTCGAACGTTTGCTTGAGCGTTCTCAAATGAAGACCCACAAGGCACTCATTGGCGACTGGGTGGTCCAATACACCGGGAATGACGAGCATATGTATGAATTCTTCACCCGCAATTGGAAAAAAGCGCCCCCCAACGCCTCGGTCCACGTCCGGAGCTTTGTTTTGAATCACGTCACGGACCGGGAAGCCATGAAGGCCTTCCGCGGCGTCCGCAATGAAGAGGATCTGGAAAAGCTCCTCGCGAATCTTTTGAAAGACTTCGAGAACCCGAAGTATCGAAATGCCTTCAAAGACCCCAAACTCCGCGAAATCGAAAAATATTCCCATGAAGAGCAGCTCGAAATCGCCCTTTTTGCGCCCTCCACCCTCTACTCGTCGGAGGAAGCGGCCTTCGTGAGCATCAACACCAATTATTACGGACAGCTTAAATCGAAGTCTTCTTTGGGCCCCCTTGAAGAGATTTTGACCCGCAAGGCCCGCTTGAATGAGGAAGGCCGGATCGCGAATCCGGAGGACGTCTGGATTTCAATGCATGCCGGGGCGGTGGAGTACATCACTCAAGAGGAAAGGAAAAAGGGCATTGTGATGATTGCGCCGACGGGCACCGGAAAATCGACCCAAGGCTATGGCCTCGTCGAGGCAAAGCCCGAGAACAGACTCCACTCCGACGATTGGCTCTTTGTGAATGTCGGGACGCGGGAAGTCCTTCTTTCCGAAGACCAATTTTATATGCGGACCAACATTGCCGAGATTTATCCGCGTTTGATTCCGCTCCTCGTGGGCCAACCGCTCGAAAATGTGGCCTTTACGGAAGAAATCATCCGCCTGATCGAATCTTTCAAATCGACGGAAGACTTCCGCGAGGGAATCGAAAACGGACGGGTCCGCCCGGAGGATTATCACAAAATCGTCGAGCAAATGATCGAGAATAACGACGCCCGTTCCCTCATTGATCCCCGCGTGATGGTGGGGGAGGAAAAGTTCATCGAAAAAATCAAAATGACCAATCTTTTTCTGCTGAAAAGGGATTTCGATGACAAGCGCATTCTCCGGAATTTGACCCCCCGCGAGATGGAAATCATCATGACCTCCAAAAACAACGTTCATAATCATGTCTACGGAGAATTCGATTACGACGGTTACGGAATTCCCACGAAGCGCACCACGGAAATTTATTACAACCCTTATCTCTGTATCGTGGAGGTCGACCGGGAAGAAGAGAAAATCGGGCCCCTGGACCAAATCCGCGTGTCGGCTTACAAGGCCCTGGCCCGCTCGGATCGCGTGACCGTCTCCTGGATCAATACCCGGCTTCCCGCGGGCCAAACCCAGCTTTGTCTCCGCAAATTTCTGGAAGGCGGGATTGATGAAATCCGGGTGATTAAAGGAATGGAAATCGACGAGACGTTACGCCGCAATTTAAAGCTTACCAAAAAAACGAAGCCCTCCCTCGACGGAAGAAGGCAAATGGATGAAACGGGCCTTTATGACGAGACCCAACAGGAAGTTGAGGTGGTGGCTTTCTTCTCGGGCGGCCTGCTGATCGAGGCGCTCGCCCTTTTAAAATCAGGCAGGGCCGGGAATCAGCTCCGCAGCTGCACCGGCGGCAGTCCGGAAGTTTTTCTGATAAAGAACGAGGAAATTTCGGCCCGCCAGCTCCTTCGTCATGTATAATAAGAACTTTTTCAATGGCTAACTTCCATCGGGCCCTCATTGCCGGAACTCATTCGGGCGTAGGGAAGACGACCTGGTCCCTCGCCTTGATGGCCTATTTCCGCAAAACAGGCTTTCAAATCCAGCCTTTTAAAATAGGGCCGGATTATATTGACCCCACCTTTCATCATCTCGTTTGTGCTCCCCGTAAATCCCGCAATCTCGACCGTTATTTTCTTTCCCGGGAATATATTCAGCGCGCCTACGCCAAACATTCCCACGGGGCCGATTTGGTCCTGATGGAGGGAGTGATGGGGCTTTATGACGGACGGACACCCCTTTCGGAAGAAGGGAGCACAGCAGAAATCGCAAAAATTCTTTCCGTTCCGGTTTTCCTGGTGATTGACGGCTCGGGCCTTGCGCGAAGCGCCGCCGCCATCGTGAAAGGCTACCGGACCTTTGACCTTCGGGTCAATTTGGCCGGGGTTTTCATCAACCGGGTGGGGAGCGAAGGCCATTTCCAGTTGCTCCAGAAAGCGATTGAAAAAGAGGCCGGAGTCCCGGTCCTGGGATGGTTTCCCGAAGACGCGAGCATTTCGATTCCCGAAAGGCATCTCGGGCTTCGGACCGCGCTCGAAGAGGAATGGCTTGAATCCAAAATGCTCCGCCTGATCCAACTTTTAGAAAATCATTTCGATTCCAAACGTTTTCTTCAGCTGAGCCGGGCCGTGCGGACTTACGTGTCCGTGAAGCCGACCCCCTCACCCTCGACCCTCTCCCCCGGCAGGGGGAGAGGGAAGGGTGAGGGGGTTTGCCGGATCGGCGTGGCTTATGACAAGGCCTTCTCCTTTTATTATGAGGATAATTTCGATCTCCTTCGCCAGGCCGGCGCCGAGCTCGTTTTCTTTTCGCCCCTCTCGGACGCGGCCATTCCCAAAAATGTGGACGCCCTTTACTTTGGCGGCGGGTTTCCCGAGCTTTATGCCGAGGCCTTGAGCAAAAATGAACCGATGAGGGTTTCCATCCGGAAATTTCATCATGAGGGGGGAATGATCTACGGCGAATGCGGCGGCCTCATTTACATGACCCAATTTTTCGTGGATTCGGAGGAAAGGAAATTTCCCTTGGTGGGCCTTGTGCCCGGAAGGGTGCGGATGACGGAGCGGCTTCAAAATTTCGGCTACCAGGAAATCGAGGCCGGGATTTCCACCTTTCTTTTTCCGCACGCGAAGAAGCTCCGTTCCCACGAATTTCATTATTCGACGTGGGAGGTGGTGTCCAAAAATTTTCAGGCGCCTTACCGAATGACGGACCGGACGGACGGTTTTTATGACGGCCGGCTCCTCGTCTCTTATCAGCATCTTCATTTTGGCCAGGACCCGGAGCTTGCCCGTGCTTTTGTGCGTGCGGCCCAGGCCTCGCGAAAAAGACCTTTGGAAACGGAAAAGGCCGTTCCGGTCAAAGCAACCGCTTAAAGGAGGAGAAATGTTAAACAAAATCATGTCATTGCTTCGTCGGCCTAAAGGCCTCCTCGCAATGACAGTTATTCTAAGTTTGTTTTTGAGTTTCGGAGCCCCTCGGGCCCATGCCCAGAGCGCGGACTATGGCTTGGAGATTTCCAGGAAGTTGGGAAGGGGTCTTTGGAATATGGTCAGTTCGCCCGCCGAAATTCCCTGCGGGGTCCGTGACGACTACGCCGAGAGAAAAGGCGCTGGGATCGCCACGGGATTTTTTAAGGGTACCCTTTTTTTTCTCCGCCGTCTCCTTGTGGGAAGCACCGAAGTGATGACCTTTGTGATTCCCATGGAGGCCACGATTCCGCCGGTGTGCGCCAAAGGCCCTGAAGCACAGGTCCAATCCTGACCGTTGTGCGGATTGTTTCTCTCAGCCCGTCGCTGACCGACATTCTGGTTGCCTTGCAAGCAGAGGACTCTCTTGTGGGGGTCAGTGACACCCCCTCACCTTTATCCTCTCCCCCTTTCAGGGGGAGAGGGCAGGGTGAGGGGGTTGCAAGCCTCGGCAGCCCCAAGGCGATCCAAATGGAAAAGATTCAAGCCTTGGCCCCCGACATCATTTTGGCGGATTCGGAAGACAATCGGCCGGATGAGATTCAAAAGCTTGAGGGGAAGTGGAAGACCCGGCTTTTTGAGGTGAGAAAGGCCTCGGAAGTTTGCGATTGCGTAGCCAGTCTGGGGCGGTTGATTCAAAAGGAGGGGGAGGCCCGACGCCTCAACGAAGCCATCCGGGCGGAGCTTCTCGCGAATGAGAAAGTTTTCAGCGCATGCGAGAAAAAGCGTACAATTCTTCTCATATGGGACCAGCCCTACCTGACGGTCAATTTTGAGGCCTATCCTTCCCGGCTCTTGGAGGCTTCGGGAGGAAGGAACGTCTTTCGGGAGGAACCGGTGCGTCAATTTCCCATAGAAATGGAAGACATGATCGAAAAAAATCCTGAATTGCTTCTCCTTTCAAGCGAGCCGGCCCCTTTCCGGAAAAAACACATCGCCCAATTCCGCCAGTACCGGATTTTTTCCCGGATCCCCATTCATCTCGTGCCCGGGAAAATTTTTAACCGCTACGGACCCGAAACCATCAACGCCCTCAAATTTTTGCGCGGGCTCTATCAATCGCTCTCACAATCGCTCTCATGAAAATCAGACACGGGGGGTCGCTCCGCCACTTTTCGGAAAAATTCGGGATCCCCGAGGAGCGCATCCTTGATTTTTCAAGCAACGTGAATCCTTTGGGACCTCCCGCTTCGGTGAAAGAGGCCTATCTGGCCAGTCCCTCCGAACTCGAATGTTACCCCGATCCGGAGGCCTTGGAATTCCGCCGTGAGATGGCGCGCCGTCTTCCGCTTTGGCCGGAGAACGTGATGGTGGGAAACGGCTCGGTCGAACTCCTGGATCTGGCGTTGCGGATCCTTCGCCCCCGCCGGGCTCTCCTGATGGAACCCACCTTTCCCGAATACCGCCGGCTTCTCAATCTTCAGGGTTCGGAGATCCGGAGCGTTTCTTTGAGGGAAAGCGATTCCTTCCGTTTGTTCGGGCAGGAAATTTTTAGCGCCCTGCAAAATGCCGATGTCGCTATCATCGCCAATCCCAATAATCCCACCGGCACTTTTCTTTCGAAGGAAGAATTGGAGAAGGTCCTCCGCGAAGCCAACCGCAGAAATGTTTTTGTCATTCTCGATGAAACGTATGCGGATTGGATCCCTGAAATTTCAATGATCAAAGAAGTGGGGGACAACTCGCTTTTCTTATTGCTTCGTTCCCTGACGCACTTTTACGCCCTGCCGGGGATCCGCATGGGTTACGGCTTGGGTTCCCGGAAGCTCGTGGAGAAATTGGCGGCCCATCAAATTCCATGGTCCTGCAACCGGCTGGCCCAGAAGTTGGGCCTGATTGCGATTAAAGATGAGGCCTTTGCCGCCGAGGCGAGACAGTGGCTTTCGCAAGAACGGAACTGGCTTGAATCCCATCTTCGGAAGATTCCGATGCTGAAGGTTTATCCGGGCGCCGCGAATTTCCTCCTGGTGCGTCACGCGGTCCAATTGAGGCCCTTGGTGGAAGAATTGGGAAAACAGGGGATCTACGTGAGAGACCTGACGGAATTCCCCGCCTTGGGGCCCGCTTTTATCCGGATCAGCGTGAGAAAACGAGAGGAGAACCAACGTCTCATCGAAGCCCTCACCAAGAACCCGGTGCTTGCCAATGCCTAATCAGCGTGCTCAAGCGATTATGGTTTTAGGCACAGGTTCTGGAGTCGGTAAATCTTTTGTAACCGCTGGCCTCTGCCGTGTCTTGAGCGATCAAGGATTTCGTGTCGCTCCTTTTAAAGCTCAAAATATGTCCAATAATTCTTATGTGACAAGGGAGGGCGGGGAAATGGGAAGGGCTCAAGTCGTCCAAGCGGAGTGTGCCCGAGTGGAACCCAGCGTCCACATGAATCCCGTTCTTTTGAAGCCTGCGGCAGACAACGGTTCGCAGGTCGTCATCCATGGAAAAGCAGTTGCGACCCTCAAGGCGCATGAATATTACGCCCAACGGGAGAAAATCTGGGCGGCCATTCAAGAATCCTACGAAAAGCTTTCGCGTGAATTCGAAGTGTTGGTGATCGAAGGGGCAGGGAGCCCGGCGGAAATTAATCTCAAATCCGTCGACATGGTTAATTTTCGGGTTGCCGAAATGGCGGATGCCTCATGCCTTCTGGTGGGCGATATCGATCGGGGCGGGGTTTTCGCATGGATCGTGGGCACGCTCGAGCTCCTTGACGAGTCGGAACGTGCTCAGATTGCCGGTCTGATTATCAATAAATTCCGGGGCGACCGGAGCCTTCTCGAACCGGGCCTTGGGATGCTCGAAAATCTCACCGGAAAAAAAGTACTTGGCGTCCTTCCTTATCAATTGGATCTATGGATTGAAGAGGAGGATTCTCTATTCGTCATTGCTTCGTCCGCCTGCGGCGGACTCGCAATGACGAGTTGTCTTGACATCGCCGTCGTTCTCTTCCCCCGAATTTCAAATGCCACGGATTTTCAAATTTTGGCCGAAGAACCGGGAGTTTCGGTAAGAGTAATCAAGCGCCTTGAGGAATTCGGCTCGCCTGATCTTTTGATCCTTCCCGGAACGAAAGCGACGCTGGCCGATCTTCGATATTTAAAAACCACGGGGTTGGCCCAAAAGATTCAGGATTATGTCAAAAAAGGAGGAAGAGTCCTCGGGATTTGCGGAGGGTTTCAAATGCTGGGAGAATCGATCGAAGATCCCGAGGCGGTAGAATCCGAGGAGCGTTTTCAGGAAGGACTCAGCCTCCTTAAGGTTCACACAAAATTTTTTCCCGAGAAAACACTCCGGCAGGTCACCGGACGGGTGCAGACCGAAATTTTCTCTCGGCCCGTTCAAGGAAAGTTTGCAGGTTATGAAATTCATATGGGGCAAAGTGAGGCAGGCGGAGGGGGCAAGCCTTTAATTGAGGTTGATTCGTCAGGAAGAATTCTTGGCACCTACATTCACGGTCTTTTTGATGAAGCCGAGTTTCGCAGTTCTTTTCTTGAAGCCCTCCGGCAAGATACAAGGAAGCGCAAACCCACGGATTCAGAGAAAGTTCCTTCCTTGAGCGTTCTCAAGGAGAGGAATTATGACCGACTGGCCCAACTTCTTCGGGAGAGTTTGGATCTCGGTTTTGTTGGAACCTGCCTGAAATCTCCGCCCGCGCTGGCCCTTTAGAGTCCTTGAAAAATGGGGCTTTCCCGAGCCTTAATTTTAGGCTACCTCATTTGCCTTTTTTTGATTAGAATACCCCTTTACCCATGACACAAACCGCCAAGTTCGCTTACCTTTTAATCGCCCACGGGACCCGGGATCCGGAGGGAAAAGAGGCTTTTTTTCAATTTGTGGACGAATTCCGGGCGGCCTTTCCCGAGCGAAGGGTTGAGCCCGCCTTTTTGGAGCTTGTCCGGCCCTCCATTTCCGAGGGGATCGAGGCCTGCGTTCAAGGCGGCGCCGAGGAGGTTTTTATTCTGCCCCTCATGCTTTTCCCGGGCCGTCATGTGAAGGAGGATATCCCCGCCCAGATCCAGGAGGCCAAGCGCCGGTTTCCCCAGGTGGATTTCCATTATACGGGGGCCCTGGCCCTCACCTCCGGAAAAGGCGGTAAAATCTCCGAACCCAAGATGTTTGAGCTTCTGGGCAGCAAGATCGCGAGATTCCAGCTCGCGGAGAAGAATTGACTCTGTCTTTTTGTCCCATATAATGAAAGGCCTATTCGAGAAGGGGGATTTATAATGGCTGCAGAATCATCCGGAAAAAAACAGGGACCGGGCGTCGACCCTGAAATCGAAGAAGGTAAATTTTTCGCCGCCGTAGGTTATATTTCCGTTTTATGTTTTGCTCCCTTGTTTTTGAAAAAGGGAAATCGGTTTGCCCAGTTTCACGGAAAACAGGGACTCGTGCTTTTCATTCTTGAAATAGCGGCGAGCATCCTGAAAGCCGTCCCGGCGCTGGGAGACATTGTTTTCACCCTCGCTTTCGTGGTGTTGGGAATTCTTTCCCTGATTGGCGTTGTGAAAGTCCTGATGGGGGAGTATTGGGAAATGCCCGTCATCCACGACGTCGCAACTAAAATTAGCCTATAATTCCATGCGATTCCGGATACCGAAAATTCGTCCTCAAGAGCAGAAGTGGTCCGTCATCCTCAATCCGCTTAAAAGCGAATTGGATAAAAAGCGCGTCGCCGAGAAAATCGCGAAAATTTTCGGCGTTTCCTTTGAAGAAGCCCGGGAACTCACCTTGAGCACGCCCATTATTCTCATTGACGAACTCGCTCATCCCACGGCCATCCAAGTTCAGAATATTTTTCAGGATGCCCGTGCGGACATCACCCTGACCGACGACGCTTTCGCCAAAAGGCGGTGTTACCGGGCGGTCTGGCCGGACACTCCCAAACTTTCCTTTCTTGAAGCGATTGCCGAGGAGCCCGCTCCCCAGAAAGTTAAAATTGAAGACTTGCCCATCGAAACGACGGTAGGGACCGTCCTGACGCCGGTCATCGACGACCGGACAGAACCCCCTCTGCCTTTGCCTCTCCCAGCGCCTCCGCCGCCCACCGTCACCTCTCAAGACCTTGATAAGAAATATCAGGAACTGGAGCTTCTTTATGAAGAAAAAGTGCGGGAGAATCAGGAGTTAAAACAAAGACTCCAGCAGGAGATCAAAAATCAATCTTCCAGCGCCAGCAGCGAACTCAAATCCACGATTGAAGAATGGGAAGAGCGTTACCAGGGCTTAAAAGAGGAATATCAGGAGAGCCGCTCGATCTATGAAGAAAAAATCCGGGCTCGGGAAAAGGAATTCGAGGCCCTGAAGGCCCAGCTGAAAGAGGGCCAGGAAAAAATCCAGGCGCGCGCCAGCTCCCAAACCGCTTCCGAGGACAAAATCCGGGCCCAGGCCAAAGAAATCGAAGTCCTCAAGTCTCAAGCCAGAGAGCTTGAATCCTGGCGGGAAAAGGCCGCGGGCGCCGAAAAAGAACATCACGAACTTTTGAAAAACCGGGCCGCCCTCGAAGAGAAAATCAAGAGCCGCGAGAAGGAAATCGAGACCCTGAAGGCCCAGTCCAACGGTCTCAAGGTTTGGCAGGAAAAAGCCGCCCAGCTGGAAAAGGAAAGCGAAGAATTCTCTAAAACCCAGTCTTTTCTTGAAGAGACCATCCGCGCCCGGGAAAAGGAATTCCGGGCCCTCCAGGCCCAGTTTGAAGAGCTTCAGGGATGGGAAGAGAAGGCCCTCCGGTTCGAAAAGGAGAATGAGGAATTTTCCAGGGCCCAGGGTTTGAATCAGGAGAAAATCCAAGCCCAAGAAAAAGAATTGGAAATCTTCAAAGCCCGCGTGAACGAATTGGAGGAATGGCAGGAAAAGGCCATGGCCCTTGAGAAGGAGAACCGGGAGTTTCTGGGAAAGCTCCGCGAGCTCACCTCCGCCAAGGAGGAGCTCGATCAAAGCCTCCGCGCACGGACCGAAGAATCCCGCACTTTACGAAGTCAGTACGACGCTCTCCGGGAGAAACTGGCGCGACTCGAGCCGCTTTATGAGGAAGAACGCCGCCTTCGCCAACAGGCGGAGGAAACCAGCCGGCAGGCCCATGAGGCCGTCGACGAGGCGCGGCGTGAAATCGCCGCTCAAGTGAGCGAGACCGAACACTGGCATAGTAAATTCCAGGCGCTCGAAGAAAATCAAAAACGCATTGAACAGGAATTTAAGCAATTTTCCGAAGAGAAGGAAGCGGAAGTTAAACAACTTCAGGCTCTCAATCAGGAGCTTCAATCGCAGCTTGAGGTGGCCCGCAAACAGGTCCGGGATCTTCTCTTTCGCATGGAACAGCAGGAAATCATGGAGAAAAGAAACCGGCTCACGAGCGAACTGACAGGGAAGGAAAACCGGATGCGTGAGCTCAAGATGGAATTGGACCGGCTTCGCAAAGAAATCCATGACCGCGAGCTTCACGCCCAGATGCTCGCCAATGAGCAGGGCAATTTAGAGCGTGAAATCACGGAAGCCCGCCAGGCCCAGCGTCATCTTTTGGAACAGAACAAAATAAAGGAAAAGCAGAGCAAGTTCAAGCGCCCCCTCCCTTCCGACCCAGGCCTTGCCGTCATCCCTCCGGATGAGCCTGAATGATCGATGATCGAGCTGGTTTTAAACAAGATTAAGATCGACGAGTCCCGCAACGAACAAGTCATCGTCCTCAAGGAAAAGGAAGGAAACCGTTTCCTTCCCGTCGTGATCGGAATTTCCGAAGTCAACGCGATTAAATTGAAATTGAGCGGGATCAAACCCCCCCGGCCGCTCACCCATGACCTTCTCCTCAGCGTGATTGAAAATCTCGGCGCCAAACTCGTAAAAATTTTGATCGACCGCCTGCATAACAACACCTTCTACGCCAAGCTTTTTTTGTCGGTGGATCACAAGGAAGTCCTGGTGGACGCCCGTCCTTCGGATTCGGTGGCGATCGCCCTTCGGGCCGGGGTCCCTATTTTTGTGGCCGAAGAGGTCCTGGGAGAGGCGGGGGTGAGCGAGTTTTAGACTTGAATGACAAACCAACCTTATGACGTTCTCATCATCGGCGGAGGCGGCGCCGGCCTGACCGCCGCCCTTTACACCTCCCGCGCCAAACTTTCGACGGTCCTTCTGGAAAAGCTCGCCCCCGGCGGCCAGATCGCCCTGACCGATCTCGTGGAAAATTATCCCGGTTTTCCGGAGGGCGTGACCGGGACCGAGATCTCCCAGCGGATGGAGGAACAAGCCAAGCGTTACGGCACGGAAATCATTTATGACGAAGTTTCCGAACTTCAGAAGCAAAACGGAAATTTTACGGTCAAATTGGCTTCCGGCGAGACTCATACCTCTCGGAGCGTGATCGTTGCCACCGGCGCCTCTTACCGGAATTTGCAGGTTCCCGGGGAGAAGGAGTTGACGGGGAAGGGCGTGGCGTATTGCGCGACCTGCGACGGCGCTTTTTTTAAAGAGAAGGAAATTATCGTGGTGGGCGGAGGGGATTCCGCGATGCAGGAAGGAATTTTCCTCACCCGTTTTGCGACCCAAGTGACCGTCGTTCACCGCCGCGACAAGCTCCGCGCAAGCCCCATTCTTCAGGAGCGCGCCCGCCAAAACCCGAAAATGAAATTCATTTGGGACACCGTGGTCACTGAAATTTCGGGGGACAAAAAAGTCCAGCAAGTGAAGCTCCAAAATGTGAAGACCCAAGAGACCCGGGACTTTAAAACCGACGGCGTCTTTATTTTTATCGGCCATGACCCCAACACCGGTTTTTTGAAGGGTCTCGTTGATTTGGATGAAAAAGGCTATGTCAAATCGGGTGAGGGGCTCCAGACCTCGGTGCCGGGTCTTTTTGTCTCGGGCGAAGTCCGGGCCGGTGCGGTGAAGCAACTGGTTTCCTGCTGCGGGGAAGGCTGTGAAGCCGCGCTTTCCTGTCAGGCCTATTTAGAAGACCATTGACCATGGCAATCCTCCGCCTTCTTCTGATTCTTCTTTTATTGGGAAGCTGCGGGGCCCAACCGGGAGGCGGTGGATGCGCTCCCGCCTGGGTGCCGCCGGGACAGGAGCTCCTCGGCAATCAGGCCCCCAATTTTGTCTTGTCCAATCTTTTGGGAGAAAAAGTCGAGCTGGCGAACCTCGTAAGCCAAAAAGCGACCCTTTTGGTTTTTTGGGCCACGTGGTGCCCCTCCTGCGTGGAGGAAATCCCCGTTTTGAACCAGTGGAGCGAAAAATATCCGGGGCTTCAAATCTTGGGGATCAATGTGCAGGAGCCCGCGGACCGGATCCGGCCCTTTGCGGAAAAAGCCAAGATTCTTTACCCCATTTTGCTCGATCAGGACGGGGAAGTGGCCCATCAATACGGCCTCGTCGGCATCCCCGCCGCCATTTTACTTTCGAAAGGAGGCAAGGTCATTTATTACGGTTTCGCCCCTCCCAAAAATATTGAACAGCTCATTCAGGAATAATAAAGCCCTTTTCACGTCATTGCGAGGAGCGGAGCGACGAAGCAATCTACGAGATTGCTTCGCTGCGCTCGCAATGACGGTTCTTTTAGGCGGTTTTTTTATTCTGTTGTCTCCGATAAGCTTTGCCCAGCCCCAGAAAGCCCTCCCTCAATTCGATCATTCGGAATGGGACCAATTTCTCAAGGCCTTCGTCAGTGAAAAGGGAGAGGTCGATTATTCTTCGGCCCAGAAAAATCAGAAGCTCCTTGACACCTATTTGGAAAAAATTCAATCCCTTTCCGGAAGAGATTTTGATCGTTGGAACCGCGAGGAGAAAATCGCCCTTTTGATCAATACCTTCAACGCGAGCACCGTCAAGCTCGTTTTGGAAAATTACCCTATAAAATCCGTCATGGATATCCCCTCCTTCTGGGACATGAAGGCGGTACAGCTTAGGATTTTCTCGGGAGAGGAAGACAAACCGACAGCCTACAGCCTGAACCAAATCCAATTCGATTATCTCCGCTCACACTACCGGGATGAAAAAATTCTTTTCGGGCTTTGCTTTGCCTCCAAAACCTCCCCCCGGCTCCGGCAGGAGGCCTTTACGGGCCCCCAATTGGAGGGTCAGCTTTACCTCGCCACACGGGAATACGTGAACGATGAAACCAAGCACCGGATCGTGCCGGGGGAGAACAAGATTTTCCTTTCCCGGATTTTTCACTGGTATGCGGAGGATTTTCTGGTCAACTGGAGCAATTTTCCCGGGGAGGTGAAGTGGAAGCCCCAGGAAATGTCGGTTTTGAGCTTTTTTGTCCATTACCTGGATGATGCCCCCAAGGTGGAATTTCTAAGGGAAGGCAAATACAAGGTCAAATATGAGGTTTATGACTGGCAGCTCAATGACGCTTGACATTTGCGGGGTTTTGCGTAACATATGAACCCTCTTCAGGTTATAAAAATGGAACAATTTGCGATCATCCACGCTTCAGGAAAACAGGTTCGGGTAGAGCCTAACCAAGTCATTGATATAGAACGAGTTAGGTTAAAAGAAAAACAAAAAGAAGTGACCTTTGACAAGGTGCTCGTTACCCGGAAGGGCGACTCCCTCCAGGTGGGCCAACCTTATGTGAAGGGCGCGTCGGTGATCTGTGAGTATTTGGGCGAGATCAAGGATGTCAAAAAAGTCATTTTTAAGATGCGGCGGCGGAAGAATTACCGCAGGAAGAAGGGGCACCGCCAAATTTTGTCTCAACTGCGGGTAAAGGAAATTCAATATGGCGCATAAAAAAGGACTGGGAAGCACACAAAACGGAAGAGACTCTCAAGCCCAACGGCTGGGGATAAAAACCTACGGGGGGGAACGGGTCAAAGCAGGCCAGATCATCGTCCGGCAAAGAGGGACCCCCTTTAAACCCGGCTTTTTCGTGGGGCGGGGAAACGATGACACCTTATACGCCCTTAGAGAAGGAAGAGTAGAGTTTCGAACGAATCGAACCGTTCATATCATTCCACTGGAAAAATAAGATCCCAAGTTTTCCGTCTCTTAGGCAAAGAAATAAGGAGGCGGAAGATTTGGGATTTTTTATTTCTCTGCGATGAATCGAATCATTGATGAAGTTAAAATTTTTGTCAAAGGCGGCCACGGGGGAAAAGGCTGCGAAAGCCATATCCGCCGCTCCGATCGGAAATTGCTTCCCACCGGGGGAGATGGAGGCGCGGGCGGAAGCGTGATCCTGCGGGCCGATCCCAACGTGGCTTCCCTCAAATCCTTTCTTTATCAAAAACATTTTTCCGCGGATTCCGGCAGCCCGGGAGGAAGCAACAAGAAAAGAGGAAAAAAGGGGGAGGACCTTTTGATCTCTGTACCCTGCGGGACGACGGTCTATAAAAAAGAAAAGCATTTTTTGGTGCGGGATTTGGTCCATGCGGGCGAGGAAGTGATGGTGATGGCCGGAGGCCGGGGCGGCACGGGCAATGCCGGGGGAAAAGAGGCCCAGCCGGGCGAGGCGGGGGAAAGCGGGGAAGTCACCCTCACCTTTAAAATCCCGGCGGAAGTTTTTATCGTGGGACTTCCCAATTCGGGGAAATCAAAATTTCTGAACCGGATCAGCCATTCCCATTCCAAAGAGGAGTCTTATCCCTTTTCCACCCTCCAACCGGTCCTGGGCACGCATGAAACGGAAGATTTTGAACAAATCCGCTTCTGTGAACTCCCCGGCCTTTACCGGGATTCCATCCGCGGAAGGGGAGCGGGGGTCGATTTTTTAAAACACCTGGACCGGGCCCAGCTGGTTCTTCTGATGATCGACCCCGTCAATGATTTTGCTTCTTCGCTTGAGGAAGCCCAGGAGGTTTTGCTGGATTTGCTCAATCGATACCAGGCTTCCTTTTTGGGACTCCCGCGGGTTGTGGTGGTCAACAAAATGGATTTGGCAGAAGCGCGTGAGCGGATGAAAAAAGAAAAATTCCACCCCCGCGATCCGCTTTTTTTGATTTCGGCAGAGACCGGAGAGGGAATCGAACCTTTGATGGCTTATGTGGTTCAAAGTGTAAGGAGACTGAAGACCGGTAAAGAGGCCCCCAATGCGTAAAAAACTAAAACGGGCGTGCCGGATTGTCTTAAAAGCGGGCACGAGCATCCTGACTTCCCCGAAGGGAAATTTTTCAAAGACGGCCTTTTCGAGGCTCGGCGAGGGAATCCTTTCGCTTCTTCGGGAAAAACGGGAGGTGATTTTGGTGAGTTCAGGCGCCATTGCCCTCGGGATGGAGACCCTTCATTTAAAGTCCAGGCCCGGCGAGCTCCGGAAACTTCAGGCCTGCGCGGCCATCGGGCAGGGAAAACTCATGCACGCCTACGAAGCCTTCTTTTCAAAGCACGGAATCCATACGGCCCAGCTTCTTCTCACGCGGGACGGCTTGGAGGAGAAAGAACGTTTCCTCAACGCGAAACGGACCCTCGATGAACTTTTCAAAATGAAAGTCCTGCCGGTCGTGAATGAAAATGACACCGTGGCGACCGAGGAAATCGCTTTTGGGGACAATGACTTCCTGTCCGTATGGGTGGCCAATTTGGTTCAGGCTGATTTGCTCATCCTCCTTTCCGATGTGGACGGATTTTATTTGGCGGACGGCTCCCGGGTGCGTTGGGTGAAAGATTCGAAACAAATCGAAAAAACTTTGGTGTCTCACATTCGGGACAAGCGGAAGGAGAAAACGGTCGGAGGCATGAAGGCCAAACTCGCCGCCGCGCGGCTCGCCATGCAATCGGGGATTCCGATGCTTTTGGTCAATGGTCATAAAAAGAGGATCCTGGATGCAGTGGTTCAGGGAAAGGATGTCGGGACGCTTTTTGCGGCAGGTAAGAAAAAAAGGACAAACCCATGGCCTCTTTAAATTCCTATGTCTTAGACTTGGCGAAAAAAGCCAAAGCGGCCTCCCAGGTGACCGCGTCCCTGCCGGCTTCCAAGAAAAACCGTGTCCTTTTGGAAGTCGTAAGGCTTCTCGGCCGGAAAAAGAACGCCCTTCGGCGGGAGAACGAGAAAGACCTTCGGAATGCCCGCAAAAAAAAGTTAAGCCCCGTTTTAATCGACCGTCTTACGTTGACTCCGAAAAGGATTGAGGAAATGCGCGAAGGGGTCCGTATGGTGGCGGGTCTTCACGACCCGATCGGGCGGGTTCTGGCCGCATGGCGGAGGCCCAACGGCCTCAAAATCTCAAAAGTGACCGTCCCTTTGGGCGTCATCTTCATCATTTACGAATCCCGGCCCAACGTCACTTCAGAATGCGCCTCTCTTTGTTTCAAAAGCGGGAATGCGGTGATTCTCCGCGGAGGAAGCGAAGCTTTTTATTCCAATCAAATTCTTGCGAATATTTACAAGCAGGCACTCCGCAAACACCGGATCCCTGAAGCGAGCGTGAGTTTTGTGACCGACACCGACCACCGCGCCATTGACCTTTTTCTCCAGCTGGAAGATTGGCTTAATTTGGTCATCCCCCGCGGCGGGGAGTCTCTGATCCGGCGAGTGGCGCGCCGTTCGCGGATTCCGGTCATCAAACATTACAAAGGCGTCTGCCATCTTTATGTGGATGAGAGGGCCGACCTTAAACAGGCGCTCCGCGTTGCCCTGAATGCCAAATGCCAGCGTCCGGCCACCTGCAACGCGATGGAAACCCTCCTGGTTCACCAAAAAGTCGCCCCCCGTTTTCTGCCGGAATTGGGACGGGAACTCAAGAAGGCCCGTTGTGAGGTCCGCGGGGACAGGAAAACCCGCCAATTCATTCCCTGGGCGAAACTCGCCGGGAAGGGAGATTACGGAAAAGAGTTCCTCGACCGGATTCTCGCGGTCCGCGTGGTCCCCAATTTGGACACGGCCATCGAGCATATTCAGACCTTTGGTTCGGCCCATACGGACGGGATCCTGACACGGGACCGCGCCGCCGCGCGCCGTTTCGTGGAGGAAGTGGATTCCTCCTCCGTGATGGTGAATGCCTCCACCCGTTTTTCCGACGGCTTTCAATACGGATTCGGCGCCGAGATTGGAATTTCAACCGACAAGATCCATGCGCGGGGGCCGATGGGGCTTGAGGGGCTCACTTCTTACAAATATGTGGTCGAGGGCAGAGGACAAACGCGAGAATAATTGATGAGAATCGGGATTCTGGGCGGAAGTTTTGACCCCATTCACAAAGGGCATCTGGCCCTGGCCCAGGAATCCGCGAAGCAATTTAATCTTGATAAAATTCTTTTCATACCCGCTTCCCACCCTCCCCACAAAAAAGAAGATCATCATCTGACTTCCGCCCCCTTGCGGGCGCGGATGATTGCGCTCGCCATTCAGGACGATCCCCGGTGGGAGCTCTGCGATCTCGAACTCCGAAGGCCGGGAGTCTCTTATACGGTGGATACTCTTCGGGAACTCCGGAAACTTTATCCGCAGCCCCACGAACTTTTTTTCATTGCCGGCGCGGACTCTTTCAATGATTTAAAAGATTGGAAAGAGCCCAAGGAACTCCTCAAGCTTTGCGAATGGATTGTGGCCCCGCGGCCTTCCTCGAAACTTCCGGAGCCTTTGCCTTCCGGATTTCACTTGCTCAAGATTGCCCCGATCTTGGTTTCAGCCACCGAACTCCGGTCTCGGATTGAACGGGGAGAGGATATTTCAGAATGGGTTCCCGAAAAGGTGCGGGACTATATGAAAAAACAAAAAATTTATTCAGGAAAGAATCAGTGAACGAAGGCCTTCACATCGTTCTCCTAGGGGTTTTGTTCCTCCTCTCGGTTTTCTTTTCAGCCGCGGAGACCGCTCTTTTTTCACTCACCCGTTTCGAGAGGCGCCGTCTTCTCGAACGCCACCCCAATCGGGGGAGACTTGTCAACGATCTCCTGGGGCATCCGCGGAGGGCCCTGATCACGATTTTGATCGGGAATAATGTCGTCAACATTTGCGCCACGGCGGTGGTGACTCTGATCGCCCTTCAATTTTTCGGCCCCCGGGGCGTGAGTCCGGTCGTCGCTTTTTTCACCGTTTTCCTGATCTTTGTGTGCGAAATCATCCCCAAAGTTTTTGCGGTCCGGAACAATGAAACCGTCGCCCTCCTCACCGCGCCTTTTCTTGAAATTTTTTCAATCGCAATCCTGCCCGTGAGGAGGCTTGTCCGCATCGCAAGCGATTGGGTTCTTTCCTTCATTCTTCACGAAAAACAGGAAACCTCCGACCTCATCTCAACCCAGGACCTCAAGGTATTGATCGAAATCGGCGAAGAGGAGGGGATCGTCGGCCGGAAAGAGAGGCGGATGATCCAAAAACTTTTTGAATTGGGCGAACGGCCCGTCCGTTCCATCATGACCCCGCGGATCGACCTCAAGGCCCTCCGCTCGGGGGACCCGTGGGAAAAACAGATCGAAATGATCAAAAACTTCCACTACACCCATTTCCCCGTTTACCAGGAGTCCTTGGATCAGATTATCGGCGTGGTCTCGATCCAAGAGGTGATCTTGAGCGGGGAACGGGACCTCGCGAAACTCGTGAAACCGCCGATTTATGTACCCGAACTCAAGAGAATCGACGAACTCCTCCGCGATTTTCAGAAAACGGAGGACCGTTTCGCGGTCTGTGTGGATGAATTCGGAGGGACGGCCGGTGTGGTGACTCTGGAGGACGTCCTGGAAGAGATTTTCGGAGAATTTCACGACGAATACGCGAAAGAAGGCGAGCAGCCGATCCGCCAGCTGGGGAAGGGCGAATACCTCGTCGACGCAAAAATTTCCCTCCTCCATTTCAACGAGTTTTTTCACTCCCGCCTCCATTCCAAAGAAGCCGAGACATTGAACGGATTTATCCTTGAAAAAATGGGACGGGTGCCGAGGAAAGGGGAGGAATTCCAACTTCCCCACTTTACTTTCCGGATTTATGACATGGCAGGGCAGCGGATTCTTCAAGTCTATGTGAGGACCAAGCGATGAGTCTTCTCATTGCCTTCGGACTTTGCCTTTTCTTTTCCGCCTTTTTGTCTGCGGCCGAAATGGCTTTCCTCTCCACGGACCGCATCAAGTTGCGCGATGAAGCCGAGCGGGGAAGTGATAAAGCCCGCGGCATTTTGGGGCTTTTTTCGGATTCACGGCAGTTTTTGACGAGCCTTCTGATCGGGAATAATCTTGTCAATATCGCCGCAGCCGCCCTTTTTACCATTTTCCTCGAGGCCCGTTTCGGCATCCGGAGTGAGTGGGTGATCACGGCCCTTTTGGCGCCGGTCCTCATTATTTTTGCCGAGACCGTGCCGAAGGCTTATGGGAGGCACCAGAAAAAGAAATTTCTTTTGGACCATGCGGCTTTGGTCCTTTTCTTCTCCCGGCTCCTTGCCTGGCCCACGCGCATCCTCCTCGCCGCTTCCGAAATTTTTCTTCGGGGGAAGGGAAAGAAAGGGCATCGCAACATTTTGGTGAGCGAGGATGAGTTCCGGTTTTTGATTGAGGAGAGTGTCCGGATGGGCGTTTTGGCGGAATCCGAGAAAAAACTGGTCGAGCGCATCCTTGATTTTGAGCGGATCCCGGTCGAAAGAGCTTTGATTCCGCTGGACAGGGTGGCCAAAGTGGAACTCTCACAAGACGTAGGGGCGGCCAAAGGGGAGGCGCGGCGCAGCGGGTCCAAGGTGGTGCTGGTTTACGAGGAACTCCCCAATATCATTATTGGAATGATTTATACCTTTGACCTTCTTTTTCAGGAGGATGAGAAAAAGGGCCTTCGGGATTACCTCCGTTCGCCCATTTTTCTCCCCAAGGAAACCTCCCTGGAGAAGGCGTTTGTCACCCTTCAGGAGAGGCGCCAATCCTTTGCCCTGGTGACGGACGCCCATGGTGAAGTCATCGGCCTCATCCAGATCGAAAGCCTGATCGCCATTTAGCCTCCCCAATTAAGGTAAAAAAAGACTTTGACAGGGGAAGCTCCTTTCTCTATACTTCCTGCAATTGAGAATCATTCTCAATTTAGACCTATTGTGAGGAGGGATTATGTTTCAAGCTTTTGTCGTTGTTTTAAGGGAGGGGTTCGAAGCTTTTTTGATCGTTGCCATCATCCTGGCCTATCTTGCCAAAACCCAGCGCTCTCGATTGATCCCCGCCGTTTATTGGGGGATTTTCGGTTCCGTCTTTGTGAGCGGTGTCCTTGCCTATTTTCTTTCAAAAACTTCGAACGAACCTTTGTGGGAAGGTACCCTTGGCCTCATCACCGCTTTTTTTGTGGGAGGGCTCGTGATCCAGATGTGGAAGACCGCTTCCCACCTGAAACAGGATATGGAAAGCCGTCTCACGAAAGCGACGGCGGGAAAAACAAGCCTCCTCGCTTTCTGGGGCGTTCTCCTTTTTACAGTCCTGATGATTTCCCGGGAGGGGATGGAGATGGTCCTGATGCTCTTTCAGATCCGCGAGCCCCGGGTAACAGCGGGAATCATTCTGGGAATTTCAGCCGCCCTGGCGGTCGCGGTCCTGTGGAGCCGTTTCAGCTATTTGATCAACCTGCGGCTCTTTTTCCAAATCACCTCCGTTTTCCTTCTCCTTCTCGTTGTCCAGATTCTCCTTTATTCCTTTCACGAATTCACCGAAGTCGGGATTTTTCCCAATAACGAGGTTCTTCATGAAGCCACCGAGATTTTTACTCCCAACGGCATTGTCGGGAAATGGTTGACCGCTCTGATGGTGGGGGGATGCGGTCTCTGGCTGGTGGGGGCGTGGCTTAAGGATCGGTTTCGACAATCCTTGAAATTTTCGCCGTCGGATTCAAATTAGTCTTATGAAGAAAATCGGCGAAACTCCGAGAGAATCCTCCACAGAGACAAAAATAGGGAAAAGTGAAACTGAACCCGCTAAGTACCCAGCCAAATTTCAAAAAGAGAGAGGAGCGGTTAAAATGTCGGATCAAAGTTTACGGCTGGGTCGTGTCGCGATTTTTTTTCTTGTTTTGATGGGCATGCAAACCGGTTTTGCCGGGGAGGAAGAGGTTGCTCGCACGGAGGAAGTGACGGTCACTGCAACAAAAATGGACGAAAAAGGCCCGTTTCTCCCCGATTATTCGGGGACCAAGATTTACGCCGGCAAAAAAACTACATCTCAATCTCTGGAGAGAATGCCCGCGGTTCAACCGGACCAATATCGGCGGGTGTTTTCTAACCTGCCGGGTGTTTTAGTTTCCGAATTGGCCGTTCCCAGCATTTTGAATTTGAGTTACCGGGGCTTAAACGATCCCCACGAATCGAAAGGGATACTCATTCTAAAAGACGGAATTCCCGTGATGTCGGATTGGCACGGCTATCCCACGCTCTATTATTTGCCTCCCCTGGAGTCCATCGAGCGAATCGAATTTATCCGCGGGGGTTCTTCGCTCCTTTACGGACCCCAGCCGGGCCCCGTGATTAACTATGTGACCTATTCCCCTCCGACGGAAAAAAAATTCGAATTCCAGACCAAGCACAACTTCGGGAGTTACCGTTCCTACTCCCTTTATAATTCCATTGGAGGGACCATCGGTCCGGTGGGATATTATGGGTATTACCACCACCGCCAGGCGGACGGCCCGCGCGAAAATTCGGATTATTCCGTTCATGGCGGCAGCTTCAAAGGGACCCTTCAGGCAGGGGAGATGTCTCGACTGGCCTTTAATTACGATGCGTACGAGTCGGAAAGCGGAGAAGCTGGACGGCTCACCTTCGCGCAATACAGTCAGGACCCGAACCGCGTCACGACACCCCACGACCGGCTCTGGGTGGACCGCTATGCAGCAAGCCTGACCTACGAACAGGAAATCGGCGAAAAGGGGTTTCTCACCATCAAGCCCTGGGTGGGCCGCCAGGACCGGTTGAGCCGGCGCCAAACGGGAGCGCTTCCCAACAGCGCCACCAATCTGGATCTTCAGGAATTCAACTTTGTGGGCCTGGATAACCGCTTTCGCTGGCTTTGGGAGCTTTTCGGAAAAGAGCAGGCTCTCACGGGGGGATTTCTTTTCTATTATTCCGACAGTCCTCGAAACCGCCGCCGGGGAGATACGCGGGAATCCAACGCCGGCCCCGAGATTTTTGATTTGGACCGCAGCACCCATTACTGGTCCCTTTTTATGGAACACTTGTTTAAGGTCTGGCGTTTGAGCGTCATTCCCGCCTTCCGGCTCGAGATGATTCAGATGTCCGTCAAAGAAAAGTTTAATACCGGCGTGACGAGGGCCCTCATCAAAGAGGACTTTTTTTCCGCAGTGCCCCTTTTTGGTTTGGGCATTGAATTTGATCTGGGCCGGCAGAATGAATTCTACGCCAACATTTCCCAGGGGTACCGGCCCAAGGAATACGATGATTTGGCCAACCCTACGAGCAACACCCAGCGCGCCCCGAGAGGCCTCAATGAATCCAAGACGTGGAATTATGAAGTGGGATGTCGCGGGACCCCCGTCCGTTGGTTCTCCTATGACACCAGCCTCTTTTTCATCGACTATGACAATTACATGGAAAATCTCAATTTGGGCGGCGGGAATACCGAGCGCTCCAGTTCCGGCCGGGCCAATTTTGGAGGTTGGGAAGCCGCGGCGGAAATGGATGCGATCGGATTTTGGGACAGCCTTGCCGGGACCAAGGCGGGCGAGGCCATCGGAACTTTCGGTCCCTACGGTAATATCCAGCTTCTCGACGCGAAATTTATCAGCGGAAACAACAAAGGCGAAGAGCCGTCTTATGCTCCGGAATATGTCTTTAAGTGGGGACTCACCCACACCCTGCCCAAGTGGTTTAAAGCCAGCCTTTCCAGTGTGTTCGTGGCGGATCACTTTTGGCAGGACAGTAACGCCGCGGGCACGGTGGGAACCAACAAGGTGGCGAGTTATAAAGTGTGGGACTTGGCGCTCGAGGCCTTTCTTTACAAGGACATCTTCAGCGTCTTCGGCGGCGTCAGCAACCTATTTGACGAAACCTATTACTCCCGTGTCCGTTCGGATGGGATTGAGCCGGCCCAAGGAAGGGATATCCACGGGGGATTCAGGGTCAAGTTGGGATTTTAATAAGGAGAGGTTAACGAATGTTCTGGGACCAAACACTCATTGAGCTTTTTCGAAAAGGGAGCTTTGCGATGTGGCCCCTTCTTCTTTGTTCGATCGTGGGAACGGCCATCGTGGTCGAGCGGTTCCTTTATTTCCTCGGCCTTCGGTTGAATTACGATGATTTCAGAAAACAATTGAAGGGGCTCCTTGCGAAGCGGAAGACAAAAGAAGCGCTGACTCTGTGCCGCAAGCATCCCAGCCCGGTTCCGAGAATCGCGCTGGAGTATTTGAAAAATTTGAATGAGGACTCCCTCCGGAACGAAATCCTGAAGAGGGAAGGTTCCTTTGCTTTGGAGCAGCTGGAAACGCGTCTCCGCTGGCTTGCGGCGATCACGCATATCGCACCCCTCCTCGGACTTCTCGGCACGGTCACGGGCCTTGTGAGCGCCTTTCACCAAATCGAAATTTTTGGGGGGCAGGTCCAGCCGGGGGATTTGGCCGCAGGCATCTGGGAAGCTTTGATCACCACGGTTTTCGGACTTGTGATCGCCATTCTCTGCATGGCGGCCTTCCACGGTTTTGAGGGGGCGGCGGACCGCATTGCCAGGCGGATGCAATTTATTGTTTCCGAATTGGATGAGTTTTTCAGCAAAGAGTCGGGGGCGCGCTTCTCTTCACAGGACACCGAGGCTACCGAAGAAACGATGAGGACGGTACAATAATGGAATTTATCCGCCCCAAAAGAGTGAGCTTGAGCCTCGACATGGCGCCTTTGATCGACGTTGTCTTCCAGCTCCTGATTTTTTTCATGTTAAGCTCTTCTTTCTTGAATCCTTCCCTCAAACTGGACCTTCCGAAGGCCGTGACGCGGGATGCGCAGGAGAAGGAGCGTACCGTCTTGACGATTGACCGCCAGGGCAGCCTGTTCGTCAACACCACAAAAACTTCCATGGAAGAATTGAAGTTCCGGCTCTCGGAGAAACTCGTTTCAGATCCAAAGAAGTCCATTCATCTGCGCGGGGACAAGGACATGCCCTACCGGCTTTTTGTCCAGGCCATGGATATTGCGCGTCAGGCAGGGGCGAGACAAATCAATATTGTCCACGAATCGGAGGACGCCGCGTGAAATTACCGTTTTCCTATCAAAATCATTTTTTTAAGCCCGTCTTAGTTGCCTCTATCCTGGGTCATCTTGCTTTTCTGGGGACGGGAAGCTTTCTTTTTTCGGCGCCCCAGTTTGGAGTCCGCGAGGCCCCTCACAGCATGGAAATCGTCATTCTGAAGGAGACCAAAGTCAAGAAAGAGAAGGTGCGTGAAGCCCGAGTCCTTACGAGCGAGGATTCGCCGGTCGAGGAAAAACAGATTCAAAAAAAACCGGAGCCCGAAAAGCCGAAGGAAGTTCAAAAACCCTTCTTCAGTCCGCCTGAAAAAGGAGCCGCCAGTGAAGCCAAACCGGATTATCTGAAAAATCCCGCTCCCGTCTATCCGCATTTGGCGAGGGAGAGAGGCTGGCAGGGCTTGGTGATCCTTAAGGTTTTGGTAAGTACCGACGGTGTGCCGTCCGAAGTGCGCGTTGAAGAGAGTTCCGGTCACGGGGTATTGGACAAGGCCGCTCTCAGGGCAGTAAGGAACTGGAAATTTGTCCCGGCCCGTTCCGGCAATTTTGCTTTCACTTCTTGGGTGAGGGTTCCGGTCCGTTTCCTTTTGGTCGAGGAAGCCTGATGGCTGCGTCAAAGGATGTCCTTCAACAGTTGCGGGTTGACAAAGACCTGAAACTGACCCGTCCGCGGCAGGCGATCGTGGAAAAAATCCTTTCCTCAAAAGCGGGCGAGCACTTTTCCGCGGACCAACTCTGGGAGTGGTTCCGGAAAAAGGAAAAAGGGGTCTCCAAGGCCACGGTTTACCGCACCCTCAACCTCCTGGTCCAAAAGAAGGTGGTGGAGGAGCATGATTTCGGAAAAGGCCAGAAATACTACGAACGGATGATGGAAAGGCCCCATCACGACCACCTGATTTGCGTCCACTGCGGCCGGATCATCGAGTTTGAAAATCCCGAAATTGAAAGGCTCCAGGAGGAGATCGCCCAACGCCAGGATTTTGTCATCACCTACCACACCCACAAGATCTTCGGCGCCTGCTCCCGCTGCGGCCATAAGAAGAAAAAGGCGCTTCAAGTCCTTTCCTGACTTCCCCGGGCCTTAATTCAGGCCCCCTTTTGACGATAACTGGAATGACACTCTCGTATCTTGTCCTTTTTCTATTCTTATGATTAAAGTCATTGCCATTGCGAATCAAAAAGGCGGCTGCGGCAAAACCACCACCGCCATCAATTTGGGTGCCTGTCTGGCCCGCTTGAACCAGCGGGTCCTCCTCGTTGATTTGGATCCCCAAGCCCACACCACCGTCGGTCTGGGGCTCCTCCCCGAAAGGCTCGACCGTACGCTCTATCACCTTCTCTGCCCCACCCGGGAAAAAAGACTTTCCTGGGAGGACGTTGTTCTCCCCCTGAACCCTTATCTTTCCCTCCTGCCGGGGGACATTCGTCTCTACGAATTTGAGGAGTTTTTCTCAAACCATCCCCAAAGGGAGAAACAATTGAAATATGTTTTTCTTTTTAATCTGAAACGCGCCGAGCCCTTTGATTTTGTTTTGTTTGATTGCCCGCCCAATCTCGGTCTGATCACCTTGAATGCCCTCGAGGCGGCGCCCCACGTCATCATCCCGATCGAGCCTTCCTTTTTCTCGCTCCACGGACTCGCCAAGATTTCGGAGACGCTGCAGCGGGTCGGGATCAAGCGCGGACAGACGCATCAGGTCAACGCCCTCGTGACGCGCTTTAATAAAGAAGATCACTTCACCCAGGAAGTTTATGAAGAAGTGAAACGGCATTTTCAGGACCGGCTTTTTCACACCGTGATCCGCGAAGACGGCATCTTAAGGGAAGCGGCCGGGGCCGGCCTCACGATTGTGGATTTTGAGCCGAGTTCCGTGGGTTATCACGATTACATGAGTTTAGGAACGGAAATTCTGGAGCAGGTTTGGAAATGGCAGGAAACCCACGGGGAGCCCGGGCATCCCACGAGCCACCGGGTTTATTCCATGGGACCCCGGAAAGTCGCGGGAGGGATGCTCTTTCAATATTATTCAAGCGACGCCAAGGAGGTCCTCCTGGCCGGGGATTTCAACCAATGGATCGCCGCGCCCCTGATCCGTAAAAACGGAAACGGGGTCTGGCAGCGGGTGGTCCCGCTCCGGGAGGGGGAGTACCGCTATAAATTCCTGGTCGATCAGGAATGGAGGCTCGACCCTTGCGCCCTCCATGAAAAAGAAAATTCTTACGGAGGAAAGGATTCCTGCGTGACGATCGAATGGTAAATCCCGACTCGCCTTTAAAGAAGTTGAAATGGGGGCTTCACGACCTGTCGCCCCTTTTTCACGCGCCGGCCTCCCAGGAAACGGCCGAACCCGCTTCATCCCGCACCGCTCACTTCGGAGTCCAGTTCTTGAGCGTCTGCGTCCCAGACCATGAGGGAGACGCTTTTCTCGCCAACGCCTATTTGGCTTCTCAAATGGTGCGGCGGGCCGATCTTTTTGCCTCTTTGGTTTCGATTGCACCGGGAGTCAACGCCTTTTCTTCCAAATCAGAGAACCCTTTTCGTTCCCTGGAACTCTTGGATTCCCGGATTTCCCGGCTCGTTCTTTCCCATCAGGAACTTTGGAACATCACTCAAACGGGCCGGCCCCCAGGAGATTTAATTTCTCCCAAGCCTGAAATTTCCCAGGATTTTCTGGTTTTTCTTGAATTCGAGCCGTCCCAGTTTCGTTCTTTGGCCCGCATCGCCCTGCTTCTGGACCGGCTGATCCTTTTCGTCCAGCCCACCGTGGAAAGCCTGCGGGAGGCCTACCGGCTCGTCAAAACTTTTTGGCATTTGAACCGGGAGATCGATTTTTTCCTCCTTTTCCGTGGAAAGGCGCTCCCGCGGGAACAAAAAGAATTTCTCTTCGAAAGGTTTTCTTTGATCGCTTCGCGTTTTCTCTGGACGACTCCCGGATGGCTCGGCGAGCTCGCCTTTCCGGAGAAGAAAGAAAAAAAAGAGCGCGCCCCAACTTCGCGGGAAGAAAATTGGGAATTCAACGCCGAGACCATTATTTTGGGGGAGGGGCTCAAGCGTCCCCTGTCTCCTGAAAAAAACCGTTTTTGGCTCGAGCTTCAGAAAATTCTCCAGAACCGGATGGCGCACCCTCTCCCATGAGTCCGCGGGTCTTTCTTGCCAAATCTCCTTCTTTGAAAGAATTTCAAAAAGTTTTCCTTCTCCTGAAGGAGGCCCTTCCGCGTTTATTTCCCCAGGCCCAGCCTCTTCGGGAGGTGGACGAACGTCTGGGAAGCCCGTACTCTTTTTTTCTTCAGGAGGGAGAAACACTTCTTTGGGTGGAGGTGGCTTTCAGCCCCTTGACCCGCGAGACACTGACCCATTACCTCGCAAAGGCAAAACAGGTCCAGGCCCTTTTCCCCGCGGCGAAAATTTGCGGGGTTTTTGCGGCGCCCGATTTTGAAGCGGAACTCACCCAGCTTGTCGAATGGATTCTTATTCCCATCCGGCTTTTCCGGTACCGGGAAGTGGTGGCCCTTGAAAATTCTCCCGCCGAACCCGCCTTATGGATCGAAGAACTCACCGTGGCTTCTTCCAAAAAAGCCACTCCTCCCGAGACCCCGCCTTCTCCCGGGCCTTTTCAAGAAGCCATGCCCGGAGGACTCGAAAGCCACTGGAATCGCCTGACCCGCGAAGAGTTACGCGATTTCATTCAGTTCGAAATCGACTTTGCTTGTAAATACAAGTAAAGTTGCCCGGCCGAATAAATCGCTTGAGATACCCCCCCGCCTTCGTTACAATCGTCAGACATGCCCACCATGGGAATTCAAGAAAGCATCGATATTTTAAAGCGGGCCCAAGAGATCGACAGCGAAATCCACAGGTTCCAGCAGGAAATAGACTCCATTCCCGAGATTCTCCGCCACCTGACCGAGGAATTTGATAAAGAGAAAGCCCGTTGGAATCAGCTTGAATCCGATCTCAAACAAACCCAGCTCCGCCAAAGGGAGAAGGAAAAACAGCTTTTAGAGAAAGAAGAACTGATTAAAAAATACGATGTGCAGTTAATGCAGGTGAAGACCAACAAGGAATATTCGGCCCTGCAGCAGGAAATGGCTTCCCTCAAGGCGGATAATTCGATGATTGAGGATCAAATCCTGGCCATTTTGGACGAAGTGGACCGGATCCAAACCTCCTTTCGCGAAGAAAAGACCCGTTTGGGGGAGGCGGAAAGGACCCTTCAGGAGAAGAAAAAGGAGCTGGGGGAGCGCTCCGAAAAGCTCAAAGCCGACCTTGATTCCCTCAAGCAGAAACGGACCGAAATTTTGAGCCAGGTCCCCCCGGATACCCGCCATCTCTATGATAAAATTATCCAGAAAAAAGAGGGCCTTGCCCTCGTTCATGCGGAGGGGGAGTCCTGCGGCGCCTGCCGCATCCGGATCCGGCCCCAGGTCCTGAATGAGCTGAAGCTTAAAGAAGCCTTGGTTGTCTGCGAAAACTGTTCCCGCATTCTCTACGTCGATTAGTCCCCTTGGGCCTATGCACTTGACTCAAGTAATCGCAACATGTTGTGTTTCTCGACGCCAGTTTGCCTCAACATCCTGTGGTTACTGGAGTCAAGGAGATACCCCCTAGTCCCCTAACACCCTAATAATCCCTGTCATTGCGAGGAGGCCGTTAGGCCGACGAGGCAATCTTTGTGCCTGTAGATTGCTTCGTTCGCTCCGCTCGCTCGCAATGACCGGTTATGCCCGCCAGGCACGCCCTATCCCAATTTTTTCCTACTTGACACCTCCCGCAAGCCTCGATATACTGCCGCCGATATATAAAGTGGGGGAAAGTGGAGGATTGTGGTAGATCATGTTCTACGGTGAATACTCCCATTCACTCGACCGGAAAGGCCGGGTGATTATTCCGGCAAAGTTCCGCGAGGTGCTGAAGGAGCACTTTGCGGAAAAGTTTTTTCTGACACGCGGGCTCGACGGCTGCCTCTTCGTCTTCACGGAAGAGGCCTGGAAAAGTCAGGAGAGGAAGTTTCGAGAAATGCCTTTTACGAAAAATGAATCGCGGAAATTCAACCGGCTTTATTTCTCCGGCGCCTCGGAAGTCCTGTGCGACAAGCAGGGAAGGATTCTGATTCCGGACTATTTAAAGGATTACGCTGAAATCAAACAGGATGTGGTCCTCATCGGAGTTTCGGACCGCATCGAAATTTGGTCGAAGGAAAAATGGCAAAAGTTTTTCGAAGCCAATCAGGGAAGCTTCGAGTCGCTTGCGGAAAAATTGGTCACGGAAAAATAAAATCAGAGGAGGCATGGATGTCTCAAACTTTGAGGCATAAAAGTTCGATGAATGTGATTCGATTTCACAGGATCCTGGATGCGCTCGAGATGATTCGGATGAAGCCGCGTCTGACACGGCTTCTCAACCGGCACCCCAAACTCCTGCTTCTGGATTTGAGCGAGACCCGCCGCGTGGAATTCGCAGGGCTCGGAATGCTGGTGGACCGGTTGAGGCGTTCAGGCAATGGGAGTCACGTTCGTTTTTCCAACGTTTCTCCCCAAGTTCACCGGACTTTGGTGCGAGCCGGGTTGAATGGGCTCCTCGGGTGCTGCTGAACTTCATCATCACGAACCGGTTCTCTTAAAAGAAGTTTTACAGCTTCTTGATCCGCAGCCGGGCGAAGTGGTGGTGGATGCGACCCTGGGGAATAGCGGTCATGCCCGGGAAATCCTGAAGCGGATCGGTCCGAAAGGCCGCTTGATCGGGATTGACCAGGACCCGGAAGCCATTGAACGGGCCAAGCACAGCCTTAAAGAGTTTTCATACGTCGATTATATCTACGGGAATTTTGCCGAATTAGGGGAGATTTTGAAACGCCTAAATCGCGATACCGTAAATGCCGTAATAATAGATGTCGGTATCTCTTCGGAGCAATTGGAGGAGGCCCGGCGCGGTTTTAGCTTTTTGAAAGAGGGTCCGCTCGATATGCGGATGGATCCCGGAAGGCTCGTTGTAAGGGCACGGGACCTGGTGAATGATCTTTCTCAAGGAGAACTTGAAAAGCTTTTCCGGACGTACGGTGAAGAGCGGTGGTCCAAAAGAATCGCCGGCACCATTTGCAGGGAACGCGTTAAGAAGCCCATCGAGACCACGGGTGAGTTGGTCCAAATCATTAAAAGAGCAGTTCCCCGCCCTTCCCATTTCGGCCCGCGTCACCCGGCGATGCGGGTTTTTCAAGCCTTGAGGATTCAGGTCAACCAGGAATTGGAGGCCCTGAAAACTGTCCTTCCCCAAGCAGTCGCGGCGCTTTCACCCGGCGGCCGTTTGGCGGTCATTACTTTCCATTCGCTCGAAGACCGCATCGTCAAAAGAACATTTCGTGAGTGGGCGTCCGAAGGGGCGGTCCAGCTTTTGACGAAGAAGCCGGTCCAGCCGACCCTCGAAGAAATTCAGGCGAATCCCAGGTCACGCAGCGCGAAACTGCGTGTTCTGAAGAAAGGGGGCAAGGACATTCATGAAAGGGTTCGGTAAAATTCTTCTGGGGTTTTCGATCCTGACAGGCCTGCTCCTTTTTTATGTCCACCAACGGGTGGAGATATTGAGGGTTTCCTACCGGATTCATTCGAAGTCTTCGGATCTCGCACAGAAGGTCGAAGATTTCAGACGCCTTAAATTTGAAGTCAATAAGATGCGCTCCCCGGACCGCATTCAAAAAAGGCTCGAAGACATGTCGCTTCCTTTTACGTTACCCAAACAAATTGAGGTCCTCCGGGTTCCGGACCAAGCCGTTCCGCCTTCCGAGACCAAGCCCTTTTTGCCCAACTCGTCCCCGGACAGCTTTGTTGATTTCCTCGGCCAGTGGATTCAAATCGCTCAAGCCCGCACCGAACAATAGGAAAATTCAAAACCGCGCGAGTCTCCCTCGAGCGTCTCGGCTTTCTCCAATTTTTCATCTTCTTAATTTTTGTAACGCTTCTTTTTCAAATCACCCAGCTTGCTCTTTTCTATCAATCCTCCCTCCACGCCCGCGCCGCGAGTCAATACCGCCTCGTTACCGAAATTCCCCCCCTGCGGGGTGAAATCCAGGACCGGAACGGCCAGGGCCTTGCGGTCAATCTCAAAGTCCCTTCCGTTTATGTGATTCCGCGGATTCTGAATTCCGAGCAAAAAGACCATCTGTCCCAGGAGCTCGCCCGCATCCTTTCCGTGTCGCGTTCTTTTGTCCGCGAACGGTTCAAACGGGACAAGGCTTTTGTCTGGATCAAGCGGCGGATCACCCCCGAGGAGGCCAAGAAAATCGAAGCCCTGACGAGCCCGGCCGTCGGCATCCAGTATGAATACAAACGTTTCTATCCCCACACCCAGCTCCTGGCCAACCTTTTGGGTTTCACCAATATCGATAACCGGGGGATCGAGGGGATTGAAAAAGTGGCGGATTCCGATCTGGCGGGGAAGCCGGGCAAACGTTACACCCGCCGGGACGCCCTGGGGCGGGAGATCCGCGCCTTCGAAGAAAAAATGATTCCCGCGCTCGACGGCCACCGGGTCGTTCTCACCATCGACCGTCAGCTTCAATATGTCACGGAACGGGCCCTGGACCGGTCGTACAAAAAATGGAAGGCCAAAGGGGCGGTTGCCATTTTGATGAATCCCCAGACGGGCGAGATTTTGGCCATGGCCACCCGCCCGACCTTTGATCCCAATTCGCCGGGATCCTATCCTTTTGAGAGTTACCGGAACCGGGTCCTTACCGACATGTTCGAACCGGGGTCGGTTTTTAAAATCGTTACCGCGACCGCCGTTTTAAGCGAACGCAAAATCACCCTGACGGACAAAATCGACTGCGAAAACGGGACATGGACCTGGGGGATCAAAACCCTTCACGATGTCCACGGCTATGGGCTTCTCACATTTCCGGAAATCATCATCAAATCCAGCAACATCGGGACGGTGAAGCTTGCCCGCAGACTCCGCCCAAACAAACTTCACCAATACATCAAAAGATTCGGATTCGGGGCCAAGACGGGAATCGATTTGGAAGGGGAAGCCCCGGGATTTGTCCGGCCTCCTTCCAAGTGGTCCAGAACCACCCCCTATGCCGTGCCCATCGGACAGGAAATCATGGTGACCCCCCTCCAACTTTTGCGGGCGGTTTCGATGATCGCCAATGGAGGCTACCTCGTGAAACCTTATGTTGTTGACCGGGTGGAAGATGTCCATGGCATCATCCTTCGTAAAAATAAACCTCTCCTCAAGGGTCCCGATTTGGAACCGCAAGTGACGGAATTGATGAAGGAAGTCCTTTGGAAGGCGACCGAAGAGGGAGGGACCGGAAAGGCGGCCCACGTTGAAGGAATCCCCGTGGCAGGAAAAACAGGGACGGCACAAAAAGTGACTCCCGGCGGGAGCTATTCCCATTCCAATTTCGTTGGGTCATTTATCGGGTTTGCCCCGGCCGACCACCCCCTGCTTTCGATGGTGGTGATGGTCGATGATCCCCGCCCGATGTATTACGGAGGAGTGGTCGCTGCTCCGGTCTTCAGCGAAGTGATGGAGGCCGCCTTGGCCTATTTAGGCCATTCGGCGTAAATTACAGTCTCTCCAAGGCGTCGGCCAGCTTGGCGGTGGCCCCCGCGTTATAGAGGCGGTCCAATTCGACCAGTCCTGCAGGGCTCGTGACATTGACCTCAATCAGCTTTTCTCCCCGGACATCGATGCCGACGAAAAAAAGTCCTTCCTTCATCAGAAGAGGCCGGAGATCCCGGATCAATTTTTTTTCTGTTCCCGTGACGGAGCAGCGGACAAAACGCGCGCCGAGGCTTAGGTTGGTCCGGAATTCTCCCGGCCGCGCAATGCGTTCAAAAGCCCCCAGCACCGACCCTTTCCAGAGAAGAATTCTTTTATCGCCTCGGCCGGAGTGGAGAGGAATGTATTTTTGAGCAAGCACGGGTTCTTTGAGGCCGATGTTTTGCCGGCCCTTTCGTTTTAAAAGAAAGACCCCCTTTCCTCCTTTTTCATAAAGGGGTTTCACAACAAGGTCGGACCGGAGCTTTTCCTGGAACGCATGAATCTCTCGAGGGTCCGAGGTCACGAGGCTCGGCGGCGACCATTTGGAAAGCGAAAGGCCAAATGTTTTTTCGTTGGCGTTTCTGATTCCCTTGGGATGATTCACCGCCGGCGTTTGCCGGGCCAGAGGCTCCAAAAGATAGGTCAGAGACAGATAACCGGTATTGAAGGGGGGATCTTTTCGGATGAGAACGCAATCGAAATCAGCCAGATCAAACTTTTTCACCGGTCCTTGGGCGTAATAGTTTCCTCCGAGGGGACGCGTCAGCCGGCCTCCGCCTTTGACTCGTCCGCCGGATGAGGAAATTGAAGAAACGAGAAAATGGAAATTTTGATGTCCGCGGCGGGCGAGCTCCCGGAGAAGACAAAGAGAAGTGTCCCAGGGAAGATCGAGGGCCCTTAAGGGATCCATGACAAAAGCAAATCGTTTCATAAAAGTAGACAGTCATTGCGAGGAGGCCTTTGGCCGACGAAGCAATCTAAAACTTGAGATTGCTTCGCCCTTGTCACCGGCTACGCCGGTGCCAGGGGCTCGCAATGACGGAAGGTTATGATAACATATTCCACATGACCACCCTGACAGGAGAAAAGGAATCCCACCTGATCGAATCGGAAGAGGAGCTTTACACCTTTTTCCATCAATTCGCGAAGCCTGCGAGTGAACGCCGCGTCGGAATTGAGTGCGAATTCTTCGGGGTCGAGCGCGAAACGGGGAAAGGCATCCCCTACTTGGGCCCGCGCGGAATCGAAGCGATTCTTTGCCGGCTCGCCGCCACTTTTCGTTACGAACCGGTCCTCGAAGAAGGTCATGTGATTGCCCTCAAGCGCGAAGACATCTGGATCACCCTCGAACCGGGCGGGCAAGTGGAGTTGAGCGCCCCTCCGGTTCGCACCATTTTCGAGATCGAAAAACAGCTCGAAACATTTCGCCGGGAGCTTCGCCAAATAGAGAGCTATTTTCCGGGAATTGCCTGGCTTTCCGTCGGTTTTCATCCTTTCAGTCCGCTGGCCGAGCTCGCGTGGGTCCCGAAACGCCGTTACGCTATTATGGGATCCTATCTCAAGTCCCGGGGAGCCCTCGCGCATGAGATGATGAAGCGCACCGCAACCAATCAAGTGAATTTGGATTTTCCCGACGAGGCCACGGCCCTCTCGCAATTCCGCGCGATTTTCGGCATCACTTCGATTGTCTCCGCCCTTTTTGCCCATTCGGGATTTGCCGAAGGCGAACCCAACGGCTTCCAAACCCGCCGTGTCCACATTTGGGGACATACCGATCCGGACCGTTGCGGGCTCCTCGTGGAATTCACAAAAGAGGGAAAAAGTTTCCGCGACTATGTGGAATATCTTTTGGAGATGCCGATGATCTTCATTGTCCGCGAGGATCAATGGATCCCCATGGAAGGCGTCTCCTTCCGGAAATTCGTCAAGAAAGGAAAGAATTCCTGCCGGGCCACGGTGAGTGATTTTGAACTCCATGTGAGCACGGCTTTTCCCGAGGCCCGTTTTAAACATTACATCGAAATTCGCGGAGTGGACGCCCAGCGTTTCCCTCTGATTCCCGCCGTCGCCGCTTTTTGGAAAGGGATCCTTTATGAGAATGAAATCCGGGAAAAGGTTTGGAGTTTGGTGAAGGATTTCAGCCCGAAAGAAAGGCTCAAGCTTCACGAATCCGTTCCGAAAGACGGGTTAAAGGCAAAATTGGGCAAGGTGCCGATTCTTGAATTGGCCCGCGAGCTTTACCGTCTTTCCTGCGAGGGACTCACCCGGCAGGCATCGAAAGGGGAACGAAGCGAATGTGTCTATCTCGAGCGGATGAACGAGGAGATTCTGAAGCCGGGGCGTACTCCGGCCGAGACGCTTTTGGAAAAGTGGATGGGGGAGTGGGGTCAAAATAAAGAGCTTTTGATCCGATACCTTGAACTGAACCCCCAACAATGAAAATTTTCGGTTTCGAAATTAAATCCCCCCGGTCTGCTTTTACCGAGAGGCGCCGCGGTGAACGCATAAGGGTTTTCGAGACCCTCTTTCTCGACTATCAGAGCCCGGTGCATCCGGCCAAAGGGAGATGCGAAGCCCGGGATATTTCAGAAGTCGGGTTACGGTTTTCATCAACTTCAAAAATTCCCAAAGGAACTCCTTTAGAGCTGAATCTTAGATTTGCCCAAAGTTCCCCGGTCAAAGCAGACCTTCGGGTCTGGGCCAAAGTGACCCGCTGTGATAAAAAATTCGGGCAAAAATGGTACAAGATAGGCTGCGAATTCGATCCGCTTGACCCCGTTACCTGCAGTCAGATCCAGGCTTTCGTCAATTGGTTGAAAGAGCAGAAGGAAAAAAACCTCTTCTTCCGTTGGCGCGAACCCGGAGAGGAACAGTAAAAGTCTCCCTCTGTCTTATGCTAAAATGGTTTCTGTACGGGGCGTAGCACAGCCTGGCTAGTGCGCTCGGTTCGGGACCGAGAGGTCGGTGGTTCAAATCCACTCGCCCCGATTTTAAATAACTTTTATGGGGCAAATCGCGATATACTACCCTCCTTATGGCACAGAAGATCGGTCAAGGGGATTTGCTATACCATGCGGTTCACGGACTGTGCCGTGTGGATGAAATTATGAACGAGAACCAATCCGGCAAGGAAGTCCTGCGTTATTCGCTCGTGCCGAAAGTGGCCAATAATAAAATGAAAGTCCGCTTTGTCCTCGCGGGCGCCGATCTGGAAACGTCGGGTTTCCACGGACTCATTTCACTCAAGGAAGCCAACAAGATTCTGGAGTATTTGGAGGCCGGAGATATCGCCGCCGAATCTTCCCCGCGTCCGAAAGATCAAGCGTGGGAGCTGGCTAAGGTGATCTTGTCCTTCTCTCGTGAGAATTGGGAAGTCAAAGACCAAAGAAAACGCCAGATGCTGGAGCGTTCGGCAAAAGGCCTTGTCGGAGAGCTTGCTTTTGTGTTCAAGACGACTTTGAAAGAGGCGGCGGTAAAGGTCCGAAAAAGTCTGGGGGACGGGTCAAAAATCAACCTGTCCGTTCTGACCGCTCTTGCGCACGCCAGCGAGAATTAAGAGCCGGTTAATTCCCCCGATTTATTCTTCACGCAGACGAGCCGAAAATCTCTCCAAGTTCATGTTAAAGCCCAAGCTTCTTGCTACGTTAAAAGACTATTCGTGGACGCAATTCCGAGCGGACTTTATTTCCGGTCTTGTGGTGGGGATTGTGGCACTGCCTCTTGCCATCGCGTTTGCCCTTGCTTCCGGGGTCTCGCCTGAACGGGGAGTTTTTACCGCCATTGTAGCGGGTTTCGTTATCTCGGCCTTGGGGGGAAGCCGGGTTCAGATCGGCGGGCCCACCGGATTCTCGGAGAAGGAAAGCGCCGGAACGGACGGATTGGCAGAGTGAGATTAGCGGGATGGAGCGTGGGGGCTTTTCTTCTGTTTGTTTTTTTGCTTTCTGTGATCCCTGCGGTGCAGGCGGCGGGGGTCATCAGCCAAACCTTGGACATTGGAGGAGAAATTATTTCCTTTCCCTTTCGTATGATTGCCGCCCTCTTTCGGATTGTGTTTTAACCCGCCCCTCCCCCTTTTTTTCTTCACGGTCTTTCCCCTTAAAGTTTAGGCTGGTAGGGGTATTCAACTTTTGATAACTTACTGAAGGGAAATACCGTCATTGAATGAAAAAAAGGCTTCACGCGTTCTTTTCAGGAAGAGTGCAGGGGGTAGGGTTTCGTTTCACCGCAGAGAGGCTGGCCCAACGTTACCCGGTGACGGGCTATGTCCGGAATCTTCCCAACGGACAAGTTGAACTGCTGGCCGAAGGGGAGGAAAAATCTCTTGAGGAGTTCTTGAAGACGATCCGGGAGACTTTTAATTCGTACATTCAGAAAGTGGATACGAAGTGGCAGGGAGCGTCGGGAGAATTCAAAAGCTTTGGCATTAAATTCTAATTCATGAAATACGCTGTCCTTTCCGATATCCATTCCAACTGGGAAGCGCTTGAAACGGCCATTGACTACCTTTCCAAAGAAAAAATCAAAGACTATTGGGTCCTGGGCGATTGCGTGGGCTACGGGGCCAACCCCAACGAATGCCTTTGCTGGGTTTTTAAAAAGGCCGCCGTGGCGTTAATGGGCAATCATGAAAAGGCCGCCGTCGACCCCGAGATGCGCAATGGGTTCAATTCCTATGCCCGGACCGCCATTGAATGGACCGCGGAGGTTCTCGAGGAAAAATACCGCCAAAAAATCCCCGAGCTCCGTTATCTTCACATCACCCCTTCCGTGACTCTCGCGCACGGCAGTCCGAATGACCCCGACGAATTCCGCTACATCCTTTCTTTAAAAGACGCCCAGGCTTCTTTCCGGGCCTTTGAAACGCCCATTGGCTTTGTGGGCCACACCCACATCCCCTCCCGGTTTACCGAATCCTCCGGGGACGCGGAATACCTCGGCCCGGCCCGTTACCCTTTGAATAAAAAGGAACGTTATATTTTAAATCCGGGTTCGGTCGGTCAGCCCCGCGATCAGGACCCGCGGCTTTCCTTCGGAATTTTCAATGAGGAAGACTGGAGCTTTGAAATCGTGCGGCTTCAATACGACAACAAAAAGGCGGCAGAAAAGATTCGAAAGGCAGGATTGCCGAGTTACTTGGCAGACCGTTTACTATAGGGTCGTCATTGCGAGGAGCGAAGCGACGAAGCAATCTCTGAGATTGCTTCGGGCACTTCGTGCCCTCGCAATGACGTGCTAATTCACATGAGTGAGATGATGAGGAGAATCGACCGGGCCGAGGCGAGAAAGGAAGTCGACCGTCTCCGCCACCAGATCGAGCAGCACAATTATAAATACTACGTCGAAGCCAAACCCGAAATTTCGGATCACGAATTCGACCGTCTCATGCGCCGCTTGATCGATCTCGAAGAGGCCTTCCCCGAATGCAAAACCCCGGATTCCCCGAGCCAGCGCGTGGGCGGCGAGCCCCTCAAGGAATTCCGCACGGTCGAGCATAAAATTCCCATGCTTTCTCTGGACAACACCTACACCTTCGAGGAGCTGGAAGATTTTGACAAACGCGTCAAAAAATTTCTCGGCAAAGACGAGATTTCCTATTTTGTGGAAGAGAAAATCGACGGGGTTTCCATTTCACTCGTGTATGAAAAAGGCCGGCTCGTTTTAGGCGCCACGCGGGGGGACGGCCATGCCGGTGACGATGTGACGGAAAATATCAAGACCGTGCGGGCGATCCCGCTTTCGATCCCTGCTCCCGGCGCTCCCTTTAAAGGCGAGGTGCCGGATCTTTTGGAAGTCCGGGGCGAGGTCTATATGCCCTCCGAAAGTTTTGAGAAGCTCAACAAGGAAAAGGAGAAAAAGGGCGAGGAGCTTTTTGCCAATCCCCGCAATGCCTGCGCGGGGAGCCTGAAACTTCTCGATCCCAAGCTCGTGGCCGAAAGAAGCCTTAGCATTTTTGTCCACGGACTCGGGATGATCAAAGGGGGAAGTCCTCAACCCGAAAGTCAGTGGAAGGCCCTTGAGTTCTTCAAAGAGCTCGGATTTCGCACCATTGAATACACCAAACTTTGCTTTGGCATTCGCGAGGCGGAGGAATTCATCCGCTGGTTTGAACCGAAGCGTGACAGGCTCCGCTACGAAATTGACGGAATGGTGGTCAAAGTCGACTCTTTCGAAGACCAGAAAACCCTCGGCCAGACAACCCACGCCCCGCGCTGGATGATTGCCTATAAATATCCGGCCGAACGGAAAGAAACGATCTTGGAAGATATTGAGGTGCAGGTAGGACGGACGGGGGCGCTGACGCCCGTGGCGATCCTGAAACCCGTTCGGGTTTCCGGGACCACGGTTTCGCGGGCGAGCCTGCATAACAAGGATGAAATCGGAAGGCTCGATGTGCGGATCGGGGACCACGTCCTCATAGAAAAATCCGGAGAGATTATCCCCAAGGTGATTGAGGTCTTAAAGGCGAAGAGAAAAAAATCCCTGCCCAAATTTAAGTTCCCCACGCACTGTCCGGTCTGTAAAGGAAAGGCCCAAAGTTTCGGGGATGAAGTGGCCGTGCGGTGCATCAATTTCGCCTGCCCCGCCCAGTTGAGCGCCCGCGTCCGTCATTACGCCCAGCGGAACGCCATGGACATTGAGAGGCTGGGAGAAGTATGGGTGAATGCTTTTGTCGAAAAAGACTTCATCAAGGATGTGGCGGATATCCATTACCTTGATTTTGAGAAAGTGAAAGGCCTGGAGCGCATGGGCCAGAAATCCGCCCAGAATCTTTTTGACGGAATCGAAGCCAGTAAGAAACGCCCGCTCAACCGGTTGATCTACGGCCTCGGGATTTTAAATGTCGGCGAGCGGGGAGCGGAGCTCCTGGCCCAGAATTTCAAAACGCTCGACCGCTTGGCCGAGGCGGACGAAGAGGAGCTTTCCGTCATTCGGGAAATCGGCCCCGTCACAGCCCAATCCATCGTCGAATTTTTCAAACAGCCCGGAACGAAAAAAGTCCTCGCCAAACTGAAGAAAGCCGGGGTGCGGTTTGACCTCGTGGAGGAGGTCAAATCCGGCGGGCCTTTGGCGGGAAAAAGCGTGGTGATTACGGGGACGCTTGAACATTTGAGCCGGACCGAGGCGGAAACCGCAGTGCGCCGCGCGGGAGGCCATCCTTCCGGAAGCGTCTCCAAAAAAACCGACTTTTTGGTTCTGGGCAAGGACCCCGGCTCCAAGTACGACAAAGCCAAAGAATTCGGCGTCAAAATCCTTTCCGAAGCTGAATTCGAGAAATTAGTCAAAGCCTAGGCTTTTCCCGCCGAAGATTTAAAAGCCATGGTGAAACCCGCGCCGAAGGACTTTCCTTTGCAGGAATTTTTGGATTACCTTTCCGTGGAGAAGGGGCTCGCCTCGAATTCCATCGACGCTTACCGCCGCGACCTCCATCAATATCAGGCATTTCTCGAGCGGAAAAAAATTCCGGACCTCGCCCGCGTCAAGCGCGAAGAAATCGTCCGGTTTCTTCTCCGTGAAAAAGACCGCGGCCTCGAGAGCGCCTCTCTGGCAAGACGGCTGGTGGCGATCAAGCTCTTCCACCGCTTTCTCGTCCGCGAGGGACGGCTCCGGGAGGACATCACAAGCGTCCTCGCATCGCCCCGCCTCTGGAAAAAACTTCCTCAATTTTTGACGCCGGATGAGATGGAAAAAATTCTCGCCGAGCCCAAGCCAAAAGATGCCGCGGGGATCCGCGACCGGGCGCTCCTTGAGCTTTTTTATGCCACGGGGATGCGAGTCTCGGAGGTGACGGGTCTCAAAACGAAAGATGTCAATTTGGAGAGCGCTTTTTTAAAATGCCACGGCAAGGGAAGCAAGGAGAGAATCGTGCCTTTGGGGGAAGTCGCCATTGACTGTCTGAAAACCTATTTGTCAAAGGTGAGAACCAAGCTTCCTCCTGGAGAATTTCTTTTTGCCGGAACAAAAGGCAAGCCCCTGACGCGCCAGCGCCTCTGGCAGCTCATCCGGAAATATGCGCGCCAGGCCGGCATTCAGAAGAAAATCACACCCCACACCTTCCGGCATTCTTTTGCGACCCATCTTCTTGAAAGGGGGGCGGATTTACGGATTGTTCAGGAACTCCTCGGCCACTCCGATATTTCAACCACTCAAATTTACACCCACGTTTCCCGGGACCATTTAAAACAGGTCCACCGCCGCTTCCACCCCCGCCCCTAATTCCGCTTTAAATTTCCGTTGGCTTTGGGTAAGATAGCCGCCATGAGACCGATCATTTTTCTCCTGGGGATTGCCTTTTTTGCAGGGATGGGGATAAAGAGCGGCAGCGCGGCCGAGACCTTTGAAGAGGCCCTGGACCGGAGGCCGCAAAAGCAGATCGCTCCCCCGCTCGGCCCGGCCGAGCTATCGAACCGGATCAGTGATTTGGAACGTCGAATTTCGCAGATCGAGCAGGATATTAACTCTTTGGAAGATAAGACCCAGAACCTCGACCGGCGAATTGACGATGTTAAGCGTTATCACGTATAACCTAACCTCTTATCATTGAATTGGTTACAGTCAATTGACAGACGCCTCAAAGCCCGATATACTAGTGCTGTTTTCCCACCTTCTATAAAACCTATCTTTTTTTAAGGGGAAGGGGTGTTTCTTTTCCATAACGGGGCGCTATCGTCTAGCCTGGTCTAGGACGCCGGATTCTCATTCCGGTAGCACGGGTTCAAATCCCGTTAGCGCTACCAGAAAAAGGACTTATGATCGAACGCTACACGCGGCCCGAGATGGGCCGGGTTTGGACAGAAGAGAATAAGGTCCGAAAGTGGCTCAAGGTGGAACTCGCCGCCCTTGAGGCACTCGCACGCTACCGCTATATTCCGGCGGATATCCCCAAGAAAGTCCGCGCCAAAGCCAAATTCAACCTCAAACGGATCAAAGAAATTGAACGTACGGTCCAGCACGACGTCATCGCCTTTCTTACCAACCTTGCCGAGTACGTGGGCCCGGCCGGACGCTACGTCCATTTTGGACTGACTTCCTCCGACATTCTTGACACCGCCCTGGCCCTTCAATTGGATGAAGCCTCGCGCATATTAATTCAAGACGTCAAAAAATTGATCGCCGCCCTCCGAACGAAAGCCAAAAAATACCGGGATCTTCTGATGGTCGGAAGGACCCACGGTGTCTATGCTGAACCCACGACCTTCGGTCTCAAGATGGCGCTTTTTTACGCGGAATTTAAACGCAACTTGAAACGCCTGGAAACGGCGGCTGAAAATGTTGCCGTCGGAAAAGTCTCCGGTGCGGTCGGGACCTTTGCCAACGTGGATCCCAAGGTCGAAGCCCATACTTGCAAAAAATTGGGGCTCCAACCCGCCCCCATTTCCACCCAGATCATCCAGCGGGACCGCCACGCCGAATACCTTTCCACCCTTGCCATCGTCGGGGGGTCCCTCGAAAAACTCGCGACCGAAATCCGTAACCTTCAGAAATCCGAAGTCCGCGAAGTGGAGGAATATTTCGGCGAGGGCCAGAAAGGCTCTTCCGCCATGCCCCACAAAAGAAATCCCATCACCTGCGAACGGGTGGCGGGCCTCGCCCGGATCCTCCGCGGAAACGCCGTCGCCGCGATGGAAAACATCACCCTTTGGCATGAGCGGGACATCACTCATTCTTCGGTGGAACGCGTCATTTTCCCCGACAGCACGATCCTTCTGGATTATATGCTCAACCTCATGATCGAGGTGGTGCGGAAACTCCGCGTTTATCCGGAAAATATGCGGGCCAATCTCGAAAAAAGCCGCGGGATGATTTTTTCGCAGGGCCTCCTTTTGAAACTCATTGAAAAGGGGATCCCCCGCGAAAAGGCTTACCGATGGATTCAAGAAGCCGCCAAAAAGGTCTGGCAGAATAGCGGCAGGGACCTCCGCACGGCCGTCCTCAAGGATTCCAGAATCGTCCGTGCCCTTCCCCCGAAGGAGATCGAGGCCGTTTTTCGTTATGATTACCACACCAAAAACGTAAAAAAGATTTTTCAACGACTGGAGATCAAATAATGATGAACACTTCCAAAATTGAAACCGTATGGGAAACCAAACTGCCGCTTCCTTTGGTGGGGCGCGGCAAAGTGCGGGATATTTATGAGGCGGGAGAGGGCCGGCTTCTCATTGTGACTACGGACCGCTTGAGCGCCTTTGACGTGGTCCTTCCGGACCCGATCCCTTACAAAGGGCAGGTGTTGACCCAAATTTCAGTCTTCTGGTTTGACCTTTTAGGCTCCATTGTCCCTCATCATCTCATCACCGCCGACGTGGATGAGATGGACCTTCCGGGAGAAGTGAAACAGAAATTCGGCTCCGTTCTTGAGGGGCGGTCGATGCTCGTGAAAAAAGCCAAACCGCTCCCCGTGGAATGCGTGGTGCGGGGTTACATCACGGGGTCCGGCTGGAAGGATTATCTTAAGACCGGGGCAGTCTGCGGGCACAAACTCCCCAAAGGCCTCAAGCAGTGTGACAAATTCCCAAAACCTCTTTTTACTCCGGCGACAAAAGCCACTGTGGGGCATGATGAAAATATTGATTTTAAAAAAACCGTGAGAAAAATCGGAGAAAAACTTGCGAAACAAGCCGAGGAACTCACCCTCGCTCTTTACGAAAAGGGAAGGGATTATGCGGACTCGCGCGGCATTTTGATCGCCGACACCAAGTTCGAATTCGGGATCCCCCTCACCCCACCCTCTCCCCAGAGGGGAGAGGGTGGGGGTGAGGGGCTGATGTTAATCGATGAAGTCCTGACGCCCGACAGCTCGCGCTTCTGGCCGAAGGAAGGGTATGAACCCGGCCACGATCAGCCGAGTTTCGACAAACAAATCGTGAGGAATTATCTTCTCGATTTAAAATGGAACCAGAAACCGCCCGCCCCGAAGCTTCCGGCCGAGATCATCGAGAAAACCAGCCGCGCTTATCGCGACATTTACAAGCGTTTGGTGGGAAAGGAACTCGGCGCATGAGCGGAAATCACACCCGGAAATTCAGAGCCAGCGTCAAAGTCGGCCTCAAGACCTCGGTTTTGGATCCGCAGGGAAAAACCGTTTTGGCGGCGCTCCATTCCCTCGGATTTAACGAAGCAAAGGACCTGCGCGTGGGGAAACATTTCGAGATCGTGCTGGAGGGAAACGACCGTACCAGCGTGGAAACCCGGGTGAAACAATTTTGCGAGAAGCTTCTCGTCAATCCCGTGATCGAACATTATTCCTATGAGCTTGAGGAAGTGAAAAAATGAAAGCCGCCGTGGTGGTTTTTCCGGGCTCCAATTGCGACGAAGACTGCTTCCATGTCCTGAAGGATGTGGCCAAAGCCGAAGTCCAATATGTTTGGCACAAGGAAAGAAATCTGCCGCCCGCGGATCTGGTCGTGCTTCCCGGAGGATTTAGTTACGGGGATTATCTCCGGACGGGCGCCATTGCCCGCTTTGCTCCGGCCATGGACGCCGTGATGAAGCATGCCAGGGAAGGCCGTCCTGTGATCGGGATCTGCAACGGATTTCAGATCCTTTTGGAAGCGGGACTTTTGCCGGGAGCAATGCTGCAGAATGAATCGCTTTTATTTATCTGTAAACACGTTTATCTCAAGACCGAGACCAGCAATTCGCCTTTCACGCGTGGAATAAAAAAGGGAGCCGTTCTTAATCTTCCGATCGCGCACGGGGAGGGAAATTATTTCTGCGATTCCGAAACTTTGAAACGGCTGCAGGATGAAGACCGGATCGCTTTCCGGTATTCTTCGGAAACCGGCAAACTCGGGAAGGAATTCAATCCCAACGGGTCGGTGGACCACATTGCCGGCATTTTGAATGAAAAACGGAACGTCCTCGGAATGATGCCGCATCCCGAGCGGGCGAGCGAAGCCATTCTAGGGAGTGAAGACGGAAAGAAGATATGGGAGAGCCTGCTCTGACTGTCATTGCGAGGAGCCCCGTAGGGGCGACGAAGCAATCCTGTGAGATTGCTTCGCCCGCCAAAAAACAGGCGGGCTCGCAATGACAGAGGGTTGAGCATGACAATGGTCCAAACGCCGACAAGAGTTACCCCGGAAATGATCGAGGCCCAGGGGCTGACACAGGAGGAATACGCCCGCATTTGCGAAATTTTGGGCCGGGAGCCCAATTTCACGGAACTCGGCATTTTCGGCGTGATGTGGTCCGAGCACTGCTCTTATAAAAATTCGAGGCGGATTTTAAAACTTCTTCCCACCGAAGGCTCGGGGGTTCTTGTGAAGGCGGGGGAGGAGAATGCGGGAGTGATCGATATCGGAAACGGCCAGGCCATCGTTTTCAAGATCGAGAGCCACAACCATCCTTCGGCCGTGGAGCCTTTTCAGGGGGCGGCCACGGGAGTCGGCGGAATCTTACGCGACATTTTCACCATGGGCGCGCAGCCCGTGCTCCTCATGAATTCCCTCCGATTCGGGAATTTGGAATCGGCCGAAAGCTGGCGGCATTTCAAAGGGGTGGTAGCGGGCATTGCCCATTACGGCAATTGCATCGGCGTCCCGACCGCGGGCGGTGAAATTTATTTTGACGAGGCTTATGAAGGCAATCCTTTGGTGAACGCCATGTGCCTTGGCATTGTGAATAAAAATGAAATGGCAAAGGCCGGGGCCTCCGGCGCAGGGAATAAGGTTTATTACGTGGGCTCGGCCACGGGCCGCGACGGATTAGGCGGGGCAAGTTTCGCATCGCGTGAACTTACGGAAGAAAGCGAAGAAGACCGTCCGGCAGTTCAGGTGGGCGATCCTTTCATGGAAAAGTTGCTTCTCGAAGCCTGTCTTGAGCTTGTCAAAACCGACGCGATTGTGGCCATGCAGGACATGGGCGCGGCGGGGCTCACTTGCTCGACTTGTGAAATGCCGGCCAAAGGAAATTGCGGGATGGAAATTGACGTGACGAAAGTGCCGCGGCGCGAAACAGGGATGATCCCTTATGAAGTGATGCTTTCCGAATCGCAGGAGCGAATGCTGATCATTGTCAAAAAGGGAAAAGAAAAAGTGGTGGAGGAAATTTTTGAAAAATGGGACCTCCACGCGGTCCCCATCGGAGAAATCCGGGACGGTAACACCCTGCGCGTTTTTGAGGAAGGCGAAGTGGTTGCCGAACTCCCGGTGAAAGCCCTTGCGAGCGAAGCGCCGCTTTATACCCGCGAAGAAAAGCGGCCTGCTTATCTCGATGAAGTTCAACGTCTTGACCTTAGCTTAATTCCCGACATGCCCCCCTCACCCCAACCCTCTCCCCCTTCAGGGGGAGAGGGGAGGGTGAGGGGGAAGGTCAAAGATTTTACAGAAGTTCTGAAGAAGCTTCTCGATTCGCCGTCGATCGCCTCGAAGGAATACGTTTACCAAAAATATGATCACATGGTCCGGACAGACAGCGTTTTCCTTCCCGGCCACGATGCGGCGCTTCTTCGCGTCAAGGGAACAAAAAAAGGAATCGCCGTTTCCACGGATTGCAACAGCCTCTACTGCTATCTGGATCCTTATGAGGGCGGAAAAATTGCGGTGGCCGAAGCGGCGCGAAATGTCGCCGTGACAGGGGCGAAGCCGGTGGGTCTGACCAATTGTCTTAATTTTGGAAATCCGATGAAGCCCGAAATTTTCTGGCAGTTTCATCAATGTGTTCAGGGGATGGCGGATGCGGCAAGGCGTTTTAAGACTCCGGTGACCGGAGGAAATGTCAGTTTCTACAACGAAAACCCGCGCGGGGCGATTTACCCCACGCCCACCATCGGGATGGTCGGGATCCTCGAAGATATCGAAAAAAGAGTCCCCTCCCACTTCCAAAAAGAAGGCGACGTGATTTTCCTTTTAGGAGAGACCGCCAATGAAATCGGAGGCACGGCTTATCTTTCCGTGGTTCACGGAATGAAAAAAGGCCTTCCCCCGCGGCTTGATTTGGAAAAAGAGGCGAGGCTTCAGGCGCTTTTAATTGAGGGGGCGGAGAATAAAATTTTTCGCTCGGCCCACGATCTCTCCGAGGGGGGGCTCGGCGTGGCGCTCGCGGAATCCTCCTTTGAAGGAAAGCGTTTGGGTGCACAAATTTCAAATCTCGAACTTTTGGGAACCGGCCTTCGCCGGGACGCCCTCCTTTTTGGCGAAACGCAATCGAGGGTCCTCGTGAGTGCCGAGCCGTCAAAAAAGGAAGCCGTCATTCGGCTCGCTCAAAAGCACAATATCCCCGCCACTCAAATCGGAAAAGTAGGCGGCGATCGATTGGCGGTTGAAGACCTGTTAGAATTGAAAGTGGAAGAAGCCGAGGGCCTCTGGCGGGGCGCCCTTCGGCGAAGAGTTCAATAAAGAGGAGGCCGGGCGTGTCAGACGAAGTCAAAGATCATTGCGGGGTATTCGGGATTTACGGGCATCCAAAGGCGGCCGAAATCTCTTATCTGGGACTTTTTGCGCTCCAGCACCGGGGGGAGGAGTCCGCCGGGATCTGCACCTCCGACGGCAAACAGCTCCATCTCTATAAAAATTTGGGCCTCGTGGGCGAAGTTTTCGATGAAGAGGTTTTGAAAAAGCTTCCCGGGCAGGCGGCCATCGGACACGTGCGCTATTCAACGACCGGCTCGACGACCCTTGCCAATGCCCAGCCCATCAAAGTGGAATATTCCCGCGGGCAGGTGGCGGTGGCCCACAACGGAAATCTTGTGAATGCAAAATATCTCCGCGACGAACTCGAGGCCTACGGTTCCATTTTTTCAAGCACGACGGATTCGGAAATCATCGTGCATTTGATGGCGAAGCCTTCCTACCCGACCCGCGAAGAAAGCGTCCTCGGGTCCGTGAAGAAATTGGAAGGCGCATTTACCCTCACGCTCCTGACGGAAGATTTATTGATCGGGGTGCGCGATCCACACGGCTTTCGTCCTCTTTGTCTCGGAAAATTGGACGGGTCCTGGGTCTTGGCCAGCGAAAATTGCGCCCTTGAACTCATTGAGGCGGAATTTGTCCGCGAAATCGAACCCGGAGAAGTGGTCTTTATCGACGAAAGGGGCCCCCGGAGTTTTTATCCCTTTAAAGAAGAAAAAATCCGCAAGGCCTTCTGCGCTTTTGAACATGTCTATTTTGCCCGCCCGGATTCGAGGATTTTCTCGGAGAACGTCGGCATGGTCCGCGAAAGGCTCGGCCGCTATCTCGCGCAGGAACATCCCGCCCCGGCGGACATCGTCATCCCGGTGCCCGACTCGGGAAATTTTTCGGCCTTGGGATATTCCAAGGAGTCCGGAATTCCCCTGGCCCACGGATTCACAAGAAACCACTACGTCGGCCGGACGTTTATCAATCCCACCCAGTCCGTCCGCACCCTGAAAGTAAAAATCAAACTGAACCCCATTCGCGATGTGGTGGAGGGGAAGCGGGTGGTCGTGGTGGATGATTCCATTGTGCGGGGCAACACTTCGCGTTCGCGCGTGAAACTCCTGCGGAAAGCCGGGGCCAAGGAAGTTCATATGCGGATCAGCTGCCCCCCCCATGTCTCGCCTTGTTTTTACGGGATCGATTTCCCTTCGAAAGAGGAGCTCCTTGCATCGACCCACACGATGGAGCAGATCAAGGAATTCTTAAACGTGGATTCCGTCGGTTATTTGAGCCGCGAAGGACTTTTGCGAGCGGTCACCGGAGGCAAGGAAGCAGCCAAGGGAAATTTCTGCACCGCCTGCTGGACCGGCGATTATCCGACCGACCTTTTCGACGAGATGGATAAATTCAAACTGGAAAGAAAATGTTAATGGCCACTTGGACCTACGAAAAAGCGGGGGTGCCTCACCTGAAGGGGGATCCGGGATATAACCGGAAAATTGCCTCCCTCATGAATCAATCGAGAATCACAGGCGTTTTGGGAAAGCCCGGCGGGTTCTCTTCGCTTTTCGATCTTGGAAAATTAAAATTGAATGATCCCGTTTTGGTTTCCACGACCGACGGCGTCGGCACCAAGCTTGAGCTCGCGAGACTTTTGGGCAGGCATGACACGATCGGCATTGATCTCGTGGCCATGTGCGTCAACGATTTGATCACGACCGGGGCCCGGCCGATTTTTTTCCTGGACTATTTTGCGACGGGCAAATTCAAACCCCAAGTGACGGCCGAAGTCCTCAAAGGGATTGTGCGCGGCTGCCGCGAGGCCGGATGCGCTTTGGCGGGAGGGGAGACGGCGGTGATGCCCGGTTTTTACGGAGATTCCAAATATGATCTTGCCGGTTTTGCGGTGGGGGTCGTTGAGCGAAAGCGGGTGGTCGACGGGAAGGCCATTCGTCCGGGCCAGAGGCTTTTGGGTTTGGCCTCTTCGGGTTTTCATTCCAACGGATACTCGCTCCTTAGAAAAATTTTTACGGAAAGGGAACTCAAAGGGCCTGTTGGACGGGAACTTTTGACCCCAACGCGCATTTATGCGAAACCTATCCTCGAAGTCCTTAAAAAAGTTTCTATCGGAGGAATTGCTAACATCACGGGCGGGGGATTCTATGACAATTTGCCGCGGATCCTCCCCAAAGGGTTGGGGGTTCGGATCGAGCGAAGGCGGTGGCCCAAGCCGGAACTCTTTGAAGTTGTTCGCCGTCGTGGTAACATAGGTCAATCCGAAATGTTTCGTACGTTTAATATGGGAATCGGAATGATTTTGGTTCTTGAGAAAAAAGAAGTGACGCGTACCCAGAAAATTTTGAAACGGTTCAAAATTTTAAGCTGGGACATCGGCGAAGTGGTTCGAGGAAAGGGGGTGTCCATCCAATGAAAGTACTTTTGATTGGTTCGGGGGGGCGGGAGCATGCGCTCGCATGGAAAATCCGCCAGAGCCCTCTTCTAAAAGAACTTTACGCAGCGCCGGGCAATGCAGGAATCAATGAGATTGCCCAAGGCGTTGCCCTCCCTGCGGAAGATATCGAAGGCCTCATCCGGTTTGCCAAAGAAAAAGCGATTGATCTGACGGTGGTCGGTCCCGAGTCGCCGCTCGCCGCCGGCATCGTCGACCGCTTTCAAGCCGCGGGCCTCGCCATTTTCGGCCCCACCCAGGCCGCGGCCAAAATCGAATCCAGCAAGATTTTTGCCAAGGAGATGATGGTGCGGGCCGGCGTGCCGACCGCGGAATTTAAAATTTTTGATGATGCCGCCCGGGCCAAGCACTACCTTGTCGAAGCCGAGCCGCCGTTTGTCATCAAAGCCGACGGCCTCGCCACGGGCAAAGGAGTGGTTGTCTCCACCTCCTGCGAAGAAGCCGTTCAGATTGTGACAAGATTTATGGAAGAAAAAAGTCTGGGGGATGCGGGAGCCCGGGTCCTTGTGGAAGAAAAGCTTGAAGGCGAGGAGCTTTCCATCCTTGTGCTGACGGACGGAGAGAGCCTGATTCCTCTGGCCAGCGCCCAGGATCATAAACGTGTCCTGGATATGGACCGCGGGCCCAACACCGGCGGCATGGGCGCTTATTCTCCCTGCCCCTTTCTCTCCAACGAAAATTTTCAAAAGGCCCTGAATCAGACCATTCGCCCCCTTCTTCAGGAAATGGCCCGACAGGGGACTCCTTACCGGGGCGTTCTTTACGCCGGACTCATGCTTACAAAAAACGGGCCCTATGTTTTGGAATACAACGCCCGCTTGGGCGATCCCGAGGCCCAGGCGATTTTGCCGAGGCTTAAGTCCGACCTTCTTCCGGTACTGGCCCAAATTGCCAAGGGAGGATTTCCCCAGGAAACCTTGGAATGGGACGAGCGTTCTGCGCTGAATGTGGTCATCGCTTCCGCGGGTTATCCCGGCACTTACGAAAAGGGTTATGTCATCACCGGCCCGGAAAAATTCAAAGGGCAAGGGGACGTATTTATTTTTCATGCAGGGACGGGCCGCAATGATCGCGGGGATTTGGTGACCGCGGGCGGACGCGTGCTTTCCGTGACCGCCCTCGGAGAGACGCTCAAAGCCGCGCAGGAAAAGGCCTATGAGGCGGTTTATCAAATCCGCTTCGAAGGGGCCCATTTCCGCAGGGACATCGGCCGAAGGGCCCTTGAGAGCGTGGGTTCAAAACCATGAAAAAGAAACCCTTGGTAGCAATTTTAATGGGAAGTGATTCTGACCTCGAAACCATGAGCGAAGGGGCGCAGGTTTTGAAGGATTTTGGGATTCCTTTTGAAATGAAAGTGCTGTCCGCGCACCGGAGTCCCGAAGACGTGAGCCGGTTTGCCAAGCAGGCGAAATCCCGCGGTTTTCGCGTTTTCATCTGCGGAGCGGGCGGTGCCGCCCATCTTGCCGGCGCGGTGGCCGCGCAGACCACCCTTCCCGTGATCGGAGTCCCCATCAATTCCTCGGCCTTGGGAGGTTTGGATGCGCTTCTCGCAACGGTACAGATGCCCGCCGGAACGCCGGTGGCCACGGTGGCGATCGGAAAAGCGGGCGCCCGGAATGCCGCTTTGCTGGCTTGTCAGATGCTTGCATTGGGAGAGGACGGACTCGATAAAAAGCTCGAGAATTTTAAGAAAAATTTGGTTTCGAGCATCCGTAAAAAGAATCAGTCTTTGAAGGCAAAGCTTCAATAAGGAAATTTGAATCCTACCGTTATTCAGTTTAATCCTGCGGATCCCAATCTGAAGGCCATCCGAGACATTGCCGAGTTCGCCCGGGTGGGCAGGATCGTCGCTTTTCCGACCGAGACGGTTTATGGCGTGGGTGTGTCCTCCTCACGCGCCGACGCGGTTGAAAAACTTTACCTCCTTAAAGGAAGGGACCGGCACAAGCCCTTTGCTTATCATATCGGAGGCTGGGAGCAGCTAGGTATGCTGCCCATCGTTCGAAATCCCGCTTTTCGCTATCTTGCCAAAAAATTTTGGCCGGGGCCGGTGACCCTGGTGACGGGAGGGGAAAACGGCGATAAGGTCGGGATCCGGTTCCCGCGGAACTTGGCGGCCTGCACTCTGATCGCTTCAACCGGCGAGCCTTTTTTTGCGACGAGCGCGAACCGTGCCGGCCGGCCCTCGCCCCGGACCGCGGAGGAGGTCCTCCGGGCGCTGGGTGAGAAAATTGATTTTCTAATCGACGCGGGCCCTTGTGAACTCGGCCAGGACTCCACCGTGGTGGATGTGACCACCGAGTCTCCGACCGTCTTGAGGAAGGGGGCCGAGCTTCAGGCGATCGAACAAGTCATTCAGGAAATCCGCGACGGCAAATTTCCCAGAAAAAGGGTCCTCATCGTTTGCACGGGCAATTCCTGCCGCTCTCCGATGGCCGCCGCGCTTCTTCAAAGGGAGCTCAAACGCCGGAGACTCGACCAGCAGATTGAAATCTCAACCTGCGGAGTGCTCGCCAGGGAAGGGGGAAGCGCCACGGCCGAAGCGGTCCTGGTGATGAAAAATCAGGAAATGGACATCACCAGCCACCGGACCCGGTTTTGCCGCAAGGAAGAGGTGCTGGAGGCGGATCTCATTTTGGCCATGGCGCCGGAGCATTTTGATTTTCTTTCCAACCTCGTCCCCGGCATGAAGGAAAAAATCAAAGTTTTTGACGTCCCCGACCCCATCGGACACGGGATGCAGGCCTATGAAAACGTCGTTCAACAGCTCGAAGAGCTTTTGAAAAAAAACTGGGATGACATCGTGAGTTAAAAATGAAGCTGGCCATTGCGAGCGACCACCGCGGTTTCAGGCTCAAGGAGAAATTGATCCGCTTCCTCCAATCAAAACGGATCTCCGTGCTCGACTTTGGATGTTGTTGCGAAGATTCCTGCGATTACCCGGATTACATTCTCGGGGCCGCGGAGGCCGTCGGGCGGGGAAGGGCCCAGCGCGCCATCGGAATTTGTTACACGGGGATCGGGAGCTCCATCGCGGCGAACAAGGCGAAAGGGGTCCGCGCCGCGCTGGTCCAGAACGCACGCCAGGCCGAGCTTTCCCGGGCCCACAATGATTCGAACATGCTCATTCTGGGCGCAGGGTTTGTGAAGCCCGCACAGGCAAAAAAAATCGTCGCGGCCTGGCTCAAAACGCCTTTTGAAAAAGGCCGGCATTTGAGAAGGATCCAGAAAATTTCCGCTTATGAAAAGAACCGATCAGGAGGAGGGCATGCCCATCGTGTCAGTAAAACGCGCCGTAAAAAAACGTCCTAATCCAAAGAAACAGAAATCCTCAAGTTCAAGCTGGGGGAGTGCGCTCAAGGCCACGGACCCGGAAGTTTTTGAGGCGATCCAAAAAGAAATCCGCAGGCAAAATGAAAATCTGGAGCTGATCGCGAGCGAAAATTTCACTTCCCTCGCCGTCCTGGAAGCGGCGGGCTCCGTCCTGACGAATAAATATGCCGAAGGCTATCCGGGCAAACGCTGGTACGGCGGCTGTGAATACGTGGACATTCCGGAAAGCCTTGCGATCGAGCGGGCCAAAAAGCTCTTCGGCGCGGAATACGCCAACGTCCAGCCCCATTCCGGCACTTCCGCCAATATCGCCGTTTACATGGCCCTCCTTGAAATGGGGGACAAAATCCTTGCGATGGACCTGTCTCACGGCGGCCACCTTTCCCACGGCCATAGAATGAATTTCTCGGGAAAGTATTACACCGTCATTCCCTACGGCGTCAGTCCCAAAAATGAGCAGATCGATTACGATGAGCTCGAGCGCTTGGCCTTCGAACACCGCCCCAAAATGATTTTGATGGGCGCTTCGGCCTATCCCCGCAGTTTTGATTTCGCAAGGGCCCGCCAGATCGCCGACAAGGTGGAGGCCCTTCTTATGGTGGATATGGCCCATTTCGCGGGCCTGGTGGCGGCGGGGGTCCACCCGAACCCGGTTCCTTATTCGGATGTGGTGACGACCACGACCCATAAAACCCTCCGCGGCCCGCGCGCCGGCCTCATCCTCTGCAAGGAAAAATACGGCAAGGCCATTGATCAGACTGTTTTTCCCGGGATTCAAGGCGGCCCCCTGATGCATGTGATCGCGGCCAAAGCCGTGGCTCTGAAAGAGGCCATGACGCCCGAATTCAAGGTCTATGCCAAGCAAATTGTGGCCAATGCCAAAATCCTTGCGAGCTCCATGGCGGCCTACGGCTACCGGATTGTTTCCGGGGGCACCGACAATCACCTGACGCTTGTGGATGTTTCCATCAAAGGCCTCAACGGCAAGGATTGCCAGGAGGCCCTCGACCGCGTCAAAATCACGATCAATAAAAACATGATCCCCTTTGATAAAGGCTCGGCTTTCAAACCTTCGGGGATCCGGCTCGGTACCCCCGCGGTCACCACGCGGGGAATGAAGGAGGCGGAAATGAAGCTGATCGCAAAACTCATCGACCAAACGTTGAGCGCCCCCACGGACGAATCCAATCTGGCTTTGGTCCGGAAAAAGGTGGAAGACCTCACGAAAAAATTTCCCCTTTATCCAAAACTTTTGGGTTAATCGCGAATGCGCTGCCCTTACTGCAAAAAAGATAACGACAAAGTCATCGATTCCCGGAGTTCGAATGAGGGCGCCACGGTCCGCCGGAGACGGGAATGCATTGAGTGCGGCCGCCGTTTCACGACCTATGAAAAAGTGGAGGAAATCCCTCTTCTTGTGATCAAGAAAGACCAGCGGCGCGAAGTCTATGACCGGAATAAACTCCTGTCCGGGATCCAGAAGGCCTGCGAGAAAAGGCCGGTTTCCCGGGAAGCGCAGGACGAGATCGTGGCCCGCCTCGAGAAAATGCTGGATGAAAAATACGAAAAAGAAGTCCCTTCCTCCGTGATCGGAGAGTTCATCATGGAAGAACTCGCCAAACTCGACCAGGTGGCTTATGTCCGCTTCGCCTCCGTCTACCGCCAATTCAAAGACATCAACCACTTCCTCCGCGAACTCAAAGGTTTGCTGTCTAAGTAAATGCGAGAAGCAATATTTACTTTAATAGGCGTTGTCATTGGTGGAGTTATAGGGATTTTAGGTACCATGCTTCAAATATTTAGTGATACGAAAACCAAGCTGATTGAAAGAAAATTAAGTACTTTTAAATTAACGATAGATTCTGGGTGTGAAATTTTAGGCGTTTTAGAACAATTAATTATTCATAACGCTGAAGAGCTTGATTGGCATTCGCGTTTTCGGCAGGCACGGCTTAATCATATGAAAGCTGTAGGTTATCTTAGGCTGGAAGGGTACCCTGAGGTAGCAGATTTTTATGTAGATTGGTACGATTACATCGATAAAAAGGGAAGGGATTACCTGAGGGGTCGGGGAGTTTTAACCATGTCCCAACACCTCGGATTTAATGCTCCAAGTTGACCGTTTATTGCGGTAAGCGTGAAGCTGATGCATCTGGACGGCAAGACCCATGGCCGCAAAGAGC
>Ga0187893_10001297_pt1 | contig 61122 bp, 43 predicted proteins | sample MA1701074metaG_FD_139574 | JGI IMG/M metagenome (GOLD analysis project Ga0187893, IMG submission 139574) | White microbial mat communities from a basaltic lava cave in the Kipuka Kanohina Cave System on the Island of Hawaii, USA - MA170107-4 metaG ... | reverse complement strand
TGCGGGCGATGGCCTACGACGCGATGGCCATCGGGAACCACGAGTTCGACTATGGGGCCGAGAACTTCCTGCGGCAGATGAACGGCGTGCCCTTCCCGGTGCTCGGGGCCAACATCTTCTACAAGGGCACCGATCATCCGTACTCGCGCCCCTACGTGATCCTCGAGAAGGAGGGCGTCCGGCTGGGCGTCATCGGCATCATCGGCGAGGACGCGAGGAGCGTCGCCCTCCCCTCCGGTATCACCAACCTCGACTTCCGCGACCCCGTGCCGATCGTGCGCGCGCTGGTGGCCGACCTCAGGGACCGGGTGGACCTGGTGGTCGTGCTCGCGCACCAGGGCAAGACGGGGCCGATGCAGACGGACGCGGAGGCGCGCCCCGAGGTCCAGCGCGACTTCGACGAGGACGTCCGGCTCTGCGGCGAGGTTCTGGGCATCGACGTCTTGGTGGGCGGCCACGCCCACCGTGGCATCGAGCCCCTCTTCGTCCATCCCGTCACCGGCACCCGCATCGTGCAGACCTACGGCTACGGCACTCGGCTCGGATACCTGAAGCTGAGGCTCGAGGGCCGGCGCGTCGCGTCCTACCAGGCCGAGCTCCTCAAGGTGTGGACGAACGAGAACCCGCCCGATGCGGGCCTCGCGCGGAGGATCGAGGCCTATCGGAAGCAATACGAGAAGCAGATCGGCCAGGTGCTGGGGCGGTCGAAGGCGCGGCTCGTGCGCGACTACCGGGCGGAGTCGAGCCTCGGCGACTTCGTGGCCGACGTGATGCGGGAGGCGACGGGGGCGGCGGTGGCCGTCCAGAACGCGGGCGGGCTCCGCGCCGACATCCCGGAGGGGGAGGTCACGAACGGCCACGTGCTCGACGCGTTGCCCTTCCTCAACACGGTGGTCGAGGTCGACCTCACGGGAGCGCAGCTCCGCGAGATCCTGGAGCAGGGCCTCACCCTCGAGCGGGGCCTCATCCAGACGTCGGGTCTCCGGGGCACCTACGACCTCTCCCGACCGGCGGGGCGCCGGTTGGTTTCGATCGAAGTGGCGGGCGCGCCCCTCGCGGACGCGCGCGTCTATCGCGTCGCGACCAACAGCTTCGTGGCGGAGGGCGGCGACCTCTACACCACCTTCCTGAGAACGACGCCGCGCGACAGCGCCCGATCCCTCGCCGACGTGGTCATGGACGCTTTCCGCAAGGCGGGAGAGGTCTCTCCGCCCCGGGGAGGACGCTTCGCTCCGGTGGCTCGACGAAGCGCTCCGTGACCCCGAGCCTCACCGCGAGATCGGGCAGCGGACGAGGTCGGCCGGCGAGGTGCCTCAGGGCCTTCTTGAGGAGGGCGTTCCACTCCATGCCCGCCTGGGACGGCGAGTCGGTGTCGATGGCCGTGCTCGCCGAGAAGCCTGCCGTGGGCCAGCGGCGATGACGACCGAGTCCGGCGTGGCCAAAGTCCACTCAGACGCCGCGGACGTCGAACCCGAACGAGCGCGCTGCCAGCGCGAGATCGCGATCGTGCGTCGCCATCACGAGCCTCTGACGCATTCGATCCTGCCACACCAAAGCGGTCGACAGGTGCAGCGCATCGAGAGTTCCGAGGGGGGTCGGAAACGGTTCCGATGCGCGGACCAGGATCGGACGCTGGAGCAGGACGAGGTCGACGGCCTCGAGCCATTCCGTCGCCGTCTCACGCCTCGAGGCCGCGTCCTCCGTGGAGAGAGCACCCTGAAGGCGCAGCCGATCGATCGTGCGCAGAGACTCGACCGCGATCAGCTCGCTCGCGACGAGAGCTTCGCAGGATCGAAGCTCCTCGAGAGCGCCAGGCTCGCGCAGCACGAGTCGCAGCAGGGCCGACGTGTCGAGGTAGGCGATCACCTCGAGGCGCGATCTTGGAGAAGGACGCTGAGGCTGTCCGTCGCCTTCGCCAACGGCGAAGGCAGGCGAAGCTCGCCTGGTTTCCGGGTGGCGCGCCGGATCTCGAGCGGTGCGGCGACGTCGTAAGGGACGATCTGCGCAACAGGCGTGTCCCGATCGAGGACGGTGATCGTACGGCCACCTCGCACGCTGCGCAGGTGCTGGCTCAGGTGCGCTTTGAGATCCGCGATGCCGACCTTGCTCATGACCTGATTATGGTCATCACTGGTCACATCGTCAAGCCCGCTGAGGCCCTCTGGAATCTATGGGTTTTCGGCTGGAGTCCCATCAACAGGTTGGGAGCGTGGCGGTCGCCCGGCACCGTCGTTTTACCGTCCCGGCTGGCTCGCGCCCGCCGCCGCTCGGCAACAGCCGAGGGGGACGGGACTCAGACCCTGGCTGGGCCCTTGAGAAGGCGCGCGGGCAGCAGGATCACGGCCCGCACCAGCTCCAGCACCCCGTCGACGGCGATCCCCAGAATGCGGAAGGGGAGCAGCAGCAGCCAGACCAGCGGGTACAGCACGAGCGCCAGCAGGGCCAGCGGCCAACACAGGACCAGCAAGATCAGCCAGAGCAGGAACTTTCCCATGACCACACGTCTCCCTGTCTGATCATACGCGCGGGCCCGGGCCTCGGTTCACAAGAGTGCGGAGCTGCACTGCGCCGCGAGACGACTCCGCGCGTCAGGACGCAGAGGCTGGTCAGCATCGAGGCCCCGGGGTGAGGCGCAGGATCCCGTGACCGGGGATGCCGTCGGCCACGGAGGGGCGCTCGGTGTGGTGCAGCGCGGGCTGTCCGCTCAGCGAACGATCCGGTACAGCCGATCGTCAGCCTCTTGCGGCTTGCCGCGTCCGTCGCGGTTGCTGGTGGCGACGTAGAGATGGCCGTCGGGCCCCATGGCCACGACCCGGATCCGGCCCACCCGGCCCTCCAACAGCATCTCCTGCTGGACCGCCTTCCAGCCGGCAGCCTTGGAGCCGTCGCGCTCCAGGGCAAACCGCCACAGCCGCTCGCCGCGCAAGCTCGCCACGAGGACGTCGGCGCCCCAGGGGAGATGTGATCCTGAGTAGACGGCCACCGCTGCCGGCGCGACACTCGGAGACCACTCCACGAGCGGCTCGACGAACTGGGTCCCCGTGTTGGCGCCAACCACGGTCGGCCAGCCGTAGTTCCGGCCGGGGAGGATCGCGTCCAGCTCGTCCCCGAACCAGCCACCGACGCCCTCCCACGACAACTCGCTCGGGCCGTGGTCGGTGACGATCGGATGGCCCGTCTGGGGGCTGAAAACCAGCCCCTGGGGGTTGCGCAGGCCGAGGGCAAAAACCGGCGAGCCGGGAAGCGGGTTGTCTGCGGGAACGCTGCCGTCCGGGCGGTAACGCAGGAGCTTTCCCGCCAGCGACGCCGGATCCTGTGCGAGCTCGGGCCGAGTGGCGTCGCCGGTCGTGAGGAACAGCATCCCGTCCGGCCCGAAGGCCAGGGCGCCGCCGACGTGGGTGTGGATGGCTTGCTCCGACCCCGGGGCAGCGCGGACGACAGGGAGCCCGTCCACGACGACCGTTTCGTCGACGCCGCGCCCTTCGCGGTCGGTGAATCGCAGGACGCGGTTGGCGAGACCGCCCGCGCTCTCGCGGGTCGCCACTGCGTAGACATGGCCCGTGGTTCCGAAGTCGGGTGCGACGGCGATCCCCAGCAGGCCGCCTTCGGACCGGTACTCCGGGGGGACAACCGCCACCTCGGCCCAGGGCTCGGCACGCAGGCCCTTGGCGTCGATCACCCGGATGCGACCGGGTCGCTCGGTTACGAAGATGCGACCGTCCGGCGCGAAGGCCACGGCCCATGGGATCACGAGGCCGCTGGCCACCGTTTCGAGCCGGACCTGCGTGACCGCCCCGGGCGGGCCCTCGCCCCAGGCCGCGGGCCCCACAACACAGGTCGCGGCGGCCATCGCAAACACGGCCAGCGCTCTCGTCACACTCCGCTGCTGGCGATGCAACACGGAAGCCCCGGCGTCCGGGCCGGGGCAGGGGACCATCGGCCTCAGCGCCGGGCCCCGATCGAGATCCCCGCGTAGAACGCCCGGTCCGGCGCGGGCTCGAAGAAGCGGTTGCCCACCGCGTTGATGACGGTCGAGGCGTTGTAGCGCTCGTTGAACACGTTGTCGATGCCGAAGTAGGGACGCACGTCAACACGTCCCCACCGCCGATCCAGCCCGATGCGCAGATCGAGGACCTTATAGGACCAGTTGCTGACGGTGTTGGCGTTGTTGACGGGATACGCGTCGATCCAGCGGAACTTCGCGGCCGAGCGGAGCCCAAAGGCCGTCTCGTAGCTTCCACCCAGGAACAGCTGATGCGGCGCCGTGCCGGGCTCCGGGTTTCCCGAGAAGTCGGCCTCCGAGGTGACGAAACGGTCGAGCACGAAGTCCTGATACGTGTAGGCGGCGCGGAGCCTGGCGCGAGACGAGGGCCGCCATTCCAGCATGCTCTCGACGCCGTTGCGCTTCGACTTGCCGGCGTTGCGGAAGAAGATCTGCTCGTCGGGCCGCTGGAAGGAAATGAAGGCGTCGTCCAGCGTGGACAGGTAGCCGGCCAGCTCGTAGTGCAGCGTGCCGATCGATCCGCGGGCGCCCACCTCGAAGCTCCTCAGGTGCGCGGGGCCGAGGTCCTGGTTGAAGCCTCCCTCGCCGGTGGGGCGGTTCGACAGCTCCACCGTTCTCGGCGTCTGGTACGCGGTGGCGAAGTTGGCGTAGAGGCCCAGCGACTCCGTCGCCGAGAAGTTGACTCCCAACATGGGGCTGCTGGCGCTCATGGTCCGGCCGCCGGACTGGTCGCCGTCGCTCAGCAGGCGGTCGTCGGCGTTGAAATTGTAGTGGTCGTAGCGGATACCTGCCGTGAGGTGCCAGCGAGGCTCGAGCTCTAGGCGCGCCTGAAGGAAGGGCGCCAGCGAGCGCACGGTCTCGAGCTGGTCCAGCAACAGGTCGCCCTGCAGGGTGGCCCCGCCGCCCGGCGGAACGCCGGCGTTGACGAACTCGTTGCGGCTGTCGCGCTGGTAGGAGACGTCGAACCCGGTGGTCCACTCGATCGGTTTGGAGCCGAGCTGGGCCCGGCCGGAATACTCGGAGCGGAAGCCGGCGCCCTCGCGACCCAGGTCGATGATCCGGAAGGGGATCGGGTTCAAGACGTCCCGCCACAACCCCCAGCCCGTGGCCCGGAACACCTGACCCCGGCCGAACCGATGCTGGAGGGTGAGGCCACCCTGGCCCTGCGTGCTCGACTCGCCCCAGCCTTGTGTGAAGGCCAGGCTCCTCACGCTGGTTGGATTGTTGCGGGCCGTCTGCAAGTCGAGGGTGCTCGCGCTCTCGGCAAACGGCATGTCGAAGAAGTTGAAGACGCCGCGCAGCTCGGTGCTGGGGGACAACTCGGCCCGGATCACGACGTTGCCGCGACGCGTCTCGGCCGCGCTGTTCTGCCGGAATCCGTCCGTCTTCAAGCGATTGGCGTTCGCCACGTACGCGATCGCCCCGGCCGTGCCGGAGAGCTTGAGCTGCTGCCGCTGGTAGCCAAAGCTGCCGAACTGGGCGTCGGGCTCGACCATCAAGGCCGTGGAGGCGGGGGGCACGGTGTTGAAGCTGATCGCCCCGCCCGCGGAGTTGCCGTACAGGACCGAGCTGGGTCCGCGGATGATCTCGACGTAGCCCGCTGAGCCCACGTCGAGGTTGGTGGCCTCGGTGGTGCCGTCCGCCACCGTGAGCGGGATGCCGTCTTGCAGCAGCTGGAGGCCGTTCAGGCCGAAGCCGCCGAGGGGCGCACGCACCCTGAGCTGGAGACCGGCAGCCTGGCTGAAGTTGTGGCGGTCGGCGACGAAGATCCCAGGGATGCCCTGCAGCGCTTCCGCCGCCGACACCTTGCGCTGGGAGAAGTCGAGCTCCTCCGGTCCGACCACGCTGACGGCATGCGGGACCGTGGCCAGGGGCAGCGCGGCGCGGGTCGCTGTGACCGTCTCGGAGAACGGGGCGATGCTCAGCTGGACGTCCAACGTCCGGGACTCGCCGTCGAGGACGGCCAGCTCGATCACCTGGGTCGCAAAACCTGCGAGCGCGACCGTGAGCTTGTGGGTGCCCGCCTCCAGCGTGAGCTCGTAGTTTCCGCGAGCGTCGGTCACGGCGCTTTGCGAGTCGGGCGCCTGGGAACTCGTCGCGGTCAACCTCGCGTCGCGCAGGACGGCCCCGCTCGGGTCCTTCACGGTGCCTCGAACGATCGCCTGCGCCGCATGCGCGGGAGCGCTCAGCAGCAAAGCGATGGCTGCGGCCCAGCCCAGACAGACTTTCGGGTTCGTTTGCGTCAAGGACCACCTCACTGGGGACAAACCGGGAGGACGCCCCCTTGGATCCGTAACGGATCGGGCAGCCCTTCCCTGGTAAGTCGTTTTACGGTGCATACAGCGTGCCACCGGTATCGTCGCCTTAAGTCACTGATAACACGGAGGCGCCCTCGAAGGGTTGGAGCGCCATCTCACCCAGTATGGGGGATTTGCCCCATGCGACCAGGGACCACTGCGGAGCGAGCTGCACGCCAGGAGGGCGCCTTCCTCCTTCCTGCAACACGCGATTGGCTTCGCTCGAGGAGGTACTCCGACGGCTTGAAGCGGGCCACACGAGCCCGATAGACGAACGTGAAACTCGGCCACAGGGCCGAGTTTCGACCGGTGGCATCCCTGTACCCGCTGCGACAGCCTCCCCTGTTCCAGACGCTGTTCTCGAGTTGCCGGTCGATGGCGGCAACCGATGCCTCCTGCACTTCCGGTTTCGGTTCGATTGCAACGATGCCCTCTCGACGCATGAACGTCATCGCGGCGCGGAGAAACCCCAGCTGGCTCTCGATCATGACCACGACCGAGCTATGGGCCAGCCCGGTGTTGGGCCCGAGCAGCATGAACAGGTTCGGGTAACCGCTGACCGTGATGCCCAGGTGCGCCTTGGGGCTGCCGCGCCACGCGTCCCTCAAGCGGATGCCGCCCCGTCCCAGGATGCGCCCGGCGATGGGACGGTCGACGACCCGAAAGCCGGTGGCAAAGATCACCGCATCGATCTCGCGTTCCCTTCCGTCGGCGGTCACGACCGCGTTCCGGCGAAACTCGCGAATCTCATCGGTGACCAGGTGCACGTTCGGTTGTGCCAATGCCGGATAGTAGTCGTCGGACAAGAGCACGCCCTTGCAGCCGATCGAATACTGCGGCGTCAGCTTCTGGCGCAGCGTCGGATCCGCAATCGCCCTGGCCAGGTGCCAGCGCGCCAATCCCTCCACGCGGCGTAACACCCTCGGGCTTTTGAGGCACAGAACGAACAGCTCGCGCAGTCCGTAGATGACGGCCCGAGCCGCGCGTTGCGCCCAAGGCATGCGCGCAAAGAGACGTCGCTCGTACTCGGACACCGTGTTATCGAAACGCGGCAACACCCACCGCGGTGTGCGCTGGAACAAGAAGAGCTGATCGACGCGGCGCTGTATCTCGGGAACGAACTGGAGCGCCGAGGCGCCCGTGCCGACCACAGCCACCCGCTTCCCGGTCAGGTCGAAACCATGGTTCCACCTGGCAGAGTGGAAGACCGGCCCCTCGAACGCTGCCAGACCGGCCATCTCCGGCAGCGCCCAATCACTCAGCGCGCCGGTCGCCACAACCAAGATGTCCGCCGTGAAGCACCCGCGAACCGTCTGGATGCGCCAGCGCCGGGATCCCTCTTGCCACTCGGCGGAAGAGATCTCGTGGCCGAACCGCAGGTGCGGGCGGATGGCGAAGCGCTCGGTGCAGCGGCGCAGGTACTCGAGAATCTCCGCCTGTGGTGAAAAACGCCGAGACCAGCCGGGATTGGGCGCAAACGAAAAGGAGTACAGGTGCGACTGGACGTCGCAGGCGCAACCCGGATAGGTGTTGTCCCGCCAGGTCCCGCCGACGTCCTGCGCGCGCTCGAGGACGAGGAAGTCCTCTTCGCCGTCCTCCTTGAGGCGAATCGCCGCGCCGAGGCCGGCGAACCCGGCGCCGGCGATGACAACCCGAAAATGCGGCGGGGGCGGCATGCCGCGAAGGCGATCCCCGTCAGCGGCCTGCCAGGGACAGCCGGAACGCGGCCATCTCCTCGCCGTTGCGAACCAGCAGCACGTCGCCGGCCAGGACCGGGTGGTTCCAGGTCTTCCCCTGGATCGCCGGCAGCCGCGCGAGCTCGGTGAACTGGTCGGGGGCCGCCCTGACCAGCGCCAGCTCGCCCTGCTCCGACAACACCAGCAACACGTCCTGTTCCGGCAACAGGACCAGCTGGCCGTGGCCGTAACGTCCGCCCTTCCACCTGCGGGTGCCGTCGCCGAGATCGATGCACGCGAGGATGCCGCCGTCGAAGCCATAGGCGTGGCCCTCGTGAGCGACGAAGTCGTTGAAGTACGGCTTCAAGTCCCGCGAGGTCCAGCGCTCTTCGACAGTCCAGCCGGCGGGTCCTTGGGCGACCGCGATCCGGCGTATGCCGATCCCGCCCATGGCATCGCCGGCGGCGATCAAGACCTCCCCCTCCGCAGCCAGAGCCGGCTGCACGATGCTGACGGCCGGCTGCCAGGAGTGCTCCCAGAGCACGGCGCCGTCGGCGGGCGCGACGCTGGTGGTGCGGCGCCCGCGCAGCAGCAGGACTTGCGCGACCCCGTCGATCGTCATGAGATGTGGCGAGCTGTAGCCCCCACCTTCGGGCGGGCCCAACCAGCGCGGATTGCCGGTGCCGACCTCGTAGGCAACCAGCCGGCCGGCCACGGCGATGATGACGAGGTCGTCGATCACCAGCGGCGAGCTCGTGAGGCCCCAGTCCGGGATCTGCTTGCCGGTGTCGGCTGCCGCATCACGCGACCAGACCACGGCGCCGTCACGGGCGTCCAGGGCGTTCACGATTCCGGTTGCACCGAGTGTGTAGACGCGACCCCTGTCCACGCTCGGCGTCGCGCGTGGACCGGCGCCGGCATTCGACTCCCAGAAACGGACCGCGTCCGTGTGTCGCCACACCGGCTCGCCGGTGGTCAGCCTGTGGCAGGAGACCACTTCGTCGTCGCCGCGCTGCTCCTGCGTATAGACCAGGTCGCCGCGCACGGCGAAGGACGACCACCCCGGTCCGATCGGCCGACGCCACAACTCGACCGGCGGCCTGCGCGACCAGTCGGTCTCGATCCGCACGCCGCGAACGACGCTGTCACGCCCTGGTCCGCGAAAGCCGGGCCAGTCGGCGTCCGTCCTCTCGGCCGCCGGATGGGAAGGCCGTGCCGGCTTCTCCCCGCCTGGGGCCGGCAGTCGCTCCCCGGAACTCGCCGCGGCTGCCGGAGCGGTGACGGGAGCCGTCGGCTCGTCGCTCGGCTGGCCCGGCGGCGGAGCGTCGGGTCTGTCCGGCGCTGCTGGAGCGGAGGCTGGCGCCGCCGGCCGGTCGGCGACCCGGGCCAGAAGCCGTTCCTCGGGAGTCTCGGTCCAGCGCCAGTGGAGATCCGGAGCGGCGTCGCCCGTGATGCCGCCGGTTCGGAGCAGCGTGAACACCCCGCACCCGAGCAGGATGGCGACCGCCATCGACGCGCGCCGCGGTCCACTGGAGAGCCCACGGCTCGCCACCAAGGAGGCGACCAGGGCGAGGCCCAGGACAGGGACGGCGTAGACGGGAAGCATCATCCCCATGTGCCCGTTCGCAATGGACGCGTGAACCAGTGGCTTCGTCGCAATCACCGCGACGATCATCAGCAGGGTGACGCCCACGCGCTCGGACCACGGCGCCCGGCTCAGGAACAGCCACCACGCGAGGACGGCCAGGCCGGAGCCGAGCCCGAGCAGCATCCCGGTCCCACCGGCCCCGGGCACGACGACCGGGACGACGAACCAGGCCAGCCACTGAAACACCACGGCGACCACGCCGGGCCACAGCCGGAGCGGCTTCTTCGGAGCTGGTTCGACGGTCTCAGCGAAGGTCATTGAGTTCACCCGATAAACAAGAGTGCTGAATCAGAGCGGTTCTCCACGGCGGCGCAGCCGGACCACGATGGCGACGAACAGCGCGGCGGCGGCCAGCCCGATCCACAGACCCGGGCTGCTCAGGAACCGCGCGGGATCGAGTTGCGTGAGCCTCTCGATGTCCCCCTCGGCGCCCGACTTCGGCTTGAACGCGAACGCCTCCGTCATCGCGCCCGTCACCCGGTACTTCAGCATCGATACGAAGTACCGAGTGTTGAACAGGATCCTCTCGACCGCGGACACGCCGAGCAGCGGCAACACGGCCCAGAGAAATGTCGCGCGCCGCGCCCAGGCCGAGATCAACAGCAACCAGCCGTAGATCGGTGCAAACCAGAGCGCGTGCACGGTGAGGCCGTAGACCATGATCGGCAGGCCTTCGAACAACCGGATCTCGGCCCACCACCTGGAGGGGCTGATACCGCCGGCCAGCAGCACGGCGCTGCCCACGAAGAGCATGATGATCTGTGCGGCCGCGCTGAGGAGGAAGGCGATCAGCGGCAACACCACGAGCGGAATGCTCAGCTTGGAGAGCACGGTCGTGAGATCCGAGACCGGCAGGGATTTCCAGAACAGGATGCTGCGGTCGCGGCGTTCGCCGTAGAGCGCGTCGAGGGCATAGAACAGTCCGACGATGAAGGTGGCCAGCATGATCGGAGCCGGGGCCATGCTGAAGGGGCGGACCAGCACGGCGTGCTGCTGCGCGGGGTCGAGGCTCGGGAGGCTCCGCATCTTGCCCGGCAGGGCCGTGGTGCCGATCAACGAGGCAAACAACACGAGGCCAGCCACGGCCAGTGGCGCGATGTAGATCGAACGGTTCTCCCACAACTCACGCCGCACCGACCAGTAGAGGGGCCGGGTCGGCGCAACGGCCGCGGGGGCGCTTCCTTGCAAGTCGACAGCAGGCTCGGGGGCGGCGCTCGATGGAGGACTCATCTCGCTAGCCCTTCCGCCCGGCCGTTCTGCGTGCCGATCACGGCCACGAAGATGTCGGCGATGCTGGGCGTGCGCACCTCGCCGAGTGCCGCGAGTTGGTGGCGATCGACTCGATGGAACAGGAACATGCGGCGACCCAGCAGCTGGCGCTCGTGGATCGGCTTGAAGGCCCGTGCGGCGGCGACCTGCTCGGGACGCACCGTGACCTCCACGTAACGCGATTCGAGCTCTTCCATGCTGCAATCCAGCAGGATCCGGCCGCGGTCGATGAACATGACGTCGGTGAGGACGTGCTGGACCTCTTCGACCTGGTGGGTGGTGACGACGATGGTGCGGCGGCGATCGAAGTAGTCGTTCAGCAACGAGTCGTAGAACTGCTTGCGATACAGGATGTCGAGGCCCAGGGTCGGCTCGTCCAGGACCAGCAACTGCGCGTCGATGGCCATGACCAGGGCGAGGTGGAGCTGGGTCACCATGCCCTTGGACAGCTCCCTGACCCGGCTCGTGCGTTTGATGGCGGTCCTGGCGAGAAAAGCCTCCGCCTTGGCACGGGTGAATCGGGGATGCACTCCGGCGACGTAGTCGAGCGCCTGCCACACCCGCATCCAGCGCGGCAGCACGGCGACGTCGGCGATGAAGCAGACATCGCGCATCAGCCGGTCGCGCTCGGTCCAGGGGTCGCGTCCGAGCACTCTCAGCTCCCCCTGATAGGGAGTGAGGCCGAGCATCGCGTTGAGCGCGGTAGTCTTGCCTGCGCCGTTGGGGCCGATGAGGCCGAGGATGCGGCCCTCCTCGACACGCAAGTCGACGGCGTCCAGCGCGAGGGTCGTGCCGAAGGCCTTGCGGAGGCCGCGGGCTTCTACACATGCCATGACTTCAGCCCTCCTCCGCCGCAGGATCCGACTTCGACGGGCGGTTTGCGGCGGCATCCAGCAGCTCTTCCGGCGTCAGGCCGAGCCGCTGAATGGTTGCGTAGACCCTGGGCCACTGTTCGGCAAGGAACTTCTGGCGTTCGCCCTGCAGCAGCAGGGTGCGCGCGCCGGCATTGATGAACATGCCGCGGCCTCGTTTCGTCTCGACCAGCTGCTCCTCGACCAGTTGTTGATAACCCTTCAGTACGGTGAGCGGATTCAGCCGATACTCGGCCGCGACGTTGCGCACGGACGGCAACGGATCGCCTTCCTTGAGCACACCGTCGAGGATCATGGCGACAACTCGGTCCCGAAGCTGCCGGTAGATCGGCTGACTGTCGTTCCACTCATGGTCCATCCCGTGTTCCAGCTAGCCCTTGCGGGAGGCGCACGTGGCGTCGCTTCGATCGATCACTGCGCCTCCCCGCGGATACGCCATGGATTCAAGTTGCGATCTCACAAATGCTCTACTTCTATAGTCAACCATAACACTAGATCACAAACAAGAGTTTTCTTCATTTGATGAGGCCCACACCTATTGGCTAGACCTCAACCCGGGCGCCCTCGACCGGGTCCAGTCTGGATTAAGTCTTTTTGGAGTATTAAGTTACGTCCGATCCTAGTGAGCAACGGATCCACGGTCACCCCGCCGGATGAGGGTGATGAGCGAGGCGATGCCCGAAGCTCTCGCAAAGGCGTCACCCATCAGGCCGGCCCAGGGGTCGGGAGCCCGCGGCGCGAGGCTAAGATGTGCCCATGGCCGAGGGACGCGATCGCCTGAGCGAGCAGATCCACCGTCTCGGCAACCTGCTCGGCGAGACCATCATCGAGCAGGACGGACGGCCCCTGTTCGACCTCGTCGAGGAGGTGCGGGGCCTGGCGAAGGCGCACCGCGGGGGCGACGCCACGTCGGGGGAGCGGCTGCTCGCGCGGATCGAGTCGCTGCCGCTGCGCGAGGCCTGGGGAGTGGTGAAGGCGTTCGCGACGTACTTCGGCCTCGTCAACCTGGCCGAGGAGCAGGAGAGAGTCCGCGTCCTGCGCCGCCGGGCAGACGAGGCGCAGCGCTCCGGCGAGCCGGTGGAGGAGACGCTGGCGGCCGCGCTGCTGGCGCTGAAGCAGCAGGGCGTGAGCGCGGCGGAGACACGATCGCTCGTCGGCGGCCTGCTCGTGATGCCCGTGTTCACGGCCCATCCGACCGAGGCGAAGCGGCGCACCGTTCTGCAAAAGCTCGCCGACGTGGCGGAAGCCCTCGACCGCCTCGACTCGGGGGCCCTGACGCCCGACGAGACCGCGGCGGAGATGGAAGGGCTGCGTGAGCTGATCGTCTCCTTGTGGGAGACCGAGGAGACGCGCCACGCCCGGCCCAGCGTGCTCGACGAAGTGCGGGGAGGGCTCTACTACATCGAGCACACGTTGTTCGATCTCGTGCCCGAGATGGAGACGCGTCTGGGCCAGGCCCTCGCGGCGACCTGGCCGGGCGCGTCTTTCGAGGTTCCGCACTTCCTCAAGTTCGGGAGCTGGATCGGCGGCGACCGGGACGGGAACCCCTATGTGACGCCCGCGGTCACCGAGGAGACCCTGCGCGAGCACCAGACCACGGTGTTGCGGCTCTACCGGCGCGCCCTCGAGCGGATGCACGGCCATCTGAGCGTGGCGGAGTCGCGGGGTGTCGACCCGTCGCTACGCGAGAGCCTCGAGGCAGACGCCGCGTTGTTCCCGGACCAGGCCGAGCGCAACCGCAGGCAATACGGCCGCGAGCCGTACCGCCAGAAGATGGCGTTCGTCTACCGGCGACTGCAGGCCACGCTGGAGGCGGCAGGCCGACCCTGGCGCGCCGACCATCAGCTGCCGCCGGGCGCGTATGGGTCGGCCGAGGCGTTCCTGGCCGACCTGCGGCTCGTGCAGTCGAGCCTGCGCCGGCATTCCGCCTCGCGGCTCGCCGCGGGACGGCTCGGCGCGCTGGTCAGGCAGGCCGAGGTGTTCGGCGCGCACCTGGCCACCCTCGACATCCGCCAGCACGCGCTGCGACACGCCGAGGCCCTGGCCGAGATCCTGGCCCGCTACGGCCTCGCGGCCGACTACCGCGCGTTGTCCGAGGCCGAGCGGCAGGCGTTGCTGACCTCCGAGCTCCTGGCCCGGCGGCCGCTCACGCCGGCCCACCTGGACTTCTCGGACGCCACCAACGAGACGGTCGAGGTGTTCCGGCTCATCCGTCGCGCCCACGTCCGCGTCGGCCCCGAGGCGATCGACACCTACGTCGTGAGCATGACGCGCGGGCCGAGCGACCTGCTGGCCATCCTGCTGCTCGCCCGCGACGCCGGGGTGGCCGACAACCTCGATGTGGTGCCGCTGTTCGAAACCGTGGAGGACCTGCAGGGCGCCAGCGCGACCCTGGGGACGCTGTTCGCGAACCCGGCCTATCGCGGGCACCTGGCGGCTCGGCAGCGGCGGCAGACGGTGATGGTGGGCTACAGCGACTCGAACAAGCAGGCGGGCTACGTGACCGCACATTGGCAGCTGCACCTCGCCCAGCGGGCGCTGTCCGCCTTGTGCCTGGACCAGGGAGTCTCCCTCACGCTTTTCCATGGCCGCGGCGGGACGGTGGGACGTGGGGGCGGTCCAGCCAACCGCGCGGTGCTCGCGCAGCCGCCAGAGTCGGTGGGAGGACGGCTGCGGCTCACGGAGCAGGGAGAGACGGTCACCAGCCGCTACGCGAACCCGCGCCTGGCGCGTCGCCACCTCGAGCAGCTGCTGCACGCGGTCATCATCACCAGCGGCAAGCGGCCGCAACGCACCCCGTCACGCGGGGGCGCCTGGGAGCAGGCCATGAACGCGTTGTCTCCCCTCGCCGAGCGCGCGTACCGGGAGCTGGTCGGCTCTTCGAGCCTGGTCGAATACTTCCGTCAGGCGACGCCCCTCGAGGAGCTCGGGCAACTCAACATCGGCAGTCGGCCCGCGCGCCGCGAGCCCGGATCCAGCCTCGAAGGGCTGCGCGCCATCCCCTGGGTGTTCGCGTGGTCCCAGAGCCGGGTCACCCTGCCCGGCTGGTACGGGCTCGGCCACAGTGTCGAGAGCTGGGCCGGAGACGACCCGGCGCGCTGGGACACGCTGGCCACGATGTACCGCGACTGGGCGTTTTTCCGGACCCTGGTCAACAACAGCCAGGTCTCGCTCCGCAAGGCCGACATGCTGATCGCCGCCGTCTATGCCGGCCTCGCCGAGGCTGAGACCCGCGCGGCGGTGTTTCCCATCCTGCGCGAGGAGCACGAGCGGACCCAACGGGTGGTGCTGCGGCTGACCGGGCAGCAGGAGCTGCTCGAGCACGCGCCGTGGCTGCAGCGCTCGATCCGGGTCCGCAATCCCTACATCGATCCCATGAACTACGTGCAGGTGGCCCTGCTGCGGCGCCTGCGGGCCCGGCCGGACGCGGCTCACGAAGAGGAGCTGCGTGAGGCGGTTCTGCTCTCCGTCAACGGCGTCGCGGCCGGGTTGCGCAACACCGGCTGAGCTCTCCCCGGCCCCTCACGCGCCCACCACGGCGTCGCGCTCGGCCTGGCTGGGCTCGGGCTCGAAGAAGCGGCGGTGCAGGCGCTGCATCGCCGTGACCGCATCCGCCTCGGGGAGCACGACCGTGACGTTCTTGCGCGAGCCACCCTGCGAGACCATCGCGAGGGGCAGCCCCTCGAGAGCCCCGATCACCTGCGCCGAGAGACGCGCGTCCTTGCGCAGGCTCTCGCCGACCGCGCTCACGATCGCCATTCCGCCCTCGCAGGTGACGTCGGCGAAGGGGCGCAGCTCCGCCACGATGCCTTCGATCGCGTGGCGGTCGTCGATCGTCATCGAGACACTCACCTCCGACGTGGTGACCACGTCGACCGGCGTGCAGAACCGCTCGAAGACCTCGAACACGCGGCGCAGGAATCCGTACGCCATCAACATCCGGGTCGAGGCGAGATCGATGCGGGTCACGCCCCGCTTGCAGGCGATGGCCACCGGACCCGGCGCGCCCTCCGCCGTGGAGCGCGCGATCAGCGTGCCGGCTGCCCGCGGCCTGAGGGAGTTCAGGATCCGGACCGGGATGTCGAGGCCGACCGCCGGCAGGATCGTGCTCGGGTGCAGCACCTTGGCCCCGAAGTAGGCGAGCTCCGAGGCTTCGTCGAAGCTGAGCCGCGGAACCACGCGCGCAGCGGCCACGATGCGAGGGTCGGCGGTCAACATGCCGTCCACGTCGGTCCAGATCTGGATCTCCTCGGCCTCCAGCCCGGCACCGAAAAGCGCCGCCGAGTAGTCGGAGCCCCCACGGCCGAGGGTGGTGGTGACCCCGTGGGCCGTGGCGCCCACGAAGCCCCCCGTCACCGGAACCAGGCCGTCCAACAGCAGCGGCTGGACCCGCGAGCGTAGCCGCTGGTCGCTGGCCGCGCGGTCGGGAGCCGCCGCTCCGTGCACCGCGTCGGTGACGAGCAGGTCGCGTGGGTCCAGCCACGCCGAGGTGATGCCGGCGTCCGCCAGAACCGCGGCGACGATGCGGCTGCTCGCCAGCTCGCCCGCGGCCAGGATCGCGTCACGCGAGCGCGGCGAGACCTCGCCGACCACCGCCAGGGCGGTCGCGATCGCCTCGATCCCGGCGAAACCCGCGTCGAGCGCGGCGAGGAGCTCGGCGCGCCGCTCCGGCTGCCCCACCAGCCGGGCCATCTCTTCGTGACGCCGGCGCAGATCGCGCACGGCGTCGCGCGTGGCCGTCGCCTCACCGCCCTCGGCCAGGCGCGCGACGTCCAGGAGCGAGTCCGTGACGCGGGCAAGGGCAGAGACGACCACCAGCCGCGGCCGGGGCTCGCCGGCCACCAGCTGGACCACGCGGCGAAGGGCTTCCGGATCCTGGACCGAGGTACCGCCGAACTTCATCACGATCAAGAGCGCCGCCCCGTCGAGCCGGCCCGCGGCCCCGCGTTCAGCCCGCCGACCTCGATCCGTTGGTCCAATCCCGTCTCCGCCTCCACGCCACGATCCCGAAAACACGAAACCCGCCGGCGGCCTGTGCCGCTCCGGCGGGTTCGGGTGGTGTTTGCGATTCCCTGGCCGGTCGAGCTAGGGACAGAGGGCCACACCGCCGCCGAGGCGACTCGCGCGCTTTCGAGTGGCCCGCTTTCGCAGCGTGTGGACCGACACCCCAGCCATCCTGGCTGGAGTATAGGAACGCGCCCACGGACCGTCAAGGGCCCGGTTATAGTCGGGCCGTGCCCGTCGATCCCGACCTCGTACGCGTTGTGCGGGCGGCGCTCGCCCGGCGCGACAGCGCGATCGACGACGACACCCTCCTCGCCTTCCTCTCCGAACTCGATCCGTCCTACTTCGAGCGTGAGACGCCCGAGGACGTCGCCGTCCACGCGCAGCTGGCCGTGGAGCTCGGGCCGGGGCGCCGGGCCCGCCTGCTGGTCACCCCTCGTGCGGGCGGGCGGTACGACGTGTCGGTGGTGGCCTTCGACTACTTCGCCGAGTTGTCGATCCTGTGCGGCCTGCTCGCAGCACGCGGCCTCGACATCGAATCCGGCCACGTCCACACCCTGGTGCCCACCCCCGGTCCCGCGGCGCGGCCCACGCGAGCACGGCGCGGACCGCGGCCGCACAGCCCGGCCCGGCGGATCGTGGACGTGTTCCGGGTGAAGCCGCGGACGGGCGTGGTCGTCGAGGCCGTCGCACTCGAGCGTGATCTCTGCGCGCTCCTGGACCTGGTCGCCGACGGGCAGGGACTCGAGGCGCGCGCGCGCATCCACCTGAGCCTGGTGGACGCCGTCGAGGAGAGGGTGGCCCCCCGGGGCGCGCCGGGCGCGGTCACGATCCGGTTCCACCAGGTCGGCGACGAGCGCTTCACCGCAATGGAGGTGACCGGACCGGATGCTCCCGGCTTCCTGTACGCCTTGACCAACGCCCTCGCCATGCGCGGGATCCACATCCACGACGTCTACATCGAGAGCGTGGGCGGACAGGTGCGCGACCGCTTCCGGATCGCTCTCGCCGACGGCTTCCGCCGGCTCGGGTCCGACGAACAGCAGTCCCTCCGCACGGCGGTGGTCCTGATCCGCCATTTCACCTACCTGCTTCCGGCCGCGCCCGATCCCGCCCGTGCCCTGCGCTACTTCGACCAACTCCTCGATCGCACCAGCGATCTCCCGGATGCCCTGGAAACCTTCTCGACCTCCGAGGCACTACACGATCTGGCCCGGTTCCTGGGCTCGAGCGCGTTCCTGTGGGAGGACCTGGTGCGGGATCACATTCCGCGCGCGCTCCCTGTGCTGGCCTCCTGGCGTTCCCGGCCCCTGCGCGGCCGCGCCGAGCTCGGCACGGCGCTACGGCAGCGCCTGCAGGCAGCGGCCCAGGACGAGGTTCCCGCGGTGTTCCGCCAGTTCCGGGACGAGGAGACGCTGCTGATCGAGACGAGGCGCCTTCTCGATCCCTTGATGGACCTCGAGCGTTTCTCGTTGGCCCTCTCGGACCTGGGAGAGGCGCTCGTGGACGAGGCCCTCTGGGCCGCGGCGTCGCGGCGGGGACCAAACCACGGCCCTTCGGCCGATCCGGCCGCCGCTCCAGCGCTCGCCGTCCTGGCCCTCGGCAAGTTCGGGGGACGGGAGATGGGCCACGCCTCCGACCTCGAGTTGCTTTTCGTGTACGACGACGAGCCCGAGCCGGCTCGGGGCGCGCCCGGTCCTTCCGTGGACGAGATCGTGAGGAGCGCCCTCGGCCTGCTCGAGGCGCCGGAGGGCGCTCTTTTCCACGTCGACCTGCGGCTACGGCCGCACGGGCGCAAGGGAGCCCTTGCCAGTCCCCTGCGGGCGCTGGGCCAGTACTACCGACCGGGCGGTGAGGCCGCCGCCTTCGAGAGGCAGGCGCTGATCAAGCTCCGCTTCGTCGCCGGCGACGAGGCCCTCGGCCGCGAGGTGGTACGGTTGCGCGACGCGTTCGTCTGGAGCGGCGAGCCCTGGGACCGCGAGACCTCGCTGCACTTGCGCGAGCGCCAGGCCCGCGAGCTCGTGGCGCCCGGCCGGTTCAACGTCAAGATGAGCCGCGGCGGCCTGGTGGACGCCGAGTACACCGTGCAGTATCTGCAAATCGTCCACGGACACCAGCGCAGCGAGCTCCGGACCGTGGCCACACTTCCCGCCCTCGACCGGCTGGAAGCCGCCGGGATCCTGGAAGCGGCCGAACACGAAGCCGTGCGCGCGGGTTACCTCTTCTGGCGTGAGGTGGCGGACGCGCTGCGCGTGGTTCGCGGCAACGCGGGCGACCTCCTGCTGCCCGAAGAGGACGCGGACGACTACGGCTTCCTGGCTCGCCGGCTGGGGTACCCGGGCGGGCGGCGGCGGGCGGCGAGTGCTCTCGCCCGCGACGTCGCTCTCCACCGGGAGCGCCTCGCAAGGCTCTACGACAGCCGCTTCCCCGCCTAGGCCGAGAAAGCCGCTTAGGAGCCCGCGGGTCCGAGGACGCCCTCGTAGATCCGGTGCACCGCGTCGGTGCTGCGGCGGTAGTCCGCGACGAGCGCCTGCTCCGCCGCGATGCCCGATCGGTCCCGATAGCCGAGGCGCAGCGCGCAGCGCCGCAGCTCCTGCGGGTCCTCGGGCAACACGTGGACCTGGGCGTCCGACACCACCTGCAGCTTGTTCTCCACGTCGCGGAGGAAGAGGTAGGCCCGGGTGAGGTCGCGATGGTCGGCTGCGCTCACCAGGTCCGCGTCCAGGAGCGCAGACAGGGCTTCCAGCGTTCCACGTGGCCGCAGCGCTCTTCGCCGCCCGCCGAACCGCAGCTGCAGGACCTGGGTCACGAGCTCGATCTCGCGGATCCCCCCGATCCCCAGTTTGACGTGCCGCGCCTGCTCGGACCGGACGGCGATCCGCCGATCGACCTGCTGCTTGAGACGGCGCAACTCCCGGAGCGCCTCTTCGCCGAAAGGCGGACCGAAAACGAAGCGGCTGGTTCGCTCCAGGCCGCGCGCGCCCAACTCGAAGTCCCCCGCCACCGGGCGGGCCTTGAGCAGGGCGAGCCGCTCCCAGCTCGCCCCCCGCGCCCGGTAATACCCGGCGAAGGCGGAGGCGGGGAGGGCCACGCTGCCCGCTCCCCCCTCCGGCCGCAGCCGGAGATCGACGCGGTAGACGTAGCCCTCGCCCGTGACGTCGCCGAGGGCCACGGTCAGGCGCCGCGCCAGGTTCTGGTAGTAGTCCCGTCGGGGCGGCGCGGAGGCTCCGCGTCGGACCCGTCCGCGGTCCGAGTCGTACAGGTAGAGCAGGTCCACGTCCGAGCTGAAGTTCAGCTCTCCCCCGCCGAGTTTGCCCATCCCCAGCACGACGAAGCCGGCCCGGCGCGTGCTGGGCTCGGGTGGGTCCAGGCCGAGCGACTCCCGAAGCCCGGTCTCCGCCACGAGCAGCGCGCCCTCGATCAGCGCTTCGGCCACTTCGGAGAGGGCCTCCAGGGTCGCGCCGACGCTGGCGAAACGCAGCAGATCCCGGATCCCCACGTGCAGGATCTCTCGCCGCTTCGCGACGCGCAGGGCGTCCAGGCGATGCGCCTCCTCCTGGAGCGGTTCGAGGGCAGCCCGAACGTCGGACCAGACGTCGGCGGTGCGCCGCGGGCGGGTGAGCACGTCGGGCTCCGACAGCCAGTAGAGCCAATCCGGATGGCGGATCAGGATCTCGGCCAGGAAGGAGCTGGCCCCGAAGGTGCGGAGCAGCACGTCCAGCATCCGCGGGTCCGAGCGCAGATGGGAAAAGACCCGGGTCGCGCTGCCGCTGGCCCGCACGAACCGCTCGAAACGCGCGAGGGCCTGGTCGGCGTCCGCGGAGCCGGCGGCGGCCTGGAGCAGCTCTTCGAGAAGGGCGGCCAGCAGCTGCCGGGCCTCCGGATCCTCGGCCAGGAGCTGCAGCTCCCGGTCGGCCCGAAGTGGATCCAGGAAGCCGTAGGGACGCAGCAAGGCGGCGACTCGTTCCGGGGTCAGGCTCGGGGCGAGCAGAAGGTCGCGGACGCCACTCATGCGCGTGCCGATGGTGGCACGGAAGGGCGGGTCCGCGTGTGCAGGGACGGGCTGGGGGGACACGACGCTGCGTCCCCCCGAGTCCAGGCCTAGATGTCGAAGTAGAGGGCGAACTCGTAGGGATGCGGCCGCAGGCGAATCGCGTCCACCTCGTTCTTGCGCTTGTACTCGATCCAGGTCTCGATCAAGTCCTTGCTGAAGACGTCGCCCTTGAGCAGGAAATCGTGGTCCTTCTCGAGGTTGTCGAGCACCACGTCGAGCGAGCCTGGCAGCTGCTTGACCTTGGCCGCTTCCTCTGCGGGGAGCTCGTAGAGATCCTTGTCCAGGGGCTGACCGGGATCGATCTTGTTCTGCACACCGTCGAGGCCCGCCATCACGCAAGCCGCGAACGAGAGGTAGGGGTTGCAGGTGGGGTCGGGGGTGCGGAACTCGAGCCGCTTGGCCTTCTCCGAGCTCGAGTACATGGGGATCCGCACCGCGGCCGAACGGTTCCGGGCGCTGTACGCGAGGTTGATGGGCGCCTCGTAGCCGGGCACCAGCCGGCGGTACGAGTTCGTCGAGGGCGCGATGAACGCGCACAGCGCCGGGGCGTGCTTCAGGATCCCGCCGATGTAGTGTTTGCACATCTCCGAGATGTCGGCGTAGTTGCCCTTGCCGTAGAACAGGTTCTTGCCGCCCTTCCACAACGACTGGTGGGTGTGCATGCCCGAGCCGTTGTCCATGAACACGGGCTTGGGCATGAAGGTCACGGTTTTTCCGTGTTTCTTGGCGGTGTTCTTGGTGACGTACTTGTACCAGAGCACCTTGTCCGCCATCTTCACGAGGGTGTCGAACCGCATGTCGATCTCGGTCTGGCCGGCGGACGCCACCTCGTGGTGGTGGACCTCGACCTTCACCCCCACGCTCTCCAGGTTCAGCACCATCTCCGAGCGCAGGTCCTGGTGGTGGTCGGCGGGGGCCACCGGGAAGTAGCCCTGCTTGTACCGCGGGCGGTAGCCCAGGTTGGGGCGCTCGGGGCTGCCTTCGCGCCCGGAGTTCCAGGTCCCGGCCTCGGCGTCCAGGTGGTAGAAGCCATAGTTGTAGCCCTGATCGAAGCGCACGTCGTCGAAGATGAAGAACTCGAGCTCGGGGCCGATGTAGACGGTATCGGCGATGCCCGTGCTCTTGACGTAGGCCTCCGCTTTCTTCGCCACGTAGCGGGGGTCGCGGGCGTAGTTCGAGCCCGTGATCGGATCCTTTACGTCGCAGATGAGCACGAGGGTGGGCACGGCCGTGAACGGGTCCAGCTGGGCCGTCGAGGCGTCGGGGAACAGGAGCATGTCCGACTCGTTGATGGCCTGGAATCCCCGGATGGAGGATCCGTCAAACCCGATCCCCTCGGAGAAGAGCTCCGGGCTCAGCTCGCCGACGGGGATGGAGAAGTGCTGCCAGAGGCCGGGCATGTCGATGAACCGGAGGTCCACGATCTTCACTTCCTTGTCCTTGGCCAGCTTCAGGACGTCGCTTGATGTCATTCCGCCTCCTTCAGGCAGTGGTTAGAAGGGGGACGCCGCCCCCGGTTGGTCAGATCCGCCCGCCGAAGCTGTAGACCAGCCCGACGGTCAGGGTCGTCTGGGAGTCCTTGAACGTGCCGTCGTCTCTCGGGAAAACGGCGGCGTCGGCGAAGTCGGTACGATACTCGAGCCGGGCCTTGAGGCCACCCGCAACCAGGTGGTCGCTGGTGAGGGTCACGGTCTGGCCCGTGGTGCCGAGGAGCATGAAGGTTCCCTGGCTGTCGTCGACGTATTCGTAGCGCCCGGCGAGGGCCCAGTCGGGCCTGGCCTGCAGCTTCGCGTAGGCCGCCAGGCCCCACCATTTCACGTCGCCTTCCTTGCCGTAGTCGAAGTTGGCCATCACCGTGACCTTCTCTCCCAGCGCCAGGCTGGCCGTGGTGTCGACGAGGTTCCGGGTGTCACCGCCCTTGGCCTCCTTTCCCCCCATGTAGTTCAGATACCAGGTGAACTCCGGGCTCGGCTTCAAGGTGGCGTTGACCGCGAAGGTCTTCTCGCCGTTGACCTCGCTGCCGTTGTTCCAGCCGTTGAGCAGGAAGCCGCTGAAGGAGGCCTTTTCGCTCGCAGCCAGGGTGGCCCGGACTCCGGCGTGGTAGAAGGGGATCGCATACCCGAAGAGGATCGAGCGAGTGTAGTTCCAGTTGTCCTGCGACTCGATGACCTCCGTCCCGATCGGGGTGACGAACTTGCCCACGTCCCAGGTCACCTTGCCGGTGAGGAGGCTGACGTGGGCCTGCTGGATGTGCTTGTAGATCTCCTTGCCGCGGCTCCCGGGCTCGAAGGCGGCCACCAGGTCGGCGGTTTTTCCGAAGTCGAGGTCGACGCGGAAGCCGACCCTGCTCTCCGAGTTCACGGCCCTGGCGAACGACACCTCGGCCAGGCTCAGGGAGAAGGCGTTGTGCTGGACGTCGAAGGTGCGAAAGCCAGGGTCCACCTTGTTGAAGCCGTAGGCGTAGTAGACGTCCACGAAGCCCGAGACGTCGACCTTCGGCGACTCGGCGGGCGCGGGAGCCGTCTCCTGGGCGCGCACCGCGCCCGCGGACAGGAACAGGATCGCGACGGCGGGCAAAGCGAGACGTCTCGACAGGAAGCCGCTGCGTGTCATAAACTGGTTTTCTCCACTGATTCGTGCGTGTGACAACGGAGCGGCGCGCCGTGGCTGCGGCGCGCCGCCAGATTTTTCCCTCTTACGGCCCCCGCGAGCGGCTCGGGATCGACAGCTCCGCGGAATCCGGCGGAAATCGCATGCGTGCCGAAGGAGATAGCAAGCCGCGTGCCGCCTGCCTGGCGTTGCCTGCAGGAGGAAAAACCTCCATGCGGAAAGCTAGTTCGGCGTTGGCCGCTCACGTGAATCCGAGATCATCCCACCAGACATAAATGTCGGAGTCACCTCGCCGAGCCTCCACTCTTGTTGCCGGCCAGGTGCGCCCGGGCGGCTCGAGCCTGGGCCCGGCCTTGCTCTTGTGATGGCAAGACGGCCGGGCCTGAGGCCGGTTCACAGGCCTGTTGGAAGGCGGGCCCAAGCTACAAAATTGTCCGAATCCGAAAACACCCCTGTGTCCCGCGCGGCACAACGCCAGAGTCACATGGCGGCCGGGACTCGGCGCATGAGAGGCGGCGCGTGCCACGGACCGAGGCTCGGAGCTAAGATCAACCCGCATTTCTGCCCCGTCACACACATGTGGAGAGGGCCCTTGGGCCGAGTCGGGTCCGCCGCCGTCCTCGCCGTCGCCTATTATGGAACGGCGAAGCTCGGGCTGGAGTTGGCGATCCCTCCCGGGTACGCGACGGCGGTCTGGCCCCCAGCCGGCATAGCCCTGGCCGGCGTCTTGCTGCGCCCACGGGCCTGGCCCGGCGTGGTGCTCGGGTCATTCCTCGCGAACCTCCCCACCGCTCTCGAAGGTGACGCGTCATCACTGATCCGCTCGGGGCTGGTGGGCTTCAGCATCGGCCTGGGGGCCGCGGCGCAAGCCATCGCCGGGTCGCTTCTGGTCCGGCACTTCGTGGGCTTCCCGAATTCCCTGGCCGACCCTCGTGCGGTGGGCCTCTTCTACCTGCTCGGTGGGCCCGTCGCTTGCCTGCTCAACAGCACTTGGGGGGTCGCGACGCTGGTCCTGGCCGGGGTCGCGCAATGGCGCGACGTGGCCTTCAACTGGTGGACCTGGTGGGTGGGGGACGTGATCGGATGCCTCACCGTAGCACCACTGATACTGGTGTGGGCGGCCCGGGCCAGGGGCGGATCTCTACGCAGGCCGCTGGCCGTCTGTGTGCCTCTGCTGCTGGTCTTCGCGTCCATCGTCGTCCTGTTCCTGTACACGAGCCGGTGGGAGAGCGACCGGCTGCGCTCCGACTTCGAGCGGCGCGCGGAAGGCATCGCCAGCCGCGTGACGGGCCACGTGGGCGTTTACGTCGAGGTGTTGCGCTCGGTCGCCAACCTGTATTCGAGCACCTCGGTGATGAACGCGCGGGCGTTCCACGACTTCGTCGCGCATCCGCTGGCCCGCCATCCCGGCATCCAGGCCATCTCCTGGAACGTCCACGTCGACGACGCGCGTCGGGAGGCGTTCGAGGCTTCGGTCCGGCAGCAAGGCTACGCCGGCTTCCAGATCACGGAGCGTGGCCCCGAGGGGAACGTCGTGCGGGCGCGCCGGCGGGCGCACCACGTGGCGGTGACGTACATCGAGCCGCGCGCCGGCAACACGAGCGCGCTCGGCTTCGATGTGGCCTCGGATCCCGCGCGGCTCGAAACCCTGACCCGGGCGCGACAGAGTGGCGCTCCCGAGGCCACGGGCCGAATCAGGCTGGTTCAGGAGACAGGCGATCGGGTCGGCTTCCTGGTGGTCGTGCCCTCGAGCCGGACCCGGGCGGCCGCAGCGGCGAGTCCACGCCCGGAGCCGGAGGCGTTCGCCGTGGGCGTATTCCGCGTCGGCGAGATGCTGGAGCAGGTCGTCACGGGAGTGGACACCGAGGGTCTGGAGATCGAGCTGCGCGACCTGAGCGCCCCTCCGGCCGAGCAGTCCCTGTACCGAAGGGGTCCGGGCGGCTCGCGCGGCAAGCCGGCGGTTTTCGAGCGGAAGCTGGCCTTCGTGGTGGCGGGCCGCGAGTGGGCGATCGTGCTCAGGCTCCTGCCTGAGTACCTTGCGGTGCACCGCCCCTGGCAAGCGTGGAGCGTCCTCGCCGCGGGCCTGCTTTTCGGCGGCTTGCTCGGCGCGTTCCAGCTGGTGGTGACCGGGAGGACGATCGAGGTCGAGCAACTCGTCCACAAGCGCACCTCGGAGCTGGAGGCGGAGGCCCGGGAGCGGGGCCGGGCGCAACGTGAGCTCGAGCGGGTGATGGGCTCCGTCTCGGACACGCTCTGGGCCGCCGAGGTCAAGCCAGGAGGCGAGTACGTCTTCCTCTACTGCTCTCCCAACGTCGAGAGCCTGACCGGACGCAGCGCCGAGTTTTTCGTCCAGGGGCCGGATCGCCGGATGAGCATCGTCGCCGAGGAGGATCGTCCTCGGGTGCGAGAGATGACGGAGCGGCTGGTATCCGGGCTCTCCGAGCACGAGGAAGCGGAGTACCGGGTGCTCCTGCCCGACGGGCGGATCCGGTGGGTGCGCGACAGCTTGACCGCCTCACGCTCCCCGGGAGGAGACGTGCAGCTGAGCGGCGTGCTCTCGGACGTCACCGCCGCCAGGGAATCGGAGCGCCTGTCGCGCGAGCGCGAGACCCAGGCGGCGGCGGCGAAACGGGACGAGCGATTCCGCTCCCTGATCGAGAACGCCAGCGACATGGTGCTGGTGCTCGACCCGGCGGGGACGGTGCTCTACGCCAGCCCCTCGGCGGAGGCCATCCTCGGCAACTCCCCGGATCGGGTGCCGGGGACGCAGATCCTCGAGCGCGTCGATGCCGAAGACCGCGACGAGTTCCGCAGGCGCCTGGCCGTGTTGACCGGGCGCGCGGGGTCGACGGGCGAGCTCAGGTTCCGTGTGCGCGACAACGCGGGATCCCGCCACGTGCTGGAGGGAAGCGCCCGGAACCTGGCCGACAAGCCCGAAGTCGGCGGGATCGTCGTGAACTGCCGGGACGTGACCGAGCGCGACCGCCTCGAGAACCAGCTCCGGCAGGCGCAGAAGATGGAGGCGGTCGGACAGCTCGCGGGTGGCGTGGCCCACGACTTCAACAACCTGCTCGGCGTCATCACGGGATACGGGGACTTGCTGCTGAAGGAGATGGGAATCCACCACCCTTGGGCCCCCCGGCTGGTGCAGATGCGGAAGGCCGCCGAACGGGCGAGCGCCCTGACCCGACAGCTCCTGGCATTCAGCCGCAAGCAGCTCCAACGGCTCGAGGTCCTGGACCTGAACGCCATCGTGAGCGACGTGGGCAAGATGCTGCGCCGGCTGATCGGGGAAGACATCCAACTCGTCACCGTCCTCGGGCCCAACCTCGGCCCGGTGCGCGCGGACCCCGGGCAGATCGAACAGGTGATCGTGAACCTCGCTCTCAACGCGCGCGACGCCATGCCCACCGGGGGCAAGCTGCTGATCGAGACCTCCGAAGTTGAGCTCGACAAGGAGTTCGTCCAGGCACACCCCGGCGCCGCCGTGGGCCCTCACGTGGTCCTGTCCGTGACGGATACCGGCCACGGCATGGACCAGGCCACGTTGTCCCACATCTTCGAGCCGTTCTTCACCACCAAGGACGCGGGCAAAGGCACGGGGCTCGGGCTCGCCACGGTCTACGGCATCGTCAAGCAGAGCCAGGGACACGTGGACGTACAAAGCGCTCCGGGACGCGGAGCGACCTTCCGCGTCTACCTGCCGCGCCTGGCCGACGGCGAGGCAAAGCCCCTCGAATCGGAGGTTGTGGTCCTCGACCAGGCACCCCGCGGCTCCGAGACCGTCCTGCTCGTCGAGGACGACTCGGAGCTGCGCGGCCTGCTCAAGGAGATCCTCTGTGACGCCGGCTACCAGGTCCTGGAGGCCGCTCGACCGCGAGAGGCCATCGAGTTGGCGCGCTCGGACAAGAGCCGAGTGGACCTGCTGCTGACCGACGTGATCATGCCGGACATGAGCGGGCCGGAGGTCGCGGATGCGGTCTGCGCCGCAGTTCCCGGCATCAAGGTGGTCTACATGTCGGGCTACACGGACGAGGCGCTCGGCCGCCATCGGGTTCTGGACCCGGGAACACACCTGCTCGAGAAGCCCTTCTCCTCCCAGGCGGTCCTGTTGAAACTGCGCGAGGTTCTGGACGGCCGGCCGCCCGGCGCGACGACCGTGGCAGGCGCGGAATGAGCCCGGTCACCCGGCTCATCAGCGGCGCGAATCTCGTGGCGCCCGAACCTCCGGCTGCCGCGCGAACTCGTATCGGGCCTCGAGGATCGCGCCTCTCCACACGCAGTGCCATTCGCCGGAGCTGTACCAACCCACCTCGCCCCCCGACGGCACCCACATGCCGTCTCGTTCGGCGTAGCCGGAGAAATGACCCTCCCAGGGGGCCTGCCTGAAGCCACCCTCGAACCTGCCCCAGCGCCCCTGTGAGTAGATGCCCGACACCTCGTCGGCGTCGCTGAACCGGAACTCGAGGGACACGGCGGTTCCGGCGTGTGTCAGCCTGGCCAAGGCCCTCCTGGCGTCAACAGGCGTCCACTGAAGCGCCGGACCCGGCAGGAGCGCTGTCGGGTACCAGACGGCCTCGGCAAGGTAACGGTGCAGCGAGCCGGAGGTCATCTCGACGCCGCCGATCTCGGAAGCCACCGGGATCGCCGAAAGGAGGGCCACCTGCCCAGAGCCCTGACCCGCGAGGTAGGCGTCGCGTACCCTCAGGTGGAGAAAGGGCGCAAGGGCGACGCGCGCGTCCCAAGAGAAGCCGGTTGCCAACGGCGCGATCACCTGGCTCGCCTTGAATGACAACCACCGGTCGCTCCGAACATCGGTCCGGAGCTCGCCCACCTGGGCCAGACGCGCGATCCGGATCGGCGGCTGCCCGGCTCGCAGCGCGCGCCGCAGGTAGCGAGACACCGGCTCGGGCAGCGAATCGAGAGCGTCCAGGTTCACCGGCTCAACTCGAGCTCCGCCATGATTGGAGGGGTCCAGCAGGCGGTCAACGAGCCGAGAGGCCGACCGCTGCTGTCGAACCGACCCGACCCAGACGCCGAGGATGCCAGCAACCATGGCGACGCCGAGGGCCGTCGATATCCGCCTTGGTGTCAACACCATCGACCGACTCAGCTCCAGGGTAGAGAGATCCGTGTGAATCCGCGGATGCAAGCGTTATCATCGATCGTTCTCTCAGGAAGGAACAGTCCATGCGCAAACGAATCATCGGCCCTCCCACACGCGACGCAGCTGCTGCCGAGCCGAAATGGCTCGAGTTGGAGGATCTGGTGCAGGTCGAGATCAGCTCCGAGGAGCCCGAGCACCCGATCGAGTCGGCCCTGGTCGCAGGCGCGGGGCCGGGTTGGCGGGCTGCCCAGCCCGGAGAGCAGACGATCCGCCTGGTCTTCGACCGGCCACAGAAACTGGAGCGGATCCGCCTGGTGTTCCTCGAAACCGAGGGCGAGCGCACACAGGAGTTCCTCTTGCGCTGGTCGCGCGACGGCGGACGGTCCTTCCAGGAGATCGCGCGTCAACAGTGGAACTTCAGCCCCTCCGGCGGCACCCAGGAGGTCGAGGACTATCGCGTCGAGTTGGCCGGCGTGACTCTCCTCGAGCTGAACATCGTCCCCGACAAGTCTGGCGGCGATGCCCGGGCGTCACTCTCCCAGCTTCGCCTCGCCTGAGCCGCCGCCGGCAAGGACGCCTGCGCCAGGGTTCGGGTGAGAAGGTCCGAGGGACTACTTCGCCCGGAAGGTCGCGATCAGGGTAGCGAGTTCCTCTGCTTGCCGCGCCAGGCCGGCCGCGGCCTGGGAGGTCTCTTCGACCGCCGCCAGGTTGTCGTGGGTGATCTCGAGGATGTTTTCCATCGCCTTCACCACCAGCTTCCCGCCCCGTTGCTGCTCGGCTGCGGCGTCCGAGACCTGCCGGGTCATGCGGTTCATGCTCTCCGTGGCTTGCAGGATCAGCCGGCTGCCCTCGGCCTGTTCGCGGGTCGCGAGGCTGACCTGGGAGGCGATCCGGTTCATGTCCTCGACGGAGAGCTGGACCAGGCGGCCCCCCTCGGCCTGCTCCTTCGTCGCCGAGGCGACCGTCGCCAGGATCCTGTTGATGTCGTCGATGGCGGCGCGGATCTGCTGGGATCCCGCAGCCTGCTCCTTCACCGCCGTCGTGACCTGGTTGGCCGAGGCGTTCATGTCGGCAACCGTGCGCATCACCTCGGCCGAGGCGCGCGACTGCGTCGCGGTGGCGGCGGCGATCTCGGCCATGAGTTGACTCGATCGCGAGACCGAGTCGAGGATCCGCCGGAGCGCCAGGCCGGCCTGCTCGGCGAGCCCGATGCCCGCCCTGGTCTCGGCGCCGCCGGCCAGGGTGATCTCCACGGTCTCCTTGGTCTCCTGCTGGACGTGCTGGATCAGCGCGACGATCTCCTTGGTGGCCGCCACGGAACGCTCGGCCAGCTTGCGGACCTCGTCCGCCACGACGGCGAAGCCACGGCCCGCGTCGCCGGCCCGGGCGGCCTCGATCGCCGCGTTCAAGGCGAGCAGGTTGGTCTGATCGGCGATGTCCTCGATCAGCTCCACGATCTTGCCGATCTCCTGCGAGCGCGCGCCGAGGCCGGTGATGGCCCGAGCGACGTTCTCCATCGCGTCTGAGATCCGCTTCATGCCGCCCAGGCTCTGGGCGACCGCTTCGTCGCCAAGTTGGGCGTCCTCCCGCGCGCGGCCGCTGATCGCGTTGGCTTCCTCGGCGATCCTGGCAGCCTCGCCAACGGACCGCGCCATCTCGGAGACGGTCTGGCTGACCCGGGAGACGGCGAGGCTCAACACCCCAGCGTTGCGCGCCACGGCCTCGATCGAGGACATCATCTGCGTGATCGTCGCGGAGCTGTCCGTCACGCTCGAAGCGACGGCCTCCAGGTTCCGAGCCGCCTGATCACTCGACACCGTCAGCTCCTCGACCGCGGCGGAGGCATCCGCGACCCGGGCCGCGTGGGCGCCACTCGATTGCGCCACCTGCTCGATGGACGCCCCCATCTCGTTGATGGAACTCGAAGTCGCGTCGACGTGGCGGGCCAGGCCCTCGGCGCTCTGCGCCACGCCCTGGATGGAGGCGGTCATCTCCGCGAGCGACCTGGAGGTCTGCTCGATCGCCTGCGACTGGCGCTTCGCTCCGTCCGCGATCTGCTTCGCGTTGGCCGAGATCTGCCCGGCAGACGCGGCCACCGTGTGTGAGGCCGAGGCGATCCGTTCCACCATCACCCGGAGACCATTCACCATTGTGCGCATCGAGTGCTCGAGCCAGCCCACTTCGTCCCGGGAGCGGCTCCTGATCTCGACGCTGAGGTCGCCCTTGGCGACCCGCTCGCTGGCGACGCCGAGCTGCTCGAGGGGGTCGCCGATCAGGCGGGCCAGGTACCAGGTGAGGAAAAGTCCCAGGGCCACGGCGCCCGCAACCAGGCCGAGGATCACGGAGTGGGCCCGTCCCCGCAGCGCCTGGGCAGCGGCTGCGGAGGCCTCGCCGCGACCGATGCTGATCGCCAGCGCCTCCGCCGCGTCGAGCTGGCGGATCGCGAAGTAGCCGAGCAGGGCAGTCAGCGCCAGCACCAGCGCGAAGCCGGCCGCGATCTTGCGGCGGATCGTCCAGTCCTTGACGATCTGCACGCCGCTCAGCCGCGGGTCGAGGACTGTTGGCGCAATGGGTCTTCAGCCGCGATCGGTCGAGGCATGCCGCGCGTCAGGCCCGAGAGAGTCTGCGTGGCACAACGCGGGCCACCACTGGCCCATCCGACCCTCTTCGCCATTACTTCCTGCCTTTAGGTTTCTCGAGACGGTATCCCCTTCGCCAGCCGAGCGTCAAGGTCGGTTGTGGGATGCCGACCGGCTCCGATGGCGCCCGCGGCCTCCCGAAACTGCGGGTCATTTCGGGCGCATGTTCCAGAGCGCCGCCGGTGTGACGGCTGGAGCCTACAACGATCGATATCCTGATCAACGCTTCATGATCACCTTGGCCAGCTGAGCGACTGTCTTCGATCCGATTTAGCAGTCGTTCTGGCCTTCGAGCCTTGACATCGCCACCTGTGCCATCTAGCGTACCGGAGTGGGAGTGACCCTGGACAAGCGCGACCGCCTGATCCGCGCCGGCCGCGACGTCATCTATCGGCAGGGCTACGCCGGGACGACGCTGGCGCAGATCGCCAAGGCGGCGGCGGTCCCGCTCGGCAACGTGTATTACTACTTCAAGACGAAGGAGGCCATCGGCGAGGCCGTGATCGACTCCCGCCTGGCCGAGCTACGCGGGGCACTGGAACGCGCGGAACGGGAGCGGCGTCCCGAGGAGCGGCTGAACGCCCTGCTTGCGATCCACTTCGAACGCTGCGAGGAAAATCGCCAGGCGCGGATGTCCTTACGGCAGCCTGATCCAGGAGCTGGAGAAACGCGACGGTCCACTGGGCTCGCGCGCCGCGTTGCTGATGGCGTTGCAGCGCGAATGGATGGAGAGGCAGTTCCAGGCCATGGGGCTGGGCCCTCGTGCCCCCGCTCTCGCCCTGGAGCTGCTGTGCGCGGCCCAAGGCACCGCGGTCGTCGCGCACGCCCTGGGAGACGCCGACGTGATGCGCCGGCGTTTTCCTGAACTCGAGGCCTGGATCCGCGCCCGGGCACGAGAGGCCACACCCGCCGCGTGAGAGGCCGCAGGGGCCCGTCCGTGCCAAAGCCCGTCTCAGGACCGGGGCAGGCAAGGATCGCAGGCGCCGCGCGCCCTGGGGTACCGGGTGTTAATGGATCAGGCCGTGTCTGGCTGCCAGCCGCACCAGCTCGGCGGTCCCGTGGACCCCGAGTTTCTCCATGAGTCGCGTGCGGTGGTTGTCGACGGTCTTGGGGCTGATGTGCAGCAGCTCGGCCACCTGCGGGTTCGTCCGGCCTTCGATCACCAGCTGGAACACCTCGCGTTCACGCTCCGTCAGCCGCGCGAGGGGGTCCTCGGGGACGCTCCTGCCCGCCTGGTAGACCTCGGCGAGGGCCTTCGAGGCCTGCGGGCCGAAGTACCCCTTGCCGGCCGCCAGCGCATGGATCGCGGCGAGCAGGTCGGACACGGCGCCGTCCTTCACCAGGTAACCCGAGACCCCGGCGCGCACCATCTTGAGCACGAACTCGTCCTCGTCGTGCATGGTGAGGACCAGGATTCGCGACCGGGGGAGCGCGTTCTTGATGCGCCGGGCCGCCTCCAGGCCCGACAGCCGCGGCATGCTGATGTCGAGCAGCACGACGTCGGGCTTCAACTCCACGGCCTTCTCGACCGCCTCCGCTCCGTCCTGGGCCTCGCCCACCACGTCCACACCGCCAGCCTTGAGGATCTGGACGAGACCCTTGCGCACGATCGTGTGGTCGTCGGCGAGCAGCACCCGGATCACGCGCGCCTCTCGCCAACGTCGCGCTCGAGGGGGACCTCGACGCGGACCAGGCTGCCCTCCCCCGGCCGAGAGCTGATCGTGAAGCGCCCGCCCAGGAGTTGGACTCGGTCCCGCATGCCCCGCAGCCCGAAACCGCCGTCCTCGTCGGCCCGTCCCAGGGCGGCCGCGGCATCGAAGCCTCGACCGCTGTCGCGGACCTCGAGCACCAGGCGCCCGGGCTCGTGGCCCAGCCGGAGCTCCGCTGCGGCGGCCCCGGAGTGTTTCGCGACGTTGGTGAGGGCCTCCTGTGCGACGCGGAACACCAGGGTCTCGGCGTCCGGATCTGCGGGGTCCGCCTGCCCCGCCTCCACGAACCCGACGGCGATCCCGGCGTTTTGGCCGAAGCTGCGCGCGAGCCAACGCAGGGTCGGAACCAGTCCCAGCGCGTCGAGCATCTGCGGCCGGATCAGGTGGGAGATCTGGCGGACCTCCTGGAGGCAGCGGTCGCTGAGGTCGCGGATCTCGCCCAGCAGGCTGGCCAGGGCCGGATCGCTGGCCGCCTGCTGGGCCAGCCCGAGCTGCAGCTTGAGGGCCGTGAGTGACTGGCCGATGCCGTCGTGGAGCTCGCGGGAGAGGCGCCCGCGCTCCGCCTCCTGGACCCGAAGCACCCCGCGGGACACCAGGCGGAAGCGTTTCTCGCCCTCGGCCAGGCGCTCGAGGAGCCGGGTGTTCTCGGAGCGGATCCTCTCGACCTCGAGGGCGATCAGCCGGAGCGGTTCGCTCATGGGCTGTCCGCCGCCAGCTGGGGCGCCACCGGCCGGGAGGCCGCCTCGCGGACGTCGTCGCGCGCGTCGAAGTCGGGTCGCAGCTCCGCCTCCAGTCCTTGGCGGAGCGTCGCGACGCGCGCCGCAGCCAGCGCAGCCGCGCGTGCCGCCCCGGCGGCGTCCCCCTTCTTGGCGAGGATCCGCCCCAGGAGCGCGTGCAGCCGGAAGATCCCGGACTCGAAGCCGCAGTCCTCGGCGACGCGCAGCGCCCGGCGCACGGCCTGCTCGGCCGGGCCAAGGTTTCCCCGTCCGAGAAGCGTCCGGCCATGAGCCTCCGACGCCCGGATCCGGAGCAGGACGTCGCCGAGGGACTCGGCTTCCCTGACCAGCGCCCCGATCGCTGCGTCGTCCTTTGCCAGGACCGCCGCCGTGAGCCGGGCGCGCAGGATCGCGGCGCGGGCGTGGCTCGCACGCGCCTGGTCCACGGCCTCCGACGCCGCTCGGCCGGCCGCCTGGTTTTCCCCTCTGCGGGCATGCCACTCGGCCAGCAGTAGCAGCCGCTCCGCGATCTGCTCGCTGTTGCCGGTCTCCTGGAGCCAGGGCGCGGCCGCGTCGAGTTTTGCCTTGGCGGCGTCCAGTCGTCCCAGCTCCAGGAAAATCGCGGCCTGCTTGAGGGCGAACTCGCTGAGCCCTCGCTTGTCGTCCAGCTGCCTGAGGATCGCCAGCGCCTCCTCCAGCGACTTGAGGGCCGCTCCATAACGGCCCTCGTAGTGTTGAAGCAACCCCACGTTCCCGTGAGAGACGGCCATCGCGTTCTTGAAGTCGATGGCCCGGCTCGCCTCCAGGGACGCGAGGAAGGATTTCAGCGCCTCGCGCCAGCGCCCCTGGGCGATCTGCAGGAAACCAAGGTTCTGGGTGGACAGGACCACGCCGCCCTTGTCTCCGATCCGGCGGCGGCGCTCGAGGGCCTGCTGCCAATAGACGCTCGCGTTGTCGTACTCGCCCTGGAGGAAGAAGATGTATCCGACGTTGTCGTGGCTCTGGGCCAGCTTCTGCTCGTCCCCGAGCGCGCGCCGGATCTTGAGCGCCTCCTGGTAGGCGACGCGCGCCGCGGTGTAGTCGCCGCGGCCCTCCTGGAGCAGGCCGCGGTCGTCGAGCAGGTCGGCCAGGCCGTCGGGATCGTCGAGCTTCTCGTAGAGGCTTCGGGCCCGATCCAGGTCGGGCTCGGCCTCGGCGAAGCGACCCATCGCCACGAGCACGCGGGCGTGGTTTCTGAGGCTGGTTGCGAGCCCCCGCTGGTCCCCGAGCTTTTCGCGGACCTGGGCGGCGGCGGAGTACTTCTCGATCGCCTGGGGATACGCCCCGAGATCGTGGAAGGCGACGCCCATGGCGTTGAGCGCGTCGCCCTTCCCCTGCTCGTTCTGGAGCTGGGTGTGGAGCGTCAGGGCGCGGACCAGGTAGTCCTCGACGGCCTTGCGGGCGTCACCCGCCAGGACGGCGCTCTTGCCGAGCAGGAAGAAGATGCGCGGATCGCCCGGATCCAGCGCCGCCGCCTGCTTGAGGGTGACGACGGCCTTCGCGACCTCACCTTGCCCTGCCTGGGCGATCGCCAGGTCCAGCAGCGACTCGGAGTCGTTGGGATAGCGGCGCAGCAGCTCGGCGTAGCTCTCCTCGGCGGCCGCGGGATTGCCCTTGAGCAACGCAAGCCGGGCCCGCACCCGGTAGGCGAGGCGCGTATCCGCTCCCGAGACGGCGTCCGCCGCGCGTTCGGCGGCGGCGAGGGCCTTCTCCTGGTAACCCAGGCCCTGGTAGGCCTGGCTCAAGCGCTCCAGGGCCGCGGCGAATGTCGGATCGGCTTCCACCGCGCGCTCGAAGGCGGGGGCCGCCGCGACGGAGTCGCCCGCCGCGAGGCGCTCGAGACCGGCCCGGTACGCCTCCGCCGCTCCAAGGGACGTCGTCGCCCGGTCAACGCCGGTGGCCGGAGGCTGCGCTCCGAGCTCACGACGCACAGCGTCCGCGAGGCCCGTCGCGACCTTGAACAGGCCGCTGGCGTCGGCGCTCTCGGCGCCCAGTTGGCGCAGGCCCAGGCTCCCGCCAGGGCCGACGCTAACGAGCCGGAGGTCCACCCGCAGCGTCTGCCCCGCACGGCGCACGTTGCCCGCCAGCAGGCGATCCACTTCCCACAGCTCCGCCAGCCGTCGCAGCACCGTCTCGTCGTAACGTCCGGCGCCAAGCTGGAGGTCGGCGAGGGTGCGGAACACCCGAAGCGAGTCCAGCACCCGCAGCTCCGGGCTGTCCGAGAGTCGGCCCGCGATCAGCTCGGCGAGGCCTGTGCTGCTCCAGGCGAGGCCAGGGTCGGCCGTGTCGTCGGCGAGCGGCAACACGGCGACTCCGTGCCGCGCCAGCGGCGCCGCCGCGGGGAGCGCCGGCCCGGACCCAGACCGCCACGGCGCGGCCCAGGCCAGCCAGACGGCCAATCCGATGGCCGCAAGCGTGGCCACGAGCCGTAGTGGTGCCCGGCGCGCGGGAAGGCGCGCGACCTGCCCGCGCTCGAGGTCGGCGAGCAGCTCGCTGGCGCTCCCGTACCTTCGCGCCGGATCACGCTCCAGGCAGCGCCGGATCACGCCCTCGACGTACTCCGGCACGCGGATGCCGGTGTCCTGGACGTCGCGCGCGCGGCCGGTCAAACGCTGGGCCAGGACGGCCGCTCGGGAATCGGCCTTGAAGGGCAACTCGCCGGTCAGCATCTCGTAGAGCACGATGCCGAGGGCGTAGAGGTCGCTGCGCGCGTCGGCGACATCCCCGCCGATCTGCTCGGGGGAGAGGTAGTCGGGCGTGCCCACCACGGCCCCGGTCGCCGTCATGCTCTCGCGTGCCAGGGAACGCGCCACGCCGAAGTCGCTGATGAAGGCCAGATCGTCGGCCGCGAGCAGGATGTTGCCCGGCTTGAGGTCCCGATGCACCACGCCCGCCTCGTGGGCGTTCTGCAGGGCCTCGGCGACCTGGCGGACCACCTTCAACGCCCTGTCGAGGGGCAACGGCCCGTCCCGGTCCAGCACCTCGAAAAGCGAGCGGCCCTCCACGTAGTTCATGCTGAGGAAACGCAAGCCGTCGCTTTCGCCGATGTCGTGGATGCGCACGACGTTCTTGTGGGTCACCTCGCGCGCCAGCACCAGCTCGCGGCGGAAGCGCTCCACCCATTGCTGGTCCGCTCCCAGGTCGGGCCTCAAGACCTTCAAGGCCACGTCCATGCCGAGCTCCTGGTCGTGCGCCCGGTAGACGACCCCCATCCCCCCCAATCCGACGGCGGCCACGATGCGATAACGCCCCGCGACGAGCGTGCCAGGCGCCAGGCGCCGGGCGAGATCGGTGCCGGTCTGGGTCTCGGGGATGGAGCGCCTCCCGTCAGGCATTCGGCGCGCCGGTCCTGCTCGCCTCGCTCCGGCTGGCGCGATCTGCGATCATGCGCGTCAGCTGCTCCAGGAGCGCGTGGTCGGCGTGCCCCACCGGGGTCCGGAGCAGGGCCTTGATCCTGAGGTCGAGCCGCGCACCGGCGATGACCAACGACGTGTGCTCTGCGAGGGCCTGGAGGATCTCGAGGTCCAGCTCGGCCAGCCGGGCGCCGGCCTTGCGGGAGTCGACGTAGAGCACCCCGACCAGCCCCGTTTCCTGCAGCAGCGGCACGCAGGCGATCACGCCGAGGCCCTGGCCGACGACGCTGTCGCGGCCCCGGAGCAGCGGGTCCGCCTGGGCGTCAGAGACCACCACCGGGGCGCGCGTGACGAGGGCCTGCTGGAGCGCCCCCAGGCTGCCGGCGAAACGCTGCTCGGCCAGGTGCTCCGGAGCGAAGCCCGCAGCGACCTCCACACGCAACACTCCGTCCGCGCCCGCCACCAGGACGAAGCCCCGTTCGGCCGATGCCACCTCCATCGCGGACTCGAGGAACCTCAGCAGCAGGTCGAGGGGTTCGAGGTCCGCAACGAGGCGGCGGCGCATCGCGATCGACGTCTGCAGCCGGGCGAGCCGCTCGGCCTGGAGGGCCTCGATCTCCCCATCCGGGATCCGCTCGAAGCGCCCCAGCAGGCCGCCAAAACTCACGAAATCGCCGTCGCCGAGCCGGGTGCCAGAGGCGGGCGCGCCGTTGACTGAGGTGCCGTTCTTGCTGCCGAGGTCCGCCAGGCCCCACGACTCCCCCGTCCAGGTCAGACACGCGTGGCGTCCGGAGACACGGGGATCCTCGAGGACCAGGTCGCAGCGCGGGTCCCGGCCGACCACGAGGTTCTGGCCCTCCCGGAGCACCAGGAACCGCGAGGCCCGCCGCGGGGGATGCAGGGTCAGCTTGGCGGGCATCGCTCCAGCGCCTACGTCACGAGTAGGTCGCCTTCTTGTCGAGGCTGAACTTCAGCGTGTCAGCGGCGGCTCGCAGCAGCCCCGCGACGTTGATCCGGTCGTCGTGGGCGCGCCAGACGTCGGGGATCGCGCCTCCGCTCTGCGTTTTCACGGCGTCCGCGAAGGCTCCGATCTCCGCCTTGGCCGCGAGCGTCGCTCCCGTCGTGTAGAGGGTCCGGGCGTTGTCGAGCCGCGCCTGGAGGTCGGCCAGGACCGCGGCGGGCATGAAACCGCCAAAGTCGTTCAGGAGGCCCTGCGCCCGGTTGAACTTCTCGGTGACGATCACGTCGATGGCCCTCAGGTCGGCCACGATCATGAAATCGGAGAAACCTCCCTTCGAGCCGCCGGCCCGGTAGCTCCCCATCCCCACCGCGCGCGTGACGTCCTGGAGCGGTCCGTCGGCCGGGCCCGCGTACAGGGCCAGGGGAGAGTTGGTCTTGAAGGACAGGTTCTCGGTATGCAGGGTCACCACCACGACACCGGCGAACGAGAGCGCACTGGCCTCGGAGGGCTGGATGCGCAGCGTCACCGGGAACGCCGCGGGCACGGACACGTTCCCGCCGGCCGGCAGCCGGTCGAGGAACACGAGGTCGTGGGGGTTCACGATGCTCGCGGTGACGTCGAGGGCGGCGGGGTTCAGCCCCACCACTTGCTCGAAGGAGATGGTCAGGTCGGCGCCGCCGCCGTCGGGCAACTCGATCCGGCCGCTGGCCTCGTTCCCCGTGACCGTCACGGGAATCGGTGTCTGGCCGGAAGCCGCGACCGGGCCCATGGCCACGAGGGTGGCCGCGATCCGCCACAACCACTTCATCTGCACTGCTCCTCGCACGGGGCGGAAGGGACTTGGCTGATTCTCCGCCCGTCCGCTCCGGGGAGTCAAGTGCGGCAGCGCACACGAAACGTGAGGGCAGCGCCGGCGCTCGGCGTGTGCCGTCCCCCTTCAGCGACCGCCGGCCTGGCCTCCGGTGGGCAGCTTGCCGCCGAACTGGCTGCGCATCGACTCGAAGACCCGCGTCAACTCGCTGACCGCACGCTGCACGTGGTCGGATTTCAAGTAGACCCAACCCGTCTCGCGGAACAGGCGGCGACCCTTCAGGCGCGCGAAGGCCAGCCGGCGCTGGGTGCGCACGTCCCTCGCGACGGCGGCATAGGGGACGATGGTGACGCCGAGCCCGGCCGCCACCATGGCCTTGATGATCTCGACGTTCTCGGTCTCCATGACCACCCGCGTGGCCACCCCTTCCTCGACGAAGAAGGCGTCGAGCACCCGGCGGGTGTTGGAGCCCGACTCGTACAGGATCAGGGGGAACTGGCCCAGGCGACTGGGGTCCACGCTCCGGAGCCGGGAGAGGGGATGCCCGGGCGCTGTCACGACCACCATCTCCTCCTTCAACACGGGGCTGACCTCCAGGTCGCCGGCCGCGATGGGGAGGGTCAGCAGGGCCAGGTCCACCTCGCGGGCCCGGAGCTTTCGAAGGATCTCCTCCGAGTGCCCCGAGATCACGCGAAGCTCCACCTGGGGGTACAGCTTGCGGTACCTCTTGAGCACCCGGGGCAGGATGAGCATGCAGACCGTCATGCCTCCCGCGAGGCACAGGCTGCCCCGGCGCAGCTCGTGTGTGTCCGAGATCTGCGAGACCGCCTCCTCCAGCTCGCGGTTGACGCGATGGGTGGTGCGCAGCAGCAGCTCACCGGCCGAGCTCAGGGTCACCTTGCGCGCGCCTCGGTGCAGCAGCCGGCCGCCCAGCTCGTCCTCCAGGAGCTTCACCTGGCGGCTGACCGCGGACTGGGACACGCGCAGGCGCTCGGCGGCCCGGCTGAAGGTGCCCTCTTCGGCCACGCAGCGGAACATCTCGAGCTGGCGGAGGTCCATGCGGGCGTGCACCCTAACGGATCGAGCCGACCCTGGCGCCGAGCGGATCCGGCCGCGGGCGGGCCCCCAGCCGCGCCTCGACGTCGCCCTTCATCTCGCGGCTGAGCTTCCGTCCCGCCGCGCTCAGGCAGAAGCTGTCGGCCACGCTCCCGCCCGGCGTCTCCACGTGAGCGATCTCGATGTCGCAGCCCGCCTCGGACAGGCGGCGGCTCACCACGTACAGCAGCCCCAGGGCGTCTCGGCACCGGAGCCGCAGGAGCGTCGCGTTGGGGTGCGCCCCGTCGTCCCATTCGAGGGCGAGGCCCTGGAGCGTCGCCGGCGCCTCCACCTGCAGGTCGAGATCGATCCGGCCCGCGATCACCCCCTCCAGGAAGCCGTGAAGTCGGCGGCCCTCCTCGGGCCGTGCCAACCGGCCCGACAGGTCGGCCACGACAAACGTGTCCAGGACGAGTTTCGCGGTGTTGGCGAAAGCCTCGGCGGCCACGATGTTGGCCCCGAAGGCCAGCAGGCTGCCGGCGATGCGCGAGAACAGGAAGCGCCGCTCGGCGGCGACGACCGCCAGCTTGAAGAGCTCGCCCTCGCGGGAGAGGCAGGAGGCGAGGGAGCGGGCGCCGAGGCTCTCCACCAGGGCGAAATGCTTCACGACCTCGATCGTGGGCGTGGCCTCCAGGTAGCGGTGCGGGAAGCCGAGCACGAAACGCGTGAAACGCTCGCGATCCACCGCGAGGGGCGTGCGCGCGAGGAAGGCCCGCACCTCGTGTGCGTCCCGGATCGGCAGGTACTGGAGCGCCACGCGCCTCAGGATGGGGTCGGGGGGGTCAGCTGTCAAACGGCTCGGGTATGCACCGGTTCGATGGAACCCATGCTTTTCCGTCACTTCCGAGCTATCTCTCGCGAGCATGACTCACATGCCAAATCTCTACTTTACAGCTAGTAGGGCCGCACGTTACTTGAGTCGGCGTGGCCCACCGGGATCCGAGCTTCGACCGCGACGCCTGCGGCGTGGGGTTCCTCGCCGAACTCGGCGGGCGGCCCACGACACGTGTGCTGCCCCTGGCGCTCACGGCTCTCGCTCGCCTGGGCCATCGCGGCGCCGTGGGCGCCGACGGCAAGACGGGGGACGGGGCCGGCGTCATGACCGGCATCCCCTGGCAGGTTCTCCAGCCCAGCCTGGAGCACCTCGGTCTGGGGGCGCTGGCGACACGCGACCTCGCCGTGGGCCTGCTCTTCCTGCCGAGGGACGCACGAGCCGCGCAGGGGGCGCGGGCCACCGCCGAGGCAGCCATCCGGGCCGAGGGCCTGGTGCCCCGCGGCTTCCGGCGCGTCCCGACGCGCGACGAGGTGCTGGGTGATCGGGCGCGCGCCTCCCGTCCCGGTATCGAGCAGCTGGTGGTCGAGCGTGGTTCCGGAGGGCGCGGCGAGGACTTCGAACGGCGGCTCTACCGCGCTCGCCGGGCCATGGAGCTGGCGGCGGGAGGCGTGCTCCACGTCGCCTCGCTCAGCCAGCACACGCTCGTCTACAAGGCGATGGTCCAGGCCGCGGACCTCGAGCCCTTCTACCTCGACCTGCAGCACCCCGCGTTCGCCACGGCCTTCGCCCTCTTCCACCAGCGCTTCAGCACCAACACCGAACCCTCGTGGCCCCTGGCCCAGCCGTTCCGCTTCCTGGCCCACAACGGCGAGATCAACACCATCGACGGCAACCGCTGCTGGATGCGGGCGCGCGAGCCCAGCCTCGCCTCGCCGCGGCTGGGTTACGCGCCCGGGGGGCTGCGTCCTGCGCTCTCCGAAGGCGGCAGCGACTCCGCGAGCCTGGACGACGCGGTTGGCCTGATCCGCCGCGCCGGGCGGGGCCTGCTGCACGCCGTGAGCCTCCTGCTCCCACCCGCATGGGAGGGCGATCCGGAGCTGCCCGAGGAGGTGCGCGCCTTCTTCGAATACCAGTCCAGCCTGATGGAGCCCTGGGACGGCCCCGCCCTCGCCGTCTTCGCGGACGGACGCGTCGTGGGCGCGGCGCTGGATCGCAACGGCCTGCGGCCCGCTCGTTACGCCGTGACCGCCGACGGCCTCGTGATCGTGGCCTCGGAGGCTGGCGTCCTCGACGTCGAGGACGGACTCGTCTCGCGCCGCGGGAGGTTGGGACCCGGCGACATGCTGGCCGTCGACCTCGAGACGGGCCGGCTGCACGACGCCCTGGCGGTGCGCCGGCGCCTGGCAGCTCGGCGGCCCTACCAGCGCTGGCTGCGCGAGAACCGGCGGCGGCTTGCCGACCTGCCGCCGGCCCAGGGCCTCCCGGCCGAACCGGCGGCTCCCGAGCTGCGGGTCCTGCGCGCCTTCGGCTACACCCGCGAGGAGATGCAGTTCGTGCTGGGCCCCATGTATCGCGAGGCCCGGGAGCCGCTCGGGTCGATGGGCGACGACACGCCGCTGGCCGTGCTCTCGCCGCACCCCCGGCTGCTCTTTTCGTACTTCAAACAACGCTTCGCCCAGGTCACCAATCCCCCCATCGACCCGCTGCGGGAGCAGAGCGTGATGTCCCTGGTCAGCCACCTGGGTCCGAAGCTGAACCTGCTGTCCGAGGAAGCGCGGGCGGCGGCCCAGCTCCACCTCGAGTCACCCATCCTGGGCGCGGCCGCTCTCGCGCAGCTGCGCTCCTGGGACGACAAGGCGACGACGCTGAGCCTGCTCTACGACTCGTCGGGCGGGTTGCCGGCCTTTCACGACGCCCTCGACGCACTCCTCCTCGAGGCGGGACGGGCGGTGGAGTCCGGCGCGCGCATCCTGGTCCTGAGCGACCGTGGCGTCGACGGCGAGCACGCCGCTCTCCCCTCCCTGTTGGCTGTCTCGGCCGTCCACGGCCAGCTGCTCCGGCGGGGCCTGCGCCTGCGAGCCAGCCTGGTGGTCGAGACCGGCGAGGCCCGGGACGACCATCACCTGGCCTGCCTGCTCGGCTATGGCGCATCCGCGATCCACCCGTACCTGGCGTTCCAGGCTGTGCACGCGGCGGCCCGCGAGGCCGGCGCGTCGGCCGTGGAGGCGGAGCAGCGTTACCAGGCCGCGCTCGAAAAGGGCCTGCTGAAGATCCTCTCGAAGATGGGGATCTCCACGCTGCGTTCCTACCAGGGCGCCCAGCTCTTCGAAGCGATCGGCGTGTCGGGGGAGCTCATCGCCCGGCACTTCGCGGGCACGCCGGCCGTCGTGGAGGGCGTGGGTCTGGACGAGATCGCCTCCGACGTCCAACAACGTCACGCGCACGCCTTCGCCCCGACCTGCGTCTCCCTCGAGGAGGGCTCGCTGCATCGCTTCCGCCGCGGTGGAGAGGCCCACGCCTACGAGCCGGCCGTGATCAAGGCCCTGCATGCCGCCGTCCGCACCGGAGAGCGCCTGCCCTACCGCGTCTACGCGGACCTCGTCCACCAGCGTGATCCGATCGTGCTCCGCGATCTGCTCGAGTTCAGGCAGCAGGCACCGGTGTCCCTCGACCACGTGGAGCCCGCCGAGGCCCTGCTTCCCCGCTTCATGACCGCGGCCATGTCCCTGGGTGCGCTGAGCCCCGAGGCCCAACAGGTGCTGGCCATCGCCATGAATCGGATCGGCGGCCGCAGCAACAGCGGCGAAGGCGGCGAGCCGCCCGAGAACTTCCGGACCCTGTTGCCGGGCGGAGACCGTGCCAACAACGCCATCAAGCAGGTGGCCTCGGCCCGTTTCGGCGTCACCACCTCCTACCTGGTGGCGGCGGACGAACTGCAGATCAAGATGGCGCAGGGCAGCAAGCCCGGCGAGGGCGGCCAGCTGCCCGGACACAAGGTGGCCCCGCACATCGCCCGCCTGCGCCACTCGCCGGTCGGGGTGACGCTGATCTCGCCGCCGCCGCACCACGACATCTACAGCATCGAGGACCTGGCGCAGCTGATCTACGACCTCAAGCGCGTCAACCCGGAGGCCGCCGTCAGCGTCAAGCTGGTGGCGCAGGCGGGCGTGGGCACCGTGGCCGCGGGCGTGGCCAAGGCCCATGCCGACGCGATCGTGATCGACGGGCACGACGGCGGCACCGGCGCCTCGCCCCTCGGCTCGATCAAGAACGCCGGGACGCCCTGGGAGCTCGGACTCGCCGATGTGCAGCGCGCCCTCGTCCGCGGGGGCCTGCGCGGGCGCGTGCGACTCCAGGTCGAGGGCGGCCTCAAGACGGGGCGCGACGTCGTGATCGCCGCCCTGCTCGGCGCCGACGAGTTCGGCTTCGGGACCGCGGCGCTGGTGGCCGCGGGCTGCCGGATGGCGCGCCAATGCCATCTGAACACCTGCCCCGTGGGGATCGCCACGCAGCGCGAGGACCTCAGGCAACGATTCGAGGGAACACCCGAGCAGGTGGTTGCCTTCTTCCGGGCGGTGGCCGAGGAGGTGCGCGAGATCCTGGCCCAGCTCGGCTTGCGCCGCCTGCAGGAAGCCGTGGGCCGCGCGGACCTCCTCGAGGCGCGCACCCCGCGCGCGGGAACCAGGGCGGCCAGGGTCTCGGTGTCGCCGCTGATCGGCCTGCAGGATGCCGCCGCACCGCTCAGTGCGGACTGGAAGCGGAACCTGCCGCCGGCCACGGGAGCGGGAATCGACGAGAGTGTGCTCGGCCGCCTGCGTTTCCGGGCCGCTGGCGTGCTCCCGCTCGACCTCGAGTTTGCGATCGGCAACGCCGACCGGGCCGTCGGCGCGCGGGTGGCGGGCGAGCTGGCGCGCCGTCTCCCGGGCCCGACCCTCGCTCCCGGGAGCGTGCGCCTGCGCTTCCGCGGCGTGGCCGGCCAGAGTTTCGGGGCGTTCTGCGTGGAGGGCATGCAGCTGCGGCTCGAGGGCGAGGCGAACGACTTCGTCGGCAAGGGAATGTGCGGCGGCGAGCTCGCGCTGCTGCCGGCACGGACCTGTAGCGAGCCGAGCCCGGTGATCGCCGGCAACACGCTGCTCTACGGCGCCACCGGCGGCCGGGTCTTCGTAGCGGGGCGCGTGGGCGAGCGTTTCGCCGTGCGGAACAGCGGAGCCCTGGCGGTGGTGGAGGGTGTGGGAGACCATGCCTGTGAATACATGACGGGCGGGGCGGTGGTCATCCTCGGCTCCTTCGGCCGGAACCTTGGGGCAGGGATGTCGGGCGGGCTCGTCTACCTGTTCGACCCCGGACGCCTCCTCCCACGTCGGCTCAACCCCGAGATGGTGGCGGTCGCCGCGTCGCTGTCTGCCGTCGACACGGCCTGGATCCACGAGGCCTTGAAGCGCCACCTCGCGGCGACCGGCAGCCGCCTCGCCCTGCGCCTGCTCGACTCCTGGAACGACACGCTCGGCCGCTTCCAGCGCCTGGCCCCGCGAGGCGCGGAGTCGAGTCGCCCCCAGGCCTGGCCGGTGGCGGACCTCGAACTCGCGCTCGGGCCGGCGTCGCACGCCAACGAGGGCCAGAGCCGAACCAGTCCGGCGCCGGCCTAGGTCGCCCGGCCCGGGCAACGGCCGGGTTGGTTACGTTGCTGGCGGCGGTTTCGGCCGGCGCTGAGTCGGCTTCGGCGAGTGCGCCACCAGGTACTCCTCCAGCTCGGAGTCCGTGATGCTGAGGTAGTTGTCCGGCAGCCGGCCGTCGCACTCGGACAACTCACGCTGTAGTTTCAAGAAACAGATCTCGGGCGCGTCCTGGAAACGCGCACGGCGAGCGGCGAAGGCCTCCAGGGAGATGGCCCTCACGAAATCGTGAAACACCGCGCCGTCCTGGACGCGCAGCCGGTACTCACGGCTGGTGCGTGCGGTTTGGAAGCCTACGTACTCCACGTGCATTGCCATCGGCGTCTCGCGAAAGCGCGTGGGGCGGCCGGGTTGGCCGCGCGGCTTCAGTGCGGACAGTCTAACACGTCATCTGGCGCGGATCTTCCGGATCGCCTCCTCGGCGGGCCCGCGCACGCCGTCGAGCCGGGCCGCTCGCTCCAGGGCCGGCACCGCCGGTTCGGCGTCGCGACCGATGTTGCCCAGCGCGCGGGCGGCCCATTGGCGCACCTCTCCGCTGGAATCGCCCAGGGCCCTGATCAGCGCGGGCACGGCCGGCGCGGCGGGTGGTCCCATGTTGTCCAGGGCCATGGCCGTGCCGACGCGCACCGCGGCGTCCTCGTCGGCGAGGGCCTCCCCCAGGGCCGTGGCGGCGCCGCTCGCGCGCGCCCCCATGGCCCAGAGCGTCCGCGCCGCCAGCGCCCGATGGCCGGCTGCGGGATCGCGGAGCAACTCCACGAGCGCCGGAACGGCCGGCTCTCCCAGGCTGATGAGCTCGAGGGATGCCGCGCCGCTCAGGGTCGGGTCGGGGCTCTTGAGCTTCTCGACCAGCGCCGCGGGATCGGTGGGTTTCGGTGCTCTCCGGCAGGCGACCCAGCACAACGTGATGACGGGCGCAACCACGAGCGCGACGGCGAGCGTCGAACGGCGACGCATGACCACCTCCGGCAGGAGACGAGGACGGCCCTCCCCAGCGCGGGGCGCCGGTGTTCGCTGGGCTGAAGAATACGGGAAGCCAGGGCGCGGCGCCAGCCTCGTTCCGGCCGTGTCGCCGGCTCACGGGGAGGCGCTGGGCTCGTCCCGCAGCGGCACGGAACGGAAGCGGAAGAAGAGAGCCAGGTCGTAGACGACCTTGAGTCCGCCGGCGAGCAGGAAGGGTGCCGGGCTGGCGGCCACCGCCATGGTCGCCCCGGTGATCACGGGAGCGCAGGCCTGCGCGAGGGCACGGACGCTGACGGTGAGGCCCGACGCAGCGGGCCGCTCCTCCGGCGCGACCAGGGCCACGGTGTACGCCTGACGAGTCGGCACGTCCATCTGCGAAAGGAGATGCCGCACCAGCAGCACCGCCGCGGCGCTCTCGAAGGTCGGCATGAACGGGACCGCCAGCAGCAGCAGGTTCGAGGGTAGGTGCGTGAAGACCATCGTGTTCAGGAGGCCGCAACGTTCCGCGACTCGAGCCGCCGCCAGGAAAGACAGCGCCGAGAGCACGCTGGTGCCGAAAAAAAGCGCGCCCAGCGCCTCGGGGCCGGTACCGAACCGGAGGTGGAACCAGTAGGCCAGCAGAGCCTGCATGATGAAGCCGCCGGCGAGGGCGTCCAGGCCCTGTAATCCGGCAAGCTGGAGCACGATGCCGCGTGAGTGGCTGAGCCCCAAGGCGCCGGTGAGCGGCATCGACCCACCGGCGGCGGCGGAGCGGGTGCGAGCCGCCAGCGCACCGTAGAGCAACGTCAGCGCGACGCCGCAGCCGGCATAGGCCAGCAACATCCCCCGCTGCACCGCGACCTCGGGCAGACCACGACGCAGCGCCCAGCCCAGCGTGGCGCCCGCCGCGGCGGCGCCGACGGCCGACGGGAAAAACGCGGCCACGTTGTACCAGGCGAAGACACGCACGGCTGGGCCGGAGCGCACGGTCCCCGGCAGCAGGGCGTGTTCCATCGGCGCAAACGGGCCCGCCTCCTGGCCGTTCGGGCTGAGCGTCCCCAGGACCGCGCCGACCAGGAGCCCCAGGCGACCCTCCGCGGTCGCGAGCAGCAGGCCGCCCAACGCGATCAGCGGCGCGGTGGAAGCCATCACGCGCGCGGGGCCGATACGACCGGCGACGGTGGCCAGCAGCAGGGTCAGCAGCGCGTCCTCGACCATGGTGGCCGTGAAGACCGCGCCGATCGCGGCGGCGGACAAACCGCGATTCGCGAGGTACAACGCGAGCACCACCGAGAGCCAACCGAAGGCGAACGAGCGCAGCGCACGACCGGCGAAGATCAGGCGGCCCTCGAGGGACAAGCTGAGCGCCACGGCTACGGCCCTGGATCCGGGTCCTTCCGCAGCTCGTCCAGCAGCGCCTCGATCCGAGCCCGCATCGCGTCGCGCGCCGCCGCGTAGCCCGAGGAAACGGGCGGTATCTCGTCCCAGCGCACGGCGCGACCGCCGGCGGCGGCCGCCGCCGGGCCGAGGTCAATACCGATCCCGATCACCCGGAGCGCCGGCGCCACATCGGATGCCACCAGGCGCTGCGGCCGGAAGCCGCTCACGTCGAAGCCGTCGCCTCGAAGTGCCTCCACCACCGCGGCCGGGACCGAGGCGTCGGGGACCCTGCCTCGGGCGCTGGAGCGCACGGCCAGGCCCTGCTCCTGCGCCAGTCGGTTGAACCACGACGCCGCCACCAGGCTCTTCGCCGAGCCGTGCTCGCAGACGAACACCACGCTCTGCGCAGGACTGGGGGTGGTCATGGGCTCCCCTCCAGAGACGCGAACGGACGTGGTCGTGAGCAGGATCCCGAGTACTCCCGCGGCCGTGATCAAGAGCGGCTCGGGGACCCGCCGGACCCTCACCAGGACCCACAAGGTGGCGGCGGCGATCGCCAGTGTCGTGAGGTCGACGAGCGCCCTTCGCCCGAGAACGAAGACCGCCCCTGCGATGGCTCCGGTGGCGGCGGCCGTGACCCCGTCCACGAACGCCTTGATCCCCTTGTTCCGCGACAGGCGCTGGAAGTGCGGCGCAGGGATCACGGTGAAGAGGTAACACGGCAGGAAGGTGGCCAGGGCGGCGATCCCGGCTCCCGCCAGGCCCGCCACCAGGTAGCCGATGAAGCCGACGGTGATGACGACCGGCCCCGGGGTGATCATCGCGACCGCCACGGCGTCCAGGAACTGCCGCTCGTCCAGCCAGCGGAACTCCTGGACCACGCCGGAGTGGAGGAACGGGACGATGGCCAGGCCGCTGCCGAACACGAAGGCGCCGGCTTCGCTGAAGTACCACGCGATCCGCCACAACGTCGCCGGCGAGGCGGCCTGGCCGCCGAGGCCGGTGAACAGGCCGGCCGGCAACAACACGACGCTCAGCGCCTTCGCGGGCGTGACCACGAGCCCCGACCGGGCCAGGAGCGCCAGCACCCCCGCAGCAACGAACACCCAGACGATCTCCGACTCGGTCCACGCCGTCACGAAGGCCGCCGCCAGGAACAGGCCCCAGAGCAGCCGGTCCGAGCCCAGGGTCAGCCGTGTCAGCCTGGCGGCGCTGCGCGCGATGACGGCGATCACGGCCGCCCCGATGCCGTAGAAGGCCCCCTGCATCCAGGGCAGGCCCCCGAACCGGGTGTACGCAACCGCGATCCCGAGCACCATCACGAAGGACGGGAGCACGAAAGCCAGGCCCACGAGGGCGGCGCTCAGCGCGCCACCTCGTGCCCAGCCGAGGTAGATCGCGAGCTGCGCGGCGAGGGGGCCAGGGGCGAGTTGTGCCAGGGCGAGGCCCTCGCGATACTCGCCGGCCGTGAACCAGCGGCGATCCTCCACCAGGTCGCGCTGCATTGCGCCCACCAGGGCCACGGGACCCCCGAAACCGATGCTCCCGAGCCGGAGGAAGTAGAGCAGCAGCTCCCCGAGCCCGACGGCCGGCGTTGCGGTCGCTCCTCGGTTCACGCGTCAGCCCTTTCTCTTGAGGGACTCGTACAGGGCCTGAAACGCCGCCTCTCCATCGCGTACCCGCGACTCGTCGTCCCGGTGGCGTAGGCCGATGCCGGCGATCAGGCGGTCGATGCCGGGGGTCTCGGGCCTGGAGAACCGAGCGTCCCTGAGGTCGATGTCGTGGACGATCTGCGCGATCACGCGCAGTGCGGGATCGGCGATCCGAAAACGCCGCAGCAGCACCTCGAAGGTGCAGAGCTCCCCTTCGTGGGTGAACTCCGCATCGAACATGTCGAAACGCAGGTCGCCCGGCCGGTTTCGCCGCTCGCCGGCGCGGACGAACTCGAAACGCGCTTCGGGGTCGATGAAGCGGCGGATCAGCCAGGCGCTCGCGATCCGGTCCACGTGGACGCCTCTGCGCGTGACCCAGGTTCGGCCCCGCAGCTCCCCGAGCGACGACGGCCCGGTGGCCGCGGCTTCCGGCGTCGGCCGCAGGCTGGTCTCGACGGCGGACAACACGGCCTCCAGCGTCTCGCGGCCACTCGCCCCGAAGAAGTCGATCGCCGCAACCTCCGCCAGCCGTTTGCGGATCCGCGCCAGGGCCATGGTCGTGCGCTGACGGGCGTGCGCCGGCCACTTTCCGGGAGCCGCGGCCGTGCGCTGGATCCGGCGGGCCGCACGCGCCAGCAGCTCGTAGTCGGCGCGTCGTGCGGAGCTGAAGAGCGCCTCGACGGCGCCATCGGACAAGCCCAGCACGAAGCGCGCTTCGCAGACCGATGCGTCGCCGCCGCCGGCCACGATCTCCTGCCGCAGCCACTCCAGGCCCTCGAGCGCCTGGTCGCCGCTCGGCAGCACGTAGACGGAGTTCTTGACGGGCACGGCCCCCAGCGCCTGGAGCCGCCGCCCGACCTTGACCCTCAGGTAGCTGGGCCGGGGCGGGATCTGGTGGATCAGCAGCAGCCAACGGGGCGCGGGAGCGGCGGGCACCTCCGGAGGCTAGCACAATTGGGTCTCCGAGGTGACACAGTTGTGTTATCCCTGGCCGCGCCGCTTTAGGCGTCACCCGGGCCCGGCCTCGGCCCGTCCCCTCTGCAGAAGCACGGCGATCCTCAGCCGGACCTCCGCCGCCAGCTGCGCGTGTCGCGGCCCGGCGGCGTCCAGGAAAACGTGGTAGGCGTCGAGGGCCTGGCGCGTCTTGCCGTTCGCTTCGAGGCAATCCGCGCGGTTGAAAAGCGCACCGGCGTCCCTGGGCTCGAGGGCGAGCAGCGTCTCGAAACACGCCTGGGCTTCGCCGACGCGTCCCAGGTCCTTGAGAGCGAGGCCCTTGTTGTTCAGCGCGCTCCGGTGTTCGGGAGCCAAAAGCAGCACCTGCTCGTAGGCTGCCAGGGCCTCGGCCGGCCGGCCCAGGCGCCTCAGGCAGTCGCCCTTGCAGCACCAAGCGTGGGCGAACCACGGCGCGACGGCGATGGCGGTCTCCGAAGCGGCCAGGCTCTCGTCGAAGCGCTGGAGAACGTAGAGGCTGCTGGCGCGCCCATGCCAGGCGTTGAAACGTCCGGGGTCCTGCTCGAGACACCGGTCATACGCCCTCACCGCTCGCGCGTGCATGCCGAGCTCCGCGAGCACGGCGCCGCGCAGGAACCAGGCGTGGGGTTGTCGCGGTTCCGCTCGCACCGAACGCGCCAAGGCCTCCAGGCTGTCGCTGAAGAGGCGACACTCGAGCAGCTCCTGCCCCAGCTGCAGCCAGGCCTCAGGGCTGGATTCCCCGGCGGCCATGCTCTCAAGGAAACGCCGGCGCGCCTGCTCGTGGCCCGGCCCGGGTCGACCCTCCACAAGCGGAGCCAGCCCGTCGGTCTCCTCGTCGGGTGGCGCCATGCTGGATCCCGATTCTACGCTCCGGTCCGGTGGCAGAGCGCGCGGGCCCCGCCGCCGTTTCTGAAGCGCCTCAGCCGTGCGGGACCGCTCCCGGCACGGTGGGTTTCACGCCCCAGATCTCGGTGGCGTACTCCCGGGTCGTGCGGTCGCCCGAGAAACGGCCCATCTGCGCGACGTTGAGGATGGATTTGCGCCACCACTGGTCCGGCCGTGTGTAGGCCTCCGCGGCTCGCGCCTGGCACTCGAGATAGGCCGCGAAGTCCGCGCACAGCAGATAGCGGTCCTCGCCGGCCAGCGCCTCGACGAGAGGGCGGAACAGACCCGGCCAGCGCGCCTCGAAGGGCCCGCGCGTGATCGCCTCGAGGACACGGGCCAGCTCGGGGCTTCTCTCGATGTACGGGCGCGGCGAATAACCGGCGTCGCGCAGGCCCGCCGCCTCCGCGGCGCCCAGGCCAAAGATGAAGATGTTCTCGGGACCGACTGCCTCGCGGATCTCCACGTTGGCTCCGTCGAGGGTGCCGATGGTGAGCGCTCCGTTGAGCGCCGCCTTCATGTTCCCCGTGCCCGAGGCCTCGGTGCCAGCCATCGAGATCTGCTCCGACAGGTCGCAGGCCGGGAAGATCACCTGGGCCAGGGAGACGCAGTAGTTCGGCAGGAAGGCGACGCGCAGCTGGCCGGCCGCCGCCGGATCGGCGTTGACGAGGTCCGCAATCGCGTGGATGAAGCGGATCACCAGCTTCGCCGTCCGGTAGCCGGGGGCGGCCTTGCCCGCGAAGATCACGGTCCGCGGCGGGCCGATCGGGGCGCCGTCCTGGAGCCGCTGCCACAGGGCGACCACGTGGAGCGCGTTCAGGAGCTGGCGCTTGTACTCGTGGATCCGTTTGACCTGGCAATCAAAAAGCGTCTCGGGATCCAGCACGAAGCCGAAAGCCTTGCGGGCCCGCTCCGCCAACACGGTCTTGTTGACGCGGCGCAACGCGCTCCACTCCCGCCGGAACGCCGCGTCCTCGGCCAGCGGCGCCAGGCCCTGGAGCTGATCGAGATCACGCGTCCAACCGTCGCCGATCGCGCCGCCGATCAGGCGGGCCAGGCCGGCGTTGGCCTGCAGCAGCCAGCGCCGCGGCGAGATGCCGTTGGTCTTGTTGTTGATGCGTCCCGGCAGCGCGCGGTTCAGGTCCGCGAAGGTGGACTCCTCGAGGATCCGCGTGTGGAGGGCCGCGACGCCGTTGACCGAGTGGCTGCCGACGTACCCCAGGTGGGCCATGCGCACGGCTCCCGTCCCGTCGATCACCGCCGCCCGCTCGACCGTGGTCTCAGCGGCGCCGCCCGCGGCCAGCAAGCGGCGGAAGCGACGGTCGATCTCCTGCACGATCTCGAAATGCCTCGGCAGCAGCCGCTGCATCAGCTCGCCAGGCCAGCGTTCCAGGGCCTCGGGCAGCACCGTGTGGTTCGTGTAGCCGAACACCCGTTGGGTCAGCTCCCAGGCGGGCTCCCAGCCGTGCTGGTACTCGTCCACCAGGATCCGCATCAGCTCGGGGATCGCCAGCACCGGGTGGGTGTCGTTGAGCTGGATCGCGACCTTGTGCGGGAAGCTCTCGAGGCGCCGCCCGCCCTGTTTCAGGAAACGCCGCATCACGTCCTGCAGCGTCGCCGAGACGAAGAAGTACTGCTGCTTGAGGCGCAGCTCCTTGCCCGCGTACAGGTCGTCGGGCGGATACAACACCTTGGAGATGTTCTCGGAGAGGGTCTTGTCTTCGACGGCCCGTACGTACTCCCCGGCGTTGAAGCTGGACAGGTCGAACTCGCGGCTGGACTTGGCGGACCACAACCTGAGGGTGTTGACGACGTCGTTCCTGAAGCCGGCCACCGGGGTGTCGTAGGCCATGGCCCAGACGTCCTGGGTATCGACCCAACGCGCCCGCATCTTGCCGGCTCCGTCCCGATACTGCTCCGAACGCCCGTAGAACCTCACCGGGAACAAGACGTCGGGGCGCGAGATCTCCCACGGGTTCTCGTAGCGCAGCCAGTTGTCGGGCGCCTCGACCTGTGCGCCGTCCTGGATGCGTTGCTGGAAGATGCCGTACTCGTAGCGGATGCCGTAGCCGTAGAAGGGCAATCCCAGGCTGGCGGCCGACTCCATGATGCATGCCGCCAGGCGCCCCAGGCCGCCGTTGCCGAGGCCCGCATCCCATTCCTGCTCCTGGAGCGCTTCCAGGTCGTAACCGAGCCGCCGCATGGCCGCGGTGCACGCCTCGCGGGCCCCGAGCTGGATCACGTTGCTGACCAGCGCCCGGCCCGGCAGGAACTCGAGGGAGAGGTAGTACACCCGCTTCACGTCCGCGTGGTAGTAGTCGCTCTGGGTGCGGAACCAGCGCTCCATCAGGCGATCACGAACCGTGTACGCCAGGGCGCGATACACGTCGAGGAGCGTCGCGGTGTGCTCGTCCTTGGCCACCGAATACATCATGCGGCGGGCGAAGGCGTCGATGAGTCCCTCCTCGTCGAGGCGGCCCGGCGCCGGCGCCGGGATCAGCGGGGTGCGAGGCATGGCGTGGGCGCCGATTATCCCTCGACAGGTGGGTGTAGGCTCTGAAGGTTGCGCGCGATGGTGCTCCGCGAGGCTCGGCAACCCTTGCGCCTCGAGGAGCGCCCGCTGCCGCGACCCGGCGCGGGCCAGGTGCTGGTCCGCGTGAAGGCCTGCGGCGTGTGCCGCACCGACCTCCACGTGGTGGATGGCGAGTTGCCGGAGCCCCTGCTGCCCCTGGTGCCAGGCCACCAGATCGTGGGCGTGGTGGAGGCGCAGGGCGAGGCTGTGGCCCGACCGGCGCTGGGACAACGCGTGGGGGTACCCTGGCTGGGCTCCACCTGCGGGGCGTGTGCCTTCTGCCGCTCGGACCAGGAGAACCTCTGCGACCGGGCGCGTTTCACCGGCTACCAGGTCGACGGCGGCTTCGCAGAGTTCGCCTTGGCCGACGCGCGTTTCTGCTTCCCGATCCCGGGGGCGTACGCCGACCTGCAGGCCGCGCCGCTGTTGTGTGCGGGGCTGATCGGCTACCGTGCCCTGCGCTTCTGCGGCGACGCCCGGCGGCTGGGGCTTTATGGCTTCGGCGCCGCGGCCCACATCGTGGTCCAGGTGGCGCGCCATCAGGGGCGGGAGGTGTTCGCCTTCACGCGCGACGGCGATCGCGATGGCCAGGAGTTCGCACGCAGGATGGGGGCGGCCTGGGCGGGCGGAGCCACCTCGGCCCCTCCCCATCCCCTCGACGCGGCCATCCTGTTTGCGCCGGCGGGCGAGCTCGTGGTGGCCGGGCTACGCGCCCTGGGCAAAGGGGGGGTCGTCGTCTGCGCGGGGATCCACATGAGCGACATCCCGTCTTTCGCCTACCGGCTGTTGTGGGAGGAGCGCGTGTTGCGCTCGGTGGCCAACCTGACCCGCCGCGACGCGGCGGAGTTCCTGGCGCTGGCGCCGCAGGTCCCCGTTCACACCGAGGTCGAGGCCTATCCCCTCGATCGGGCCAACCAGGCTCTGGCCGCGCTGCGCGAGGGCAGGGTGCGAGGCGCCGCGGTTCTGGAAGCGGACGCCTGAGCCTCACCCGGGCGCCACGCTGAGTCTCGTCAGGCGTAGACGCGGATCGCCGTCGCCTTCACGGACGCCCAGACCGCGCGGGACGGCGCGAGGGCGAGGGCGCTCGCTGCCTCCCGCGTGACCTCCGCCACCAGCACGACCCCCACGTCCAGGACGATCCGGAGCCGGTCGGTGAGCGGCAGGACCTCCCGCACCCGCCCGGCGAAGACGTTCTGCGGCGATCCGGGCAGGCGCTCCGCCGACAACGCGACCTCCGCCGGCGAGAACGCCAGGAACGCAGCCCCCGCGCGATCGTCGGCCAGGACGTGGAACACCGTGGACCCGACACGGGCTGCCTTCAGTCCCCTCCCCGCCGCCAGCTCGGCCCGCAGCAGGTTGAGCCCGGCGAGCTCGGCGACGAAGGCGCTGCGGGGTTGCGACAGCAGCTCCTCGCGCGAGCCGGTCTGGGAGATGCGACCGTCCTCCAGCACGGCGATGCGGTCGCCGAAAGCCAGGGCATCCACGGGGTCGTGTGTCACCAGCACGCTGGGCAGGCCACATCCCTTCAAGAAGACGCGAAGCTCCGAGCGCACGGCTCCCCGCGTCGTCATGTCGAGCGACCCGAAGGGCTCGTCGAGCAGCAACACGCGCGGCTCGGCCGCGAGAGCGCGCGCCAGGGCCACACGCTGGCGCTGGCCCCCCGAGATCGTGTCCACCGCACGTTGCTCGAGGCCCCCGAGACCCAGCCGTTCGATCCAGGCCGATGCCAGCGACACCGCGTCGCCCCGGCTGCGGCCGCGCGACAGCGGGCCGTAGCGAACGTTCTCCGCGACGCTCAGGTGCGGAAACAGCGCGAAGTCCTGGAACAACATCCCCACCCGCCGCCGCTCGGGAGCAAGCTGAATCCCCCGCCCCGCGTCGCACCAGACGTCGTTCCCGAAGCCGATCCGGCCGGCGTCGGGGCGCAGCAGGCCCGCGACCAGGGCGAGACAGGTGCTCTTCCCGGACCCGTTCGGCCCCACCAGCACCAGCGTCTCGGCCCCACCGACGTCGAAGCGGGCCTGGAGCACGAAGCGGTCCAGGCGCACGGAGGCGTCGACCTGGAGCCCAGCCTCAGACATTCGGCACGCCCACCCGCCCGCCCAGCCACCGGGCTCCCAGCAGGGCGGCGAGAGCCAGCACCAGGGCCAGGGCCGACACGGCCACGGCGGTCTCAAGGTCGGTCTCGAGCGCGGTCATCACCGCCAGGGTGAGGGTCTGGGTGCGTCCCGGGAGGTTTCCCGCGAACATCATGGTCGCGCCGAATTCGGAGAGCGCCCGCGCCCAGGCCAGCACCACGCCCGACACCAGCGCGGGCCGCGCCAGCGGCGCGCTGACCGTCCAGAACACACGCCAGGGCGAGGCCCCGAGGCTGCGCGCCGCGTCCTCCAGCCGGGGCTCCACCGACTCGAAGCCCGCCCGCGCGGCCTTGACGAAAAACGGGCTGGCGATGAAGAGCTGCGCCATCACGACCGCGATGGTCGTGAAGGGCAGGCTCACCCCTGCCAGCTCCAGGTGGCGGCCGAGCAGCCCGCGCCGGCCGAAGGCCAACAGCAGCGCCACGCCCGCCACCACCGGCGGGATCGTGATCGGCAGCTCCACCAGCGCGTCGAGGGCCGCGCGGCCGCGAAACTCGCGGCGCGCCAGCAGGTACGCGAGGGGCGTGCCGAACAGCACGGCCAGGAACGTCGCCGCCAGCGTGGTCTCCAGGGTGAGCCGCAGCGCTCGGAGCGCCATGGGCGAGCCGAGATGGCTGGCCAGCTCTCCCACGGGCACCACGACGAACAACGCACCAAGCGGGAGCGCGATGTAGAGCGCCAGCGGAGCGGCCCCGAAACACAGGCGCAGGCCGGGCCGTTCCCGCCCACGCAGTGCGGCAGCGGCCCTCACGGCGTGAAGCCATGCCTGCGCAGGATGGCCTGCCCGGTCGGGCCCACGAGCAGCGCGACGAAGGCCCGCGCCGCCGCCGCTCGTGGGCTGCGGCGCACCACGCCCACGGGGTACTCGGCCACGACGTTCGCGTGGTCCGGCAGCGCCACCAAGCGCACGCGCCCTGCGTCCTGCGCATCGCTGGCATACACGAAGCCCGCGTCGGCCTCCCCGAGGGCGACCTTGGAGAGCACCGCACGCACGTTCGTCTCCTGACTCACCACGTTGGCCTCGACGCGTCGAACGAAGTCGGGCCCGAGCCACGCGCCGAGCCTGCCGAGCACCTGGGCCGTATAACGGCCGGCGGGAACCGCGGGGCCGGCCACCACGAGCTTCAGCCCGGGCAACGCCAGGTCCTCGAGCCGCGCCACGCGGCCTGGCCCCGTCGGCGCCACGATCACCAGCCGGTTCCGGGCGAAGACCGCGGTCGGGCCGAGCAGCCCCGATTTTTCCAGCGCCTCGGCATGGGTGACGTCGGCCGACGCGAAGACGTCGGCCTCGGCGCCCTGCTCGATCTGCGTGCGCAGCACCTGGCTGCCCGCGAAGTTCAGCTCGACGCCTTCGCCCGGATGGCCGGCCTGGTAGGCCTCGACGACCTCGCGGAACGCCTCGGTCAGCGACGCGGCCGCAAACACCCGCAACGCCTCCGCCTGCGCCGGCGTCCACGACACGAGCACCATGACGGCGAGCAGGCCCCTCACCGGAACAACATCACCTCCGTGGACTTGATCACCGCCACCGCCGCCAGGCCGCGGCGCAGACCGAGCTGGTCGGCCGAGCGGCGCGTGATCACCGCGGTGATCTGCTGGCCGTCGCCCAGGCGCAAGACCACCTCGCACAACACGCGGTCGCCCCGGACGCTGTCCACGGTGCCGCGGAGCTGGTTGCGCGCGCTCAGGCCCTCGAGGGCCCGCCGCCCGCGCCCCGGGCTCGCCGGGGCCGGTGATTCCGTTGCGAGGCCCAGGTGTCGGCGCAGCGCCGCCAGGTCGGCTTCCGAGTAGCGGCGCCAGCCGCGCCGATCACGTTTCGGCTTGGGCACCTTGCCGTCACGCTCCCACAGGTAGAGACTCTTGGGCGCGACACCGAGCAACTGGCACACCTGGGTCCGGGTCAAGGGCGCCTCCCGGAGCCAGCTTTACCATCTTTGCCCGGTCAACGCCATTTTTACCTGGTAAGAGGCGACCCCTGGAACACTCCGGCGACGGTCTCAAACGCGTGATCGGTTTCTGGGGCGGGTTGTCGGTGATCGTGGGCATCACGATCGGGAGCGGCGTCTTCCGCAAGCCCACGACCCTGGCCCGCGACGTGGGCGACCCGGCGGCGATACTCGGCTTGTGGGCCTTTTTCGGCCTGGTCAGCCTGTGCGGGGCCCTGGCGGTGGCCGAGTTGTCCTGCATGCTGCCGAAAACCGGCGGCGTATACGTGTTCCTGCGCGCGGCCTGGGGTGACGGCGCCGCCTTCGTCTTCGGCTGGGTGTACCTGCTGGTGGCCACGCCCGCGGCCCTGGGCGGGCTGTCGACCTTCTTCGCCGAGCTGCTGCTGGGCCTGCTGGGCCGCGCGGACGGCGCGGCCTGGCGCGTGCCGCTGCTGGCGGCCGCGACGGTCCTGGCGCTGTCGCTGGTGAACGTCCTGGGTGCGCGGCTGGGCGCCGGCGTCCAGACCGTGCTCACCGCCATCAAGGTGGCGGCGCTGGTCGCGGTGGTGATCGCCTCCTTCTCGGCGGCCGGGGGTGGTCTGGCCAACCTGCGTCCTTCGGCCGAGGGCGCGCGCAACCTCGGGCTCGGTGCCGCCTCCGTGATCTGGGCCTACGACGGCTGGATCGCAGTCAGCATGATCGCCGGCGAGGTTCGGGCGCCCGAGCGACAGCTGCGGCGCAGCCTGGTGGTGGGGATGTCTCTCATCGTCGGTCTGTATCTGGCCGCCAACCTCGGCTATTTCTACGCGTTGCCGGTCGGGGCCATGGCGCGGGAGACGGCCGGCGTCCCGCAGCGCCTGGTCAGCGAGTGGCTGGGCCCCTGGGGCGGCACGCTGATCGGGGCCGCGATCATGTGCAGCGTGTTCGGCGCCTTGAACGGCAACATCCTCGCCAAGCCCCGCGTCGCCTACGCCCTGGCCCAGGACGGCCTCAGCTTCGCGTTCCTGGCCCGCGTCCACCGGCGCTTCGACACGCCCCACGCGGCGATCCTGATCCAGGCGGGGGTGGCGATCGTGCTGATCGCCCTGCTGCGCGACTTCGACCGGCTGACGACGTACTTCGTGGTCGTCGAGTGGACCGCGCTGCTGTTCGCGGTCGGGGCCGTGCTGGTGTTGCGGCGGCGCATGCCCGACGCGACGCGCCCCTTCCGCACCCCCGGCTACCCCTGGACACCGGTGTTGTTCCTGGTGGGGACCCTGTTCGGCCTCGCGGCGATCCTGCGCGGCGAGCTGGCACGCGAGGTCCCAAACTACTCGCCCCTGGTCGGCCTGGGGCTGGCGGCCACGGGTTTCCCCGTGTACGGACTGTGGCGCGCGCACAAACGCGCCGGGAGCAAGCCATGAGAAACGCGGTCAGCACCGACCGGGCGCCCCGCCCCGTCGGGCCCTACTCGCAGGCGGTCATCGAGGGCGAGCTGGTGTTCGTGGCGGGGCAGGGGCCGGGCAACCCCGAGACGGGCCAACTCGAGCTCGGTGACGTGGGCTCGCAGACGCGGCGCGTGTTCTCGAACCTGCAGGCGATCCTCGAGGCTGCGGGCTCGTCGCTGGACAAGGTGATTCGGTGCAACGTGTACCTGAAGGACATCGCGGACTTCGCGGCGATGAACGAGGTCTACGCCATGCAGTTCCAGCCGCCGTATCCCGCACGCACGACGATCCAGGCCGCCGCGTTGCCCGGCGGGATCGCGGTCGAGATCGAGTGCGTGGCGCGTCGCTGAGCTTCCTCTCCGGCACGCGGGAAAACACCCGCCGCCTCGAGACAGAGCGAGAATCCTCGGGTCGCTGCGCCGCGGACCCCTGGTCGCCGCCCCGCAGGTAGGCGTCGATGCCGGCTGCGGCCCGGCGGCCCGCCCCCATGGCCAGGATCACGGCCGGCGTGCCGCGAGGATCTCGAACATCGTCGGGAGGACGCGGTGCAGGACAGGGGCCAGTTCCTCCATCGGCACAGGCCTTGCACGATTCCAGCCCGAGGGGGTGCGCCATGGACCGCATCCAGATCGAGCGGATTCTCTGTCCCACCGACCATTCGGAGTTCTCGGCCCGCGCCCGCGGGCATGCCATCGCCCTGGCCCGCTGGTTCGCGGCCGAGTTGACCCTCCTCCGGGTCGTTCCAGACGTGATGGCGACACCGGGGGGGCCCGATCTTCCCGTGCCGGTGTTGGCGAGCCCGGCGTTCCGCGACCAGGCGGCCGACGAGTTGGCCGCGTTCGCCGAGCCCGCGGTCGCGGCCAGGCTGCCGGTGCGCACGTTACTTCGCGACGGCGACCCGTGGCGCGTGATCGTTCACGAGGCCGCGGAGCTTCCGGCCGACCTCATCGTCATGGGGACCCACGGGCGGAGCGGGTTCGAGCACCTTCTGCTGGGCTCGGTGACCGAGAAGGTCTTGCGCCGCTCGCCCTGCCCCGTGCTGACGGTGTGCCAGGCGGACGGAACCTCCCTGCGCGATCCGGTGCCCTTCCGGCGCATCCTGTGCGCGGTCGACCTGGGCCCGGGCAGCGCGGCCACCGTAGCGATGGCGGCGGCCCTGGCCGAGCGCGGCGGCGCGAGCCTGATGCTGTTCCACGCGATCGAAGGCCTGCCCGAGCCGGGACGGCACCCCTACCTCGTCGTTCCCGAGGTGGGAGCACTTCAGGAGGGGCTCGAAGCCACCTCGATGAAGCAGCTCCGTCGCCTGGTCCCCGATGCCGTGCGTCAGCGCGTCGCCGTCGAGGAGCGGGTCGCGGTCGGACGTGCGCACCGCCAGGTGCTGCGCCTGGCCTCGGAGCAGGCGGCGGACCTGATCGTGCTGGGGGTGAGTCTCCACGGCGCGATCCAGCACCTGCTCTTCGGGTCGACCTGTGAGCACGTGGTGCGCGCGGCGACGTGTCCCGTGCTCAGCGCGCGCCCGCTCAGGGCGGCTCCCGCCAGCGACCCTGCTGGACTCCCAGATCCCGAAGAGTCGCCTCGAGCGCGCGGACGGACCGCAGCGCCGCGGCGTCGTCGTCGGAACGCGGCGTGATCCCGACCTCCAGCTGAATCTCGGGCGCCCAGCCGGTCTCCGGGCGCAGGCGAAACGCCGCGTCGAAGGGGGCGATGCTGATGCGGGTGTCGTGTTGCGAAAGCGGGCTGCGGCGGGCCAGTGCGGCCAGCGCTCCATAGATCCTCCGGCATTCGCCGCAGCCGGGGTCCGCGTCTCCGATCGGCGGATGCCGCGCATACAGCACGAGGGTGTAACCCAGGCGACCCGTGTTGTCCCGCCGCGGCAGGACCTCCCAGGTCACGCGGTGATCCACCACCCATCGGCTGAGGCCGA